>JAABUP010007990.1_pt1 | contig 13749 bp, 18 predicted proteins | sample 5559201 | NCBI WGS metagenome assembly JAABUP01 (sample SAMN10711887, study PRJNA513373) | rock metagenome | isolation source: Antarctica rocks | place: Antarctica | reverse complement strand
CGCCGACACCAAGCCGGGGCAACTCGGCGCTCACGTCCAACCGCCCGACGGCGGCGAGGCCCTGCTGTTTTCGCAGGCGGCGCCTGAGCGCCCAAGAGACATCCTTCCGGCTTCCGATAATGGAACTAACCCGGACCACGTGGAGCAGTCCTACCAGCGCCCGAGGGGCGGGAGTCCCTGGCCAGCCGTTGAGCAGCGTGAACATACAAACGACCTTTTCTGCTACATAGCTGACCGTGTAGCAGAACTGAGCGGCGGCACGGTCCTGATGCGTCCTGCAAGCCGGTGGCGCATCGAAGGTGCCGAAGGAGGGCTGTCGGAGGGTTCGGCTACGGTGCTGACATGAGGCCGGCGCTGGGCTACGTACCGGCATCAACGGTTGAGCAGGCAAAGAATCTTTGGCATGTCCTGCTCGTTGACGCGGGTGCTGTCGGGGGGTGCCGGTGAGGCGCCCACTCACCCACAGCGGTCGTCGTCGAGCGGATTTGAGTTGTGGGCGCGGTGAGCGGCCAGGACCTTGAGCGATACGCCGTCCTCTCGGTGGCCCTCATTGGAGGTGGTCCGGGGTGAGCTCGACATCGAGAACGCCTCCTACGAGCGGCGCTCGACCAGCCTGGATACGAAGGCCGGTCTGCTGCTCGGTGTTGCGGGGGTCCTGATCGGGCTTGCCGCTCAAGTTCCCGGCTATCTCGAGGTGGCTGCGCAGTTGGCGGCGGCGCTGGGCGGGGGAGCGGCGGTTTGGTCGTTTTGGCCTCGGGTGGCGGGGGCGATCGGCCCGCGGCAGCTGCGGGACCGCTACTTGACGCAGTCGGCGGATGTGACGCGGCTGGTGGTGCTCAATACGCGGATTGCATTGCACGAGGCGGATGAGCAGCAGCTGCACCGCAAGCTGGCGCGGGTCAAGCTGTCGCTGGGCGGTCTTGCGGTCGCCGGGCTGCTGGTGATTGTCGGGACTATCGTTACGGTGGCGACAGGAGGATCTCATGGTGGCACCGCCCGTCCCAGCGTCGGCACCGACACCGGCACGTCCAGACGATGAGTTGGGGCCCTTCGGTCCAGACCCAGAGCTGATGGTCAACGCCGAAGGTGACAAAAAGGCCTTACGGCACGCTAAGACGATTGCCGCGCGCGACCGGAGAGCGGCGAGCAGCGCAGATGGCTGAGGACACCGAGCCTTCGGCCAGCGCTGGGAGCGGCACTGGGCTGCCGTCCGGTCCGTCAGAGGCGCCAGCCGCCTCAACTGGGGATGCCGGGGCGGCGGCGGCCGTCAGCATGGACGCCGATCAGGAGATCGTTGTCCAGGTCGTCACGGGAGGCTCACCACCACCTGAGCACGCGGTCTTCCTGACTCCGGACGACGACCAGTAGTACCGAGAGCCGCCGCCAGGCGGCTGGGGTGCTTATGTCATTCGCTGCCGAAGCAGTGGGTCCGGGCGATTGACGGTCACCGCAGCGACACCACCGACACGGTCGTTCGCGGTCACGTCCTCGAGCTCGGTCTCGTGGACGTCTCGCCGCCTGGACGAGGACTGGTCCGCGCTGCGCGTCGTCTGGCGCTGCGAGCACCGGACGCTACCCCAGCAATCGACCTGACACCCGACCACTGGGACCGTCCCAGTTCCTAGGGCTGGTACGTCCCACAAGCACCCTGAGCGGGGTGAGCGAACCATGCACCGGGACGTCCGAGTGCTCGTTCGGCTCGGGGGAGCGGGCGGAGGCCGGCGCTCGGATGCGCAACGGGTCGCCGTAGCCCCAGGTGAGCCAGCGGCCGGCATGCTGTTCGGAGTGCGGCTCAGCCCGGCGTCGCAGAAGTCCTGTCTGTACGCGGGTTTCGGGACAGGCTTGTGGACAGAGCTTCTGGGACGCTTGTCTCTGCTTTTTGGGGTCTCCGGCGGACGTCGGCGGGGCTGTCCCACTTCCGAGGATGTGGAACCGTCACGAACTGTGACGCCGACGCCCGCGAGCAAGATCAGAGTGTCCGAAAGGGGATCGGCAAACGGACACGCGCGTGGAATCTGCGTAGGCTCGCGCGCGTGTCATCCGGGTTCGTCGTTCACGCTGGCGACGGCCAAGCGGCGCCGGGCGCTGGTGGGAGCGTGCTCGCCACAGCGGCAGCGACTGATGGAGCATTCAGCCTCCTGCTCAGCCATGCTCCTGCTGGTGATGAGGCGCCACTTCATGTCCACCGCGACGAGAGTGAGTCATTCTTCGTACTCGCCGGGACTTATCGAATCCGGTGCGGCGACGAAACCTTCGAGGCCGGCGTCCACGACTTCGTGCACCTGCCGCGTGGAGTTCCGCACGCCTGGCGGGTCGTGAGCGACATGGCGGGTCGCAAGCTGATCCTCGCCGTGCCCGGTGGCATCGAGGACTTTTTCGACGACCTGGTTACCGGCGTCAGCCCCGACGAGTAGACCCACCGTCACGGCGTGCAGTTCCTCGACTGACTCTCACGTCAGCCTCGACCCGCGCGGCCGGGACACGGCCACACGTCGTAAGCATCGATCCTGCAGCGGGAACGGTGGCGCCTTCCTCGCTTTTTCTGTCAAGATGGGAGCGTGGCGCGGAAGAAGACGACGGTGTACATCGACGAGGCGCTGCTGCGGGCGGCGAAGGTGGCCGCAGCACGTTCCGGCAAGCGCGAGTACGAAGTCTTCGAGGAGGCGCTGCGCCGTCACCTGGGGTTCGCTGGTGCGGTGGAGCAGATCTGGGCGGGCATCGCCCCGGAACAGGCGCCGAGCGAAGAGGAGGCAGCCCGCATCGCAGCCGAGGAGTTGGCTGCCGTACGCGCCGAGCGCTCCAGCCGCAGGGCGGGCTGAGCGCTGCCCGACCCCCTCAGGGCAGTCATCGACCCCAACGTGTGGGTCTCCGCGGTGATCAACCCCTTCGGTGCGCCTGCGCGAGTGGTGGAAGCCGTCATCAGCGGAGAGCTCGTCGCCGTGGTGAGCCAGCATCTGCTCGATGAGGTCACCGCGGTGCTGATCCGACCGAAGTTTCGCCGCTGGGTCAGCGTCGCCGACGCAGTTGCGTTCGTGGAGACCCTGGGCGGCCACGCCGACCTCTATCCCGACCCCGGCACTCCGGCGCCGCGCGTGCGCGACCCGGACGACGACTACCTCGTCGCACTCGCCGAAGCTGCCGAAGCGGTCATCGTCACCGGGGACGCCGACCTACTGGACGCCGACCTCAACCCGCCAGCGATCACTCCCCGCGATCTACTGGCGCGAATCAGATGACGATCCGCTGGCGGGACGGGGGATACCGTCCCGGGATGTTCTTCGACTTGGCGCAGGTGAACGTCTCACGTCTGCTCGCCCCGCTCGAGTCCACGCAGCTGGCCCCGTTCATGGCGGCGCTGGACGAGGTCAACGCTGAGGGCGATGCGGCATCGGGCTTCCTGTGGCGGCTGCAAACCGAGGACGGGAACGCCACCGCGGTGAAGGCCTTCGGCTGGGATGTCGCGGGGAGCCACGGCGTGATCGTCAACCTGACCACATGGCGGTCGGTGGAGGCGCTGGCCGGCTTCGTCTTCTCCGGGCGGCACCTGGAGATCATGCGGCAACGCCGGCAGTGGTTCCACCAGGCTGCCGAGGCCACCACGGCCCTGTGGTGGGTGCCCAGCGGGCACCGACCGACAACCGACGAGGCCGAGGACCGGGTGCGGCAGCTGCGCCGATACGGGCCTTCCGCCGACAGCTTCACGTTCCGCAAGCCGTTTTCGGCCCCAGGGCAGACAGTCACGGACGTGCACTCCAGCGATGACTGGCTCTGCCCAGCCTGACTGGAGGGCCTCGTCCCGTTCAACGATCGTTAACCGGTTGTCGGGATCGGCTGGGGAGTCCGGGTCGCGAGGCGGCTGACCGTCGCGAGCATGTCGCGGCGAACAAGGCCACTGCCCATGCGGATGAGCCCCCAGTACAGAGCGAAGCGGCGCCGTGCCCAATCGTTCGTCGAGTAGCCCCTGGTCTCGGTGGTGAGCTGCACGCCGTCGTCGTGGGGTTCGAGGTGGAAGTCGGTGAGGTACTTGGTCCAGCCAGGCTCATCGAAGTTGGCGAACGCGCTCAGGGATGCGATGTCCCGGCGCTCTGGGTGGCGTTGCCACGGGCGCGCGATAGCACCGCCCACGGCGTACGTCGGGGCGGTGATCTTGAGCATCGCCACCGGGCCGTCGGTGAAGAGGGGCTTGACCGCTGATGGCGCGTGCGTCCCCAGGTGGCGGAGCGCGATCAGCGGCCGGGTGATGGTCAGCTGGTCGAGGGTGAGTGTGGTCAGGGCGTGCCACACATGCTCAGGGGAAGCGTCGATCCAGCGGCTGTGCCGCTCGCGGAAGTGGTAGACCGGCAGTGTCTGTTCAAGCGGGGTGGGCATGTTGTCCTCATCTCTGTAGGGCGGCTAGGACGGAGATCGTGATTCGGCTGGCCAGGTCGGCGGGTGGCGTGTCGGTCAACAGGAAGATCCAGGCGAAGGCCGTTCCGAGGAGTTGCGCGTGCACATCGGCCGGGTCTGGTTGCTCAGTGAGCTGGCCACGCCGAACCGACCGCTCCAGTAGCGACTCGATGAGCTGTCTCTCTGCCTCGATGAATGAGGCCTGGAAGCGTTTTGCCAGGAGCGGATCTCCGCGGAGATCGGCTAGCAAGCCAGGTAGGGCATGGCGCGCTGCTGGTGTCTCCAGCAGTGCGACGACGCGCTCGGTGAGGACACGCAGGTCCGCCGCCAGCGTCCCTTGATCTAGGGGCGGCTCGATCGCCTCGTCGTGGATCGCCACCGCGAACACCATCTCCGCCTTGGAGGCCCAGCGGCGGTAGATGGCCGTCTTGGCGACCTTGGCTGCCGATGCGACCTGCTCGATGGACATCGCCGCGTACCCATGCTCGGTGAGCAGCCGGCAGACGGCCTGTGCCACGGCTTCGTCGACGGCCGTCGAACGAGGACGACCACGTGACGCATGCACAACACGACTATACGCTACGGCGCGTACCGGAAAGCCTCCAGCTGTCCCCGCACGTTGACGAGCCGTGCCGTAGGGGGACGTCGACCGGGGCGCCCAGAGGGCGTTCAACCTGGGCGGGGCCGGCGTCCCGCAAGGGATCGTTGACTGGGATTGAGATGCGTCCGAGGTCTCGGCTCCCTTCAGCGGCCGGGCTGGGAATCATGCCAGCTGGCGTTTGAGTCGCCGGAGCGTGGTGTGCCCGGCGGCGATGCCAGCTACCGCGACAACGATGGCCAACCATGCCGGTGCGCCGAGGTCGAGGGTGAGGATGATGACGAAGCCGTCGAACAGGGCGACGAGGGTGAATCCGATGTGGTCGATGCGGCGGGCGCGCTGCTGAAGACTGGTGGCCTGCTGCAGCTGGCGCGCTTGGACGGCCCGCCAGACCATGTATCCGCCGAGTCCGGTGAGGGCCGCGAACACGGTCCGGGTGGCGCTGTCCAGCCCGGCCCAATCGACGGCGACGACGGCCGCCAGAAAGGCCACCAGGAAGATCAGTGACCAGAAGTACACGGTGAAGTAGGACCGCCGGGTGAGGGCGAGGCACCCGGCGGTGAAGGCGCCCAGTCCGGCCGCGGTGTGCGCGGCGATGAGCACGGTGTGCCCCATGGCTCGGCTCCTGTTCGGCGGCGGCCAGCCGCGGCAATAGTGGATTCAGTGGGCGTAGGCGTCAGGGCGGGGCCGGGCGTCGCCGGTGCCCGGCGGCTTGGGTAACCGGGTCGTCGTTGGTGGGCGACGGGGCCACCAGACCCGGTCGCCCAGGTCATAGGTGAGGGCCGGCACGAGCAGAGAGCGGACGACGAAGGTGTCGAGCAGGACGCCGAGGGCGACGGCGATTCCGGTCTCGGTAAGCACGACCAGGGGCAGCACGGCGAGGGTGGTGAAGGTGGCGGCCAGGACGAGGCCGGCGCTGGTGATGACCCCGCCGGTGACGGCCAGCCCGCGCAGGGTGCCGGCACGGGTGCCGACTTGGAAGGTTTCTTCGCGGACCCGGGTCATGAGGAAGATGTTGTAGTCGACGCCGAGAGCGACGAGGAACAGGAACGCGTAGAGCGGAACGGAGGGGTCGGTGCCGGCCAGGCCGAGGGCGTCGAACAGGGTCACGCTGACGCCGAGCGCGGCGGCGTAGGACAGGACCACGGTGGCGAGCAGGACCAGCGGCGCGACCAGGGCACGCAGGAGCAGGATCAGCACCAGCAGGACGACGGCCAACACCAGCGGCATGACGACGGCCCGGTCGTGGGCGGCGCCGCGGACGATGTCGAGCTGGACTGCGGTAGCGCCACCGACCAGGACGTGCGCGGCGGGCACGGCGGCGAGGCGGTCGCGCAGCACCGTGATGGTGTGCGCGGCGGCGGGGCTGTCCGGCGGCGCGGCGAGGGTGGCCTGAAGCAGGGTCCTGTCCCGGGTGGCCGGGACGGCGGTGACCTCGACGATGCCGGGGGTGGCGGCGGCGGCGCGGGCGACGCCGGCGACCGAGGCGGTGTCGGTGAGGATCTGGGTGGGGCTGCTGGCGCCGGGTGGGAAATGCGCGTCGAGCAGCTGCTGGCCGGTGACGGACTGGACGGTACCGCGGAAGGTGCCGGCCTGCGGCAGGCCGAGGCGGGTGTCGCCCAGGCCGGCCACGCCGAGGGCGAGCAGCAGCGCGGTGAGGATCCACACTCGCCGGGGGTGGCGGCCCAGCGCCGTCGCGAGCCGTGTCCACACCCCCACCGGCGGCGGCGGGGTTGCCGCCGGATTGTCGACCGTCCCCGGCAGAACGGTGGGGCCTGCGACGTGGGCCGGGTGGGGGGTGCGGGGCCAGAACACCCGGCGGCCGGTGACCGCGAGCAGCGCGGGCAGCAGCGTGAGGCTGGCGAGCAGCCCGCCGGCGATGCCGAGCGCGGCCACCGGCCCGAGTCCGCGGTTGGCGGTGATCGTGGCGGCGAGCAGGCACAGCATCCCGGCGATGACGGTGCCGGCGGAGGCGGCGATAGCACCGGTGGCGGAGCGGACCGCGGCGGCCAGGGCCAGGCGGTGGTCGGGGGTGGTGTGCAGCTGCTCGCGGTAACGGGCGATGAGCAACAGGGCGTAGTCGGTGGCCGCGCCGAAGACCAGCACGTTGAGGATGCCGGCGGCCAGGTCGGTCACAGTCAGCGCGCCGTGCCGGGCAAGCAGGGTGATGGCGGCCTGGGCGGTGAGCAGCCCGCCGGTGACGGTGAGGATCGGCAGCAGCCACAGCAGCGGGCTGCGGTAGATCAGCAGCAGCAGGACGACGACCACCGCGGCGGCCGCGATCAGCAGGGTGCCGTCGATGCCGGCGGCGGCGTGATTCGCGTCGGCGGTGTAGCCGGCCGGACCGGTGACCGCGACACTCAACCCGCCCGGCGTTAGCGGGGCAGCGCTGTTGCCGGCAGCGGTCGCGGTCAGCTGGCGCAGCTGCGGCACCGCGACGTTGAGGACCGCGTTCTTGCTGGGCAGCTCCACGGTGAACAACGCGGCCGCGCCATCGGCGGACACCCGCACCGGGCCAGCCTGTCCGGCGTGGGTCACGTGGGCCCGGACGGCGGCCCGGCCGGCGGTGATGCGGGTCCGGTCGGCGGCGGTCAGGCCGCCGGGACGGCCGTAGATGACGACCGCGGCCGACACGTCGCCGCCGGGCACGCCGGCGAGCTCGTGCAGCAGCGCGGTCGACTGCGCCCCGGCCGGTAGGTAGTTGACCGGGTCGGTGCTCTGCGTGGCGCCCAACCCGGCGGCCAGCGGCGCGGCCACTACCAGCAGCAGCACCCACCCGGCGATCACCGCCCAGGCGGAGCGGCGCCCGGTGACCAGCCGCGCCCACCCGTCGAGCACGGCGCTCATACCGGCACCCCGCTGCGCACGGGCCGCGGCGGCGGGGTGCTCGGACGGATGCTCGGGTGGGTCACGCGCTGCACGGCCCGGATGATCAATGGCGTGCCGACCGCGGTGGGCAGCACCCAGGCCAGCGGACTGGCCCAGTTCACCACCAACGCGGCGGTGACGAACGACAGGTACGACCCGCACATCAGCCGGATGTGCCAGCCCAGCCAGCCCGACGAATGCCGACGGCGCACCGCCCACCCGGCCAGCGCCGCCCCCTCCGTAGCCACAGCGATCAGCCCCAGGCACCACAGTCGGCCCGGGGCCAGCCCGACCAGACCCAGCGCGCTTGCGGTCATCACCGCAACGGCGCCCTGGTAGGCGACACCGAGTCGGGGATGCCACCCGGCCCGCTTCGGGACGGCCAGCGCCAGCGGGCCGAGCAGCAGCCCGATGGTGCCGGCGGTGATGTGAACGCCGAGGAAAACGGTGTGCAACACGAGGCACCTTCTACAGTGGACTGTTAGACACCTAGCATGTATGGTCCACAGTGGAATGTCAAGGCGGTAGGGAGACGGAGGAGTCGATGGGCGCGCGGCCGATCAACGCAACCGTCGGGTCGCTGCTGGGGTTCCTGCACGACGGCCCGCAGTCCGGCTGGGACCTGGTCACCACCGCCCAGCAGACGATCGGGGATTTCTGGAGCCTGACCCGCAGCCAGGTTTACCGAGAGCTCGGCTCCATGGCGCAGGCCGGGTTGATCGAAGCCGACGAGGTCGGCCCCCGTGACCGGCGGCCCTACCGGCTCACCGACGCCGGGCGGCGCGCGTTCCAGACCTGGCTCGAGCAGGAGCCCGGCCAAGAACAGATTCGCTACCCGCTGCTGCTCACCCTCGCCTTCGCCCGCCACCTGCACCCCGACCAGGTCACCGAGTTCCTCACCCGCCACCGCGCCGTCCACGCTGCCCGACTCAAGACCTACCAAGATGAGCGGGCTGCCGCCGAAGCCGCCGGCGCAACACCACGAGACCTGATCACCCTCGACTTCGGCCTGCGCTACGAAACCGCCATCCTGGACTGGTTCGACCACCTACCCCACGACCTCACCGCACCACAGCGATAAGCCGCGACCCAATAGCTGACTGCTCTCTGCGGCGCCATCCGCCTCGCCAGCGAGCCAAGATCATCCAGTCGCACAAGCCGAACCTCAAACGGGAACGCCGCAGGCGAGAGGGGGTCTTGCGTGGAGCGTGTCCCGTAAGACCCGCCCGCTGAAGATTCTCGCAAGGGTGGGTCAGCTAAGACACTTCCCTGGTTGCCCAGGTATAGGAACCGGAACACCCCGCCGCCCGTCCGCCGAGGGCTGTGGGGGAGCGGCGCGTCGCGTCCCAGAGGTCGGTGCCACAACCCGGTGCCGGAAGCCGCGTACGGGCAGGACTAGCGGCACGGTGCTCGGCGTGAAGCTGGGCTACGCGTGTGACTCGCAGGGCTATCTGGGCCCATTCTGACAGCGCTGTGTGGCCGGTGCGGCCGGTCGCCACTTCCGGTCTTGAAGCACAGGGATGGCTTGCGGTGATGCCCGGACGCCGTGACCGGTCTCGCTCCGGGTCGACACCGCAGGCCGGCGTGTTGCGGTTACCAGTCGATGAGCAGGCGGGTGTGCCGCTTGTCGAGGACGAACGTTGCCGGGTCGGCGGCGGCTTCGTGCAGGGGATAGGCCCGAATCCGAAGCTTGGCGGTGGAGGGACGACCGGCTGCGTCCCATGCGCGTACGTGTGCCGCTAACCGCTGCGCCAGGTCGGTGCCGTCTGGGCCGAAGGGGCGTACACCGATGGTGAAGCTGTCGGTCGGGGCTGCGGTATCCGGACCGACGAGTGCGGCCAGGGCCTGTGCGCCGATGAGTGCCGTGGTCGAGGTCATCCCGGGGAAGGCGATCAGAGCCGGCACCAGGTCGGCGTCGATGGCGTCACCGAGTGCGACCAGCCGGCCGGCGTCGGCGTCGTGTAGCGCCAGCCACAGTCCCAGCTCTGCCAACACCTTGCCGGCGGTGACAGCGACGCCGGTCGTCATCTGCTCCCCGGGTTGGTGCAGGGCTGCGTAGAGCGCGCTGAGGTCGACCGGGCGGTCATCGGCGAGGTGCACGAACAGCCCCGGCTGGTCACCGAGCGGCCGGGCCTGGTCGGGGCCGGCGAGCGCGCCGCGCAGCGGCATGAACCCGCAGCCAACAATCGACCTGCTGACCAGGTGATCACCCAGGGCCTCGAAAGCCACCGACAGCTGCACCCCGCGCAGCGACAGCGGCAACACCAGCCGCCCCCGGTCGGCGAGCTGGCCTACCCATGCCGGTCCGATGTCCCACGCGCCAGCCGTCACGACGACGCGGTCGTAGGGTCCGCCGTCGGCCCAGCCGGCCGCTCCGTCGGCGCACACCGCATTGACTCCCGTCACGCCGGCGGCCTGCAGCTGCCTGCTGCCCTGCTCAACGAGGTCGGGGTCGATGTCGAGGGTGGTCACCGCTCCGGTCGTGCCCACCAGGTGGGCCAGCAGAGCCGCGTTATAGCCGGTCCCGGTACCGATCTCCAACACCCGCTGGCCCGGTTCGACGTCGAGCTGCTCGAGCATCTCCGCCATGATCGCTGGCTGGGAGGAGGAACTGATGGGGCGCCCGTCGCTCTGCCGCTTGGTCACGATCGCCTCGTCGGCGTATGCATCCGCCGGCTCCACCCCAGGCAGGAACAGGTGGCGCGGCACCGTCCGGAAGGCCGCAGCCACCCGCTCGGTACGAACGTGCCCGGCCTCGGCGAGTAGGTCGACCAGCCGACCACGCTGCGCTGTCACGTCATCGCCCACATCCCCATCCTCCCAGCGGTGGGTCCGAGCTTTTGCTACAGGCGCGGATGCGGATGACCGCAACGGGCCGCCATTCGGAAGCGCGCCCATGAACGATCCCTGACCTGGCGCCGTCGACCGCTGGGTCGACTATGGGAACGCGGGTTGCAGCGATTCCGGTGGTGAAGTCAGGGTGGTGATGCAGAACGGGTGGCCGGCCGGATCCAGGAGCACCCGCCAACGCCGATCGGGCTGCGCGTCTACCGGTTGGGCTCCGAGGGCAACAGCTTGCGCTTCGGGCTCGTCAAGTTGATCACCTGCGGTGAGATCAAGGTGAACGATCGACTCACCAGGCCACCGCGGACGCTGGTAGTCCTGGACGAGTTGCATGACCAAGACGAGTCCCGGCACCTGCACCCCGGCGCTGTCTGCGTTGTCCCAGAGCAGTCGACCTCTGAGCAGCTTCACATAGAAGGTCGCCAGCTCGGCCGGATTGCCACAGTCGAGCGAAACGCCAACAAAGCGAATCACCGCGGACTCCACTGATCCAGACACGGGGCGACCGTAGTCGCAGCAAGGCAAGCGTCTCAACGAGGTAATCAGCGGTACCTGTACGTGAAAAGGGGTCCCTCGCGGACGATCGCTCCTGAGACACCTCGGCAGGAGTGCCATTGCTGCAGGTGGAGCCTGTAACGAGTCTCGTGTCCGCGACTACGTCACGCTGTCAGCCGTCAGCGTCCTCGATGTCAGTAGGCGAAGACGTCCGGGTAGCTGCCGATGTCTAGCCTCACGCGTGCGGGCAGGAATTCGGTGCACTGTTCGTAGAGGTCGGCGAGGCCGGCGTTTGCGAGTTCCTTCTCGAGGCTGTCGAGCAGCGTGAGGAGGTGTGTCACATCGGCAGCGGCATAGGCGAGTTGGTCGGGGCTGAGGTCGTCGAGCAGCCAGTTGCTGAGCCGTTCCGCCTTACTGATGTGGATACCGAGCTGGCGCCGGAGGAGGGCTTGCAAGCTGTGCGCCTCTTTGGCAGCGTGCGGGTCGAGCAGCTTTGAGGCGATCTTGGTGCAGGCTACGGCCTTGGGCATCAGGCCCCACTGAGCCGCCATGAACCTGAGGTCAAACGGGGCGTGGTGAAAGACCTTCAGCACGGCGGGGTCGGCGAGCAGGCCGCGCAGCCGATTAGGGGACGTCCCGTTGATCTGCACGATCACGGTGCCAACCTCGGGTGCGTGCAGTTGACACGTCCCGATCTGCTCGACACGCCAGTCGAGTCCAGAGGTCTCGATGTCCCAGGCGATTCGGGGAACCGCGTGCAGGGCTGCGGCCAGCTCGTTCGTGAGGTCGTCTCGTAGCAGCTGCGGCTTTATAGTCGAAGTGAGGTTGTTCATGTCGAGGCTCCTTGCTGTCCGGGGGAGCCGGAGGCTGACCGGCTCTGTTGATCAATGGCACGCAGCTCATCGCGGACGTATTGATAGAGGCTGCCACCTTCGGTGACTACGAGGGTGGGAACTGTGCCGATCCGCTCTCGGCCGTGGCTGTAGAGGGTTATGACGGCAGTGCTGTCGAACCTGTAGCAGCTGAACAGCACGTCGCCTTGCCGGTAGTGCACGGTGATCTCGGCGCCGCCTGGTCGGCTCAGTCCCTCGAACTCCTGCCTGGCCTCGGTGATCGCGGCGATCAGCTGCTCGCGGTCCTGGTTGAACCGGTCCGCGAGCAGCTGCACGGTGTCCGGGTGGTCGGGGTCCGGCAGGTAGAGCCGAATGCGGGCGTCCGGCCGCTTGGCCACTGACCGGAGCCGGGTGAGATTGGAGTTACGCCAGGTGCGTGCGTAGACCACGAAGATGTCGAGCTTGCGTACACTGCGGAACAGCTGCTCCCAGTCGGGGTCGTCCAGATAACGGCTGCCGATGCGGGCGAGCCCGGCGCTCTCGACGTCGGCCGAGGTGCGAGCGGTCCCGAGAATCTCCCTCGCGAAGGCGCGCTTACCGACCAACTCCCAAAGGGCGCCAAGGGCGACCGACACGATGAAGGCGCTGCCCAGCGCGGTGAGGAGCGTCTGGAGCCCCTTGCGATGGCCCACAGGTCGTCTCGTCCGCCGAGATAGAGCAGGACCGTGCCGAGCGCCGCCACCGCGCCCGCGGCGAGCAGGGTCTGCAGAGTGGTCAGCTGGCGGTACGGACGCTGCCCCATCGCGCCGCGGCTCATCGTGACCTTGACATGGCGCTCACGTTAGGGCCGGGGTCCGACATTCCAGCGGAGGAAGTGCTGCCAGGATCAGCTGGTCCGGCGCGCTGAATGGCCCGGTACACGGTGGAGCGGGCGACGCCGAACAGCTCGGCGAGCTCGAGCGTGGTGTGCTTGCTGCCCCGCCACAGGTCGACGAGGTGCGCTTCCTGCTTGGGCTTGAGCTTGGGCTGCTTGCCTCGCAATCGGCCCTTGGACTTGGCGACCGCCATGCCTTCTCGGGTGCGCATCCGGGCGAGGTCAGACTCGAATTCGGCGACCATGGCCAGCACGTTGAACAGCAGTCGTCCGACGGGATCGGCCGGGTCGTGGATCGAGCCGCCGAGGTTGAGCCGGACGCCGCGGGCGGTGAGCTCGTCGACGATGTCGCGGGCGTCGGGGACGGAGCGGGCCAACCGGTCGAGCTTGGTCACGACGAGGGTGTCGCCACTACGGCAGGCGGCGAGCGCCTCCCGCAACCCGGGCCGGGCACGGTTGGTCCCGGTGAGGCCGTGGTCGACGTAGACCCGGGCCGCCTCGACGCCGAGCACGGCAAGGGCGTTGCGTTGGGCGGTCAGGTCCTGGGCATCGGTGGAGACTCGGGCGTAGCCGATCTTCAACTCGCTCACAAGGACAGTGTTACCTGTTAGCCCCCGGTCACCGGGCATTATTGCGGGCGGGTCTTGTGGGAACGCCGACCTGCTGCTTCTCGGGTCGTGGGGAAGGGCCCCGCGTTCCCACAGGGGGGTCGGCTATCGGACCTCCCAGCCAGCGCTACAACTAAGCCAGATTGCAGCACCCAGATCGCTGAAGTACCTGTCGACCAGCTCGCCGCCTGCGGGCCGCTTCACCCAAGCTCCCGTACGTCGACCAAACAGTAATAGCGCCGC
>JAABUP010007988.1_pt1 | contig 13751 bp, 9 predicted proteins | sample 5559201 | NCBI WGS metagenome assembly JAABUP01 (sample SAMN10711887, study PRJNA513373) | rock metagenome | isolation source: Antarctica rocks | place: Antarctica | reverse complement strand
CGGGTGGTGGCTCGATCTTCCAGAACGAGCAGGGTGGTGGCGCGGGCTCGAACTTCAACGAGCAGGCCCAGGCGGGTGGCTCGGGTTCGGTGTTCCAGAACGAGCAGGGCGGCGGGTCCGGGCGCTCGAACTTCAACGAGCAGGCCCAGACCGGCTCGGGGGGTGGCTCGGTGTTCCAGAACCAGCAGGGTGGTGGCGCGGGCTCGAACTTCAACGAGCAGGCACTTGCCGGCGGTGCGGGCTCCGTGTTCCAGAACGAGCAGGGCGGCGGTGTCGGCTCGAACTTCAACGAGCAGGCGCAAACCGGCGGCTCCGGCAGCGGTTCGATCTTCCAGAACGAGCAGGGTGGTGGGCATGGCTCGAACTTCAACGAGCAGGCTCAGACCGGTGGCTCCGGCAGCGGTTCGATCTTCCAGAATGAGCAGGGTGGTGGGCACGGCTCGAACTTCAACGAGCAGGCCCAGACCGGCTCGGGTGGTGGCTCGATCTTCCAGAATGAGCAGGGTGGTGGGCACGGCTCGAACTTCAACGAGCAGGCCCAGACCGGTGATCACTCCGGCGGCTCGATCTTCCAGAACGAGCAGGGCGGCGGGCACGGGTCGAACTTCAACGAGCAGGCCCAGACCGGCAGCCACGACAGCCACGACTCGCACGAGGACTCCCACGAGGACTCCCACGAGTCGTCCGGGAGCCACGACAGCTCGTCGGCCGGTGACCATGGGCACGACGGCGGGTCGGATCACGCCGTCGACATGCACTGACGGACCGACCGCACTGACGAGGTTACGACATGTCCGGGACGCAGGCACCGAGCGCCGCGATACGGCACGCCATGGAGACGATCGACATGACCGTCAAGGGCGCGACCGCGTACGAGCGGGAGGATCTCGTCTCCCGTTTGGGCGGCGCTCGGCGCCTGCTCTCGGACCCGTCGGTGACGGTGCACGTCGTCGGTGAGTTCAAGCAGGGCAAGAGCTCTCTGATCAATGCCCTGCTCACCGCTCCGATCTGCCCGGTCGACGACGACATAGCGACAGCTGTCCCTACCGAGGTCCGCTACGCGACGGAGGTGAGTGCCAGCGCGAGCTTCGAATCGACGTCGGGGTCGGGCGGGTCGGGATGGACCGAGGCGGTCGACCCCTCACAGATCGCCTCCTACGCCTCCGAGTCGGGGAACGCGAACAACCATCGCCGGCTACGCGCGGTGACCGTCGGGATCGACCGACCGTTGCTCTCGACCGGTCTCGTGCTCGTCGACACCCCGGGCGTCGGCGGGCTGGGGTCGGTCTCGCAGGCCCGGGCAATGGCGACACTGCCCCAGTCGCACGCCGTGCTCTTCGTGTCCGACGCCTCGGGGGAGTTGACCGACACCGAGCTGCAGACACTGCGGACGGTGCGCGACCTGTGCCCCGAGGTCGCCCTCGTGGTGACGAAGACCGACCTCTACCCGCACTGGCAGCGCATCGTCGCCCGTGACCGCGCGCATCTGGACCGGCACGGTGTCCCGGCCGATGTCCTGGCGGTCTCCTCCGAGGTCCGCACGCTCGCCGCCCGGGACGTCGACCAGGACCTGAACAACGAGTCCGGGTTCCCGGTGCTGGTCCGCCGCCTCAACGACGTCCTGGCACGCTCGGAGCGGATCGCGCTGGACGCCGTGGTCTCCCACGTCCTCTCGGCGGTCGATCAGATGGAGACCTCGGCGAAGGCGCGTCAGGCGGCGCTCGCCGACCCGGAAGGGGCGCAGGCCCTGCTCGCGGCGCTCGCTACGTCGAAGGAACAGGCCGACGCGTTGCGGGAGCGTTCGTCGAAGTGGCAGGTCGTGCTGCAGGACGGGTTCGCCGACATCGCATCCGACATCGACTTCGATCTGCGCGGACGATCCCGAACGGTGCTGCACGAGGCCGAGGCCGCCATCGATGAGGGCGACCCGGCGAAGAACTGGACCGAGTTCGAGCAGTGGTTCCGCCAGCGCCTAGCCGGCGAGGCGCTGGAGAACTACGCGCTGTTCGTCCGGCGGGCGAAGGAGGTCGCGTCTGCCGTCGGCGAGCACTTCGAGCTCGCCGAGAACGAGATAGTCACTGCACGCGAGGTGGCCGCGCCGGTCGAGATGCTCAACGACGTCGTCGTCGACGCCGCCTTCGTCGAGAAGAAAGCGAAGGGCGCGGGCATGGCGGCGTTCCAGAAGGCCTACGGCGGGTTCCTGATGTTCACGATGCTCACGCACATGGCCTCGCTCGTGATCCCCGCGCCGGTCGGCCTGATCGCCGGGGCCCTCATGGGCCGTTCCGGGATACGCGACGAACGCAAACGGCAGCTCGAGCGGCGTCGAGCCGACGCCAAAGCCACGGTGCGGAGGTTCGTGGACGAGTTCAACCTCCAGATCGGCAAGGACTCCCGCGACGCGGTCCGGCACGTGCAGCGGGAACTGCGGTCCGCGTGGACCGACCGGGTGGGCGAGCTGCAGCGAACCGCCTCCGCCGGGCTCGCCGCGGCCCAGGAGGCCGCGCGCGGAGGAGAGGACGAGGTGTCCCGGCGAACCCGGCTTGACACCGACCTCGAATCCCTCCGAATGCTCCGGGCACGGGTCGATGACCTGCGATCCCATCTCGCGCGACAAACGCCGGCGTCGGACGACGAGCCGGTCGAGTCCGTCGAGGCGGCGAGGTGACCGGCCGCCCACCACCGCCCCCGTCGCTGGTCGACCGCGTCCGCGGGCTCGTCCACCGCGCCTGCGTGGTGTACGGCGGTGGTCCCGCGATGCCCGAGCTGCAGGCCGCGGCGGCACGCCTCGACGAGCCGCTGCGCGTCGCGATCGCGGGACGCCTCAAGTCCGGTAAGTCGACCCTGCTCAACGCCCTGGTCGGGCAGGAACTCGCCGCGACCGACGCCGGCGAGTGCACCCGCGTCGTCACCTGGTACCGCGACGGCCACACCTACCGCATCCTCGCGCATCCCCACAACGGCCCACCCCGACCCGTCACCCCCGGCCCGACCGGGGCGGCCCGCGACCTCGGCGGCCTGCGTCCCGAAGACGTCGACCGGCTCGTCGTCGATTGGCCCTCTGCCGCGCTTCGGTCGATGACGCTCATCGACACCCCGGGTCTTGACTCGTTGAGCACGGAGCTCTCACGACGGACCGAGGTCGCTCTCGTCGGCGACGGCGGCTCACCGGAGGCGGACGCCGTGGTCTACCTCAGCCGCCACGTGCACTCCGCCGACATCCGATTCCTCGAGACATTTCGTGACGATCCCGCCGAACGCCGCCCGATCAACACCCTCGGTGTACTGGCGCGCGCCGACGAGGTGGGCCACGGGCGCCCGGACGCGCTCGAGAGCGCCGCCCGCGTCGCCGCCCGCTACCGCGACGACCCGCGGATGCGGGCGTTGTGCCAGACGGTCCTCCCCGTCGCGGGCCTGCTGGCGGCGTCGGCGGCGACGCTCCGCGAGGACGAGTTCCGGGCTTTCGCGGCGCTCGCCGCGCTGCCCGAGGACGACTCACGGCGCGTGCTGCTCACCGCGGACCGCTTCACCGCATCCACCGGGGACGTCGGCGTCGATCCTGCCGCACGTGCCGCGCTGCTCGACCGCTTCGGGATGTTCGGGGTGCGCACCTCACTGCGCCTGATCCAGAGCGGCGCGGCCTCCACGTCGAGCGCACTGGCCCGCGAGCTGACCGACCGTAGCGGGCTCGGTCCCCTCCGCGACGCGCTGCTGGGCCGGTTCGCGGGGCGCGCGGGTGCGCTCAAGGCCAGGTCGGCCCTGCTCGCCGTCGACACGGTCCTGCGCCGCCACCCCGTGCCCGCGGCGGCGCCGCTCGCCCACGAGCTGGAGATGCTCACGGCGGGTGCGCACGAATTCGCCGAGATCCGCCTGCTGGACATGCTGCGCACCGGGGACCTCATGCTCACCGATACCGAGCGGGCCGAGGCCGAGCGCCTCCTCGGCGGGGAGGGTGTGCACCCCCATACCCGGCTCGGTCAGCCCGTGGGGTCGCTGCCCGAGGACGGGCTGCACCGGGCCCGGGCCGCGCTGACCCAATGGCAGCGCCGCGCCGAGCACCCCGCCTCGACCAGACCGGTCCGGGAGGCAGCGCGCGTCCTCGTGCGCACCTGCGAGGGCTTGGTCGTGGCGGCACAGGACGCGACACGGGCACCGAGCAACCCGGCCGTGCAACCCGTGGCCAACCGAGCAGTCCGCTACTCATGACCATGACGCGCTGGGGCGAGAGGCTCCGGTCATGAGCACGACGCCCCGTACCGGGCCGCCCGCGGGCATGCCGGCGCACCTGTGGGAGATCGCAAAGCGCGACGTTCGGACTCTCATCCCGGAGCGTCTCCGCGACGCCCAGGACGGCACGGCCTCGGCGCCCCGCGCCGTGCGGGCGGTCGCCCGGCGGGTCGCCGCGATGGCCGCGGTCGTGGGTGCCGCGTCCACCATCCGATCGTTCGCGGACGACCCCGAGGTCGCCCTCGCGGGCACGGCATCCCCGCTCGGTGACGCGGGGCCGGCGCCGGGCGAGCTCGACCCGTCGCCGACGGTCCCCGGGGGAGGCGACGGCACGCCCTTCGGCCACGTCGGATCCCACGCCGAGGGCACGCCGGTCGACGCCGGTCTGGGCAGTACCTGGACCGTCTCCACCGACGACGGCTCCGGGCACGTGTCGGTCCTCACCGTCCAGCTGTTCCAGGACGTCGTCGTCGTGGAGAACGCGGACGGCACCTTCAGCGTCGTGGCCGACCAGGTGATCCGGATCGTCGACCCGGACGGGCACGAGCACGTCTTTCACGATCACTACGAGGTCGTCGTGCCCGATCCTCCGGGCCAGGAGACCGACCTGTCGATCCACGAGGACGGCCAGGTCCGTCTCGTGGAGAACCCCGACGGCAGCTTCACCCCGATCGTCGACCACACCATCACCATCACTGCCGGCGCCGACGGAGACGGACGAGACGAGGTGTCGGTCGACCAGGACGAGACGGTCACGGTCCACGACCATGACCCCCACCACGGCGACGTCGTCCGGGTCGACGAGTCCGAAACGGCCAGCTCCACCAGCCACGACACCGGCGACGAGGCGACCAGCACCATCCACCAGGACGAGGCAGTCCTCGATGGGGCACGCCACGGCGTCGACCCCGACGGTGGCTCGACGCGGCACCGACCGGAGACGGGCGCATCGGTCACCGGAGCGAGCGCCGGATCCTCCTCGGTGGCCGGGACGAGCTCGCCCGCAGCGTCCTCGGTTACGTCCTCGGCGGCGTCCTCGGCGGTGGGCTCCGCGGTCGTGGGAACGGTGGCCGCGGACACCGTCGTCCCGCTGGCCTCGATCGGCGACTCCCCGAGCGCCGGATGGCACCTCGACGACCCGGTGGCCGGTCACGGGACCCCCTCGGTGGGGTCGACCGACGCCGATCCCGGTCCTGCCCCGACCGACCCGGTGTTCACCGGGGGACACGTTCTCGACACCGCGCCCACCGCGTCGGCGGGGAGCGGCGAGTCCGGCGCCGGGATCGACGAGCACCCGACGCCGCTCGGAGCGAACGGGACAACACCGGGCAGCGGCATAGCCGCACCCGAGAGGACGGCGCCGACCGCCGACGGACCCGACGCCACCGGATCGGGCGGCCACCCGACGCACGAGCAGGGTCCGTCGCACACCGATCCCTCGCACACCGAGCATCCCGGTCACCTCGACCGGCCCGACCACGCGAACGAGCACGACGCCCTCGACCCAGCCGGACTCGGCTAGGTCGCGGACCGGAACCGGACAGGAGTCACGGACATGGGTTACGGACTGGGCGTCGACCTCGGTACCACGTTCACCGCAGCGGCGGTCAACCGCGACGGGAACCTCGAGATGGCGACCCTGGGCGACCGCTCGGCGGCCGTCCCCTCGGTGGTGCTCCTGCGCCCGGACGGAGGCGTGCTCACCGGCGACGCCGCGGACCGGCGGGCCGCCACCGACCCCGACCGCGTCGCCCGCGAGGTGAAGCGCCGGCTCGGTGACCCGATGCCGCTGCTGCTCGGTGGCCGTTCGGTGGCCCCGGAGGAGGTCATGGCGATGCAGCTGCGCCAGGTGGTCGGCGCGGTCGCGGAGCGCGAGGGCGGCGCCCCCGACGTGGTCACCCTGACCCACCCGGCGAACTGGGGGCCGCACAAGCGCCGGATCTTCGAGTCCATCCCGGCCCGGGCCGGGCTGGGCGGTGTCCGGATGATCACCGAACCCGAGGCCGCCGCCGTGCACTACGCCGGCACCGAGCGCGTGGGTGACGGCGAACTGGTCGCGGTCTACGACCTCGGCGGCGGCACCTTCGACGCCACCGTCCTGCGCGCCGACGGTCGGGGGTTCGCGATCCTCGGTCGGCCGGAGGGCATCGAGGGGTTGGGCGGGATCGACTTCGACGACGCGGTCCTCGCCCACGTCGACCGGGCCGTCGGCGGCGCGGTCGGGGCGTTGGACCCCTCCGACCCCGCCGCGACGGCCGCCGCGATCCGCCTCCGCCACGACTGCGTGCTGGCGAAGGAGGCGCTGTCGGCCGACACCGAGGTCACGATCCCCGTGATCCTGCCCGGCGTGCAGACGGAGGTGCGGCTCACCCGCCGTGAGTTCGAGACCATGATCGAACCTGCGCTCGCCGCGACCATCGCGTCCCTCGGACGGGCCCTGCGCTCGGCCGGTGTGGCGCCGCGAGCGTTGTCCACCGTGCTGCTCGTCGGCGGGTCGTCGCGCATCCCGGTCGTCTCGCGCATGGTCTCCGCCGAGCTCGGGCGACCCACGAGCGTCGACGCCCACCCCAAGCACGCGATCGTGCTGGGCGCCGCGGCCGTCACCGAGTACGCGGAGGCGAGCCAGGAACCCGTGCGTTCCCCCGGGGCCGTGGCGGCGTCGACGCAGGTCCTCAGCCCGGTGGTCGCACCCGGTCCCGCCGCGCCAGCGGCACCGCTGCCTCCGGAGCACCTGTCCTCGGCGGGCACGCCGGCCGCCGGGATGCCCGCGCCCGCACTGGCCGAGGCCACGTCACGCCGCCGTCCTCGCCTGCCTTTCCTGATCGCCGCCGCGGTGCTGCTCCTCGCGCTCGCAGCCGGGGGCGCATACCTCTACAACGCCACCGTGGTCCCTGCGGCCGGCTCGACCGTCGCCCCGGCGGCGGTGCCGCCCCCCGCCCCGGTGCCCGCCGTCGACCCGACAGTCGCGGCGACCACCGCGCGCGCACCCGCGGCCGCGTCCCCGGCGCCGGACGGCGGAACGGCCGACGGAACGCCCGGCGGAACCTCCGGCGGAGGGGGCACGCGCCGTCCGACGAGGTCGAGCACGCCGCCGACGACCACGGCGACGAAGTCCACGGCTCCCGCGCCGACGGCCACGGCGCCGGTCGCGGCCGGCTGAGGTCGACGGAGGGGCCGTGTCAGTGCGGGGCGCGGATGCCGGCGACCTGCGCGAGGTCGCCGCGGCCCGAGACGCCGAGTTTCGCGTAGACGGCTCGCAGGACGTTGTCGACGGTGCGAACCGACACCACGAGCTGGCCTGCGATCGCCTTGCTGGTGAGCCCCGACGCGGCCAGCGACGCGATCTCCATCTCGCGGCGCGTGAGGTCGACGGAGCCCTCGAGCAGGTCCAGCGCAGGCGTCGCGGCGCCCTCGCACCGCTCGGCCCACGCCCGCGCCCGGGAGGCGGACCCTCCGGCCGAGCCCACGTGGCCGGCGACCCGGTGCGCTGCCGACGCCTGCGCCGCGGCCTCCGCGGCGCACAGGAGCAGACCGAGATCGGCGAACCGCTCGGCCACGTCGTCCAGCCCGTCGGGGTCGTGAGCGGCCAACGCGGCGCCGTGCGCGCTGTAGAGGGCAGCCAGCGCGACCTCCCGCCCGGCCGTGAGGTCGGCGAGCAGATCGGTCACCGCGCCGGTCACGCCGAGCCGCACGGCCGTGTGCAGGGCCCCGACGCGGTGGCCGTGGCTCGTCCCGTCGTCGGCCGCGTCGAGAGCGATGCGTTCGGCCTCGGTGACGCGGCCCCCCACACCCGCCAGCCAGACCCGGGCCGGTTCCCGCCAGCCGGCGAGCAGGCCGACCGACTCCTGCACCCCACCCTCGGCGAAGACCTCGTGTGCCCGCGCGAGCTCCCCGAGCCCGGCGAGCGCCACGGCCAGCTCGCTGACCAGCGGTACCGTGAACGCGAAACGGGCGGCGGGCACCCCGGCGGCGGCTTCGTAGAGCCATCGGACGGCCGTGCGCAACCGACCGCGTCGCGCCGCGACGATCCCAAGGAACGTTGCGTACAGGGCGATCCGGTGGCGATGCCCGGACGCCAGCGCGTCCTGGTGGCACCGCGTCGCCAGCTTCTCGGCCGCGTCGAGGCCCCCGTCCTGCAGGTCCGCGAACCACGACACCGCGATCAGCTCGAAGCGCAGCCACCCACCGGCCGGGTCCGGCTCGCCGGAGACGTCGAGGCCGCGTCGGGCGAGCGCGGCGGCCCGCCCCGGGCGCCCGCAGCGCACCTCGGCCAGCGCCGCGGTGGACAGACCCGCCAGCCCGGCGCCCCCGACCCCGTCGGGTTCCCCGGTGAGGGCGCCGGCCACCTCGGCGGCCTCCTCGTCACGACCCTCGAGGAGCAGCGCGAACGCCCGGAGCGCGACCTGGGCCGGCGACCCGCTCGTCGGTGCGCCGGGCTCGCCCACCGCGGCGACGGTGCGGGCGACGCCCGCGAGGTCACACAGTCCCCAGTACTGGTTGCGGACCCGCAACGTCGCCGCGTTCAGGCGGAGCTCCGTAGAGCCGTCCGGGTTCCGGGCGAGCTCCGCGTCGAGGGCGGCGAGCAGCTGCTCGGCCTCGACGGCACGACCCAGGTGGACGAGGATGCGGCCGTGGGTCAGCCGCGCCCGCGGCCCCCCGGAGCGGGCCGCGGCGCGGGCCAGTCGTTCGGCGAGCTGCGGGTCGTTCTCCTCCGCGGCCGCCGCCGCCGTGAGCAGTTCTGCGGTATCGCTCGGCTCGCCGAGCGCCGTGCGCCAGGCGAGGGCGCGTCGGCGGTCGTCGGCGCGGTGCGACTGCTGAGTGCCCGCGTGCTCGAGCAGACGCCGGTAGGCCGCCCGCTCCTGCAGCGGCGTCGAGTGGCGTCTCAGTACCTCCCCGTACATCGGGTGCGCGAGCGACACCTCGACGCGCGCGCCGGCGCGCCGTGACGTCACCAGGCCGCGTTCCTCGACGACGGCGACGGTCTGCGGGGAGGTCAACGCCGCCGCGACGTCACTGCCGAGGGGCTGGCCGAACGCGAGCAGCCGCAACAGCTCCTGCTCCGGGCCGCCGAGCGTGCCGGCGCGCAGCAGCACCATCTCGACCATGCGGGAGGTGAGCGGGAACGGGCCGTCCCAGCGCCACACTTCGCCGGAACGGCGCAGCGACCCGTCGGCCAGGCCCGCGTCGACGAGCTCGCGCAGGAACAGGGGGTTGCCGAGGGCGAGCGTCCAGAACTGCCGCAGCGCGGCCCGGTCGACCTGCCCGCCGAGGGCGCGCACCACCAGCCGGTCGCTCTCGCCGCGCGTGAGCTCGGGCAGGTCGATCCGCTCGATCACGGTCTCCTTCCACAGCTCGAAGAGCGGATCGGGCACCGGGACGCCGGTGGGGGCGGTGAGGAGCAGGAACGCCTCCCCGGACGCTGCGAGCTGGCTCAGGAGCACCGCCGAGGTCTCGTCGAGCAGGTGCGCGTCGTCGACGGCCAGCAGGAGCCGCGTCCCCTGGGCGACTCGGCGCAGGAGGCGCCGGGCCTCGATCAGCAGCCGACCCGTCGAGCCGTCACCGAGCTCGAGGTCCGGGAGCAGATGGGCCAGGGCACCCAGCGGGATCGACGCGGTCGAGCGCGATGCCGCCACCCAGCCGGGGACCCACCTCCGCGACTGCGGCGAGGCGCTCACGGCGGCGGCGAGGGCGGCCCGGGCCAGGCGGGTGCGACCCACCCCCGGGTGGCCCACCATGATGACGCCGGCCCGTTCCCCCGCTCGGATGATCCGCGAGACGGCGTCGATCGTCCCGGCCCGTCCGACGAGCGGCCAGTCCTCCGCGCTCAGCCTGTCCACCCCCTGCCCGCCTCTGATGTGGCCCCCGGAAGTGTGTATATTCTCGGTAAACCCGCTGAGCGTTCAAGCTCCGGAGGGTGGGTGTGCGCGTTCGGGCCAGCCCACAGCGACGTGCGTCGGAGTCGTCACGATGCGTCGTCAGCACACGGTGCGCCGAGCCACCCCACCGTGTAGGACGGCGGCATGGACGTCGGGGCGTACCTGCATCGGATCCGGGTCGACCGGTCGGACACGCTCGAGATCCTCGTGCGTCGCCACCTCGAGGCGGTCCCGTTCGAGACGCTGTCGATCCACCTCGGCGAGGCCATCTCTCTCCGGCCCACCGACCTCTACGACAAGATCGTCGTCCGACGCCGCGGTGGGTTCTGCCATGAGCTCAACGGCTTGTTCGGCTGGCTGCTCGCCGAGCTCGGCCACGAGGTGGCGCTGCTGGGCGCTCGCGTCGCCGGTGGGGGCGGCTTCACCGCGCCGCTGGAGCACGCCGCGCTCCGCGTGCTCGTCGACGGTCGGGCGGCGCTGGTCGACGTCGGTTTCGGACGCTTCGGCGTCGAGCCCGTCGCACTCGACGAGCTGCGGAGTGCACCGGACGGCGACCTCGACGTCCTCGGCCCCGACGGCTCCGTCGCCTACCGGCTCGACCCCCGCCCCCGGCGGACCGCCGACTTCGTTCCCACCTGCTTCTGGCAGGCCACCTCGCCCGACTCGTTCTTCACCCACGGCCCGGTGTGCTCGCTGCCCGTCGCCGGCGGCCGAGCCACGCTCAGTGGGCGGACGATGGTGCGAACCTCTGCGTCGGGGGAACGCTGGGAGCAGGAGCTGAGCGACCCCGACGCCCTCGCGGCGTACCGCGACGTCTTCGGGATCGAGCTCGACCGCCTCCCCGTGCCCCTTGCACCCGCTCCCCTGACGGCGCCGCTCGCTCCCCTACACTCGACGCCGCGCCGCCTTAGCTCAGCTGGCCAGAGCAACGCACTCGTAATGCGTAGGTCTCGGGTTCGAATCCCGAAGGCGGCTCCGTTTGTGCCGGTCATCCCTGAAGGAGTGGGGCTGGTCAACCCCCGCAACGCGGTCTGTTGGTCTTTCTTCGTTGTTCTCCGACGTGGTGTGGGCGCGACGCCGGTCGGCGCACGATGTTCAGTTCGGAGATCAAGAAGTGGCGCTTCTCCTGTGGGGGTGGGGGTGGCGGACGGGGTGCGTGGCTCCATCGCCGGTGGCCCGGCTGGGCGACATGGCCCCCGGTGGGGCTGTCGGTGTCATCCCTTCGCCCCGCGGTGGGGGGCATGGAGTGCTGCGACAGGTGCGGCCGGTCGGGGTCATTCTCCAGAGGGCGACCGCCGAGCTCGACGATGTCGAGTCCGGGGGTCATGACCTGCGGCGACCCGCGACCGACCACGGGTAGGGGCGCTGCCATCAGGCGGCGCGGCCCGCGGACGCCAGGAAGCGGATCTCGTGATCGCGCAGCCCGTAGAACACCAGGCCGATCAGCTTGCGGGCGGCGGCGACGGTGGCGATGTTGCGTCCCCGCCGCGCGGCGATCTGGAGCTCCTCCACCACGTAGCGCCATCCGGTGCAGCCTTCCACCGCGAACGCCACCCCCGTGCGCTCGGCGAACCGCTGCAACCACCGACGCAGCTGCATGCGGTCGGCCGGCGCGACCCGACCGCGGAACACCTCCCCGGAATCGAGATCCACATAGTCCAACGTCAACTGCGCTCGATGGATATCGATCCCACCGACATGGCGACCTCCCCAAGCCGAGACGCGGAGGCCGCGGGAGCGGCCGCCACATTCCATCTTGGTGATCCGCCCGCGGTGCACAGTGGTGTCGGACTCGTGATGGCGTGGCGTGAGTCCGGCCCACGACGCCATGCGCCGGGCTCTGGAACCGGGTGACGTCGCCGATCTCGGCCCCGAACACCGCCGCCAGTGTCGGCCCGACCCCGGGAATGGCCTGCACGGCCCGGCAACCCGGATCAGCCCGCAACCGGCCGGCGAGGAGGTTGGTGAACAGATCGACCTCCCACACCGAACAGGTCGCTCATCGTCACCGGTATCCCCGCCGCGGCGAGCACGGCGTGCACCTGACACTTCACGCTCGTGCGCAGCGCCACCAGCTTCGCCCGGTGGCGCACCAGCTCGCGTAGCTCGCGGGTGGCCGGCGGCGCGATCCACGCCTCCGGCAGCCGACCCATCCGCAGCAGATCCGCCAAATCCGCGGCGTCGCGCTCGTCGTTCTTCACCCGCCGATAGGAGAACGCCTTCACCCCAACGGGTGCGCCAGGTGCACGTCCGCGCCCAGCTCAGGCCCTCGGCTTCGTCACCGACATGATCGTGACCGCCGGAGGTGCCTAACCCGAGCAGTTCCGTCGCTTACGTGGGAGGGCAGGCGGTCACTGACAGCCTTGAGTTGAGACCTCGGGTACTAGCACCATCGACCAATAGTTCGCCTCAGGGCATGCTCCCTAACCTTGGGGGGTGTCCCTGCAGGAGGTTGATGAGCTGGGCGTAGACCTCCGCGGTCGCCCGGTGGTGTTCCTTGTCGGGCCTCGGCTCCCTCGGGTGGACCCGAAGGGCCGACGGAGTCTGTCGACGTTCTTTCGACCGGTCAGCCTGTATGCAGTGTTGGCGTGCGCCCTTGTCGGGGGGATCGCGGTGGTGCAGATCGTGCTCGATCCCGCGCTACCGGATCATGTGGCCTCACCGTTGTGGTTCCCACGTCCTGCGGTGGCTTCAGCTATCCCCGACGCCAGTCGCCCCCTGACTGTTCCGGGCCTGGCGCCCATTGGGGTCGAGGGTCCCGGTGGCCCTCCGCTTCTGGGCGTCGTTCCGGGTCCTTCGAATGCTGCAGCAACGGTTCTGGCGCCGGCTTCCCCGGTACCCCGGGGGGACGACGGCCCTCGCATTCGTCGGGCCACTTCAGCGAGTCCGTCGCGTGATCGCAACAGCCATGAGGACGGCCACGCGAGCAGCAGTGGTGGTCCTTCGGGGCAAAGTCACGAGTCGGGCAACTCGGGCCCGGGGAATTCGAACGCCGACTCGTCCGGTTCCCGAGGTCCGGCGCGCGAAGAGGCCTCGGGCCACGAGACGTCGGGTCACGAATCGTCAGATGATGGCGGCGGGAACCAGAGCGAGCGTTCCGGCTAACTGGACTTGCCTTAGTCGAGGTGGCGCTGGGCCCAGAGCGCAGCCTGAGTGCGGTCGCTCACGCCGAGGCGCTGGAAAATATTGGTCAGATGCGCCTTCACGGTGCGCTCGGTGATCGTCAGGCGTCTGCCGATCTGCTTGTTCCCGTGGCCGGCTGCGACCAGGCGCAACACGTCGCGCTCCCGCTCGGTCAGTTCGGCCGGGGCTGGGCGGGGTCGCCCGGAGCTAAGGAGGACTCGGGCGGCTTTGGCGTCGAGGGGGGAGCCTCCGTCGACGACCTGTCGCAGACCGTCGAGAATCGTTTCTGGTTCGGCGTGCTTGAGCAGGTAGCCATCGGCGCCCGCGTCGAGGGCGTCGAGTACACGGGACTGGTCGGAGAACGAGGTCAGCACCAGAACCCGGGTTGCGGGGAACTCTGCGTGTACCCGGCGAATTCAGGCGGTGGAAGCATCTGCTTCGACGAGTTCGATGAACAACTCGGAGGGCTTCTTCCAATTGTGGATCTTACGGGGTCGGTCGTTGATGTCGCAAGCCACCATCGCG
>JAABUP010007987.1_pt1 | contig 13751 bp, 11 predicted proteins | sample 5559201 | NCBI WGS metagenome assembly JAABUP01 (sample SAMN10711887, study PRJNA513373) | rock metagenome | isolation source: Antarctica rocks | place: Antarctica | reverse complement strand
GTGTCTATTATGTCACGCATTAGAGACAGCTCAATGAAAGCATATGCAGAGCAAAGTTGCAATGGCTGAAGACCAGGGTATTGATGTCCCAATAGGGAATGACTTGAGTCAATAACGGAGCTCATAGTAGCCCACGCCTGGATCTGAATTACTGCATCTAGATTCCCAACCCTGAAATCATAGGTACACTTCTTCCCATGCAGGAGATATTGATGGGCTGAGGCCAGGCAGCCAGGGCACGTACTCCCTAAAGGAGGAAAGCCTGCTTTTGACATAAGCATTTGGGACATCAATGATTTGTGTGGCGCAAAGTGACAGAAAAGCTCGGTACGATGGAAGTGCATAATGTAAGCTGTCGAGGATGAAAGACCAGAGTACCATTGTCTCGAAAGAGACATCTGTACTTTCAGTATGCCAAGGCGCGGGAATGGTTTGAAATCCACTGAGCTAATCCACTTTAGGATGTGGGTACCCTGGTCGATGATCTCCATCCTTCCGTCTGGTGGTCAGCTTCACCAGCGCTCTGCGCCCATTTCGCAGCTTGCATCTGCAGTCATCACAACGTCCAATTTGCCATGAGGCTTTGTGAGCTAGTCTTAAGCGAACATCAATCTAGAGGCAATATGCTCTTTCATCTTCAACGCAACCATGACGCACAATGGAGGCGAAAGCGTTTTCCAGTTCATCAACGAGTCCGATGGTCGGGGGCCACGAGATCCTGCGACTAGGAAAACGATACGCAGACAAGCGATGAGTAAGACCGCTGCAGCTCGGAGGCAACAGGGCAAGCACGGAAAGACGAATCTTCGGCAGTATCCTATCTTTCTCGGACAATCTCGCTCAAACCCTACTCTGCCGGTTTCAGACCCCAAAGCTCCTGAAGGACCGCATGGGAAATCTGATACGGCTACTGCTAAAGGAGGAGCCAGTAGCAGACCCCCAGAAGCCGATTTCAGAGGCAACCATTTCAGCTCTAGCCTGTTACTGAGTCGTACGATTCCTGCGAGCCTGCCAAGTGTAGGCTATGAGTCCATGAGAATTCAATATGACTTTGATGTCCTGGATCTGTCCGCACTGACCAGTTTCCATGCTGGCCGCGCTACGGCCCAAGCTTTGATGCATGATCCCTCTCGATTGATCGACGTCTTACGCTGCAAGCAGTGGTCTTATCTTTCCTTCTTACCCAGCCGATTTGGGCACGTTGATTGCTTGGACGATGCTGCTCGTTGCCTTGCTGCCAAAGCCAGACATCAATTGTTATCACCAACAAACCCGCCGAATGTTATCGTAGTGTCGCTATATTCCCGAGCATTAGCAAGCCTCCAAAGTGCGCTCAGTGACCCAGACCGGTTTCTGCAACCCGATGTGCTTTGCGCGACAGAAATTTTAGCTATTTATGAAGTAGGTGGTACATCGCTTCTCTCAATGCCAGGCACGCCCGCTCGCATCAGCAATAAAGCTGCTAGATAACGAAGGAGATCGAGCGTGGGTTCGGCACATTGAAGGTGCGACTTCTTTGATCAAGCTTCGAGGACCAACCGGCTATCAAACGGATTTTGAAAAAGCGCTTTTCCTTGCTCAAGCCGGGCCAATTGTGAGCCAAATGTCCCCAAGCATTCAAAACTTTAAACGTTCTGACCCGTCTCTTAGTTCACTGAAGCCCTTCTAAAAGGTACCTCGTGCTTCCTCGAAGAAGAGTCTTGGCAAGCGGTATTTTGGTCTGCGATAATTGAATCGTCCGCTTTCGCAGAGCGTAGTAGCATCGTCATCAGCTTGTGGATGACCATTTGCCATATTCCAAGGGTATTTGCTGAAGTCGAAACCGTAATTTGTCGTTCGAAGGAAGCTGAAAGCCTTGTGATTGAGGAACTTATGTACAGAACTCGCCACCTTCGTGAGATGCTAGTCGACTGGCGCAGGAGTTACGAAGCAATTCTCCTTGAGCACTTCAACCACACGTCTATGCAAGCGGCTATCGACAAGCGATACGAAACTTTGGGAGTCGGACTCGCAATGTTGATAGTATTGAATCGGCTGATCTCAGCTCTCAACTTAGACCTTGGGAACGAGCTGGAAGACGAGTCTCAATCTCTTGCACATCAGCTCCTAGACTTAGAAAGCCAAGCTTACGCATCTAATGCACGAGCAGGAATCTTTATGGCGCTCAAGGTCATGGTCGCTAGGGCCACTATTGCGACCACAACTGAGTGGAGGGTCTGCACGGATCCAGAAGATTGGAATCACAACAACTTGACACGTACTGCCTCCAGAGATGTTTTCGAACACTGGTGCAGTCTTAAAGGCCGTAAGACAACCAGCTACGCTCATGTTCTTGAGCAGGATTGAAAGAAGCGGCGATTTGGCATGCCTTGCGCTCCCTTGACCTTTGGGAAAGCCCATGTGGCTTGAATGAACCACCATGGACCAGCTGTCCTCGGACAGAAGGGATACCCTTAGTAAGTGCCCTGTGGCTTCGAGTCTGAAAGCACAGATAAGGTCGTTCTGACGAAAGCCTTTCAAGAAGCAAGATACCACAAAGGGATTGTCGGGCCGCCCTGCCCTTTCAATGATGTTTGGAAGACCTGTCCACCCTTTGCCGGAAATCGATCGATGGAGATGCTCGGATTCGACTCCTATTGTTACGGTAGGTCAAAATCCCGCTTTGTTGATTTAAGTTTTTCGAGATGGCCTGCCGTGGGGCTCCATGGTCGACATGGGCTAAGAGAGAGTTTTAGCGATAAGCCTTGACTTGATGTAGGGAAGGGACTAGGGAGATGAGACGATGCATCCACCTCAAGGCTCAGGGAGGGTGATACTCAGTTCCTGGTCAATCCAAGTCTAGACATCCATCTTAAGCAAGTTGCTGGAGCTTTATGAAGGAGTCAACGTACAATTAAGTGTGCTCCTAGCCTGCCTGTACCGCTATGATAGATGTTAACATTCTTCTCTGGCTAATCTCCGGCGGAACACTCACGTATTCGTATTCGATTAACCACCAATGAGCACTGTTCACCCAACTAGCTTTATTTATCGGTCGGACACAACAAATCTGTTCTTCTCTTATTACAACAACGTCTGACTTTCATTCATGCTTGTCCAACGCTGATTTTTCTCCTGCTTTCCCAATCAAGCTGCCTTCTCTGGGAGGTGACTATCATCATGATGACACGATATCATGATACCCCCCAGTTTCCGGTTGAGGTGATTGACACTCTTTGAGCATGCCGTGGCACACTGGCCGCAACAGGAATTACTTCCTTCTGATGGATAGCTCTTGTATAGTAAGCCAATCTCTCTGGAAATCCGCTGACTTGGAGTTCTCTTCACTGGCAATGAAGCTGTCGTTCGATGAGACCACCTTGCTGATCCTTAGCAGATAGTCCTACACCTCCGTCAACACCACCCAGCAGCTGCCCAGCCACCGCTATACAAACCCCATTGCGCACAAAAGCTTCAGCCTAGATAGCCTCTTTGGTCTCGGCACGGTAGAGACCTCTCATCGTGACTGGCAATGCAACCTCTGAGACTAGTCGACTCATTCAGCGTCGAGCATCTTTGTAATGGACCCGAGGCCTCCATCGGTAGCCTAACAGCCCACGAATGAGCCATGTAGCCGCACATGTTCCTACCTTTGGATGTTAACACATGCACGACTGCATGTATGGCTTCACATACAGTCCTTGGGAGCGGGCACTCCCTGGAACCTCACCTCAAGAGTGTCTCACAGGCTGGTGTAAAGAAGTATGAAGCTTATGTTGAAGTGCATCGTAAATAAATATTGTTCTGTGTCTTGCAATCATGTATCATTGAGTCTTTTCATTTTGTTCAGAACGTCATACTCGCGAATGTATACGTCTCTTGTATCTGTGCCTTTACTTGTACAATTTCTATAGAACATGTCAGCATATACTGTGCAACACTAAAGAGTTGCTGCCGCTGTGTGTCTTGCATATAAAGAGAAGGTTATAAAGGTACGACGATTTAATGTGAGTACATTTTCACTCATCCCCAACCATGACGGTACGACGATTGCGAAGCTCGAGGTCTTCAAGTTGAAGCGGCACTAGCCGCTGGTGTTTGGAAAAATATGTTGTTGGCTCAAAGTTGCCTAGCTCGAATCCAAACAATAGCCGAGCACATCGAATACCCACAACAGACGATCATCGCACTTCTTCAATCGCCAGCTGCTGACTCTATCCATCTCACAGAGCTTTCAGTACTCTTCACATTCTCATCATGTCTCCTCAATACCACCCTCAGCAACCAGATGAGCTGTCAGAAACAGAGGACTCGGCATCAGGGGCAAGTGGAGATCTCGCAGATACAACACCGTCTTACGCATATCCGCCTCCACAAGGAGAGATGGCTTTTGGCTTCAGATATCCACCTGTACCTGATCAATTCGCGTACCCACCTCTACCAAGGGACACGGCTTCTGACTTCATGTATCCACCTGTGCCTGGCCAATTCGCGTACCCGCCTCTACTAGGAGATCCAGACCGTCCGAGTCTGCCAGGTGGTATCGAGCCCCAAGATTACGTGAATACACCAATTCTTCCTCAGCACAATGACGATGACCCTACCAATTCCGAGACCCATCCACCAGTTCCAGCGACCTTCGCTATTGACCCCGCGATACTGGTCACAATCCCATCAACGACAAATCAAATGGATCAAAGCCATCGCCGTCAATCTCGCCCGTCAACACGCAGAAGAAGCACCGTCGCAAATCTCCCGGTGCAAACTCCAGACCGCTCAAATGATCAGCGTCCGAAAAAACCTAGGAGATCTGGTAGCCTCATAGATAAGGCCGTCCGTCAATTGAGTTATTGGCGCGGGTTACGGGAAACCAACGGTGTTCGCACGAATCGGGTGGGTCCTCAGGCCGGGAGCACGGTAAAAAACACTTGCTCAATATGTGGGTACACAGCAAGAAGGGTAGCCCACCTGAAAGAACATTTTCCGGCCTGCGCTTCCCACAAGGGCAACCCCAACGCGGCTTGTTGGGATGACAATGTGGCTCATAAGCGGGGTACTGAGGATTGGCAAGAGCGTGACTTTCTGCAACGCCTACGGGCGGGCGAGACCCTTAGCTCCCAAGAAGAGTCAGATTTGGCTCGTTTGAAAGACCGCAAGGTCGTAGAGTACGAAGCGAAGGTCCAGGGGCTTGAGAGCAGCAAGAACCAAGAGGAGATCGTGGAGGAGGACCGCGAAGGGGGAGAGGAAGGACAAGATGAGCCAATCCGCCCTCGCAAGAAGGCAAGAAAGGTCGCACCAGAAGCAGAAACGGGTGTCGAGCAGCAGGAGGCAGGGACTGAGGGAGGACCTCTGGAGGGAGGACTTACTGGGTTCTTTATTCCACCAGGCCCTGATCAAAGACCTCACTCATTCGAAGAAATGGAGAGAGTCCTGGGTCTGGCAAGCGCGAGGAGCGAGGCACCAAGCGATCGGACCGAAGGACCATCATCACTGCAGGCTGAAAACCCAGCAGCCCAGCAACAAGATCGACCTCGTCGCCGTCGTCGCCCCGAAGAATGGGTTTACTCATCCCCTAAGGTCGATGAAGGTGAGGAGAACGAAGATGATGGAGTGATGGTCGGCGGGATCCGACGGAAGCGCCGTCAGCGAAAGTAGGGAGTCTGGGGGTATTTCCCTTTTCCTTTCATACGACTTTCTTGTCTTTCCCTTTCTTTCGAATTAATAAGGATGATGCGGCATGGATGGATGGATATTGAGGGATTTGCGCCCTGGACAGCAGGGTAATTAAGGGACCTGGCCTAGATTAGGCAGTACGGAGGATGACCACGGTTTTCGTTGTCTGAGAGGGGAGCTACAGCTTAATTTTCTTTCTTTTCGAGGTCTACCAGGAGCGAATGGATTGATTTCCGGGGATCAGACCCATTCGCGTGCTCTTTGATGGATGGCTTTCCTGAAACCACCATAATTGCAACGCCTGACATGCCGAGAACGCATCCAAAGCTTACTTTGCGAGATCCCTCTATCGAGCTCCGTGTGTGACAATCACCAATGCTCCATACTTACGCTATGACCACACGATTTGGCCGACGGAAGGCCCATGAAACCGGGCGAACAGGATTAGATGGAGAATGCTTTCACATCAAGAAAAGACAGACTAAAGTCAAACGGTCAGAGTTTCCGCCAAAGCACTTTAGCTCACTGGTAATGCTACGAAGGTATGTCCAGCCTAAAATACAGAGCCAGAGGTTGAATGTATGGTGCTCGATTTCCACGGAAATAGCAGATTGGTTCAATACAATCTGCTGACTAAGGCGGCTGCAAATCTGGTGATCGCTCCTGCCGACCATCTCTCACTGACAGGACGCATTGGCTTCGGTTAGAAACAACATCGGTCCTCTCATCGTGCAATGGCTTCGCTGTTCTCTCCCTGCCAGACCTGCTACATCGGTCACAAGAGATCCAAAGGATGCTGGAGCTACGCGCCACTCTTCTCCCCAGCCCAATGAGTGGAACCTCCGCCACAGACACACCTTCAACAGCGATGATGCAGGCATACGTGTGGACATGGAAGAGCCGCGTCACGGACTTGTGACTAGGACACTACTCGGTGGGCTCTACAAGCCGCTACCCTTGAGAGGATGGGATTGAGTGCTATGGAAGAGATGGACAAGCTTGCAGTGCAACGGCTACGGGTTTATCACACACGGGCTAGCTGAACGGTAGCATACATTCCGAGTCTTACACCCTTCCTCGGTGCTCGAATGTGTCATGGGTACTGGCTCTTGACCTGGGTGGACTTTCAATCTAGCACATACACTTTCGTCATAATGGGCATTCGGCAGCATGACGAAACCTGTTGGCGCATTCAGTCCCGGAGGAGCTGTTGGACACAGTGTTTCTCGTGATCAGCAGTTGCCCTCAATAGAAACAAGGAGCTCTAGGCGTTCATGAATGTTAGTGGTGGAAGTCGATGGGCTAGGAGTAGCCATTGTGCGTCCAAAAAGACATTGAGAAGCCAATCGTAATATTTATTTTTCGCAATCTTCGCCAGTGGCCTAGCAATCAGGATTCGGGGAAGTGAATGATTGGGTCACGTGGGTGATTACTTATGTCTTAATACATGCGTCATTCCTGCGGACACAGCGGACTCGTTCTTCCTTCTCCACTCTACTACTGGGGACAGGCTGAATGAGATACCTCTCGGTGTCTCGTAGCTTCGTTTGTGAGCGAAGGAAAGACTCTTTCTTTGTGCCATGCTTCAATTGAGAACCCCGGGATCAGTCAATCTTAGCCCTCGCTTCACCACCGGACAGAACTGAGTAGCTGCTTCACTACGAGAAGGTCTCACCAACCGGAACTGACGAGCACTCAAATTTCCTCCGCTCAGTTCAAGTTGCACCTTTCAACCTCACACATCTTGCCTTCATCATAATTCATATGAGATGCTCTACTGGTCACCGTTTCATCGTGACAGTCCTCGAGAACTCCAATTCACTGTCTACTAGACCTGCACGAAGATCCGTCTCGACCTTTCGTGGATTCAGTTCTCTCTCATCTTTACATCCTTCCGCCTAGCCAAACCGTCACAAAACGAACGACCTCACCTTCGGAAATCTCAGTGGGTGAGCCCTCAACTTCTCACTGACCTCAGCCATCTTCCTAGCCCACTACTCTCAATACCATTGACTCTCCGATATAACTTCCAATATCACACTTCTCGGATCCCCTCACTCTCAAATCAACACGCCCTGAGTCTCGGTCGTTGGCAATTGAGAAGAACAACGTCGAAAAGACATAACTCACGGCGATCTCATCTCTACCTGAGTATCGGCAACACTAGCAACGCGAATTGACATTGCACTTCTCCTACAGCACACATTGATTCCCGATTGATGAGCGTTCTCGGTGGAAAGCTTCTGCCTACCTCAGCAGGTTCTACAGTTCACGGGGCAACTTAAGCTAGCCAGTATTCAGCCAAACTCTTCACGATGGCCGGCCACCAGGACACCCACGCTGCCGGTAATCTCATACACTGGATGGGGCGATTCGAGACTATGTCTTCTGCGTCTAAAAAGAAAGTCGCTAGAAGTTCCAAGCTCAAAGAATTGGTCACAGGACTAGTCGATTATGATCCCGATACGATGGAAAAACTATTGAAACAGGCGTCAAAAGCGTGTGTAGCATCGTTGAAGCGCAAGGCTGTCCCTGTGAAAGCGAAACAGGTTCGAGTGCCAGCAGAGTCTGAAGATCTTACACCACCACCAGCAAAGAGAGCCAAGCTCCCACGCTTCGTTAGGAAGCCATTACCTAGTATCACTAATATACAGCGAAGCACTACTGCGGTAATGCACCCTTATTTCAAATAATTGGGAATTCACTAATTGTATTTGAAGGACACAATCAGCAGCAGCGAGCAACCGGTGACACCCCAAACAACTAGAGCTGATGATGCACCTTCACAAGCTTCCGATCCACCGACACCCCAAACAACTAGAGCTGATGATGCACCTTCACAAGCTTCCGATCCACCGACACCCCAAACAACTAGAGCTGATGATGCACCTTCACAAGCTTCCGATCCACCGACACCCCAAACAACTAGAGCTGATAATGCACCTTTACAAGCTTCTGATCCACCGAAACGGGTGAAGACTGAGCAGCCAAATCAGACAATGGAAAACCGAGTACCTCTACACGAGCAGCACAACTATAGAACCGAGATCGGGGTGATCAGGGGCACTCCGTCTATCGTTGGCCCTATAAAAGACCAGTGCCTTACTCTACCGTGCCGTGTCTTACGCCCTGAGCGTAAAGATAAAGAGATTGAGGACGTCTTAGACGTTTGTACAAGTCTAGATCTCGATAGGGCGAAATTTTCGCTGCTTGAATTCCTCGACAATAGGCTGAAACAACCAGGAAGCGCAAATGGAATACCACCAAAATGGAATAACATTTCCAATCCCTGCGAGATTTTCAATGCTTTGCAAATGATTAAAACGAATAGTCTGGACGCTAAGATACATCGTGCCTTCGGCCAGATACGCCTTTTCTGGTCGGTAGAAGAGAGCTGCACCGACGAGACAACAGTCTCGAGCATGAGAGCAAACGGCAACCACGAGGCACCTCATCTTGTTATCCTCGAGGAATGGGCAAGGAAACACGCTGGCCCTGTAGCAGAAACGGAGCAGAGACAGAAGATTCACGAGTATCAATCTGAATACGTTGCAGGCAGGAGATGGCTCGAAGTAGCGGAATGGTTCGGCGGTCCTGGAATCGTCTTGGTGTCTGTCTGTGCCGGTAGGTGGTGTATAGGGGTTTTATGCTTTCTAATGGTTAACGTCTTGATTACAGGAATCGGCAGTCGGTATGTCACTCACGGTTGGACGGATTTCCAGCGCGATTGCCTTCGCCACATCTCTCAGAATCTCCACAGTATTAAGCAGCTAGTGGAAGCCTTAGGAAGTAATGCCCTAGACAGCTACTGCAGCTACGGCTTCCTCGACAGAGGCACAGTCGCTAAGATTGGGAATGTTACGGGATACCTTGCGATTGACGTTGATGAAGAAGATTCCGAGGAGAATGGTGGCGATGGGAACGAGCCGAGGAGGCTTGAGGACGGATCGCCGGAGGTTGCCAACGGGGGGGACGGCAATAGCGAATCTGAGAGCGAGCCGGAGGACTAGATCACTTACAAATGATGGTATGTTCGTTCCCCAGGTGTCAGATCAACGTTAGCTTACACATGGGATGATTTCAGCTGGGAATCTGAGCCTGGAATATGATGAAGGATTGGATATGACGAATTTCTTTCCGCACTTACACTCGCGGATTCGAGCACTGCACGCGATGAACCTGGAGACCCACCCTCAGCGTTCTTGTCTGGCACGCGGAAGTGCCTTCAGCATAACTCCACGTCTGCTACATAGCAGATCATGGATGATAGTGAACCTCCAACGAGCAACAATGAACCTTCATGCTCCATCAAGTGACCTCAGGTTTTCAGGCTACGGCTTATACGATTCCAGAATCCACCTTCAATCTCATTTTTCGTGACACATGGCAAAAATCAAGGACACAAATTCTCTTTCTCCATCATTTCTTTGATAGCCGAAAAGTCGACATCAGCTAGGCTAGTACTTGAATGGCAAGGTTTGCTGTATCCAATTGCGGAAAGTAATAATGGATCGACGTTGTGAGGCAGGAATGCAAGCGCGGCATTGAGTTACGGCCCTCAGACATCCCAGTCCCTTACACCGTGCCTTGTTGCTTTTGTATCCAATCTCGTGTCTTCATGGTAGACAAATAAACACGAATTGTGATCTCATATTGTACAGGCTCGGGTTTCGGTGCGAATGGCAGATGGATGCTGTTTCAATCAAGGACTTGTGCCTATTTTAAATATTTTCATCTATTTACACACCCATGTAGATGGTATTGTAAGTCCATTTACACTACCAGCTGGATAGCACCTCAACTCTATTCACACCATCGAAACAGACACACACAATCGTCCGTCCCATTTTCACCCAATGGAGGGGTTTCCTAACCCAAGCCGCCTCCCGACTATTTTGAACGCCTTCGTCCTTATTGCGCCGCCTTCTTGCGGAACGCCTTCGTGATGTGCACTCGTCTATTGTTGCTGGTGGTGTTGTTGGAGCTGCACGACCCCGTGTGCTATGATGGCGAAGAGCCAACCAGCTGAAGAACCATGTTCTTCCGCCTAAAATTAGGCCGCTGGGATCGAGAGCCCGTTAGTGCACCTCTTGACGTAGAATAAGTCAAAAATAACCTGGCCCTGGGCCATAATCCGTCATTTCACCGGGGCAGCTGGCGTGTTGGGTTATGGGCCATATGGTAGAACTTTTTCGGGTATCCTTCTCATGCCCTTTCCTCTTTTCCCGACGGGTCCTGCGTGAGGGGCCACCCTCGACCCTTGGCACTCTCCAAATCATCAACAGCCGTGACATCGCTATCATTCCTCTTCTTCCCTATCCCCATATCTTCCAATCCATAATCCTCAGACAAGCCTCTGGTCGTACCGGTACCAGACCCATATTCCGCGGTCGAGACCCCATTTTTGTTCGGCTTCGTTTTCTTCGTGCTGTCGCCAAAGATAGAGTAGTTAAGATGACGGTCCTGTGGTCGGAGAGGGGAGGAGTCGCCTTTGGTGAGAAATGGGAGGTGACGCCGAATGAAGGGGCGGAGAACCATGAGCGAGCCGCAGATTACGGTCAAGTTAGTTTCGACGACACCTAAGGTTGTGGGGATGGGAACTTCGCGGGAGGTGTCGAGGGTGTCGAGGAGGCGAGCAACGAAATAAATGCGGACGGCGCTAAGGATGCAGGTTCTGGGAATGTTCTATGTGAGCCGATTGCGGCGCAATGGAGTTGAGGTCCAAGAAGCAGGGAGAACTTACGAAGAGCCGGCAGCAAAGATGCTCCAAATCAGGAATTTTTGGTTGTAGCTTACGTGAAGTTTGACGAGCATGGGTATCGGGATAAGAAGTACAAGGAAATCGGTGACGACGTTCAGGATGCCGTTAGCTAGATAGAGATTGGAGACGCGGACGCAGGTGCCTTGGAGCAGAGGGTTCCAGAACTTGGCAATCGGTCGACATTCAAAGATGAGAGAAAAGCAAAGGGCAACCATAAAGCCGATGGTGATGAAGAGAACTGCAAAGACTGCCCAGCGAAATTTCCGATCGGGGTTGATGCGAAGGTAGAAGATCAGGATCGCGACTTTGGCCAGACCAGCGGCAGGGATATACAAGATTACCGAAGCTGCAGCCCACTGCGAGATATGTGAATTTAGGATTGTCGGAATTCCCAATTGGTCATACCTTGCTATATATCAAGAATGTGTCATAAGGGATATCCCACATGTGTCTCCCATTGCCGTTATTTTGCTGTACTGATCATGCTGTCAACGAGGATACCCTAACATGGGCAAAGGAGCACACACTCAAAGGGATCGCAGTAGAGAGTACAGTGAAAATCTGGGATTCCGGAACGAATGTTAGATGAATGGTTATGCTGCTCTGCAAAGAAGCTGTCTCACCCATGCAGCAATGATAACATCTGGAATACATCAGCTCGGCTCTCCATCTTCCTGCATACGTGACTTACAATCTTCTGCACCGAAGATCTTTATAATTCGGGCTTTCGTATATATTCGTAATAGCAAGCAGATGGTGGAAAGGCTCAAAAACACAGCGCTGGCGGGAACAATGCCCGCTGAAATGTAACTTGGATTGGTGAAGTTGGGAGCAACGCCTGGAGGAGGCGGAAATACTCCCTGAACAGGTTGGTCGCCTGCCATATTCGTCATATAATATCTTATGTGGGAAGTTGAAAGTTGAAAGGATATACGCAAGGCTCTCTGATAAAGAATGCAAGGACCAGACGAAATGAATCCGGACTACAGCGCCATATGAATGATTCAAATCAGTATGTTGAATATGAAATTCCTTGAAGGAAATCAGGAGAAGACGTTGGTTAGGGACATGCTTGGTCGTGTGTGATGATTGTGTATCGCGTTGAGATGAAAGCTGCTAGGGCTGCATTGGTCCCAGTTGGGGTGCACTCGCGGGGCTGGCGCCCTCTCCGGGGACTAAGTTTGACAGTCAGTGGCGCCGATCGTCGCATGGTCAGCCTCCAGTTAGAGTAAAGGCTGGGATATAGGTCGAAAATAGCGTGGGTAGACCCTGGCAGATGGTCTTTTAGCGGTGTCATCGTTCTGTGCTAGCCGGGACAAGGGCATAGTGACTTGAGCGAATGTGGAGGAAGTTGTTGAGCACTTACGATGAGCATCGATTGCAGCTGGATTTGTACGAGCTAAGAAACGACCTCTCTTTGATCCGCTGAGAACTTGAGTACCATCACAGCTTATGCATCTTATGGCTTGTCCATGGTACCTCATGTCCATCTTACTCAATGATCCTGGTCGGCAAACGACCACACGTTAATATTTAGAGATTTGGAACCAACCATCATCAGATTTTTAAGCGATGCATGTGGCGCTTTCGCTAAGCTTGACGTGGTAAGAAGTGGTGCTGGAGCTGGCTCCTTCAAGGATATCCAAGTAGGGGTGGCTGGGACGGCACTTGCGGCTTCCAGCTCCCCGGCGCGCTCCCCGGAACAGAATCCAATTGGTTTGGGTGTTCACCAAGAAGGGCACCGTCGTTGCAACATATTAATATTACCTCTGCCGACGTAATTGCGATCTTCATGGTTGGGCACTGTAGCGATGGACACTAAGAGCAGGCCCGAGGGCCCGAGGGCCCTAGCTGAATGGTGCGTGAGGGACCTCATGCTTGTAAAGCGACGATGGCACAAGTCCCGGATAGTGAATTGTGTGTTCAAAGCGTTGCGTAATTCCATGATTAAGTAATTCCAAGGTCATCGCTTACTCCATTCACAATCATCTCTGTATGCCGTCGTATTGACATGTACACTGCTTGCTCTTGGGTACGTCGAACATGCCGTTCAGCGTCGGCATTGTATGTACGTTCAAGTTCAAAGGCACCACCATCTAAGGACCCGCCGACTGGCGGTCCCCTACATGCCACTGTGTTGTTGCTCTCATGGCAACCCTATAGGGGTCCCTTTGCCGGCGTTGGCAAGCTTGAAGCCTCCGGGAACGAGTTTTTGAAAGACCTGTCCGGGATCATACTTCTGAGATGCGGCTTTGATCTTTGAGAGTGCTGTCTTTCCGTATCCGCCCAGGGGATCTTGGTCTTGGAACGCATAGTTGATGTACTGGAAATCCTTCAG
>JAABUP010007985.1_pt1 | contig 13754 bp, 11 predicted proteins | sample 5559201 | NCBI WGS metagenome assembly JAABUP01 (sample SAMN10711887, study PRJNA513373) | rock metagenome | isolation source: Antarctica rocks | place: Antarctica | reverse complement strand
GCCGAGCCCATCGCGAAAGCTGCTCACGCTCCTCCCCGGTCAGTTCCAGCGGCGCCTTCGGACGACCCGTTCTCGGCATAACCCATTCTACGACTTATCACACGAACTAAGGGCGCACGACACTAGCGCGCCGCTGTTGCCCGTCGCACGGACGGTCCACCGGACCGTTGCACTAGGTGCTTCACCCATCGCCACTTCGCTGATGTTGGCTTGCTTAGCGCTCGGGTTGCCGCGGGTGTGGTGCTTGTACGTATTCGCGACGTCCCGTGCCATGTTGAGAGGCGTACTCCCGTTGAAGAAGGCCTGAACGGCCGCTTGAACCGCAGCGGGCAGCTGCGGGTCTGCCTCGACGTGCGCCTTCAGCGAGAAGCAGTTGTTGAAGTAGTTGAGGATGTCCGATGAGATTGCAGTGTTGTTCGGCGCCGGAGACGAGCCGTCGTAGAACCCCTCGATGCGAGCAAGGCCATGCTCGACGTAGGTCCACATCTCCTGCCACGGACGCGGGCCACTGCCATAAGCCGCGGTGACCTCAGTTACCTCGTCACTGGCCCCGGCGACATCGGTGTTGCTGACATGGACGTTCCTAGCCGTCGAGCCGCAGCCTGGGCAGGGCTGCCGCCCCTCGAGCGGTGCGTCGGGCCCTTCGGCGCTAGGGGCTCCGCAGCCGGCGCACGAAACCGGCCAGTCCGTCATGCCGCAAGGTTACGGACCGGCCAGACTGACCGTGCGCCGCGGCAAGGGCGAGCGCTACCGACAGGTCCCGGTCAACGCCGAGGCCCGCACCGTCCTCGATACCTGGCTCGCCGCACGGCGCAAACTGCCCGGTGCCGACGGGCCCGCGCTGTTCCTGTCACTGAAGGGCCAGCGGCTGTCCGCCCGGGCCGTCGACCTCGCCCTCCGTCGCCTCGGCCGCGCCGCCGACGTCACGCTGTCAGCGCACACCCTGCGCCACACCTTCCTGACCGGCCTCGTCCGCGCCGGCCACTACATCGTCCTCGTCGCCGAGCTCGCCGGCCACAGCCGACTCCAGACCACCCGCCGGTAGAGCCTGCCAGCGACGCCGACCTACAAGCCGCCATGGCAGCCGCGTTGTTGACTACTGACCAGCCGCCAGCGACTCCTTAGCGGAGGATCCTGCGCCGTTGCTACTCAAACCCCGGGACCGTCCCTCCGCCAGCTCACCGACGAGATGGCAGTTCTGAGTGCGCATGCACCGCCCGCACCACCTGATCACCTGGCGCCCCGAGCGCGCCACCAGTCACGTGAGCACCGCGACGCGTGCCCGACGCCGGAACGGCCACGGGCCACGGGCCGTGGCCGCCAGAGCTGGCACCACGACTCGGCGACACGTGGCCGCCTGGCAGCAGACCGCAAGGCCTGCCCGCTCCGTCAGTGCGGGACCCCGACGACCTGGCGTCCGGCCTCCGACGGGATGAGGACCTCCTGCTCAGGTCGTGCGGCAGCCGGGGCCTCGATCGACACCTGAGGCAGGATCCGATCGAGCTGCCTGGGCAGGGACCAGTTGGCTCTGCCAATCACGTGCATCAGAGCGGGGACCAGGACGGTGCGGACGACAAAGGCGTCCAGCAGCACCGCGGAGCCCAGTCCGACCCCGAACAGCTTGATCGAGCGGTCGGTGCCGAGGACGAACCCGGCGAAAACGGCGATCATGATCAGGCCGGCGGCGGTGATGATGCCGCCGGTCTCGCCTTGTCCGACGGTGACGGCGCGGGTGTTGTCGCCGGTGCGCTGCCACTCCTCGTGCATGCGGCTGACCAGGAACACCTGGTAGTCCATCGACAGCCCGAACAGGATCGCGAAGAACATGACCGGGATGAAGGCCTCGATCGGGCCGCCGCCTCCGATCTTGAGGGTTTCGGAGAGCCAGCCCCACTGGAAGATCGCGACGACGATGCCGAACGACGCACCAGCGGCGAGCAGGTTCATGACCGCGGCGGTCAGCGGGATCACCAGGCTGCGGAAGGCGACCAGCAGCAGCAGGAACGACAGGCCGATGACGGCGACGAAGAACAGCAGCAACTTGGCTGAGAGCACTTTGGCGAAGTCGACGTAGATCGCGGTTATGCCGTACACGTAGATGTGGTTCGGGCTCGCCTGGTACAGGGGCGGCAGCACGTGACTGCGCAGGTCCTTGACCAGGGCTGTGGTCTTCGCGTCCTGCGGTGTCGTGATCGACTTGAACGTGATGAGCGCGACGCCCTTGCCGGTCGGCAGGGCCTGGACGCTGTCCGGGGCGACGTCCGGCACCGTCGTGAGCCGTCCGGTGACCTGGCTGAGGAACGCCGGGTCGGCCGAGCCCGGGCCACTGACCACCAGCTGCAGGCCGGAGTTGTAGCCGGGTCCGAAGCCTTGTGCGATCAGGTCGTAGCCCTTGCGGGTGGTGGTGTCCCTGGGATTGCTGCCCTGGTCGGGCGAGCCCAGCCGCATGGAGAAGAACGGGACCGCGAGCACGCCGAGCACGACCGCGGCGAGGACGCCGAGGGCGACCGGCCGGCGCTGGACGAGATGCGCCCACCGGTACCACATGCCCTGGCGCTCGACCAGGTCGAAGGTGCCGGCGCGGACGGCCTTGCGCTGGCGGCGGGGCAGCACCTTCAGCCCGAGGAAGCTCAGCATCGCGGGCAGCAGCGTCAGCGAAGCGACCATCGTCAGCGCGACGCCGATGGCGGTGCCCAGTGACACCCCGTACAGGAAGCTGACGCCCAGCGCCCACATGCCCAGCAGGGCGATGCACACCGTGGTGCCGGCGAGCAGCACTGCCCGGCCGGAGGTGTTCACAGCACCCAGGATGGAGTCCTCGACGCTCATCCCCTGCTGCAGGTTGCGCCGGTGTCGGGTCACGATGAACAGCGCGTAGTCGACCCCGACGCCCAGGATCATCAGCAGTGCCAGCGAGCTGGCGAAGGAGGCGACGGACATGGCGTGCGACAGGATGCCGATGAGCGGCAGTCCGCTCAGGATCGCGGCTCCTGCGCTGAACAGCGGGAGGACGGCGGCGCCCAGCGTGCGGAACACCACCAGCAGGATGATCAGCGCGGCGAACAACCCGATCGCCTCGGGCGGCAGGCCGCTGCTCGCGGCCGTCATCTGCTGGTAGGCGCCGCCGGTGAACTCGATCTGCAGCGGGCCGCTCTTGAGCTGGTCGAGCGCCTGAGCCGTCGTCTTCTGGGACGGACCGCCGGTGTAGGCGGCGGCGAAGTGCTCGACGCTGCCGTCGATCTGGTCGACCGTGAGCTGCACGTCGGACCAGTTGATGTTCACCAGCCCGATGGTGCGGTCAGCGCTGACCAGCGCGGCCTGGGCGCTGCGGTCGGTCGTGGACCGACTGGTGCTGCAGTCGAGGGTGCCGTAGGGCGACTCGACCGAGGACACGCCCAGACCGGCCGCGCACAGCTGCCGCAGCGCGGGTTGCACCGTAGCGGCGGAGTCGGCCAGGACACCGGTCCTGGCGTGCAGCACCATGGTCCCGGACGAGCCGTTCTCGTTGCCGAGACCGGACGCGCTCAGCAGTTTGGAGACCGTGTCGGTCTCGGTGTGCGGGAGCTTGAAGTCGTCCTTGTAGTGCGATCCCCCCAGCCCTGACAGGGTCACCTGCAGGGCAACGACCAGGACGATCCAGGCACCCACGACGACCCAGCGCCTTCGGACGGCGAAGCGTGCGAACTTCAGCATGACGGACTCCTTCAGTGGTGATTCAGGGTGGTGCGGGGCTGAGATCGGCCCCGGGTGCGGGGACCGTCGATCGGCTAGGGGGCTGGCGGGGGCCCCGTGAGCCCCGTGCGTTCAGGCGTGGCGGTTGTAGGCCCGCAGGGCCAGCGGTACGAAGACCGCCAGCAGGCCGGCCATCCAGGCCAGCGTCCAGGCCAGGTCGGTGGCTACCGGGCCGCCGATCACCAGGCCGCGCACTGCCCCGACCAGGTGACTGATGGGATTGACGTCCACGAACGCCCGCAGCCAGCCAGGCAGCGTGTCGACCGGGACGAAGGTGTTGCTGCCGAACGACAGCGGCAGGACGAGCAGGAACATCGAGCCCTGCACCGCTCCCGGGGTGCGCACGATCAGGCCGACCCAGACCGCGATCCAGCAGAAGCACAGCGCGAAGCCGATCGCCAGCGCGACCGCCGCGATCGTCGGCACGGCCCCGGTGGTGACGCGGAAGCCCAGCAGCATGCCGACGCCCAGCAGCACCGCGCAGAGCACCAGGTAGCGCACGACGTCTGCCAGCACGGCTCCGACGAGCGGGACCGCCCGGCCGATGGGCAGCGAGCGGAGCCGGTCGAAGACCCCCTTGTCGATGTCGGCGTTGAGGTTCTGCCCGACCGCGATGCCGGCCAGCGCGATCCCCTGGCCGAGCAGCCCCGGGAGCAGGAACTGCAGGTAGCCGTGCCGGTCCCCGCCGGCTACCGCGCCGCCGAAGACGTAGGTGAACAGCAGCAGGAAGACCACCGGCTGCAGGGTGACGTCGATGAGCGCCTCGGGCGTACGCACGATCTTGATCAGACTGCGCTGTGCCAGGAGCAGGCTGTGGCGCAGCAGGGACGGGGCGTGGTGTGTCGCGGAGGTGGCGGCGGGCGCCGCGGTCAGGGTGCTCATGCCGGCACCGCCTCGGTCTGCTCGCGCTTCGCGCGGCCGGTCAGGCTGAAGAAGACGTCGTCCAGGCTCGGCAGTTGCAGGGACACCTCCGCGAGCTCGACGCCCTCGGCGGCCAGCCGGGCGACCGCGGCGACCAGTGCCGCGTCCCCGACGACCGGGACGGTGGCGGAGGCGGACGAGCCGCGCTCGGGCACCGCGCCGCCGACCGCGGCCAGCACACGCAGCACCTCGGGCAGCCGCTGCGGGTCCGTCGGCCGCACCCGCAGGGTCTGGCCGCCGACCACCCGCTTGAGCGCGTCCGGGGTGTCGTGTGCGATCACCCGCCCGCGGTCGATGACGGTCACCTCGTCGGCCAGCGCGTCCGCCTCCTCCAGGTACTGGGTGGTCAGCAGAACGGTGGAGCCGTCGGCCACCAGCGACCGGACGACCCCCCACATCTCCTCCCGCTTGGCCGGGTCGAGCCCGGTGGTCGGCTCGTCCAGGAAGACCACGGCAGGCCGGCCGACCAGGCTGGCGGCCAGGTCCAGGCGTCGCCGCATCCCGCCCGAGTAGTTCTTGGCCGGCCGCGACGCCGCCTCGGTGAGGTCGAACCAGGCGAGCAGCTCGGCCGCGCGGGCCCGGGCGGTCGGACCGGACAGGTCCAGCAGCCGCCCGATCAGCACCAGGTTCTGGGTGCCGGTCAGGTCCTCGTCGACCGAGGCGTACTGGCCGGTCAGGCCGATCAGCCGGCGCACCTGCTGGGGGTGCGCCAGGACGTCCAGGCCACCGACGCGGGCGCGTCCGCTGTCTGGTCGCAGGAGCGTCGCGAGCACGCGCACCGCGGTCGTCTTGCCGGCCCCGTTGGGGCCCAGGACCGCCAGTACGCTGCCGGTCCGTGCGGTCAGGCTCACGCCGTCCAGGGCCTGCGTCGCGCCGAAGCGCACCCGCAGCCCGTCGGCGTCGATGGCCAGGTCGTCCATGTCGCTCCCTTTCGTCGATAGGGGAGAGGCTCGTCGGCGGCGCTCGCACGCCGCTGGCACCGCGCTGTCAGGGACTGGCAGCAGAGCCGACGTCGACCGCAGGCATGTCCTGGAGCAGTCGCGCCGGGTCGAGCCGCTGCTGGGCCTGCGCGATGTCCAGCGCCTTGCCCTCCTGGAAGGCTTGTGCGAAGGCGACCTCGCCGAGTCGGGCCCGGCAGGCAGCGGTGACGGCCCGGACGTCGAGGTGGGTCGGGTCGTCCGCGCCGCGCAGCCGGGCCGACCCGCCCAGTACCCGAGCGGCCTCCTCGGCGCGCCCGACCGCAAGTGCGAGACCGGCGACGACAACCCCGACTTCGGCCTGGATCGGCAGGTCCGCCGTGCGTATCGCCTGTTCGTACGCCAGCTGCAGGCGACGGGCGGCCGACTCGGTCGCACCCTCGTGCAGGTCCAGTGCTGCGCCCGCGGCCTCGGTCACCGCCGCGCCGTGCTCGTTGACGGGCACGCCGACCAAGAGCAGCGTCTGGTCGGCGGCGTGCTGCCGCTGGCGGGCCAGGACGTGGTCGCCCCAGCCGCGCGCGAGCGCACCCCCCAGGGCAGCGGCCATGGCGGTCAGCTCCCGGGAGCCGGAGCGGTCGGCGGTGCGTTGAGCCGCTGCCTCCGCCCTGCGGGCGTCGCCCACGTTGCCGCGCCGCAGGTGCAGGTCGGCCAGGCGCAGCAGCAGGAACAGCTCGTCCATCGCGTCCAGTTGGCCCAGTGTCCGCAGGCACTGCTCGGCCTCCAGCAGCGCGCGGAGTGCCCCGTCCAGGTCGCCGTCGTACTGACGGCCGGCGGCGACCAGGGTCAGGCAGGAGGCGATGCCCCACAGGTCCGCCAGGGACCGGAAGGCCGTCAGGGCCGCTTCGGCGTCGCTCCGGACAGCGTCGAGGGCGCCCTCGTTCTCCCAGACGCGGACCCGCAGCAGCAGCGCTGCCGCCGCCAGCCAGGGGTCGCTGCCGGTCACCAGCCGCGGCAGCTCGTCGACGCTGCCCTGGACGTCACCGGCGAAGAACAGCACGATGGGCACGGCCAGAGCCGCGGCTGGCGCAGGCAGGTGACTGCCGCGCAGCTGCTGGGCGAGCTCGATCAGGCGTGGCCGCAGCGCCGCCGAGTCGCGCACCTCGCCGTCCGTGGAGCTGACCGCGTTCAGGGCGCAGACCGCCTCGGCGGACAGCCGCAGCGTCGGGTCGCCCGGCCCGCCCGGGCCGGTCAGGTCCCATCGGTGCGGCAGGTCCAGGGCGGCGCGGAGCCAGGTGTGCGACTCGGCGTGCCGACCGAGCAGCTGCCAGTACCACGCTAGGGACAGAGCGAGCCGTAGTGCGTCCTCGCTCCGGCCGCTGTCGCACAGGTGCCGCAGGGCTGCCAGCAGGTCGTCGTGCTCGGCGCGCAGCAGGTCCAGCGCGGCGACCTGCCCGGGGCCGCGCAGCCGCTGGTCTGCATCGGCGGCCAGGCCGGCGAACCAGGCGGCGTGCCGGTCTCGCAGGTCCGCCAGCTCATCCCGCTCGGCCAGGCGCTCGGTGCCGAACTCCCGGATGGTCTCCAGCAGCCGGTACCGCGGGGTCGCACCCTCGACCCGCTGCAGCAGGGACTTGTCGACTAGCGCGGCCAGCAGGTCGCCCACCTCCTGCGCAGGGAGCAGACTGTCGCCGCAGACGGCGGCCGCGCTGTCCGGCGTCACTGCTCCGACGAAGATCGTCACCCGTTCGACGAGCAGGCGCTCCCGGGCGGTCAGCAGGTCCCAGCTCCACGCCACCACGGCGCGCAGGGTCCGGTGGCGGGGCAGGGCGGTGCGGCTGCCGCCGGTCAGCAGGCGGAAGCGGTCGGCCAGCCGGGCCGCCACCTCTCCCACCGGCAGGGTGCGCAGCCGCGCGGCCGCCAGCTCGATCGCCAGCGGCAGCCCGTCGAGCCGGCGTACGACCTCGACCACGGCTGCGACGTTGTCCTCGTCCAGGGCGAAGCCGGGCTGCACCGCGGCGGCCCGGTCGACCAGCAGCTGGACGGCGGGCAGCTGTTCGGCCTCGAGCACCGATACGCCTGTTGCGGGCACGGGCAGCGGAGGCAGTACGGCCAGCGCCTCGCCGTCGATGCCCAGGGGCTCGCGGCTGGTCGCCAGCACGCGCAGACCGGGACAGTGGACCAGCAGGTCCTCCGCGAGCTGGGCGGTCGCGTCCAGCAGGTGCTCGCAGTTGTCCAGCACGAGCAGGCTCTCGCGCCCGGTGAAGGCCGCCAGCAACAGTTCGCTCCGGTCGCGTGCAGGTCGCCCGGAGCGGGCTTCCAGGAGCGAGGTGGCCCGCAGGTCCAGGGCGGACAGCACGGCCTGGGGCACCTCGTCCGGTTCACTGACCGGCGCCAGCTCGACGAAGCAGACCTCGACCGCGGGCGCCGGCGGCGGCAGTCCCTTCCGGTGCGCCTGGCGCTGCGCGACCTCGCCGGCCAGCCGGGTCTTGCCGGCCCCTCCCGGACCCAGCACGGTGACCAGCCGGCCCGCCTGCAGCAGCCGCTCGACGCGGTCCAGGTCGGCGTCCCGGCCCACGAAGAGTTGAGTCCAGGGACGTGGTGTACGGGGCGCCCGTCCGCCGGCTCCCCGCGCAGCAGCTCCAGCTGCTGCTGCTGCAGCTCCCGCGAGGGGTCCAGCCCCAGCTCGTCGGCCAGCCCGCGCCGGAGCCGGTCGTACGCCGCCAGCGCCAGCGCCGGGCGACCCGCGGCGGCAAGCGCGCGCACGAGCAGGCTCGCAGCGGCCTCGTCCAGCGGCTGCTGGTCGCAGACCGCCTGCAGGTCCTCCAGGGCCTGGACCGACCGTACGCGGTGCAGGTCCGCCTCGGCCGCGGTCAGGACAGCGGTACGCCACGCCGAGCGCAGCCGCAGGGCCACCGAAGCCGGGACCTCGGCGACCGGCTGCTCGCGCAGCACCTGCAGGGGCCCGGCAAGCAGTCGTTCGGCACCGTCGGCGTCCCCGCGGCGAAGCGCCCCGCGGGCGTCCTCGACCCGTCGCTCAGCCCGCAGCGCGTCCACGGACTGCTCATCCAGCGCCAGCCGGTAGCCTGACCCCACCTGCTGCACGGTGTCCGCGCCCCCGAGCGCCCGCCGCAGTCGGGAGACCAGGGACTGCAGCGCGCCCGCCTCGTCGGCAGGCGGCTCGGCGCCCCACAACTCCCTCGCCAGGTCGGCCACGTCGACCACCCGCCCGCCGCTGAGCGCGAGGTGCACCAGCAAGGCCCGCAGGCGTGGCCCCGCGGGCACGTCGCCAGGGCGGACGGCGAGCGTCCCGAGCAGGTCGACCTCCACCGTCACCCGCACAGTCAACCTCCTCTCCTCGGACCCGCCCCCGCCCGGCGCCGGGCGGCGGGCCGGACCGGGTGACCCAGCCGGGGCGCGCCACGACGGTGCAGGACGCCTCTCCAGCCCTGGTCCCCCCCCGCCGCCGCCTGCCCGCGTTCGCGTCCGACTGGACCTTGACAGGCCAGTGCCTAACCGTATTAGGTTTCGAGGTGTTCGCCAACCCACCTCGCCAACCGGAGGTTGTCATGACCGAATACCTGACCGTCGAGGGCGGCACGCTCGCCTACGAGCTGACCGGCACCGGGCCCCTCGTCGTGCTCGCCCACGGGATCGGTGACAGCCGCGAGGCGTACCGCGTCGTCGCGCCGGCCCTGGTGGCGGCCGGATACCGGGTCGCCGCCGTCGACCTGCGCGGCTGCGGCGAGTCCAGCGCGGCCTGGGAGTCCTACTCGCGTACGGACATCGCGGGTGACCTGATCGCCCTGCTGAACCACCTGGGTGGCCCGGCGGTGCTGGTCGGCCACTCCATCGCGGGCGGCGCCGTCACGATCGCCGCGGCAAAGGCCCCGGCGCTGGTCAGCGCGGTGGTCGAGCTCGGGCCGTTCACCCGCAAACAGCAGGTCGGGCTCGGCGACCTGCGCTCGGCCGGCTTCCGCCGCGGCACGCTGCGCCTGCTCGGCGCCGTCCAGTTCGGCAGCGTCCGGCTCTGGAAGCGCTACCTGGAGGGCGCCTACCCCGGGCCGAAGCCGGCGGACTGGGACGCGCGCCTGGCCCAGATCGAGGCGATGCTGAGCGAACCGGGTCGGATGAAGGCCCTGCAGGCGATGGGCAAGTCCTCCCCGGCGGACGCCGGCGCCCAGCTGGGCAACGTCCGCTGCCCGGTGCTGGTCGTGCAGGGCACGCTCGACCCCGACTGGGCCTCACCGCAGGCCGAAGGCGAGGCGATCGTGGCCGCCCTGCCTTCTGGTCTGGGGCGTCTGGAGATGGTCCCCGGGGCCGGGCACTACCCGCATGTCCAGTTCCCCTCCCAGACCGTCACCGCGATCGGCTCGTTCCTGGAGTCCGCCCGTGCCTAGGGCCGGCCTCGGCCCGGCGGCGGTCGTCGCGGCCGGCGCGGCGCTCGCCGACGAGATCGGCTTCGCCGGCCTGACCATGGGTCAGCTGGCCGAGCGGGTCGGCGTGCGGACGCCGTCGCTCTACAGCCACATCATCAACCAGGACGACCTGAACCGCCGGATCGCGGCGCTCGCCCTCGCCGAGGCGGCCGACGCGGTCAGCGCATCGACGCAGGGTTACGCGGGCCGCGACGCGCTCGCGGCCGCAGCCCGCGCGTTCCGCGACTTCGTGCTCACCCACCCGGGCCGGTACGCGGCCACCATCGGCGTCCAGCCGACCGGTCCGGACGACCCGATCGCGGTCGCGGGCGCGCGCCTTGTGGGCTCGCTCACGGCGGTGCTCCAGTCCTACGGCATCGGACCGGACGACATGGACCACGCGCTACGCGCGCTGCGCAGCTTCTTCCACGGCTTCGCGACCCTGCAGTCAGCTCACGGCTTCCAGTGGCCCACCGACATCGACGAGAGCTACGAGTGGCTCATCGCCCTGGTCGACCGTGGGCTGCGTTCGACCTCTGCGAGCTAGGCCGAACAGTGGCCGAGCCCCCGGCGGACGCTCTCCGTCGAGCGGACCGGTGTCCGCCCGCGGGGCGGCGCGGGCGATCCACCGTCACTACATCTTCGCCCACACCTCGACCAGCGGCTGACAGGCTGATCGAGCCGAGCACCTCACCCTAGGGGGACCGACATGACCACCACCCGCCCATCTCAGGACAGGGCGAGACCACCCGGAAAGGAACGGATCTCGGCCCTGCCAGGGCCGGATGCCGTCGCCGGCACGCCAGGCGTCGTCACCGGCCGACCACTGACCTGGCTGCGTGTCGAAGGACTGGCTGTCGCCGGAGCCGCTCTCGTGGGCTTCGCTACCACCGGGCGGCCCTGGTGGCTGGTTCCGGCACTGTTCCTCGTCCCGGACCTGTCCGCACTCGGCTACCTCGCCGGTCGGCGGGTGGGTGCCTGGACCTACAACCTGGCGCACACCGCACCGCTGCCGCTGGCGCTGCTGGCGGCGGGAGCCGGGTGGCACATCAGCGCGCTCACCGTCGCGGGATGCGTCGGCCTGTTCCACCTGGGCTTCGACCGAGTTCTCAAGTACGGCGTCAAGTACGACCACAACCCCGGGGTCACGCACCTGGGTGCGCACGGCTAACACTGACCGGCCGGCGCCAGGACCGAGTCTCCGGGCGACATCTACGGGGGCCGGAACCGGCAGTGTCCACCGCCTGAGGTAGCTCCGGCCCCGGACCGAGTCCCCGTCCGATCAGGGCAGTCGGTACGACCGCGCGGTTCGTCGCCTGCGTGTGTCAGGTGACCAGCGACCGCAGGGCCTGAAGTGTCTGCAGGACGAAGTCGTACAACGACCGGGCGTCGTCCTCATCGAGCCACCGGTCGAGTGCGACGTGCAACCGGTAACGGCGACGTCGGCGGCGACGGCCGCCTCGAGCAGACCAAGGCCACGGTCCTGGAAACCGCTCCGGATCGCCTGGGACAGCTCCGCACGCTTGCGCAGCTCACGTTCCCCCAGACCTTCGTCGGCGCCGACGATGGTGCGGCGCACACGCAGCTCGTCGCGCCGACCCTCGAACCGCGCCTGGATAACGGTCCTGAGCCCCTCGGTGATGAGCGTCATCGGTTCCATCGCCGACGGTGCGTCAGCAATCAGGCGGGCGGCGAGGGCGGGCGCGTCGTCACCAGCAAAGAGCACCTCGCGCTTGTCCGCATAGTGCCGGAAGAAGGTGCGCGTCGTGAGCCCGGCGCGGGCCGTGATGCCCGACACCGTCGTCGCAGCGAAACCCTGCTCGACGAACAACTCGAGGGCGGCGCGCTCGAGACGCTCGCGCGCGCCGGGCTGCCACCGGCTCACCCACTCAGGCTAGGCGAGGAAGACACGCCGTGCCGTCATCCCCTACTGTCGACGGCACGGCGTGTCGTCACTGGGCGGGCGCACGAGGGGCGGGTGCGATGGGCGACGAAGTCTGGATCTTGGGCGCGACCGGACGCAGCGGTCGGAGCATCGCCGCGCAGCTGCTGGCGAGGGGCGTCACCCCCGTGCTGGTCGGTCGCGACGCGGCGCGCCTGCAGGCGGTCGCGACGCAGGTCGCGGGCGCCCGGGCCGTCGTCGCAGACTCAGTAGCAGCGATGGCCGCCGAGATCCGACGCCAGCAACCCGCCGTGGTCGTCCACACCGTCGGGCCGTTCGCCGCGACGGCGGTGCCCATCGCCCAGGCGTGCCTGCCAGCCAGCTCCTACCTCGACCTGGGCAACGACGTCATCGCCGCGTCCGGTGTCCTCGCCCTGCACCGGCAGGCGGTCGCGACTGGCCGGACCCTGGTGACAGGAGCGGGCTTCGGGGTGCTCGCGACCGAGAGCGTCGTCGTGGCCCTGTGCGAGGGGCGCGGCCCCGCCGCGCAAGTCCGGCCCGACATGGTGCCGTCGCTCGAGCTCGAGCCGGGGGTCCTGGGCGAGTCCCTCGCCGCCACCATCCTCGATGGGCTGCCCCACGGGGGCCGGCGCTACGAGCACGGCCAGCTTGTGCGGGCCCGCGTTGGGGGTGACGCGACCCGCCTCGTCCTGCCCGACGGCTCGACGGTCACCACGGCCGGCATGCCGCTCGGTGAGCTCGTCGCGGCGCAGCGAGCCAGCCGGGCCCCGTCGGCCGTGGCCGCGTCCTCCGAAGCGCCCACAGGGCCGGCTGTGCGCGTGATCCTCCCAGTCGCGAGCGCGCTGTTGTCGATCGCACCCCTACGGGCGTTCGCCAAGCGCCGGCTCACACAGATCAAGATCGCGGGTCGTGAGGCGCCCCGCCAGCACTCCTGGGCGCACGCGCACGTGACCTGGCCCGACGGCAGTACCCGCGAAGGGTGGTTACGCCTCGGCTTCGCCTCCCTGTTCACCGCCGCCACGTCCGCGGAGGTGGCAGCCCGACTGCTCACCGGCCAAGGACGCCCAGGCGCCTACACGCCCGCCGCCCTCTTCGGACCCTCGCTTGCCGAGATCTGCGGCGGCGAGCTCCTCATGACCCCGTCAGCCGACACCTCCAGGTGAACGGCAAGCATCACCTGCCGGCGGCGTACAGCGGCGGCGCACACAGCGCCAGACCGGAAGTTGAATCAGCCGCATTTGTTGTGCAGCCGAAGCCGACGCTCGGCCAACAAGAGCCGCCGAACCTTCACCGGTACACGAGCAAGCCCGCCGGGAGGGGCCAGCGGGACGACCTTGACCCATGAAACGAAACCGGTTGCACTCAGCACGTGCAAACTCCCGACGTGGGCGAACCTCCGTCACTCCCGCTGGCCTGCGACCTTGGGCTGCAAGACGGGCAAGCACGGCTACTCCGCTGGCAGGCTCTCCACCATTACGCCGCGCCGACTGTAGAACTGCACGACGGCGAACTCGAGGTCCGCTACCAGCCAATGCTCGGCGCCTATGAGGAGTTGGCAGCGCTAGCGAACGCCGAGCAGCAGTGCTGCTCGTTCGTCAAGTGGAGCGTGGCGGAGGTCGCGGGTCGGCCTGTTTTGCGTGTCATCGCACCTCCTACAGCACCAGAAGCGGTTGAACCAATCGCGGCCCTCTTCAAGGCAACCCGCTCAAGCAGAAAGCTGTCCCAGTAGACGACCCGTGGGTCCTCATGATGGGGCAGTGATCACCTTCTCATCGGTAGCGCCGGTGCTCCCAGTCAGGCACCTCGCTGAGGCTGTGGCCCGCTACAAGCGGCTGGGATTCGCTGTGCAGCTGTTCGAGGGCGGCGACT
>JAABUP010007984.1_pt1 | contig 13755 bp, 22 predicted proteins | sample 5559201 | NCBI WGS metagenome assembly JAABUP01 (sample SAMN10711887, study PRJNA513373) | rock metagenome | isolation source: Antarctica rocks | place: Antarctica | reverse complement strand
CGAGCGAGCGAGCGAGCGAGCGAGCGAGTGAGTGAGTGAGTGAGTGAGTGAGTGAGTGAGTGAGTGAGTGAGTGAGTGAGTGAGTGAGTGAGTGAGTGAGTGAGTGAGTGAGTGAGTGAGTGTGAGAGAGTGAGTGAACAAATGCACAAACAAATGTCCTCACCTGCCAGCTGACTGAAGCACACTTCAGCAATGTATTCAGGTAGGATGAAGGCATTGTCCAAGACATGCCACCAGCGCTGCTTGGGGTCTGCCCCCGGGGTCTGATACACCGCCGAGCAGCCGGGGTAGTGGCTGTCGTCAATGTCTGCTGCAAGGCCTGCCTGCAACAAAAAAGCTGGAGATGCAGCAATGACAGCCCTGGAGAGATCCATGCATTGGACTGAGTCACACTCTCTGAAAACGAGACAGCTCAGCAGCTCATGATATAGGATGCCCTTGCAGACACGGAGACTGGTGTCCTGTGGTCATGGCGCCCTACCCTGGCTCTAACATTTTGCAGCAGCCATTCATTTGGGGTTTACAAATGCCATGTGGGCCTATGCATGCAGCAATGGACAACAGCGCGCCAGACTAATCGGAATAGCTGTGCATAGCAGTACGTAGGTCAGAAGCTGCTACAGGCTCTGCAGGCCAGGCAGGCGTTGCAATGTCACACGCCTTTGAACACTGACCTCACTGCTTAGTGCATGTTGACTTCCCTGTTATTGCCTGTTGAGTTCCATAGACAGGACCTGTAGATTGGTTGATTCATGAATTGATTGATTGATCGATTGACGGCTGACTGGTCAACTGGTTGATTGATTGATTGACCGACTGGTTGGTCGATTGAGTGAATTATCGGTTGGTTGACTGACTGGTTGATGGATTGATTGATGTACTGATTAACTGATCAATGGATATGGATTGACTAATGCATTGACGTGTTGAATGATTGATTGCTTTATGCATGGATGGACTGATTGGTTGGTTGTTTGATTGCTTGATTGACCGGTTGATTGATTGCTTGATTGCTGCGTTGATTGATTGGTCAAATCTTACCTTGCAGCAGTGGCTCATTAGCACCTTGGCCACCATCACATGCCGTGTCTGCTCGGCAGGACCAGTCTGCAGGGCCGTTCCAGGAGTGCCGGTTTGCAGGGCCATTGTGAGGCTGTTGGACAGGGGCTGGGAGGGCGGCTGGGGAAAGCCCTCCTCAGCCAGCCGCTGCAGGTGAGCAGGGTCACTGCAGAAGAAGAGGTACTCCAACAGATGCCGGTCGCCACTTTGCGTCGATGCTAACTTGAGCTCATCCAGCTTGCTTTCCAGCCTGTGTACAGGAGCAGAGCCAGTTGACATGCATGACCGTGTTGGTTGGTCGCCTTTGGCTGGGCAAGGCAACCCTGGGGATGCTTGCAGAGGAAGAGGAGTAGTCAGGCGGCATTTGAGGTGTATTGCTGCTGAGTGACCAATCAGGTACCTGGCTGTTCAAGGTCATGTCAGGCTAGCTCTCAATGCCAGCTTTGCCTCATCAGACATTAAAGCATCAACAAGAGCCATGTGGCACAGCATGCATGCACTCGTTCGTTCGTTCGTTCGTTCGTTCGTTCGTTCGTTCGTTCGTTCGTTCGTTATTTGACACGTGTTGTCCCCTAGGGTCAGGTGTGTACAGTCCCGAGCTGCTCTCTGTACAGAATCCAGTTTTGACAGTCAGCGTACCACCCAAAAAGTGTATTGATGCATCTCATCAAGTATGCAAATATTGAAAGGGCGTGAGCCAACAATGAAGGCCAGAAACTTGGTCCATATGAGACAGCAATACAAGTCAGAGCAAAGTGAGACAGTCAAGGTCAGCATCAACATGTTAGCTAGCAACATCCACACACCTATATTTGCCCATGAGTTCATTGGAGCTGTGAGGCAGACACAGTTGCCTGTACTTGCAGAGTCTTCAAAGCTTGAAAGCAAGTGTCACTGGACACAGCCAACTCCATACCTGCTGGAGCTTGTCATCAATGCATTGCTGCAGTGCTTGAGCCTTGTCCTGCATCTGTGGCACACGAGTGCCACCGCCAGTCGTGAGACTTGCAGCTGTACTGAACTGTTCAAGCTCTGATGCCACAGCCTTGCTCTCATACTGCAGCTTGCGCAGCGCATGCTGCAAGGGAGCCAGCTGTGCCTGCATAGAAAACCTTTGGAGAACCTTCCTATACATGTTTTTATACCTTTTTTTTAGGTTGAGGCAAAATGTATCTTATTACAAATTTTATGTATTGATTTTGTTTACTTATTTGGTAAAGGGTACCTCTTGTTGGGCTTACCTACTGCAGTGTGTCTGACAGGTGAGGTGCACATCTATACACAATGACAGTGATGGGTCTTGGGACAAACAACGTATGTATACCAATTTGGTGCTTTTGCTTACTGTGGCCTGCAATGCCATATGTACCTGGGGTTTCAAGAGACAAGCTATGAGAGTGTCCCTGTTGGGGTGTCTGGTCAGAGCTGCATTACTCGCTGTGTGCAAGAACCTGCATCACTTCCCTGGCGCCTTGCCAGGTTCAATTTATCCCTATAACCATTATCTCTATAAGGTTTGAGGTTGATATTATAATTAAACATGACAGGCAGCTCACCTGGAGACCCAAATGAGCCTGATGCGCCAAGGCAGCTGCTTTGCGCTTGTGTGTGCTGATACGCATGTTATAGTACATCTTCTTCTTCAGGTAGGTGGCCTCCGCCACAGCTTTCGTCTCAGCACTCAGTGGTTGGCTGTCTAGCGAGCGCAGATTTGGCAAGTTTACGGCTGCGTATGTGGCGTAATTACAAAGCCCAGCTATGGGGCTTGACCCCCAATCAGGGTCGCTGAACAGCAGCTGCTCCAGATTGGGCAGGCTTGCCAGATGCCACACCTGCAGACTAGAACCTAAGCACCGACAGCAGGGGACACATTCTGAGATTAAGGATGTGGCTTCACCCAGATGTGATGCCAGCTACATGAGGTAAATGCAGGTTTTCTTGAGGGTTTGCTGCAGCAGCAATGCATTACTACATGTGCAACATTGAGCGCAACGGTGACAGATCAGTGTGGATTGGGTAGGAGCTTAGGAAGTACAGTCACTTTGGTGGTGGTTGGCATCATGCAAGCAGCAGGCTTGTCAGGCTCCATATTACAATCATTGACATAAGAATCGAATTGAAACATGGTCGTTGAGATCAGCTTTACCATCACGTTGGCCACAACAGCCAACCAGCATGATGGTCCAGATATGCAGAAGCAGGAGGTGTGCCTGCTGACTGACATGCAGCAGTCGTGTTGACCAAGCCAGCAGGGAAAATATGCACAGTGCACTGAATGCACAAGGTACAATAGATGCTGCCTTGCAGCACCACACTGTCATAGGCAAACCTGCTTGAAGCTGCCGAGGCGGGTGTCAGCCAAGTTGAGGGTGTGCAGAGCGGTGTTGGCCTCTAGTGTATCAGACACCACTTCAATCAAGTTCCTGGCCAGATTCAGCTCCTGAAGGGCTGTCAGCTGACTCAGCCCTGCTATGTAGCTGATCTGGTTGTCAGCCAGCCAAAGTACCTGCAGACCGTTTTGCATAATATCCCATGCCTGGACTTCACGCACACTGGGAGCACTGTTGGCTCTCTTACAGCCCGCCAAACCTCCAGATAGTTCATGACATGAGATGCAAGGAAGGGCATGGTGCTTTTGTGCACGTTTGCAACAAGTCTGAAACGTGTGCAGGCAACAAGAGGCCTTTCTTGGGGACCCAGGGACTCCCTAATTGACAAGATGAGTGGCTGTGGCTGTACAATACCAATACATGCGGTTCCAGAAGCACAGCCAAGAAATGAGCAATGCAAGTCAAGCTCAAACATGAGCAGTCCAGGTTTAGCAACATCAATGCATTGGTGCAGCACATGGGACAAGCCTGCAATGCGCACCTCCAGCTTGTGAAGAGCCCCCAAACCCTGAATGGCTGTAATGCGGTTACTGTACAAGTACAGGCGACGCAGTTGTGGGCAGAGGTCCAAGCCCTGTATTGCTTTGATCTCGTTCTCATTCAGCCACAGCTGTTCAAGACAAGGACATCCTTCTAGACCTTCAATTTTGCTGACAGCCTATGCCAGTAGTCCCATACAGTACTGAAGGTGAGGTCTGCAGGCGACAGTGTGCAAGCAACAGTGATGTCTTGGGTGTGGTCATACCTGTTGGGATATCATTAGGCTTTTTAAATGAGGGAAGAGATGCATACAGCACATCTGCATCAGAAAGAGCCAGGCTGCTCAGTCCCACAAGTGAGTTGCAGCATCAAAATTGCACCCTTGTCAGCAACTCACCTTGGGGAGGTTGAACAAAAACATCTCAATTGATACAATCGGTTCATCCTGCTGGACTACATCTCGCTCTGATAGCTCGTGACTGATGCATATTTCTCTAAAGGCTGCAAAGCGAGAGGGTGGAGGCATGTCTAACGTAGGGCGTACTCCATGCTGTACACTACGTACCTTGGATTTCATCGACATCCACGCTCTTCAGCGCTGCCGCTCTGCTTTCGGGAGTCGTGTTGACCGGCATACCGCTGCCCGGCAATAAGAGGAACACTGATCCAAGCCTTTCAACGGGAGAACAATAACAGACTCCGTTCACCAAGCTGAGACATGCAAGCTGCCACTATGCAGAACACGAGTACTCAAAGAATGACACAAACTAGTTGAGCTGTGCGCAAATCAATGGCAAATCAGTTTTAGGTGTGTATACACTTGTAGTGATTGACTAACAGACAACATTTAGTCATAACACGGAGCATGTGGGATTTCCGTAACGCAAGTGCATGTTGAGGGCGCAGCGCACCAGCGTGATCTGCGCTGACTTTGGCCTACGAGTCCTTCTTGAGCTCAGAGACGCTTCTCCTTGCCGCCGACAGTAATGGCCGCCTCGGAAATTCGTCTGCTGACGGCGACACTGTCTGGAACAAGCAACACGCCTGCCGACGTTGACGTGACTGACGACGGTAGTGAACAGTCCTTTAGGCATGCAGACTGTGAAAAAAAGTGCAAGGCATGCTGACTTGATGAGGCGATTCTGTGCAGGACGTTCTGCTGGGCTGTTTACCGACGTGTTGGCTGGGCACTTTGCGGAGGCTCTGTCTCGTTCCGAAGCGCAGCCTTGGCTGCAACCGAAGCAGCGATCATTCACATCGATACCGGACTACTTCCAAGCTGTCGAAGAGCAGATCAGCCAGAATACCACGGCTGCTGACAGCCTGCTTCAGCTTCAAGCTGCAGTGGCATCTTTCCTGATATTTACTCAGGCCAACCTTACTGGGTAAACGACTCCACATGGTGGTTGCAACATGCTGAATTTGCAACTGCTTACGGCATCTCCTGACATGAAGGCCGATTTGCTGCTGCCTGAGCTGGTACAGAGCCCCCTGACAAGGTTCCTCTGGACTCAGCTGAGACCCTTCAAAAATCGGTCCATAACTGACGCAAATCTGCAAGTGATGCAGACCGCCTGCACCATGCCCAGAGTGTCCTGCTGGTCTTTACTCACAGCCAAGCAATGATGAGGTTGCATCTGGTGTGACGACACCTACCAGCGTGCTGGGGCATGATACAATTAGTGATGGAGACCGTTGGGCCAGCCAACAGTTGGCAGTGGACGGGGAGGAGGTGACAGGCAAAGTCAGGTTGCCGCAATACCTTCTGCTCGCCCGGACATTGCTGACAGCACCCCTTGGTGAGGCGCAGCAGCATTTCCCCATTGCATGGCCTGTTTCTGTGGAGCATTAATTTGCCAGGGCTGCTTTTGACAGTATTCAAATGCTTTTGTCAGACTAAAGGTGATGCTTTGTCAAAGACGAGCTTGAGGTTTGGCAACATCACATCATTTTCCAGGCAAAGATGCAGCAGCATTGTCGATTCTGGTTCTTGCTTTGATGTATGACGCTGGGTAGTTGAGGATTTGCATAGAGCTGCTGATCTGCAACAACTGGTATAGCTATCGTCAGTCTGTTGTATCTATCATCAGTCTGTTGTAGCTATCATTAGTCTGCTCTCCAGCGCATCCAGATTCTGACTCCTTGCTTGGGAGCAACAGCAGACAGCATGCTGCCTTGTGCAGCTGTGATTATGTTGAGCATCTATGCCTCCTTTGTAGGGCTCACGTTCGTGCACAGCCAAGAGGACGAACCTATAGATGGTGATCAGGTGTCTGATGTATTGACAGACCTGCCCAGCTGGAGTTGGTGGACAGCGCGTGTGCTGCTCACCAATCAGCGCCTGCTCAACAGATCTGCTGCCACTCTTAGATCTGCTCTCTCCATGCTCATGCCTCAGGTGTGCAATTGATTCAACCTAGAACATAGCCTTGATGCATGTTGAGCAATTGGTGAGTACGCACACAAAATTTGCCATGTCTGTGGTGATGGCAATGGGGCAGCATGCGTTTGTGATGACAATGAACAGCTACAGTCAGTCTTGCTGCCAGCACTCAGGACTAAACGTACCTGACTCTAGGGGAAGCCTCTGTGTCTGATGAATGAATTGAGTGCATGACAGGATCTGCTGCCAGCGCTGCAATATGGGTGAGTGTGTCAGCTGCTGCAGGTGCTCAAGTTTTTTGGCCCTGAGTCCACCTTGGAACTTGGTGATAGCAGACGCAATCTGGCAGCTGCTGCAGAACTAGAGTGCGCTCTTGTCGAGCATGTGTACAGCAGCCCTCATACTGCACTGGGGCACTTGCAGGCGTCAGGACAAGCCCTTGGCATGCAAACAAGCGTAGAAGGTGAGTGAGGCTTACCTCATGTCATCCCAAGGCTTATGTCAACGTGACCCTGCATGTTCAGAGACTGGCAGAGAGTGAGTGTGCACTGTAAGCATCCCAGTTAGTTCTGCACTGTACTGTATGAGACATAGAGCGCTGGCAGGAGAGGCAAGACAGGGAAGCATTTGCAGCCAGGGTGGTATGCCAATGGCTGGTCTAGGTTGCATGCAGAGTGCCTAACAACCTAGCTGATGTGCATGCAGTCACATCCGATGGCAGGAACAATCCGTGCTGCATGGAATGTCGGAAATTCCATTCTCTTCACTGCATGCTCAAAGCGCTGTCTTTATGCGTCTGAACCTGCCACATACCAATACTCGAATACTCAGGACTGTAGATACCTAAAGACATGTGTCTAATGAGAGAAAGTACATATAAATGAACCTCAGTGTACTAATTCGAACACTTGGTCGTGCCCTGGGATGGGTGCAGCAAGGTGCTGAGGCTCAACAAGTAGCATGTGTTCTTGCAGCATTTTTGCACTTCCTGTTCTCTTGTTGAACATGATGATCGTGGAAGAGTCGATGCTGTGATACAGGTGCAATGGGAGTGCGCACTGCACATCAGGTGGACCCCAAAGCTCAGCTTGTCGTCTCAACATCCCACTCAGCTCAGGACAGTGGCTACACCAGTGGAGAAGACTCAGCTGCTTTAGATTCCATGAGTCTTGGCTCTCAGGCTGAGTCAAGCGAGCTGAAGGGGCTCACAACAGACTCAGATGTGTTGAGTGCGCCGAGGATGGTGGAGGGGTCAGGTGGGGCAGTGGAGAGACCCCTAGGGGGGCTGGAGCAGGCAGTGTTGCTAGGGTGGGCGCAGCAGGTCAAGAAGGGCACCTCAGCAGATGAGCTACAGGTATGGGTCGCTCATCAAGTTCTAGGGAACAGCATTCATGTCTTTATTAATGACAATGTTGTGTTGATGAACGCTAAACACTGATGGGGTTTTTTCCAGGGCACTGACAACCATGGCAGATCTGTGCAACCTATGTTGTTTGGCTGAAGATGTAGAATTTCTTCCATCATTTTCTCCTCATCAGAGACTTTGAGTGTGTTCAAAGCAATTGCTTTGAGCCTGACCCGCTAATAAAAACTAATCATCAGACACAAATGCAGTGATACATCGTACAGAGGCTGTGCTGAAGCTGTGATGCAGAGCCTCTGTCTTTCTCAAGCTACACTGGTCAAGTCATGTGGACTTGTCATGACTAAACATCCTATACATGATAAGGCTTCGTTGTGTGACCGCGACATATGGGTCCTGACAACTAGTTGTGGAGTTGATGACTGCCAGCCTTTACTATCACGCTGTCAACACAACCTTCAGAACACTCAATTTTAGAGGCCTTTGGCTGAAAATTAGAATGGGAATCAATCAGCAAAGTCGTAACTCCTATCTCATGTTTGTAGAGGCAGTATTCCAGGAGCAAAACAATCATCCTGGCATCAGAGCCTCAGCAAAGCTAGTTTGGCCCCGACGTACCGGACTGTGATCATGCATGTTGCTAGAGCCTGTGCACTCAGAATTGCGCTCTTTTTTTTGGGTTACAGGGGAATTGTCCACCCTCTTTCTTTTCTGGCATGGCAAATGGCACCATAGAGGCAGTACTTTGGCAGCAGCGCAGTCACCCTGTCATACGGGCCTCAGCAAAGCTAACTTCGGGCCCAATATTTTGAATTTCTTTCATGCATGTCGTGGAGCCTGTGCACCGAGACCTGCCCCCTCTCTCTCTGCAGGCATGGCAAATGGCACCATACGTAGAGGCAGTCCTTCGGCAGCAGCGCAGCCATCCTGTCATCAGAGCCTCAGCAAAGCTGCTGCAGGCTCGCCATGAGCGCACTCGCACACGCACCCTGGAACGGTCCCTTATGCACCTTCAGCAGCTGGCTGAAGCCCCAAGCCAACCCCAACCACCTGCCATGACCCGCCTCAGGTGGGTTGCTTGTTAATCTCCATGCCTTGTTGATCTGATCTGTGCCCAGGTGGTCACCCTGTAGTAGGAATGCCTGCAGAAAAGAAAACAAGGGAAGGGAAGGGAAGGGAAGGGAAGGGAAGGGAAGGGAAGGGAAGGGGAAAAAAAGAAAAGTTTACACTATTCAGCGATCATAACGGCCTGGTACCAGTCCTCATGTGTTTCTGAGTTGGTGTTTTCACTGTGAAACGGACATTTCTATGAAAACATTGATGTTTGGACAGGCATACACAACAAGCTTGCTGTGTCAGCAGCCAATGATGGTCATTTGTAAGGTCGCCACGCATGCGTCCATGCAGCTCAAAGCGTGCTGTGATCAGTCTAGCATTTGCTGCAGCAATGCACCCGGGGTGCATGCTGTTTGCTGTTTCAGAACCATGTGGCAACCTTGAGTGTTATAATCCTTTCGTGTCTTTCTGAGACTACTTTACACTGATACGCAGCTATGCGTCTGACCTTACACAGTCAGGCTGACAATGTCAAAGCTGTTCTGCAGGCATGCCTTTGGGGTTTTGTTCCCCTTGAGAGCAGCCCTGAGAAAGGAGCTGGGGGAGCAGCTGTTGAGCACGGGTCTGGTTGGGGCCGCTATGGGGTTGTTTGAAGAAGAAGAGCTGTGGGATTCCCTCATCATCTGCTACCGCCTGCTGCAGAAGCTGCCACAGGCACAGCAGCTGGTGCAAGCCAGATTACAGGTGTGCTACCTGTATGTCACCGTATTTTACCTGTATATCACTTGTCTATTACCTGTATGCTACGCCCTGCTACAGAAGCTGCCACAGGCACAGCAGCTGGTGCAAGCCAGCTTACAGGTAACAGGGGCTTACATGAGGGGTGACATAGGTTTACTGACGTAACATCTGCTCTCGTGGGTTTTGCTTTTCTTTGCTCATTTGGTACTTTACAGGCCAGGGTATGGAGCCAGTGGTGACTCATCACACATCCTTGCCTGAAAGCTCAGGTGAAAATGATGTGCAACAGGACCAAGCTGGTCACAGTGCTGCACAGACCTGCATATCCTGTTGCAGGTCATGAGCACAAAAATGCTCAATAATGTAGAGAGTCTGGACCAAATAGTGAAAAGCACTGTCCTCAGGTGATGCTTCAGAAAATCAGCATTTGGCAATGCTACAGCATGCATTGAACAACTCTTTGTGAGTAGCCCATGCCGTATCACTATGTGTCTGCAAAACTTGTGTTCACGCCCCTTTAGTTGGTGTATGCTGACTCACCAGCTGGGCTCTCTTGCTCAACATGTGGAATGTGTCTTTTCATACCTTTCAAACTCTCGATATGTACAAATGACTTCTCTACTGGTCACAGGCGATGTGTCAATGCCATGTACACCGGGAAACACAGATCTGGAAGTTCAGCACACTCCAACAGCAGCTCTGGAGTGTGTCGATTTCTAATTCAAAGAGGGCTTCTTTGTGCAGGTCACGCCAGATGATGCTTCATTGCTATGCGCTCTGGGAGACATCACCTTGGACGACAAGCACTACCAGAAAGCGTGGGACGTGTCCAAGGGCCGCAGCACCAGAGCGCAGAGATCACTTGCACGCTCTGCACAGCGGCAACAACACTGGGAAGAGGTGGGGAGCTTCACTTGTGCTGTTGCTGATAACCACTCGTGGAGATCCTCTCTTTCCCTTTTCTGCAACCCAAGCCCCATCAGGAGGCTCAAAAATGCCAACAAAGAAGCTGTACAGTCATGAAGTTTATCCTGCCGTGCGGCTGAATTCCGACTTCATTCTTTTTGCATATGGCAAGCATATGCCGGCAAATGGAACCACACACTGCATATGCCGCATGTGGGATCATCTGCATGCTCTGCGTGAGTGCAGAAGCACAGGACATGAGAATGCAAGTAATGCCAGGCAGGACCTCATGTTGAACATTGTGGCGGTACCTTAGCTGTTGTTTACTCTCTAGCAAGAACACCTCAAACTGTGACGACAGCTTGATACAGCATTTGATTACATCGCATAGTCACTAGCAAGCGCGCCCTGGATCATCTCGGCTTACATGGTATTACTTGTCATGACATGTGTATACCAGACGCTTTGGTATGAAACAGGTGTCATGCTTGGCGTCGAGCAGCACTGTGTGAGTAAAAGAGCAAGATGCTGTTGGTGAGCACTGCCTGTCATCTGTGGCAAGTTTTTACCAAGCTGATCACGATCACTGGTTGTTTTGCTACACCATCCACCCACCCCCCCCCACCCTCCACCTGCCCTCCCCTCCCCCCTCTGGGTCCAACCAACAGCGTCGTGCATTGAGCTGTTTGTTGGGTCAAGGCAAGGGACTCCTGACTCATCTTTGATCTGCAACATCATGTGCTGACAACCATTCTTGGTTTGCAGGCTGAGGGGCACTGGGAGAAGGCCCTTGGGCTGAACCCCCTGTTCCCTCAGGGTTGGTTTGCCATGGGCTATTGCTGCATGAAGACTCACCATACTCAGAGGGCCCTTGAGGTGAGCCTCACAAGCCATCACAGTTGTAGCGCAAGACATGTAGCAACTGCAGGTGCCTTAGTAATTCAACCTTAGTCATTCACCCTGTAGGCCTGCAATGACACATCAATCAGATTTTGAGATGTTGCTTGTCGCTGTGCAAGTTGATCATCTGTTACGGTCTGTCACGGTTTACTACGGTACGTTACGGCTTGTGGGTCAGTGCATGCACTGCAATGCAGCCTCCAAGCTCGTTCTCAAACAGTACACACACACAGACACACTGTATACAAAACATCAACGGCACAACAATTGCACATTGACATCGTTTTCTGCCGCTTGAGCAGCAGACACTCTCATCTGCCAAACCACTATTCGTGACTGCACTCTACCAGCGTTGTTTGCAACAATACCCCTGGATCGATGGATTTCAGATTTTTGGCTTCCATTGTTGTGCTGGCATCAACACCCACGAGCCTGTTGTAGAGGACCATGCCAATCAGTTTGATGATGCAGCAGCCTTTCCACTCACTCAGCCTGGAGACAAGGGCTTTGTGAAGTCACCTGGCAAGAAGAGACGAGTGCACTGATGTACCACTGGGTGCAGTTCCAATCACTCAGATTTTGCCATGCTGCAGGCCTTCACACGATGTGCGCAACAAGAGCCTGACAACGGTGAGGCCTGGAACAACATCGCTGCCATACATTTGCAGCTGCAGCACGCGCCAGAAGCCTTCTCAGCACTCAGCGAGGCCGTGAAGTACAAGAGGGACAGCTGGCAGACTTGGGCCAACTATGGGCAAGCTGCTGCTCAGACTGGCAACAACCTGCCTGCTGCAAGAGCTGTTCAGAAGGCAAGCTGCTGCCCATTGACTTGGATGTTTGTGCCTTTCATTTTGCCATGCGGCTGTTTTGGGGCCGCCAAGTACAAGAGATACAGCTGGGAAGACTTGGGCCAACCATAGGGAAGCTGTTGCCTAGATCAGCAAGGACTTGTCTGCTGTCCAAAAGGCAAGCTTGTGCACACTGTGGTAGCCTGGTCTCCTGTCTTTCAAGGGAGACAAGTTTAATGTGGCTGTCAAGCACCCACTAAGCGAGCAGGCAAGCTTTGGCCAACTGCAGGCAAGACGCTGCTCCAAAGGGGAATTTGAACCTGTCTCAAGGCAGGTCAAAAAGCAGTCTGAAGCTGCCCCAAGGCAGGTCTGTTCTGCCTGTTGACCATGCTTGTGAGCCCTGCTACACCTGTTCAGACAGGCAACAAAGTGCCTGCTGCTGGGACCGTTCAAAAGGCGACAGGTCTCTGACTGTCCAGCCTGTGCTGGTATTCAAATGCGCGGCAACCATGGGACTTCAAGAACTGAAGGATGCTGGACAAAGCACTTGTGACTGACTGATAGCAGTCTTGGGGCTGGTACTAGGGTTTATTTGAGCCCTTGAGTCGTTCTTGTCCAGGCATGATGCCAGCAACATATAGTTCCACAGATAACTCATCTCGTTGTCTGGAAGAAAAGACAATCTGCTGCAGGTACAGCAATATATCACAGCTGCAGGTGAAAAAGTGCAACCTTCATTTCACCAGAACCTAGTCAGATGTAGACACAGCGATCAAACGCTTCATTCTACTCTCTCCTCCTCCTCCTGCCATTTGTCGTCTTTCTGATCCATGCCGTTTGTGTAAGCTGCACTGCTTAGGACCAAGTTCACATACTGCAGGTGATGGAATTGACTCAAGGGCAGAGAGTTGAAGTCGAGATTCTGGCTGTCTTAGTGCAGCAGATGCAGAACAGTCGGCAAGAGCATGGCATGCATGGCTCTGACACACCAGGTACCTCACCCAAGCTGTTGCATGCGCTGCCTTCTTTAAAGACACCGTTTGCTGCTTCTTCTGTGAGTGCACCAGCAATGACAAGTGAGCAATGGCAGCATCAGTACAGCGCAGAGTTGGAGAACGACCAGTCTGTGTGGTCAGTGGGAAAGTGGACAGGCAGTAGACGGACAGTAGACAGCAGATAGTAGACAATGGACAGCAAACAGTAGACAGGCCTGCATATAGCTTAGTACTGTTCTACACAGCATGATGCACTGACTGCAAACGAACTACATGCCAGGGTCCTTTCAGACTCTGCATAAGTCGCCATTTGTTCCTACAGAAAGCTGCATGCTTGAGCATTGATTTGGTGCAGGTGCAGATCATACGCAACAGCAGCTGGAACAAGCTGTAGCAGCAGCCCTGAAGGCAGCTTCAGCTGCCCCTGGCTCAACCCCTGCTGTGTGGGGGCTGTACGCCCAGTACTATAGGTAAGGCCATGTCTGCTTAGCAAAGATTAAGTTGGTGCATGGTGCATGGTGCATGGTGCATGGTGCATGGTGCATGGTGCATGGCATAGCATAGCATTGGGCAGCTGCATCAGCTCTAGTGCGTCTAGTCCAAACAAAGTGTGGACTCAGGTTGAAGTCAATGCAGCTACTTGCCTGATCTGTATATGTGACTTGAGTCCATCACAGCACTTGGCTGGCGGGGC
>JAABUP010007983.1_pt1 | contig 13755 bp, 17 predicted proteins | sample 5559201 | NCBI WGS metagenome assembly JAABUP01 (sample SAMN10711887, study PRJNA513373) | rock metagenome | isolation source: Antarctica rocks | place: Antarctica | reverse complement strand
CTGTCTGTCTGCCTGTCTGTCTGCCTGCCTGCCTATCTGTGTCTACTTGTCTCCTATGATGCTGCTCTCGTCTTTGCTGTTGGAACAGACTGCCAATGCTGTTGAGCAGTCTGAGAGGGAGAGAATTTGAAGCTGCGCATATGTGTCTGCAGTCTGAGTTGTTGTTGGTCTGGGTGTGTGTCACTTTGTGTGTCACTTTGCGAGTCAGCTCCTAGTGAGTTATCTCTTGCATCTGTGAGATTTTACAAGGCTCATTCATGTTGCATACAATGATGCATGTCCACAAAGTCATAGCTTTGTGAGTTTTTGCTTGAAAGCTGCCGAGACATGACTGAACTACTGCGCAGCGTATCAAAGCACATGTATGTTCTTGTCAGGTGGTAGAGGTTGCAAGCTGGTGGCAGCTGGCACATACAAGCCAGGTCTGCAGTTGCTGCTGCTGCAACCTGGTGAGCCCAATCAGGGCGTTTCCCAGCAGCCCTGCTTTCTGCCCTTTGCCTCTGTGGCCATTACCCCCCTGATGCACCAGACCTTCCAGGGGGGTGCTGCTGCAGCCCCTGAGGAGCCCCCAGGGTCCCCAAGGAAGGCATTGCCTGATCAGGCAATCCCTGAGAGCGTTCAGATTCTGCCTCTACAGTCCAGGCATGATGATGTTCAGGTGATTGGCTCACAGCACTAACCTCAGGACAATAATGTCTGCTGGGGAGCACTTGGTAGCCCAGAATTTCAAGGCACAGGTTGCTGCATCATGACGTGTGTCACACAAGCAGTCATGGTGTGAAGCTGCTTATGCATTGCTCTTCAGGCAATCACTGCAATCATACTTCATGGCGCTGGGTGTAGCTTTGTGTCTGCAATGGGAGTCTCAAACCCAACATGGGAACAAGTGCTGGCTCTCAAACTATCTGTAAACGTGACGCAAGCAAAGCAGAGATGACGACACGATCACTACAGACATAGACGTTACACACTATCCTGTTTTTCTTTAATGTACTTTCCCCTCTCTCTCTTTTTTCTTTTCTTTTCTTTTTGAATTTGGGCCTGATGGATTGGTGCTGCTGCTTCAGGTTTTGTTGGGCTTGCGCAATGGGACTATGCTGCAGTTGACAGCTCAGCAAAATCACCCACCAGCGCAGCCTCCCCATGCAGACCCCTTCCAGCACCCCACCCCTGCTGTGTCCCACTCCCATGGCTCTGGCCCCAGGGCCCCACAGCTGCAGCCACAGCCACCACAGCTGCAGCTGGCAGCCATGAAGCATCTGGGCAGCCTCCCAGTGGTGCTGATCCCCCTGCCCACAGCTGTGGGCCTGAAGGGCTCCTCTCTGGCCCTCAGTGACAGGATGGCACTGCTGTCATGTGCCCCTGGAACCGGCCGGGCTGTGGCCAGCCCCCTGGCTGTGGCTGGGGTCACCCATGCTGTGCCTTTGTGGCAGCCAGCCACCTCTGCATCTGGTGTCTTCCACTCCAGGTATGCAGACACACAAGTCACAGTTAGCAGTGTAAGTTTTGAAGCCAAAGCGCCTGCCCTGAGAACGCAAGATGTTGTCTGCATGGCATTGACCAAGTAAGATCCTTGATTGACTGCTCACTTGAATCATGATTATGATCGCTGAAAAGCTGTGCCAGTTAGGCACAATGGGGGGCAAAGCGCAAACTTTTCTTTTCTCTTCTTTTCTTGAATCACGGAAGATGGCCCTGTGATGCACTGCAGCTGCTGTTGCACTCTGCAATGACACTGTTACAGCAGCTGTGCTGATAAGATCAGTAGTCACAAACAAAAGGTTTCGCGAGAGGGCCTCCTCTGAGGGGAATCCCTGAGCAAGCACCAGCGTTTTCTGGGATCCCACTTCTCCTGTGGCGTGCGGCATCTAACTCGACCCATACTCGGGGCCGGAAACTCGATTCTGGTTGATACTTAAGTCTGAGCCAGACTCTGAGTTTGGTTTGGATCATGTGTCATTGCACATGATCAGGCTGGTGCCCATTTAGGCCCTGGCTGCTCAGCCTGCCACTTGGCAGAGCTGGGGGCAAGGTTTAGTTGGGGCTGAGCCAGTAGTAGCAGAAAATTGCACAGTGGCCTGGCATTGAAGCTATAGGTCAACAGGATGTACCTCAGCTTGCCGACAGCATCCTGGCACAGCTGTGTATTCGCGATATTTTTGCACCGTGTATCAGCTTGGAATTTGTCACCCTGCTGTAAGCTTGTGAGTAGAGCGTGCCACTGTTTTTTTTTGCAACATTATGGGAACAAATGCAAGACAGCACGGTTGGCTTACTTTATGTTTGATGGGCAAGCTCCTCAGGGCAAGTGTAACAGAGCATTGGGGCGCTGACAGCCCCCTTGGGAGCTCAGTCTGGTACCCTCCTCTGTTGGGAAGCATTGGCTCTTAATGTGTGTAATCAACTGAAACAAGCACGGGATTCTTCCAAAATCTATCGTTTTTCCAATGCCTTGGACAAAAGATTCAGCTGAGTTGGCTGACCTTCTGCAGGTTCACAGTGCTGTGTGCATCTTCAAGTGGCAGGTTGCAGCTGCTGGACCTGCAGCACCAGGAGCACCCCAACATGCGCAGCCTGCCCCTGCTACCCCCCGCCCGACCTGTCCATCTGTCTGTGCACCCCTCCAAGGCTGTGCTGGTGGTGGCGTGTCAAGGCAGTGACAAGCTCTGGGAGATGCGCTGCATGCACCCTGTCACAGGTGCTCTTTCATTGTCTCTCGTCATTCATCATCATCTTTCATCATCATCATCTCTTCTCATCATCTCCCATCATCTCATCATCATCTCTCATCATCTCTCACCATCTCATCACCTCTTTCACAGTCATCTCTCATTATTATCATCTGTTTTTGTCTCATCATCATCATCTCTTTTTGTCTCATTATCATCATCTCTCATCATCTCCCATCATCATCTCTAAATTGTCATCTCTCATCGTCTCTCATCGTTTCTCAGCAACATCATCATCTCTCAGCGCTATCATCATCTCTCATCAGCTCTGGCAGGGATGACATACACAGATACAGAACCGGCCCCAAAACAGTATGTGTATCATGCAACTCAAACACATAGCAACGTGTGCATTGCATGAAGGGGCCTCATTTGAGCCAATAACACATGCAACATCGAATCGTGAAATGCTTTTTTTTTGTCAGGCGCTACGCTGGCAAGATATCCTCTACAAGCAGGGGAGTGTGTTTCTGGCATGTGCATGTGGCAGAGGCCCCCCAGGCCTGCTGCCCAAAAGCCCTCAGCAAGGACAACTCCACTGTTCACAGCCCCTGGTGAGTCTACTTCTGCTTCTATCTTCTGAGAGAGCATTCATGGTTGTGTTGTGTTTCATACTATATTTCCCCACACTGTAGTAGCACTGCACAGTTTGCTGTGTGAAGGCATTTGTGGATATCAGACACTCTGGCTTAGAAGCACAGGTGGATGTGGTGTGCAACAAAATCAAGCTGATAAGAGATCTGCTCCAAACTGAGGATCTGTCATGTGAGCAGGATCTGTGCTATACGAGCAGCTTGCTGTTGTTGCTTGTGATGATCAGCTTTGTCACACAGAGTGCTGTTTGTGCTGTGTTGTCCTGCATGCATGTGTTGCTGTCTACTGCTGCTGCTGACAATGGCATGGACTGGAGCACCAGTCTGCTTCATTTCTGCATTTGTTGCGCCGGTGAAGTGTGTCAGTCCTTGTCTGCAAGCCATTGCCTGGAAGCCCTTGTTTGCAAGCAAGCTTTGCTGGAGATGCATGTCTGGCCTGCTTGCCAGCAGAAACTGGCATGCTCGTTTGCAACAGCACATGCATGCTGTTACGTGGTGAGAAGGTGAGGCCTGCTAGACAATCAGGCTGAAGGGTATGCAGAGCAGGTGGCACGTCTTTTGTCTAAGCAGCAGTGAATAAGTGGCAATCTGCAGTAATGTCTCCCATGGCTGTCTTGGAGCAACCTCACAACCAATATCAGCATCTGATGTTGAACGCTGTCATACAGAGGCTATGGAAAACATGTTAGTTCGTTTTGCTAGGTGAAGCAAACAAAGAAGGGAGAAGTCCCAGCACAACAGAGGCTGCTATGCCCAACCCAGAGGTCAAGGCCCCAGAAGCGCAAGAAGAGGAAAGGGCAGCTACTAGCATGGCAGAGGCAAGGCCGGAGGAAGAGGAAGGGGTGGAGGCCGGCATGGCAGGGCCCAAAGCTGCAGAAGAAGCAGATGCAGAGAGCTCGGCTAAGGCAGAAGAAGAAGAGGATGAGGTTTTTGTGGTGGTGGGTACAGGAGAGGGGGTGAAGGCTAGCAGCTGGTCACCCTGCAAGGGCCGCCTTCTGTTGATCCAGCTTGCCAAATCAGGCTCTACACAGAAAGGTACTCCAGGGTCAAACAAGATCTGACGTTTAGCAACATGTGTCATTCTGGGACTGCGGAGCGCGTGGCAACGTGCTCATTCATTGAGTCGTCTGTGCATGTGTGAGACGTGCGCACTGGTTTTCTGCGGCTACCTGTAACCCAGCAATGTTGAGTCCTCTTTTCCCCTATCATGACAGCCAGTATCTTTCTTATGGTCCTTCACACCATCATTGAACTGTCCTTTGAAGGGTCCCTTTACTGGCTGCCTGTCCAGCTTTGCATCAAGCGCTTCACAAGGGCAGCCTGGGAACGGATGCATGTACTTCACCGGCACACACATCCATCCCCTTGTTCAGCTTGCATGGACCTGCTCAGTCATACAACACTTCGCCCTGATCAGCCCCTCACTGTTGTGGACCTCAAACTATCCCCCTCTTTGGTGCTGCAGGTCTCTGGCTGCCCTCAATCAGCTTGCATGGACCTGCTCAGTCATTCAGCCCCTCACATGTTCAGTCCCCACTATGTGGACCTCAAACTATCCCCTTCTTGGTGATGCAGGTCTCTGGCTGCACACAGTGGCAGAGCTCAAATTCGCCGATCAGGTTCATGCTGTGGCCGTCCTGCTGGGGTGTGCGCCAAAACCAGGCCAGGCAGCAGAGGGCGTAATAGTAGCTGCGGTAGGGCGGCGGCTCGTTGCCTTCGGTGAACAACACGGCCAGCTGCAGAAGCACCACCTCACAGCCACTGCACAGCCGGTCACATGTCTCTCGCCAGGTGGCGACACAGGTGACAATTTTCTGCATTCTGGTCTGTTCCTGGCATGCTGCACGCTTGGTGGTTATTTTATTTCGGTTGCTGAGTGGGGTGCACTCAGTGGGGGGCGCTGTGCAAATGGGACTGTCAGGCTGCAGCATGCTTAGCTTATCATTTAATTGACGCCGAAAGACGTACTCTTTTCTCTTTCTTTTCCTTTCTTAGGCTGCAGCAAGACGTTTGCTGTCTTTGTAACATATGTTGTATGTCAACATGGAGACACTGCCTAAAGTGTACATGAAAAGCCAGTCATATACTGCCCACCACGATCCTCCAACTCAACCCCGACCACAGCGTACATCCTGGGAGGTAGTGGAGTTTATTTGTATATCCTGTGCAATGAAAGCTTTCCCCATGCCCGGTGACTTTGTGATCTTCAGCAAGCACTGGATCTAGTTGTCGCAAGTTTGCTTCTTGATGAACCGTATGGTTAAGATCCTTTTTGTGCAGGACGTTTTGTTGCCTCCAATGAGATGGACTCAGTCATGGCATATGACTTCAAGGCAGATTCCGGATTCCGTATGATCCATGCAGACCGCCACAGCCGGCCCATAAGCCACTGCGCTGCTGTTCAGAATCCCACCCCGTCCCAAGCCACCATTGCAGCAGTTGATCAAAAGGGCAGGGCACTTTTCATGGCCCCTGAGCCTGAGACTTACGGCCCTGAGCGTAACATGTACACAGCCGTTCAGTATCACATGGGCCAGGCGCCAGCTGGCATTGTGGAGGGAAACCTGAGGCAGCGTCCCAGGGATGATGACAACAATGCTGAGCCTAGTCAGGCTGCCTCTTCGTCTTCTTCATTCAGCAATCACCAGGACAGCTTCGGCTTGTCCTTGTCAGCCTTGCCTAATTTTGGCGGAGATGCTCCAAGGGAGGGCGGGGGTGCAGAGGAGTCAGGGGTGGGCTTCAATAGGGGTCCAGCTGTGCACCCGCCACAAACTACTGGCAGACCCCAAGGTGTGAAACCTGATTCCAATCTTGCATGCTTTACATTGGTACACAGCTGTGCCACTGTTTTGTAAATGTGGTGAAAGCCAGTACCATTTTGCAGAGCTGTCAAGTTGGCATCTAGCCCTCGAGGACACTCACTACAGCAGCTGAAGGAGTGGTATGTTTACACCTGATGTTCTGCTGGACAAATGCTTGACCACCCCTTTGCATACGCACTAGAGGCAGCTTATGGTGTTGTCATTCTGCTTCTAGATCTTGTGCACCTTGTAAATTCATGCCTACCATCTTAGATCTTTCTTCATACAGGGATGTCATCAGGCCAGGAAGCCATTGGGCATAGTAGTCGAAAGGCAGATAAAGGCAGGGCAACAAAAAGCAGCAGCTGGGTGACAGTAACCACTGCTGGAGACGTCATGCAGCTGACAAGTATCTCAGAGGAGCAGCATAAGTTGCTTGCTGACCTGCAGCATGTTATGCTCAAAGACGCTGCAACTGCTTCCTTGTCAGGATGCAATCTTGAATATTATAGGGCAGCTCGAGACAGCCCTGGGCGCGGAAGGCTACATCCTGCCAAAGGTATGCTGGAGAGCTGACCTGTGGGTTTGGGTAGCCATTGCTGTAGACTGTTGTGCTAACAACAAGGCAGCAAAGTGTTGTAGGGCAAAATCCCACATTGCGCATTAGATGCCCTCTCATTGTGCCCTGCTACACAAAGCAAGAACTGTGGCTCCAGATGCACAAAACTCTTCTAGCAGCAAAGTCTTCTTGTTTCTTGCGCAAACTTCTGAGCCTATGCAAGCTATTGAGTTCACATGGCGTGTCATTGCTGAGGTCTGAAATGCCATGATGCAGGTCCACATATTGCCTTAGATGGGGATCTGCTTGCGCAGTTTCTGTATCTGCCTGCCACTATGCAACAGCAGCTGGTCTCAGCTATGCTTGCGCATCAGGCCCTGAAGCAAGCAAGTGAAGGCACCCAAGCTGGGCAGCAACCCCTGGTGTCTCTGCCCATTCTAATTTGGGTGCTTGAGGGCACTCTGCCAATATGCTGAGCAGCAGATCCCTTAATGCCCCAACAACATGCATATGGAATCATACGCATGCATATTATGCCATTGCCTAAGAAGTCAATGTAATAAGGGCCAATGAAATTGTATGACAGGCAGCAAGGCTTGCTGTTTTCACTAAAAAGGCTCGATTGGACTTGGTGACTCGCTGAAGGTATGCCTTGCGGCTGTAAGAGCAGTCTGCGTAGCTGAGCATAAGTACATGTCTATCAAAGGGTATTTCCTGATTCTGTGGTTGCAGCAAAGCCGTGCCTCCAAATCCAGTTCGGCGCAAAGAAGAAGAAGAAGAAGAAGTAGTTTACAAGGACGAACACGGTCGCGTTATCAGGTGTACTGCAAACGAATAAAGACGCCTTGAACCCAGACACTCAATTGAGAGCAGCGGTCAGTAGAAGGGCTAACAATTTTCCACTATGACACCTGTCGATGTGAAAAATGCGCACCTTCAGTTGGGAGGTCCTGCCGCGTACTCGTCTCTTGTGCTTTTGAGATGTGTGTCTGTCTGGAGGAAGAAGCTTGAGGTCACGTGTGGCGTCAGATATGTCACAATGAGTAATCGCGCCAAGGTCAAGGCACCTGTCGGGCAGCGTCTTAAACCCCTGCACAGTCAGCAGGTGGCGCCCGCTGCTGTCTAATGTACTACACGGCGCAATCACACGTTGCTTGTGAGGTGGGCCGTTGGGCCAGCGGATCAGCGGCGGCTCAGCTGCCCCGTAGATGGGGAGGCATATAGTGACTCGGTTTTTCCGAAACAGGATAAACACAAATCGCGAAGCTTGCTCATCAGTGCAGTGTTCCCGAGAGCAATTTTGACGACCATCTTTCGTTGATCAATCTTCAATAAAAGCTTTTCATCATGTCAGGAATAGAGCAGAGAGCCGGGCAGGCCCTGAACAACCAAGGTGAGCAGTGCGATCTAGCTTCTGCTACCATCTTCGAGGTTCTACCCGCGTTTGTTGTTGCTGCAACTGCATGTCCATTGTGTTGCACAAGCCCCTGCACATGCGATTGTAAGTGTCATGGGCAACATCGTATGACATGGATTTTCTGTGAGTGCCTTGTCGGATCGGTCGGTCGAGATGCTATTGTAGGTTTGTCACACCGACTTGTCGTCTTGCTGTATAGGTAACAAGCTCGAGAACCGTGCACAGACCGGTAGCGCTAACGCCGGACCCAACCCAACCTCAGGCAACCAGGGTTACGGAGGCCAGCAGGGTGGAATGGGCGGACAGCAGGGTGGCTTTGGAGGTCAGGGCCAGGGACAGGGAATGTCTGGTCAGGGCATGGGAGGTCAGGGAGGTGCCATGCAGCAGGGAGGTGGAATGCAAGGAGGTGGAATGGGTGCTCGTGGACCTCAGGTCAGTCTATTCATTTGGCCCGCACTGTCTGGTTGACAGCCAACAATTTGAGCAAGTTGTGGTCCTGACTGTGTGCTGTCTTGCCTGTGTGGTTACATCAGCACTCTGTCGGATATTTCAACTGGCCACAAACAGATCAGTAAATACTCTGCCAGTTGCCGTGTTGACTACAGTGACACCAAATTGTTGATGAAATGAAAAATTACAGTGATGTGGTCTGCTGCAGGGCGGTATGCAGGGTGGCATGCCTCAGCAGGGAGGTGGAGGTGGAGGAGTGAGCGGTAGCTACGAGACCCACCGTCACAAGGACGACCTTGACGAGAAGGGTTCATACCAGTCCAACTAGAATGTCTTCATGTACCACCAGTGTTGTGTACGGACGTTTTTGAGCACATGGTGTAGAGCATTCTATGCAGTTCAGGCTGGTGTTGTGTTGCACTCTTCTACAGCAGACCTTTTTGGCATGCAAACGAATCTTCAGATTTGAACCATCCTTATGCAGAATTCCCACAGATGTTTTCACTCAAGCAACATATTCATTCTTTGTAATCATTATTCATGATGGGTTTCTTCAATAAGATTGGACGACTGTTCTCATTTGCTGAATGGTAATGCGAACTAGTGCATGTATGCACAGCTGTTAAATGCGACTTCAACAGAAGTTGTAATAACTGCTTACATGATATCGTACAACATTGCAAAACTGAAATTGAACTGCTGCACATTGCCAGCGGGGTATGGCAGCTTTGTCATCGTTAGTGCAGTCAGCAATGTAGGTTGTCACACAAGAGTCACAAGGCACCAAAGAAAGGAACAGCTATACATGGGCAAAAGGTTGAGTAAAACAGAGGCTCTCCTACCACAAAACTTGTTCAGGCAGCGAGATTCTACGTGTAGCCTGCTACCTGGCTGTTGCTCTGCTCTCTGTGGACACTACAAGTCACAGCTATATTGTTTTGCCACAGACAATAACCAAGAAAAGCGTTTTCTCCCCCCAAGGTGGAGATGATGTCAACCTGTGCCTTGACTGACGCCAAGCTATTCTTTCCTATGCCTCTTGCAGCAGTCAGCAGAGCAGTCATACAACCCTAATGAGTTCAAACGCTGGCGTTTCACTTGGCACCGTTTGACACCGTTTCAGCGTTTGCTTCAGCTTCCGCGCATGATTCGGACATACAACCAACAAACTTTCGCTCCCAAAGCTCCAAAAGCTCGCGTTTGCAGGGCGTTAGCACAGCGATTCGTTGTTGGTGCTGACACACGCCGAAGCCGGCGTCCATTGAAACGCCACCCAACGGACTTTGCTGCTTTGCGAACGAGCAACATGGGTGCTTTGCACAACGACATAGAGAAGGTTTTGTATACTGAGGAAGCCATCGCCCAAGCTGTAAACAAGCTTGGCAAGTGAGCTAAGCAACACTGTCCGCTTGAACAGTAGATAGCTGAGAGTTGACTGACCTAACATGCTCAACTATGCAGGCAGCTGTCTGCGGACTATGCAGCCAAACGCCCCTTGATCCTTGGAGTGAGCGTTTGCAGCTTCAGGCAGCATGGGGAACAAGGAGTGCATATTTCAAGACCTTGCTAACAGCTTCTGTGTGAATGCAGACATTGTGTGGGGCTTTCATATTCATGGCAGGTAAGATGAGTGTCTGGACTTGCTTCAGCTCTCACTGCCGTTGCTGCACAAGTTCGCTGTGCGCTTGATGCATGGATCAGTTCTGCCAAAGTGCCCTGTCAAAGCCTGCACCAAGTGATGCATTGCGCCAGCATCAAACCCTGTGTTCCCCTTGCAAGAATGTGTGACTGTGTGAAGATCTGGTGCGTTCCATTGAGCCAGTCCCAGCAGATCTTGAAATGGACTTCTTGAGGATCAGCTCGTACGTGGGAACACAATCCTCAGGAAACAGCACAATGGCCATGCAATCACGGCTGCCTGTCAAGGGGCGACATGTACTTGTGGTGAGCCAGTGATCTGGTGTCGATTTGTTCTGAAGTTGCATCTATGCACCAAGTTGCATCAGTTGCATGACTTGTGCACTGATGGCAGCATTGTGGCCAAAATTGGCTTTAAACGCCCCATGCCAAGTCCAATCCGTCCGTGTGCAGAAAATATGACCCACGGTCTGCATTTGTGCATGTCATGCTTCACTTGCAATCTTGTCATGTGTATGCCAGGTTGAGGACATTGTTGACACCGGCCGCACACTGAAGTCGCTCATCAACAGCTTGCAACAGCAAGGTGTAGCGTCAGTCAAGATTGTCACCCTACTGAACAAGCAAGCTAGAAGAACAGTGGACATTCAAGCAGATTATGTTGGCATACAGGTAAACAGATGACCAGGTTGCGTTGTCTTCATGAGCGTGTTGGCTGAGAACACACAATGCATAGTATGCCCGCATGTAGGCCTCCCATGCAACCTGCACACAATTCTATTGCCACCTCATGATGCTATAACAGATCATTGTATTCCATTTTAGAAGCAGCATCTTGAGTTGAGTTGAGGCATCTGAGTAAAAAGTTTGTCTGTTTGCAGTGTCCTGACGAATTTGTGGTGGGATATGGATTGGACTTTGAGCACAAATACCGCTCTTTGCCTTACATAGGCGTCCTACATCCAAAGTGCTATGAGCTAAGTTAGCTAGATCCCTCTGTGACATGTAGAATACAGCAGCTGTCTAGAAGTATGTGAGTGGAAGCCATGAGCTTGCCAGCATTGCAAGTCAGGACATGATAACCAAGAAAGGAGGCGAGAGCCAATCTATTGTTTACTTCAGCAATGCTGCAAATGCAGTCTTTATGCTTGCAGCATTCACCCTGCACAGGGTACTGTAGCTCTATACCTCCGGCTGTCACAGGTCTATATGAGCACATCAACTCCCAGAAGTCATGGAGTTTCCTCCTAGATATACAGAAGCTTCACACATTCCAACAGTGCAGAAGCACGGTCTGGCTGCAGTCAGCACATATGTGCCTGAATCCTGGAGCAGCTTAGTTGACAAGTCCTGCACAGACACAGGATGATACTTATGTTTACATTTTTTCCAGTTTAGTGCTATAGCTATAGATCAGCTGTGACATCTTGAAGGACATCAAGCAAAGTAGTGGCTTTGCTCTTTGAGCTCAAACGGTGAGTGGCAATAACATCTGGCATTTGCCTGGGCACAGCATCAAACGACCAAAGACAGCTCTGCATGTAGGACAGGCAAGCAAGTTTTCGCTTGTTTCAACCTCTGTATGTACGCATGGGGGACACTGTAAATTACGCTGCGATGACCGTCTCATGACAGTCAGCTACAGAAAGGCCGTGTCAACTTGAAAATGCTACATGAAAGAGGGGTGTACCGGTAGTCAACTCTGCTTCAAATCCTGGCAGTTCTTCTTCAGGGTTTGCAGTCCCACAGAGTACGTCTGTGCATCAGTGCTGTGGCCAGTTGCTCTCTCTCTCTCTCTTTTGCAGATCAAATCACGGGTGTGGCCACACGTCCTCTTGCTCTGTTCATCTTTTCCGTGTGACTCCTGAGATTGCGTGATCGGACGCCGTCGGCAACAATCGAAGTCTACGCCTGAAACCAGGCATGGCAAAGAATGCAGTTCCGGAGCTGATCTGCCTATTCCTTGATGCCGCATCGCGCTGATCAAATCGTACGGGGTGTTGAATCGAGAGCTCCGATACAGATGGGTCACGCCATCCCATTTGTGGGGCCCCAAACCTGGAAAGTCAACCGTGGACTCAACGGTGGCATGCCTTGCTCGCTTGCCTTACGCAGTCTTTGCTCCGTCCCTCAGCTGGGGTACAGTCAGGGACGCCCTCCATCTTCAGTTTGCAGCCTGCCACGACCTTGTAGAGCGTCGCCTACTTGTTCTGTGCGGCGCACCGCGACTGCAGTCGGCAAGCTTCCAGGTAACGCTGCATCCCATCAGCACTCTCTCATGAACAGCTGATCTTTTAGCTGACATCAACATGCATGTCATCCCCGTGCATGTCATAACCTGTAACCCCAAGTCGCTGTTGAACAAATTAGCGGGATCAGTGGCTTGATCAGATCTGTCTAGACAAGTTTTGGAGGACACTATGTTCTGCAGGCAGCATCTTATCAGCCTCCTTCTCAGCTACTTTAGCTGCTGTTTTGACAATCCTTACGCCGGGATCAGCAGTAGCGGATGCAGCTCTTCCTTATCAGCAAGCAGATCAGACTGCAGCTACTCAGGAAGCCAAGACCACACCTCTCAGCCAAGATAAGCAGTCAGCTGCTACCAACTCTTCATCGCAGTTGCCACCTTTGCCTACCAGCTTTCCCTTGCTGCCAGAAGTGGTTGTGCAAGCGCCTCAGGAGGTGAACTGAAACGCTTCTCCTTTCACAAAGACCTGGCTGCATCACGAGCAGCTCTTGTCATGGCATCCATCATCAAAGCAGTGCTGTCTTGACCATGCACAGACCAATCATGGTGCTGGACCATCAGTATGCTTGTGCGCAGCCCAGCACCAGTGCAAGTTGTTCTTCTCTGTTGATGCAGCAGGCAAAGTCACGTGCTGTTCATCAGAGTCATCTCCAAGCACTGCAGTGCTCAGCGTTTCTGATGGAACACACACTGTTTGCTAGCATTACCTCAGAAACACACGCAGCTCAGCTTTTAATCTGCAGGTGGTACTGGACAATGGTCTAAGAGTGTTCCTGCTGGAGGACCATGAAGTGCCCCTGGTGAAAGCAACAATGCTTATGAGAGGGGGCGCCAGAGCCAGCCCCCCTGACAAGGCAAGCACCCACCTGACCGCTGCTGCACTTGTCTGCAACACATTCCATCTGGCTTTGCCACTTGCTAGGACTGCCCAGCTGAATTCAGCATATCCAGACATGTGAATGAACGGTGCGCCATTGGTGAGCGTAAGCATGGTCAATCTTATTTGTCATGCATTGTGACATAGCCTGACAAGCATTGCCCAATCTCCTGCTCTGTTGCAGCCTGTGCTGCAGAGATGCTGTGAAAGCTGCTCTGCCTGCATGAGCTGAACAGGATGAGCAAGCTCAAACCTAATACACTCTCACATGCTGTGACTGCGAACCACCATGAGAAGCTTTTGTGCTTACCAATTTTCTATGTACACACCAATCAACCTGGAGCATTGCACCTTTGTGAGCATCTGTCTAAAGTGATGAAGGTAACCATGTTGGTAATCATCACTTGCTGATTATCATCATCACTCTACACAGATGCTCACAA
>JAABUP010007981.1_pt1 | contig 13758 bp, 19 predicted proteins | sample 5559201 | NCBI WGS metagenome assembly JAABUP01 (sample SAMN10711887, study PRJNA513373) | rock metagenome | isolation source: Antarctica rocks | place: Antarctica | reverse complement strand
CCCTCAGGCTCATGCAGAGTGGCTGCACTGCAGGACATGTTCACCAGCCTGACAGGCACAAGCAAGCCACACCACATGGTAGACCCAGAGTCAGGCGTGGTGCTGGGCTACAGCCACTTTGGCATGCTGGCAGCTGCCCGCTGGCTGCTGCAGCAGCTGTCAGGCACCATGAAGCAGGCGCTGAATGACCACCCCGGGTACAAGCTGAAAGTGATTGGGCACTCCTTGGGAGGAGGGACTGCAGCCATGTTGACAATGATGTAAGTCCTCCCAGATCATTGCTGTGCATCAGCACTGCTCTGAGCAAGCTACCTTCGCCCTGATTGAAAACATCCAACTGAATGAAAACATCCAATCAGGGGCACGTTTTGGGAACAGGAAATGCAGCGGTGCTGAGCATGCTGCGAATGCACTCGGGCAGCTGTGCTTGCCTGGTGATCCTGGCATGATGGCATATAGCAGGCTCAGACGATTAAATCCAACCACAAGTGACGTGTCACCGAGGGCTTACTGGGCAGCAGGACAGCACTGCTCTCAATCAGACATCATGCCCAATTTGCCATGAACTGCAGGCAACACCTGCTGACAAACAAATCTCCCAACTCACTTCTCAAGTTCTGGGCCTGTTCATTCAGGATGCGGGAGTGGCCAGAGTTTGCACATGTGACATGCCTGGCGATTGCTTGCCCCTCATGCATGACCCTGGAGCTGGCCCGTAGCTGCGCCAGCTATGTCACCACCATCATCAATGGAGCAGATCTCATCCCAACAGTCAGTGCAGGTCAGTCTCTGTGGGCCACCAACTTGCGCTTTGACACTCATCAGACCGTCTTGAATGCCTGCTAGCCTGCAACAGGCTGAAACACTGGTTGCACCTCCGTTTGGCTATGAAAACAGCCAGGTACTGTGTTGCATTGCTACTTGACCACCAGTCCTGTGACATAGTTGACACAGTTGTTTGACATGCAACTTTGTTCAGAAGAAGACACAGACACGCGCATGATTGCAGATCATGGTGTATAGTTCCAACCTCACAGGACTGAACCAGGGTTTAGGGTAAGGGTATAACCCTATACCCTAAACCCTAGAAAATAGTCCTGTGAGGTTGGAACTTTACACCATGATCTGCAGTCATGCGCGTGTCTGTGTCTTCTTCTGAACAAAGTTGCGTGTCGATATGTGCAATCAGCCACTTTGAGTCGTTCTCTGCAGGGTCGGCTGATGCACTGAGGGAGGAAGTGATGCAATCCTCCTGGTACGAGGCCTTCCGCAGCGATATGCGCAGCAATATGGTGGTGCGTGCAGTGGAGAGCAGTGTGGGCCGCATCGGCTGGGCCACCCATGCCGCTACCTCCTGGACATCCTCACAGCTGGCTTTCACCGGCCAAGGCCTCAGGTATCTAACCTAACCTCACCTAAGCTAAGCCAATATAACCTCATCCAACCTAGCCTGATCTGACCTGATTTAGCTTAACTTTGCCTCACCTATGCTAACCAAATGTGACCTACATATAACCCAAGTTGTTGCAGCATCACTTGAGTGCTCATCAGGGGTGCTCTGAGGCGTTGGCGACTTGCTGTTGTCCAGCAGGCTGGCTGTTATGACCGTGATAACTGTGTGCTGGTAGGCAAGAGTATCTTCTATGAGGTTTTCACAAATTATGCTATACATAGGGGTCTGCAATGTTTTGTACGTATGGCCAGGCTCTGCCCAATGCCACCAGTTTGGCAACACATCTGATTGATGTTGTTGTGCGGGTCTTGTTGTGCCCAGTGGCCCAGGATGCAAAGCAGTTGCAGTCACACCCCAGCTCTTGTAGCGTCTTTGGCGACATGTCAGTAATCAAGCTGGTAATAATCATCAAGATGCAGCCTTAGCCAACAGGCATCAGGTACGTGCGATGCAAGTCAGCTCTCTCCATACAGGCTGTTCTGAGCATCAGGAATGTAGCGTTCCACTTTAAATTGTGAACATCAGACAGTACGACATTGTTCCAGACAGTCCTAGGTTTGCTGTGATGGTTATGTGCAGATCCTGTTACGCACAGCGGCCTAGGATCCTGCGCAAACGCAGCCACCAGGCCTTCACAGATATGGAGGCTGAGCAGCCCCTCTCACCCGTGCTGCGCCCCCCTCACCAGGAGATGGGCTCTGGCGACTCTGAAAGCGATGGTGATGAGGTCATGGGCACAGGTGACACTTCTTCATCAGACAAAGTCACAGCCTGCATGTGCACTGCACATTCACGACATATTCAAGGAGACAAATCTCAGCAGCACACACACGCACAAGTTTGCCTCAACACATGCTGTGGCAACACATGCTACTCCATGCTGAGGGAGGGTACACAAGGCACGGAGGTCACATCTGTTGGGTATGGATGGCGAAAAAATCCAGCATCGAGGCAGAAAAGGTGTAACAGCCTCAGTAATCAGCTGCTTCACCACCCATACCTGGCAGATGTGACCTCCCTGCATCGTGTAACTTCACTGCTGCCTGTGCATGCCACATACACATGGCATGCAGTGTCATGCATCTGTATACTCTTGCTACATGTGACATACACAGGCGATATACTAGCACTCACAGTCTCAACTTGTTCATGGTGAAAACTTTTATCACCATTTAGTAATAGTTGAGAACGGTTTCTAAAAAGGGGTAAAGATGCATTCAAAATTGCTCTTACAGGTCTCCCAAGCCCACGTGGCTCAGCTGGCAAAGACTGGACGGTCCTTGAGGCTGCCCCAAACAGCCTTGGGCCCTCCACCTCTGAACCGGCCCCCACCTGGGGCAAAGTCCTGGGGAGTCTAAAGTCATGGGACATCGCCCCTGCAACTCAATCAGCAGCAACTTTGCGCATCCCCACCAGACCTGGCAATCCCCAGGATGTTCCAAGCAATCCCCAGGGACAGGGTGTGTCAGCAAGCCAGCAGCAAAGTGATGATGAGTCTCATTTGCTTGAGGGTGAGGCACAAGCTTTGAGTGACATTGAGGGGTTGAAGGCTCCCCTGGCAAGGAGGGGTAGCTTACGGAGGGGTAGGAGCAGGGGTGCAGCTGGGTCCAGTACATCTCAGCAGCAAGATAGGTTGCGCAGCAGCTTGGACAGCAGCCAGGTATAGGTGTAGCTGCGCAGTATGAGGTGTTCTTGCTGTGAACTTTGTCGTCAGGCTTTGCTGCATTGACACGCAGACGGTATGTCCCTTACTTGAAAGGTGCTTGTGTACGTACGGCAACTCCTTGGCATTGCTGGCAAAGTTCCAGTGTGCAGATTATGGTGGCGTGTCGTCAAGCCAGGCCATATGTAGTCAGTGCTGTTGCTTGTGTGGTCCAGGTGAGCACATCTGAGGCTGGCGGTGCTTGGGGCCTAGGTCGGGTCACAGGGTGGGGTCAGCGGGCAGGTCAAACCACCAAAGCTGTTGGTGAGAAAGTAGGCACATCTGGCAAAACAGCTTACAGGTAACACCACCACCAGCAAGCATGCAATCCAATGATGGTGTCACGCAAATGCTGGCCTTGATGATTCTGTCAGTGATTGCTGGGCAGGTCTGCTGCTTCGTTGTAGTCGCTCTGCCTTGCTCCTGTTGATGACACAGACAGACTTGCATGCTAGAATTGTGATGCCCAAGGTGTGTTACGTTGTGTACATTGTGTAAGTGCTTGTGGACCAGATACTGTACCTACCAGACGGGCCTTGCAGCTCCATTGAGATGTATCATACATCATGTATTGCACACTCGTACTGAGACATATTGTAAACTTATACTGAGATATATTATGCAGCACATGTGGCACCTTTGTACTGAGACATAATGCATACTTGTATTGACATGTAATGCATACTTCTACTGAAATGTAATGCATGCTTCCACCGAGACGTAATGCATACTTCCACTGAGACCTCTATTACATACTTGCAATGAGATGCATTTCATACATATACTCCAATGTGTAACACATCATGCTTACATTGCGTGATGGCTTGTGTTGCAGGAGCTTTGTGTCAAGGTGGTGGCTGCAAGAGTGCCGGTCTGACCCCTACCAGGTCCCAGATGGGGATGACGAAGAGGAAGAAGGCATGCTGCCTCTGGCAGCACCTGTGCAAGGGGCAGCTTTCCCAGGATCACCGCCTCAGGTATGTCACAAAATGAACCCAAATACACTTGTACGCCATCCATGAAACCTTCCAGTGCATGCATGTGTACTGTAATTTTCCAGTACACACGATTCAATGCCAAGCAGGTTGATCAATGGATGCTGTTAGCTGAACAGACAAGCATCGCAACACCACCATCTCCGTTTTGCATGTTGAAGAGTAAACAGGAATGCATGAGGCGGTCTGTGTGTCTGTATGCAACAAACAATGTTTTGATTCAGCTAGCTGTTGGACAGGTACAAAATGGGTACGTCTGCACACTTGAACGGATCTGGCAAAGTCTGTGCGTGCCACGCTGGTTTCGGTACATGATACACCAACTGTTGACTCAGCGCACAGCTACAGGGTACACAGTGGACATATTCTCTACCTTTTTTTGCTGCAGGCTATGGAGATGCACAGTACTGCTCAACAAGCCAACAGCCAGCAAGAACAAGAGGGTGGGGAAGGCATGGGTGACGGGGATGAGGGGCCGTTGGCGGCATTGGCGGCTGAGGGCTTGCCCCTCCCAGCCCCTGGTCAGTTTGATGCTGAGGTGCAGGCAGCGCAGGCTGCTGCTGCAGAGATGGAAGAAGAAGCAAGAGCCCATGCTGGTGAAGAGGGCTGGCCGGAGCAGCCCTTGCCTGATCAGGATCCAGGGCACTTGCCAGGCTTGGAGGAGTCCCTGCAGAGGCGCACAATGTACCCTGCTGGCCGGATTCTGCATCTGGTACCAGCTCGCCTGGTCTTTGATGCTGATGAGCTGGCGAAACTAGGTGCGTAGTTGAAGGAGCGTCACACGTTAGTTTGCCTGTTTTGTCTACTGTCTTGCAGTTGGGGACTGCGCTGAGTAAGCAGTCAATTGCTTGTGGTACAAGCTGCCTGGTGTTTCAGGTACCAAGACCTCCCATGCTGGTTGATGCTTCTTGTTTCCAACCAGAAATGCATGTCTACTCATGTGAAGCCATAAGTCGCAACTGTGCATTTATCTATGGAGCCTCTCTTGCTGTGGCGTAATCATGACCTTCAGAGAGGCAGATTGGTCTTCTGAAAATGATATATGATCAGAAAGTAGACTTTTATCTGAAGATCACAGTTGTGCCACAGCAAGAGAGTCCAGAGACAAACGCACAGTGGCAGTGCTTACCTGTCGTGCATGTTAGGGTCTGAAGTTGACAAGCCAAGTCTGCCAAGCCTTGATCCAGTCATCCTACATTCACCAATGGATATATAATGTTACCATTACTATTGTTATTATTGTTTTTTTTGTTTTTTTGTGTGTTATGTTATTATTATTGTACAACGTGGAACTGGTGACTGCAGTTGCATCAGAGCAGGAGGGGTCAGAGATGGAGGTAGACCCTCAGGCTACAGCCGCCCTGCTGGCTTCCACCCCCCTGGCATCAGGCCCCGTCATCTGGCCCAAAGCCCCCACTTGGGCCCCACCCACGTCCCCACAATCCCCACCAGGTATTCTGCCTGCGCCTTGAGTTGAACCGGAACTACATTCAGTTGTTTGGGGGGAGGGGGTTGCATTCAGGGGGGAGCTGCCTTTAGCTAGCCTCCTGCAAGGCTTGGTGGCTTCAAAGGGGGCGTTGATGAAGAAAAGGCTGTGATGTTGACCACTTTGCAGGATCTGCCTTCACTTTTGACACCTCCTGTCCCTTCCTTGTCTCCTGTCATGATTTTTGGCATCTGCGCAAAGATGCTCAGCAAAAACACCATTCGCGATGTTGACCGCTGCCACAGGTGCCATCAGCGCAATCACAGCCGAGAAAGAGCAAGGCGTGGGATCAGAGGGCGCAAACAAGCAGCAGACTGATGCTGTCATCCAACAGGAGGTCAGGACCAGCGCTGCAGCCCTTCAGGCAGCAACTGCGGCACCTCAGACGCCGCTTGAGCTGGCAGCTTCTGTGGCAACTGCTGTGCCTGGGCCTCACCATGGCCCCTCCAGTGCGCAAGACCAGGCTTCTGCAGGTGGACCTTCCGATCATCTGCAGTCCATGTCGAATGTCAGATGCCAATTTAGACAACTTGATGTTGGTATAGAGGCATTTCAGACTATCACTCAACCTACATTTGACCATGCAATCACCCCACTGCCATGTTTGCTTTGATGGTGGTCTGTCCATGCTATTGTGCATGAACTAGCACTCTGAGTTCTCCAGATGGCTCAGGTATGCAGCCGAACATCAGACAGAAGACAAAGCAGTAGAGTGAATCTTGCCCAAACTGAGCGAACTCTCGCCTGATTGCATATTGTTTGTAATATTTGTCCATGTCTTCACATTTTGCACCAGCAAGGGAATTCAGGAGTGCAAGCAAAGCAGGGCAAGCAGGAAAAGCAGTGAGGAGAGTATGTCTCAAATTGAGAAGGGAATACTATACATTGAGTTGAATCTCATCCAAATGTATTTTGTTTTACTGTCTACCCAGTCCCTTGCAACCCAGTCCCTTGAACAATCTGTTGGCCATGCACAGGTGACTCAGGCACTCAAACCAAGAACAGGACAGAGGCAAAGCAGTGGATAGAGTACGACTCAAATGTTGCTGAGGTGGACGGCACACTGCATGTCTTCAGCGATGCAGCTGTGAGCGATGACGAAGCCTTGGGACCGCCTCGAGTGCGAGAAAAATATGTTCTGCTGGACAGCGTGCCCCAGGTCAGTGCAACTATCAGCGCAGTGTTGTAAGCAGCTGTGTTGCATGTGCTTGGAGTGTCATGTGTCTTGCTGCACAGGCGTGATTGTTGCACGTCATAATGTTGGCTGTGGTTTTTGATTGGGTGTAGAACTCTGAGAGGCCATGCTTTGCAGCCCATATGAGCTGCAAGCATCCTGTACCCCCTCAATAAAGTGGTGCTGGCACCACCTCTCACCGCACAAAAATACTTTGAGGCTGCATAGGTGTAGCTGCTGTAATCATGTTTGCGTCTTTTCAGCCTTTGATGTGGCTGACCATATCCCAGTGAAGCACATCGGCAAGTTGCTCTCCACGCAAATCATGGGACGCTCCATACTTGTATTGCATGCTGGTTCGAATTTGCGCAAATGCAAGTAGCCTAGTTCAATGTGCTCCTTGTGCATGCAGGAGGCATATGGTCGTATCAAGCTGTGCAGTACAATGATCCAAGATCATTTCATACCATGTTACTCAGCCAACATGCAAACAGCAATGGAGTTGTACATTAGATATAGCAAGCAGGATGCATAGACAGTGCGCTGGTCTAGCAGCATATCTTGTTCCAACATTCACATTTGCAGGTGATTAACATGAGTGTGAATTTGATGTACATTCTTGGCATCTTGGCAGTTAGGCAATTGATTATTAGGCAATTGAGTATTTGTTATAGTCTAGCATGTCTGCAAGATACAATGATATTGTAAAGCAGCTCCGATACTGCGTCATTGGTCATGATGACCTTTTAGTCATCACCGCTCCCCCATAGCCCCCCCCCCTCTCTAGCCTGCCCCCAACCTCTGGCATCTGGGCGCAGCTGCATGTCGACAGCTGAAGCGTCGCCCCCACACTTCGCAACTCCAGTACAAGGTGGCACGGTCTGCGAAGTTCTGTGACCTATAGAACCGAGCCTGCAAGGCTGCAGACACAGCGCGTCGGTCAGTCATGGCCGCACAGACGCAAGATCTGCTGACATCCACTTACTACAAAGACTTGAACAGAGAGCAGCTGAAAGAATTCCAGCTTGCTGTCTGCGTGAACATGGAACAACTGGTATGTCTCCTAAGCAGGATTGGAAAACCAACAATGTCAGCAATTCAATTACCTAGAAACAGATTTGAGTCTGTCACAGGGGACAAATGCAGCAACACTTATTACTGAGGCACTTTTGAAACTAGATCAGCGCCACTGCACAAGTCTGCAAAGATCTCTACAACCTCAGGAAAAGCCTCAGGGGGTGCTTAGTTTGCAAGCAGCATTCAGGTAAGAATAGTGGCTTAATTCTTGCCCTACAAGACCCCAGTAGCAAGTTGACTGCTTGTCTGTGATTTCTGTGTTAAGCAACAAATGACAACCAAACCTGGACAGCACATGTAGGTTGGTCTGAGGCTGAACCACCTGTCTTGCAGCTGGGCATGGTTAGGGAAAGTACTGATGGGGCTTTTGACTGCTGTGCTGCAGAGCAGTTTGTGCCGGATGGTGCAGAGCCACCTGCAAGCAAACCTGCAAGCACGCTGGCTCTCAGCAACAGCTTGGGGAGTCATCAAATTGCTGCGATGCCCACAGGGACAATGCAATGCTATTTGCCTAATTATGTTGCTGCTTTTGAATACTACTGTAAAGAGCCGTCAAAATTCAAGGAGAAAGACCAAAATAGGCATAAACTCATGGGTGCAATCAAGACTTGGCTGAAGCAAACCATCCAGGATGTTTTGTCACAGGTAAGACTCATTGCAGGGGTGACAAGCATGCTCTGTCCTGCATGCTGACAGGCTGCATCTGTTGTCAGGCTGCAAACATGTCGTGCCTGTGCAGTATCATGATGCTAATCTGTGCTTGCTGAAGATGCTTGCTGTCACCAATTAGGACACCATGTATGACAGAGCATGTTTGGGCTGACTGGGCTGCTGGGATCCCATTGATGTTGATGTGGGAGTTGTTTGTAGGCCGCAAAGCCATGTTGATCTGGCAAGCTTGCAAATGGGTGGCCCAACTCTGAAGACTTTCTCCACCTGCAATGAGTCTTACCTGTGACAATACAAACTGCTTGATGGATAGGACTGGCGAGCGCAGGTCCAGGCTGAACCCCTCTCTGATGACACTGTCAGCCAATGCCTAGTAGAATGGACATATGCAGCGCCGTTCTTAGCACAATCTCATGCGCTGCATAGTTCTTTTTTCAGGTACTGTCACTGCTGGAAGTCTGCCCTTGATCATGAGTACAATCTACAGCACCTGTTGCGTCACACTTGCTATCTGAATGGCATGACTGTGTCGCAGCACACTTGAGGGAACAGAGACTGCACGGCATGCTGTTGAGGTGTATGGCAAGATGATCAGTGTTCGAGACTTTGTGCAGGCAAGTGAAGCTTGCTGTTATTTCTGTATGCAGCACTGCACAGCGTGACTTCCTTGCTATCACATACATCCTGTTTGACCATGAATACCAATGTTATGATGTTGTGCAATGGACAAAACAAATGTCTGTTTGTAACAGTAGTGGCATCACGGTGATGTATTGCTGTAGGATCTTCCCTTGCTGGCGGAGTTTGCAAAAAGGATGATCTGGCAAGATATTCATGCCGCTGAATACAGAAATTGATCAGTGTCCCTGCCTCCAGCAAACCATGACATAGTAGCCTTGCCAGATTTTGATTTCTGAGGCTTGTCTTGTAAACACCAGCTAAGTGCCCTACAGGTGCCAGGACTGTCTCGGCCTGCCTGATGGCAGAATAGCCATCAGATTCTGTTAATCAGCTACATGCCACTGCAAGTATTGCGCAACATGTGCACATTCTGCTCAAGCACCTTGCATGGTTGCCACACCATCAGCATACGTCTCTCTTGGTGCACAACCAAATCATAGGAGTGTGTATCATAAGGCACATGTATCAAGCTGTCCAGCTTCACAGGCAATGAATTAGGGTAGTTAACTCCCGCCAAAGCTTCTTTTGAGAGATGTACATCAGGATGTTGCATTCATGTTGATCAGCCGCATGTTTGCTTACCAGGCATCTCAGAGCACACGAGCTCCTATGGGCAGCAAGTACCTGTGGTGGCAGCTTGACAAATCCAGATGCTCTGTCTGTCAAGCGCTATGAAGTGGTCTTGTGTATGCGTAGTTTCCATCGTACGGGTGCGGCGCACCCGCACCTGCCGCACCGGGTACGCGCACCCCCGCACCTGGTATTTGGCAAGTCTTCAGTATGGGTGCGGTGTTCGGCAATAAATGGCATTGAACTGGCTTACACAGTCGCACAAAGCATGTAAACAGCACGTTCGTTGGCAAGTTGCTGCCTCGACGGCTGTGTGTTCAAGTGCGGACTGCATTTGCGGTGCTTGTTACGACTTTACATGTGTTACATAGCAGCCTGAGACCGTTATGTGCTTGTTACGGTTGACTAATCACGCTAGTACCGCACCCAACTTCAATAATTGCCGCACCGTGGAACCTATGTGGGGATGCATGGTCTATGTGACACATATGCCAAAAGCACAACCACCAAGCTTTGACTGTGGCAGCTGTTTCACATTGTGACTGACCTGACTATGCAGGTGCAAGCACAACCACGCTTGCAAGCCAACAGGCTGCCTACCGCCCGCAGATATCGAACATTGCCAACAGCATGACATCGTCTTGTAGCACCAGTGAGCACAGTTTTACACTGCTTTGCATATGGAGACTTGCGTGACTAAGGGTATAGGTACACAGCAGGATGACTGTGCTCATGTACGCAGCCATTGAAGTTCTCGGATACTTCTGTTGCCTTTCTAATCATGAGCAGGGCCCAATGCTTTTACAGCACGTGTTTATGTTTGCTATTTGGGGCAGTTGCACGGCGTTTTGTGCACCCCTAAGGGTGACCCCTTCAGCACGTATGAGTAACTTTCAAGCCTGCTACGGTGTGGTTAGTAATATAACGTAAACCATGCATCGTTGACTAGTGCAGTCGAGTCCTGGACTTGCTAGAAGCGTCAGCCAAATTGGCTTGAAGGCAGCGCTGACTGTTCAAGATGACGGACTTAAATATACACAACGGTCACCTCGTTGCAGGTATGCAGCTGCCACGAGTAAGGCGCTTGTTGATCTGTCTTGCTGAGAGGCTGCAGTCTGCACCTTGCCCACAGCATGCCTTTTTTGTATACATCTGTGTCTGTAGGCTTGTCGAAATTTTCGAAACACGTAGCAACTGCGCCCCAACAGTGGACCTGGCATGTCCTACACCTATAGATAGACAGCTCCCGTGTCACTGTTACCTGTGCAAGCAGGCAAAAATATCGCGGTTGCCGGAGCAGGCCTGGGCGGACTAGCTTTTGCCCTTGCCTTGCTGCAATTTAGCAAGCAGCAACGAGTACACCCGCTGCCCCACATACACGTTTTCGAAAGAGATGCAAGCCCAGACGCTCGAGCAGGCTTCGGCTATTCCCTCGGCGTGCGCAGCGATTCTGGTGGCCTGCAGGTACACATACCTGTTGAATTTTGCAATCGGTATCAAGCTATTTTGAGTTCGTCGAGGCCTGAAGCTGCACGGCCTCAAGCCTTCCATGTGCTGTGTCTGCCTCATAGCATAGGTGACTTGCAGTCATGAGTAGTAAAAAAAGACGTAATTGACTTGGGCTTTGAGCTGCTGCGGTCATGTCAAGTCAGATTGCACTCGTCTGGCGGGCAGACGGACCAGTGTCTGCTAAATTTGCCTGGCCAATCCCGCACCTGTACCTCACCAATTTTATTGATCACCATGGTCTCGGTGGGGCGCCCCAAGCCGCTCAGTGTCAGCATTTTAAGCCTACATCACATGGAAAGGGCCAGCTTCCTGTAACTCTTTGGCCAAAGGTCATACTGCCCACTCCAGGTGGTTTGTCTTGGGCTGCCTCACATCCAATCAGGCATCAGCGGGCAACTGTGTGCCAGGCAGCTGTGAGTTGTGTGAAGGCACAAAGCCTAGGTATCACCCTGTTCATCAATGATATGTGTGCATGACAGGTGCTGCACGGCTTGGGTGTGCTGGATGACATGCTGCAGCACCAGGAGCCCGCCAGAGCCATCACCTTTGCCTCACCTACCTTCCGCTCACTCTTTACCGTCCCAGACTCCATTGTATGCTTTGCTCCCCTTACTTCCTCCTCTATGCTGTCTGCCGTGTCACCTATCAGCACTTGCCGTACATCTGCTATACATGTGTGACTTGTTAGTAGTTATCAGGTATCTGATGTGATACTCAATACAGCACTCCCCAGGCAGTCATCAGCGCTTCCCACCGACCAGTACGATTCATTTGTAGCGCAGTGCTTGCTTCCGCTCCCCCGAGCCCAACATGCCCTCAAACTTCATCTCGCATGCATGCTACCCATTCCTCCTGCACCTGAGGCTCATCCTGGAAGGCCTGCTCAGTGTCTGAACTTGAGTGAACATCACTGCACCTCTCAGTAGTGCAAGCGTAGCTGTGATCGCCTGTAACGTACTGCCCCACTTGTACCTCATGCGCCCAATGAAGCCTGCAATTGTGTTGCTGTCTTTATCAAAGCATTGCAGAAGTGTTGATTACGTAAGGATGAGTCAAGCCCAATTGTCTTAGACTTTCGTTGCTCATGTTGTTATGTAGCGAGCACCATGCAAGTGCTGGGTCAGCATCAACCTAGCGTTGGTTTGAAGGTTCGGTGACTCCAGAATTCCTACATTGTGACGCCAAAACTGTCGCTAAGCTGGCCAATAGCAAATGCCCTCTACGCAGTTGCTGAACACAAAACTGGTGCCTCTGCAGCCGCCAGGTCTACCAGTTGGTAGACTGCGCATCACACGCTCCAACCTGCAGCGGACTCTGCTGCAGCACTTTCAGCGCACAGGGCAACAGCTCAGCTTTGGCAAGGTTTGCACAGATGCCACAGTGCTCCCACACAGTGCCTCAGAGCAGAAGCACGTCAAGCTTGCTTTCCAGGTGCTTCCCTGGGGCTTTTGCATATGTTTTTGGACGGTACCTGTGAATGTACTGTGTTTAATGCGATGTAAAAGAAAAGTAACAGGAAACTGACATCAGACAAATATAAAAGCTTCATTAATAGCTTTATTGGGATGGCACTGCAGTGCATATTCTGCATAATTTTTGTACCAAACTTTGGTCATACATGCTCCTCAGCTAAAAGCACTTAAGAAGAAGTTGGGTCAAATCATGTGCCTGTCTTCATCCACGCCTGCAGGCCCATCCTTTTCTTTTGTTTTGCAGGATGGTGAGCAGCACACATGTGACATACTAGTGGTAGCTGATGGCGTCAACAGCAAAATCAGATCAGCCTTGCTGCCTGACGCTAAGCCCTACTACGCTGGCATTGTCACGGTTGCGGTATGTGTCTGATGCTCAAGCTTGACAAGCATGTTTGGGTTGTGACTGACTTACGTGCAGTTTGGTGCATGCGCATGACTGACTGAATGCATGTTTGCATAGACACACAAACAAATGACAGCATGAATGAATGAATGAATGAATGAATGAATGAATGAATGAATGAATGAATGAATGAATGAATGAATGAATGAATGAATGAATGAATGAATGAATGAATGAGTGAGCGTGTCACAGTTGTGCAAGTACTGTCAAGCAGATGACCTGGCCATGAGCTGCCTTCTTCAATAAAATGGTTTTTGTACAAAGTAAGACTTACAGAATTTGTTAGACACATGGCAGGCACGCTTTGTTCTGAGAACGGTGTTTGGATGTCCCTATAGCTCAGCAGTGATGCCAGTGCAGTGTTTGATTTCAGACATCCAAGGTGGTACATCTGCGCAAGCACGTAAGCATCAGAGCTGACTCAGGAGCCAACACCATTGGATGGAGTTTGCAGCTTGCAGCTTGCAGCTTGCAGCTTTGTTCTCAATGTGATACAGCATTTTGGCCTGCACATAGCTTGGTTATTTTTTCTGTCTGACCTCCAACAACCTCAACATCGCCCCC
>JAABUP010007980.1_pt1 | contig 13760 bp, 14 predicted proteins | sample 5559201 | NCBI WGS metagenome assembly JAABUP01 (sample SAMN10711887, study PRJNA513373) | rock metagenome | isolation source: Antarctica rocks | place: Antarctica | reverse complement strand
GTGTGTGTGTGTGTGTGTGTGTGTGTGTGTGTGTGTGTGTGTGTGTGTGTGTGTGTGTGTGTGTGTGTGTGTGTGTGTGTGTGTGTGTGTGTGTGTGTGTGTGTGTGTGTTGCAGGCCTGAAGCAATTGATAGCCTTGCATGATCTGCTGCCTCACCTTCACACACTGTATTGCATGTCCAATGCAGCAATAGCTTAAAACTTTTAGCACTTTTGATACTTTCGTTTGTCCTTGGTCGCGGCTGTGCAGACACCACAGGCATGCAGAGGTGGACTGGTACACCATCTGTTGCAAGTCTGCAGATCGTGTACTGGTCTGCAGGTAGCACCGGCTCATAGATTGACTTCACCACTGTGGCAGCTGTGTCGACACATCACACCTATGCTTCATGCACAATTGGGTGATGCAGGTGTATACTGAGTCCACCGATGGCAGCTACCTTGATGTGAAGGAGAGTGCATTGGTGTGGCACTACAAGGATGCTGACCCAGACTTTGGTAGATGGCAGGCCAAGGTGCGTCACACCTTGCCCGCTGACTGCATCTGTTTTGTGCCATGCCATGAGTGCAGGCAGCGCTACAGTCAACAGAAGGCATGTGTGGAGCACACAGCGTCTGCAGTCATCTTGTTCAAAGTCTTGGTCCATGCTTGTTTGCTGCTTGGCATGCATAGCCCTCTGAAATTTGATGCTATCTTTTATTCGTTTCATAATAGTACATGAAACAATACAACCCCTTAATCAAAGAAGAAAAACTTGGCAGGGAAAAACACAAGAAAAAGGTTTGTACAGAGTAATGAGAAATTGAGAAGATAAATGATTGTACCAAAATTACAGAAAACGTAGTGTGTGGCGCACTGCTATGTGAGCCTATTGGATGACTGCCAAAGGCTACAAAAACAATCTTAGCAGCTTTGTGGCATGACTGCAGGAGCTGCTGGACCACCTGGAAGGCATGCTGTCCAATGAGGCTGTGGTTGTCACAGTTGGACAGGCTATTGTGGAGGTCAAGCCCCAGGTCTGTGTGCAATAATTTTGTCTTTGAATGTCTTGAGATTCTGCTTGTTCCTTGTTGAACGCGGCCTGTGGCACTGCTTCCTGTCTGTCCATACATCATTCAATTCCTGCATAAATCGGTCTGTGTTAGTTCTCCAAACAGACATCACAGAAGAACAGAACACCCCTGATGCGATCTTTTGTTGATATCTCAGGGGTTCTGCTGCCGTCAAGCATGCTTCAGAGCCTTTGTTGCATCTGCTCACAACGCAGTGCTGCCTATGCGTGCTGCAAAGCAGTACAGCAGCAGACCAAACCTGCATGACATGTGGTGCAGGGTGCTTCCAAGGGTGCTGCCGTGGACCGCATCCTCAAGAAGTTGGCAGATGAAGGCAATGCGCCAGATTTTGTGCTGTGCATAGGAGACGACCGATCAGATGAGGACATGTTCATCGCCATGGAGCATGTCACCTTCTCCCCACACCTCACTACAGAGGTGATTGCCAGTCCAGGATTTAGCAGCGCTACCATGGCCTTGCCTATGTTTTGGCAGTCCATCACATTCTCTGCTGCATAAGCTTCACGCCATTGTGTGACCATGCACGCATGTTTGAAGGAGCCAATGCGACAATGCGGCTATTGACAAAGACAGTATGTGTCAGTGCCTTTGCACCTTGCCCGCTTTCAATGCAAAGGCAGCTTTACCCAAGCTGGGCAGCAATACAGCTTGCCGGTGCTTTCATGGCACGCATGAACTCACAGCCATACATCATATCAGATCCTGGTTTGCACTGCCACCTCTTGCATCATCTTGTCTACAGTCCTGTTTTTGCCTCTTGAGCGCTTGAGCGACATCAGACCACTTGCTGCTGCTGCCCTTGAACTCGCTGGGTTACTGTGCAGGTGTTTGCATGCACGGTTGGTCAAAAGCCCAGCAAAGCTCCTTTCTACATGAATGACACAGCAGATGTGGCATCCCTGTTAGCTAGATTGTCAGAAATGCCTCACAACCGGCAGGTTGGGCGCCTCAAGCCATCTGGGAAGGGAATGCGACGCGTGTGACACCCATGTGGGTTAACACAAGGCATCAAAGCTTGTTAATATCTGCCTTGATTAACTCTGAAGGGTTGCAATGCTTCTAGCTTTCCGCAAGCTTGCTGTTGAAGCAACAATTTTGCAGTCTCAGATCCGATTGCCTGTCTTGTGTTGGGAGTCTCTTCTATGGCTTCCTGCTCGAGCAGCATGTTTGCTGTCTTTTTTGTTGCAGCGTTAGCGTCAAGTACCTCTGCTGGTGCTCATGCACGCTTACAAGTTCTATTTTCTACTCAGTACATGGACTCAGTTCTGATTTCTTCAGTCACCGATTGAGTCTGCAACAATGCAAGGCTCAGGATCACTCTGTGAAACAACAATGGAAAATTGAGCATTTTAGCGCATTGTCTATAAACAGAATGCACCTTTGCTCATGTACATGTAATTGCCTGCACCACATGCAACACAAGTCTGGCAAGCAAATTGGCATCGCAAGATTTGCTGCAGGTTGGAACAAGCTGCATAAACAAACTTCATAGTGCAACTAGCCTACAGCACACAGTGTTACAATGCACAGCGCGTATTACTTGTCGGGAAAGTGCATGCAGCAAATCAGCAAGTCAATTTTCGAGTATAGCAATGGCAGAGTTTCCATTTTCAGCTCTACATGTGATTGACCTAGCAGTCAAGACCTCGAAGAGCATTCTCAGCTAGCAGTCAGCCTCATACTCAATGCACAACCAGTATTACAGCTAGCCTTCAAGCTGCGTCTCAGTGTTTGGCGCGGCACACAGTCAACAATCTTTCTCTTTACGACCCAGGCATTACGCCAGGTGTGCAGATCAATGCATGCTGGCGAATATATTTCGGAATTCAATCTAAGAAGCATAACAGCATATAGCAATATTCGTATATTTTGACGAAAATTATCTGACCAAGAGATAATTTTGCTTCAGCTCAGTGTAGCTTGAAATCAGCTCCGCAGCATCTAGTCAGACTGCGCAGGAAGTGTACAGCACCCTTCTCGGTCTTCACATTGCTGTGTCTACTACAACATCCACAGCCCTCGGAGCTTTCAGGTACGGTATTGCTCCTTGAATTGTTGTTGTGTTTCCCAACAGCTATCTGGCGCCACAGTATGCACAACAGGTGTGATAGCATCCTGTGCTGCAGCTGATCTGCACATTGCAACGCAGAGTCAGCATGCAAGCCAACTTAAGTTGCTCCCTGGAAGCAGCTTTGCCTCGTGCGCTTCATCAGTGTTCCCGACCCCTCCGGTGCCGCGCTTTCAAGGCCACACCTTCAATCTTGCTCCAAAGAAAAAGGTCAGGAATGTCAGCAATGCCATCCGCTTTTGGCATTTGGTTTTGACAGTCACTAGGCGCTGGCAGGCTCTGATGTTCACTTAGTGATGTGGGCATAGTTGTCTGCACCAGTTTCCAGCAAGTTCTGAATGTGGCCATCACTGCAGATCTCATACACGGCTACAGACATGCAGCAAGGCTGCAGGTACTGGACCACCAGTACCTGGACCATCAGGTCCCAAAAGCTCTGGCGCTGACCCAAGCAAGCCAGTCAGCACAACTTCCAGTAAGAACGCAGATCTCCCAGCTACTAGCAATCCTGCCCTGGGAGAAAAGGTGGTCGAGGTCAAGATCTACAATCCTTCCGGCACAACCTCCACTGAAAGTGAGCCTGCTCTGCTCCTGCCTCACAGCTCCACTCACCTACTTTATTATTTCCCCAAGACTTCTGCAAACTTCATAACCTTGCATCCAGTGACATCTGCAGACAGGCAGGCGCAGCCACGTGCATCAAAAGTGTAAATGCATAGACTGCTGCGTGATGGTGAAAATGGAATGTTTTTGGCATGTCATGAGTCTGTGTATGTGCAGAGCGCACAATAAAGATTGACAAGGTTGAGGCAGCCGCTGTCCAAAGGTACTCTGCTGAGGCTAAGGAGCAATCCAGGAGACTGCAAGAAGCAAATGCCAGAGCAAATGGTGCGGCAGCTGTGGATGACACTGCAGAAGCTGTTCAAGAAGGTGTAGATCAGGCTGCAGATGTTGCGCAAGAGGTCACTGACCAGGTTGCTGATGGTGAGTTTCAGCATCTTGCAGCATACCCTGTTTACAATCAAATCACATACACAAGCAAGACATTGCTTGACAAGCAGGATATGCTGCCCATGTTCAAACGATCAACAAACAGTCTTTTATAACAACATACGTCGACATTCAATTGATACTGCAAAAAACCTTGGTAGCAGCACTGCTCGCAGTTCTTTGTTGACCTGGCCACAAATGACATGCGTAATTTGCCACACGTGACAGCTGAGGCCTGCTTCATGCCTTCAAATCAGAAGCGCCGCCTCTGTTGAGCAGGTATCTCAGAGGCTGCTGATCAAGTCCAAGAGGGCGCAGATGAGCTTGCGCAGGATGCTCAAGAGGTGGTCGATGACCTTGAGGAGACGTTTGAGAACGCAGCAGATGCAGCAGCACAGCAGCTTGCCAACACCGCTGACCAAGTGCAGAGCGCAGCCCAAGGAGCAGCCGATAGTGCTTCCAATTTTGTGGATTCCCTCCAAAGTAGGCAGCTGCTCAATAAGAGCACTTTGAAGGCAGCTGCTCTTATTGACTCCAACAGCCTTGTTTGCCTGGCCCTTGTGCGTGATTTGCCACATGACCTGGCTTACCCAAGTGGGCTTGGTGTTATTGCACATGACAAATTTTGAAACTTTGCACATCTTTTACTGTGTCACTGTTGACAAGCAAAGCGTCCTTATCATGTGTGGGAATGTGTGCATGTGACGCACTTACTACCATGGGTCTTCTAAGACTGACATAGTGCTCTTTTCTAGTCCATCACCTTTGGCATTGCTGCTGTGCAGCCCTCCCATCACGAATCTTGCGCCTGATTCCTGCATCTGTATGTCTTGGTGTTTGCTTCCGCAGAGGGAGCACAGACAGGCTCTCCATACAAGGATCAGTCCCTATCATCAATGGAGCCAAACCCATACGAGGGCAAGTCTGGCAGGAAGCCCAATCCTGAGACCCAGGCCAACTATTTCAAGCTTCGCCTGCTGGAGTGTGTTGCTGGTCTGGACAGGGGCTTTGCAGCCAATGCATATGCTGCAATGCAAGTCGAGAGTGCAGCACTGGCGTTGACAGAGCAGAGCGAGCCAGTCATGCTGTCATGGACATCAGGTGCAGACCCTAGCTTGTTAAAACAGCAGATCATGACGCTTCTGAGTGACACCAACTGTCACAAGCAATCATGTGACATCAGTCATTTTGTCAACCTGACAAGACCAATGATGAGCAAGTGACAGCTCATGCTGGTCCCACCGGCACTGCAGTGGCAATGGCAATGACAACTTTTGTTACGTTGTGCTTTGGATACATGTCAGGTTGTATCATTGCACCATAGCATGCAGTGGGTACGCACCTACAGGGTGAGGCCACAGCGTGCACCTCACCACCAGGGAGCGCAGCAAAAGACACACTTGGGTGACCTGGCAGCAGTCTAGCCAGTCCTTGCTGTCATCTTTGACCCGTCTGTCTCATGTGACCTGCAGCATCAGGACAGGAAGACAAGCCATCAGGGCTGGCACAGCTGAGCGGTACCTGGCGCCTGGTGTACAGCAGTGGATTTGCTTCAGGCGGTGTTGGGGGTCGTCAGCCTGGTCCTCCAGCCAGCCTACTTCCAGCGAGCCTTGGTCAGGTACACGTAAACACAGTCCTGCACAAGATGCTTGCAGATTACTGACTGCCCCGAAGCATACATTGGCAGGCTCAGCTTGACACCTGCAAGCACCATCAAGGGCAATCAAGCATAACATGTCACCCGCCGCAGGACAGATCCACTTTGTTCACTAGTCATCACTACTTCACCTGCTGTGCCATCTATGGCTGGATGTAGACTGGCTGACTGCAGTTTGCACTGCATAGCCAGCGTGACACTGCTGCTCATCTTCCTTGCTTGGCTGGGAGGTATCAAGGGGCAACCATGCATGTTGCATGTTGAAGAGAGCACGAGTACATGTTGCAGAGCTAAAATAGAAGACAGGCTTGTGACTATGACATCTTGGTAGCTGCCCCTTTCTGGTGCCAACCCTGGACTTGTTGTTGCAGGTGTACCAGGTCATTTCACCATACACATCAAAGCTGGACAATGTTTTGGAGCTGTACACAGGTATCACCATCTGCATATTCTTGAATGTACTCTGCACTTGCTTGTGCACTATTGGTGTTCAGGTACTCTGCTGAAGAGCAAGCTGGTGGAATCTGATGCCAACTTCGGCTGCACGCATGTGATCATGTACCACTGTCCCCACTGGGCATGGGAGTGTGTTCCGCTGCAAGTGTCAAAGTGAAAATTGCTGTCTTGACTGTTTGACCGTGTTGACATTCTCAATTGCAACTACATGAAGAGTGCTGTCTTGGGTGTGTGACTGGACCTGTCGTTCCTGCAAAGCAGGCTTGCCAGGGCTGGAGCCAGTCGTGCTGACAGCATCTCTGAAGCACCATTTTGAAGCAGTTGGCGGCAACATTGTACAGATCACATTTGAGGACACTGAAGTCAAGGTGACAGGTGGCATTGGAGGTCTGCTGGTGAGCACTCATGCCCTCAGTGCATGCATGCATCAAGGGGTGCTGCCTTGCATGTTTGTATGCTAGGCCATGAGTTCTGCAGTGGCAGGAAGCCCTTGCTTCTGCAGCCTATTGGACACTGTGATGTGTTGGACATCGCAGTAGACATCACTGCAGCCACCTGAAGTGCATGTGATCCTTGTTTGTCTTGCAGGGAAATCTACCAGAGATCATGCTCCCACAGCTACCAGAGTTTCTAAAACCATCTCGGCAGCAGCGAACATCCAGCTTTGATGTTCTATACCTGGACTCAGACATGCGCATCACCCGAGGCAGTCGTGGGGAACTCAGGGTATTCATCAAGACTTAGAACTTCAACCTTCTTGCACTCTCAGCCGTGGTGCTCAGCTTTGTTTCAAACAACTTGTTTCAAGCAAGTTGTGTTTCAAGTAAGTTGTGTTTCAAGCAAGTTGTGATACAACATGCACAGCTCAGCTTCAAATTTTTCTGAGCCTGATTGCTGGCAAAAGTGTTATAGGTGCATATGCAGTTGGCGCCAACTAGACAGGAACACCAAGCGATGTTTGTGTGTCCGAAATTACTCGTGCTCATATGTGCAATGTACTTGACCTTTAGGAATCACCTCAGCACCAGCAAACATTGCCGAATTCCGTTTTGGCTGAAGCAGTAAAATAGCCTGGACGACGGTACACAAACTACTGGCACACAAACGGCTGGTAGCTGATCGAAGTAGCTGATGCAGTACAGTAGCCTGAGAGGTACGGAACTCAAGTTAGTGAGAACAAGTCAAGACCTATCAGCAGGTGCGAGTCCAAATACAGGCTCCTCGATCGCATACTTCCTTACCTTGAGAAGTATGATAGGCAATCATTCGCATAAACCATGCATTCAAGCTTTGAACAAAACGCTCTTAACTAAACTAATATAGAGCAACAGCATCACGTAACTCACTGCTTCTCGTGCTTCACATTATGTACGGCATTGCACTGTAACAGTTGCAGAACCAAACAGATGCCAGCTAAACAAAGTACTTTCCCAATAGTCTTGCCCAGGCGCTTTCCAGAAGGCTAACTTTGCTGAGATCCCATTCAGGTGCTCCCAAAACCCTGAATAGGACCCTAAAACCAGATCAGATGTGAAATCGCCAAACATGCACACACATCAGCAATGCCATGCTTGTACAGACTGAACCAACTGAGGCAGACCAGAAACAACTAAAGCAGGAACAGAGCTGAATCGTTCAAAATGAGATGACTCCCGTGATACCCAGAAAGTAAAGAAAAGAAATCCAGAACAGCAAGCAAACAAGAAGGCACTGTTTGTTCTGATTAAGCTGGCTAGGTCAGAACACTCACATAGACGTTAGACAGAAACAGGACAAAACCATTCCTGCATGCACTGAAGGATACAAACCATTCCTGCATGCACTGAAGGATACAAACCATCCCTAACAAACCTCCCTGCTGATCCCTGGACCTTAACATCATACATACGCTGACTAATCCCCAGTACAGCACCATCACCATCAATGTGTATATACACAGCCCTGCTGATAAGCTTTACAAACTTATAAAAAGGGCCAAACTGCCAAAAACAGCAGCGCAAGGCACAGCAAATTTGCCAGGGTCCAGAATAAAGGTAAACGCCTGGTATCTTGAGAGGTGCAATGGGAACCCCCTTGACACGTGCGTACATCATCTTCGGAAAGAGTTGCTTGGCTCAGGTTGCAATATCCACATACTGACTTGAAAATGACTCGAATACGAGCTGCAATACTGCTGACAGCCTGCTCTTTCAGACCACCAGCGTCCATGGCACGCGTGGACACACCCAACTTTGATCTTTGGACTTGCCACCGCCAGACAAGACCCAAATGACACACCAATGATGAACCACTGATTCTGAAAATACTGAGACAAGCTGGTAACCACTGAGTACTTACTTCCTTGGTGCTTCTACTGCACTTTACACTTGTTGGCAGACTCTTGCTTACTCCTTACGACTCCAGGCTGAGCATCTCAAGCTGAGTCACATTCCATGAGACTTTCATCGTCATCATCTGAGCATGACTCCAGCGACTCGCCATCATCATTTGAGCTTGACTCAAGCGACTCACCCATGACCGAGTTGCTGTCTTGTACACCAGCGGTCAGGCTTTCCATAGCACTGATGACAAGCATCTCATGGCATCCATTGAATGTGGGAGACAAAAGCTTGATGCACTGCAGTGCGTGTGCCTGCACTGTTGGGCTGCTCGAGTGCATGGCTACTGCTAGGTGAATGACATGCCCGGCCTGCAGACACATACATGTTAAGACACGTTAAGACATGCTACACATGTTTAACACATGTTTAACACATGACACACACACACAGCTTCTCCAAGGTAACTCGCTATGCGCAGTACATGCCATGCTGTGTGCAGGCCTGATTTACAACTCAAGCACTCAAGCAAATAACAACACAGTGGTAATTTGCACATCATCTGGCGCTGCATGGTGCATCATACCAGGAGTATACCCTGAACAAACTACAGTAATGGCATCATGAACAGCTGGTCAGCGCTCATGTGCAAGCTGGGCAGGATGTGCAGCATCAGCAGCAGCAGCAAATGTGCACAGGCAACCATCCATACATGTGTGCACATGGCAAACAACATCGCTGCAGATGGGACTGACTTTGGCGAAAGCTGGCAGGTTGTCTGGCACAACAGCAAGGCTGAGCAAGGCCGTGAGCGCCAGCAGCTGCACCCCTTGGGAACTGCTGCTGCAGCATTGCAGCAACAGGGACAGCACAGGGCCCTGCAGCATGCAAACGTGCGCGTGTGTGTGCGTGTGCGCGTGTGTGTGCGTGCGTGTGTGTGTGCAGGACGGATGACACATGCAGACAAATGCGTGGAGACTGTCAGCATACTGTCACTGATTGTGGCACATAGCCGTTGCACATGACCCATCATGGGATAGGCTATGCTGAGGTGTCCCATAAACATACCATACACAGAGGGGGGGGGGGGGGGAAACCAACACCACAAGGGGTATGCATAAAGTAGGAAGCCACTGCAACAGTACACCAAGCAGCAGGTTATTCCCAGCAGATGGTGCTGGCTGAAATGTTGTCGCATCTGTCGCACCTGCAGGCTTGTAGCATGAGCCAAACACAGAGACCAAATGGAAAATGCAGACACTAAGCAGCTGACTTCAGCAATGGCAAGGAGGTTGCAGCACTGACCTCCATGATGAGCTGAGAGCCGTTTGCACTGTACTTTGCAACCTGACTCAACACGCCCAGAGCAGGCACCCATATATCTTCACCTGCTGCCCATAGACCCAGATGCTCGATGTCATCATCAACAGACGATGACAGCAAGGATGATGATGACTGACATGGCATGTGCGCCAGCAACACTTGCACTCCGCCAGCCTGTAAAAGCATTTGCACCACACACTAGTGAGATGACTGTGCATGAAACTGGCTGTTGCAAGTACTGCATGTAATTTATGCTCAAGCAACAAAGGCGCCACACAGCACAGGTGATGAAGAGTATGCAGAGAGGGCAGCATCACACCTTGACAAAGCAGTGAACTGAAATAGGATCCAGAAGCATTGCCCCTAAGGCTTTGAGTATCATGGCGGTGCATGCTGGATCCGATCTGCAGCCTGTGCGCCATTCAACAGATGTGATGTGAACAATCCAGATAAAGGTTAGATGAGGCCCCAACATAAGACCTGGTGTGAGGTCAGATATAGGCTGAAGCAAGCTGGGATGAGGTCATGCAACACAAGCTGCAAAGTCACCCTGTGCTGTTGTGTGTGACGTTTCTCAGAACCGCTCAAGGCATGTGAACTTGTGCATAAGGGGAGTAGCCTGACTCGCGGTCTGTATAAGGGCTAGTGGCTGATTTGGTGCATTGACAAGGCAATTTGCAGAAAATGGATATGATAAAAGTCTGCTGTATACTGGAGCATGTGAACAATGCACAAGGTGGCCTCAAGCTCATGTGCTCCGAATGTCAAATGGTAACTGATGGCTGCTTGCGCTTTTAAGATGTAGACAAAAGTTAGCCATGCAGCTGCTGCACATCACACCTGCTTGAGAGAGTAGCCTGACCACTTCTGGGACAGCTATTGTGGACATGAGTGAGGCATGGCTGTGGGGCATGGAGTAGCATTCCAGAGCCTTCAGCTGAGAGCACATACTGAGCAGGCCAAGAATGGCAGTGACCTTTGCTTTCTTGATGTATGAGCCAGACTGCAATGCTGTTGTCAGCCGTGGAACGCAGTCAATAGCCATCAATGCTTCCTACAGGTTGATACAAGCATTGTGGAGCAAGCAAGCATTTACTCAGGTGTTGTTGATTTCAACAAAAGTGACTTGCTGGAGTTCCTTGGAGGGGTGCGACCAGCACAAAACTGCTGTGCAACATACCGTGCCATCATCTGAGCCTGCAGCTTCAAAAAGCAAGGAAGCAGCCTGTTGCTGGACTTCGGTGCGACGTAATGGTTTCTGCTCGAGCATAGCCACGAGGACAGGCACCAAACCAGACTTGGCAACCTAGAACATCCACAAAGACACGGTGAACAAGGTAACTGTAGCACTTTCGATGTGCTGTCGCCGCACAACTCGCGAATTTTGATCTCGTCAACAGGCATCGATCATAAGATTGCTTACTTGCTTTCCTTCAAGCCCGCGTTCTCCAAGGCTGACAAGCTTCTGCCACGTCAGGGCTCGTTGCTGTGGAGAGCCACACCTCAGCCGTGCTGACAGTAGCTCCAATTCAGCCATAGCAACCCCCTCTTGTAGGCACCCGAGGTGGCAACAAACCTTGGCCGACGAGACTATTGAAAGCCGGGCACAAGAGCTGCGGCCCTAACAACTCAGCTGTGAACTACGCAAATGAACACAGGCAAGCTGCAAGTGTTGAGTGCTGTCCGCTGTGACGCTTGTCCCACTGAGCAAAGATCACCGCGGCAGCTTAGACCTTGTGTGCAGAAGCGTCGTCTTGCGAGGCATCGCAGTGTCGCAGGCATAATCTGGCGGGGCCGCGTACATCATCAACTGGCCCCCCACCAGGTAAGCTCACCTCACCAACCTTCCTCGTATGGTTGGTTTGACCCACGGAAAATTCTGCCAAAAGGGACAATCAAGGGTTTTTTAATCTGGTCACGTATACTAATCCTTGGCCACGTGAGAAAAACATGAGCATGACTCATGAGGCATCGTGATTATCCCGTCCTGCACAGCAGAGGGTCTACTTGACTCATACGTAAGGCTGGTCATCAGCATCAGGACATCCTCGGGATTTGAATCCCGAGATTCAAGTGAGCGTACCCTGAAGCCTACTCCTGATCACGTTTGTCACCTTGTCTACCGGCGTGCGCGCTTAAGTACTAGATGCGTTGCGGTTGATGATATTGCTCCGTGAGCGGGATGACATCTCCGTGAGCGGGATGATATCTGGAGAGCGGGATGATATCTGGACAGCGGGATGACATTTTTAAGTAATCAATCTCAGTGCATTTTCCAATCTCAGTGCATTTTCCAATAGCATACAGAAAGCTTACAAGACTTGATTTTTCATCATTAACGTCCGTACACAGATTTGGTGATAGATGCCAAGCAGGGTCCATGCTGTGAGTGGAGCTAGTAAGAGCGTGGTCCATATTTGCTGGGCAAACTGGCAGCACAGGAGGGCCAGCTGGTGCTTGAAATAGAGCAGGTAGACTGGAATGGGCGTGTGAAGGTGTTGGCTGAGCTACTACTGCCAATATGTTGTTAGGCAGTGCTGCCTGAACTGTTGATTGTAAGGACCCCATAGCCCTGCCACCCTGGAAGTTCTGGCGTATGCTGCTCCAAACCTGTTGTTGCTGGACAGTAGGATCGTTGTAGCGGATCATAGTCTGTTTGGTCCTGTGGCACCTGCTGATAGTTTCATTACTGAGCTCAGCTTGCTGAGCTTATGTGATGAAAGAAGCTCTGCACAATGCCCTGAGTAAGGCTTGCTTGTCCCAGCTCTTGCACAAAGACACTGCAGTAGCCTACAGACCTTATTTTTCCTTGAAGGCATAGACATGTGCCTGCAAATAACACAGCAAAATGTTACAATGTCCAGGACAATGACAAAAAGTGCTTGAGTTGCCAAACAATAGCAAAAGACACATCAGCTCACCCTGTAGTAAGCATTGTGCCATCTGTGAGCTTAGGGTAATTTCTGTTGCAAAATCTGCTGAAACTCTATTGCTGCAGCAGCCTTAGCATCGGCCTCATGCCGAGCTTTGCTGCCCTTGCGCGCTTTCAGCGCCTAGGTAGACTTTGTTGCAGGAGGTGCCTTGTCGGGTGCCTGTGACAGATCAGTGATGCCTTGGCGGGTGCCTGTGACAGATGCTGTGGCGGGTGCCTGTGACAAATGCATGTGACAGATCAGTGAAAGCACGTTGCGTCAGCGAAATCTCCTCGTTACCACAGGTGCTCACACTGAGCGGGACCAATGTTGAAATGCCGTCCCGCAGTGTCAAGCATGTTCCACGCGTGTCGACGCGCTTCGCGCGTCTCACACGCGCTCCGCATGGTTTTGACTGCGGGACGACATTCGCCATTGACGTCCCGCCCAGAGTATAACCCTTACGTATCACCGAAGTACAGAAATGGACACATCCCCTGCTGCATGCCAGCATGCTACCAAATACGCTGCTGGGTTCATAACTAAAAAGAAACACACTGCTGGTTGGCAAGGTGAAATTAGGTTCAGGCCAGGTGACGTGACAATATACTGTTCCCCTTAATGCTTAGACCCAGGAACAGATCCTCGGGCCCAAGGTTGTATTGATCTGCCATGAAACCAGGTATCTTGTGTACTTAGCAGCACCTACAAATTTACACAGGCAGTGTAGATTCCTTTCTAGTACTAGAAGTACCTGTTTAGAGGACCCACAAAGTTGCAAGCAGTGTCACTGTAGTGGAAGTGCAAGAGCTGGAACAGTGTGATACATGTGATGTTGTACAGCTCTAGGCATATGTAATGTCCAGCATGTTTGCATTTCCCAGTATGATTACACAGAATGCTATGCCAGATCATGCATGCAGCATGACTCACCATACTGACAGCATGATTGCATGTGCATGG
>JAABUP010007979.1_pt1 | contig 13761 bp, 12 predicted proteins | sample 5559201 | NCBI WGS metagenome assembly JAABUP01 (sample SAMN10711887, study PRJNA513373) | rock metagenome | isolation source: Antarctica rocks | place: Antarctica | reverse complement strand
ATGTTCACCAACGCATGGAAACATACACAGCCGAAGACGTTGTATGCTGAACTTAGTGATGACGAAGAAGACGGTCCCGATAAAAAGAAAGCGCGACGTTGAGACTTGCTTTGGTAGTCTACAGACCTTTATTGACTGGCGGTATGACGGGATATGAAGGTACTCAAAGACTGTACGTCCTCTGATTCAGAGGAGAGATGGAGTCTGGTGGCAATACCGCGATGGTATGTATTATAATTAAGTATATGTACATTGAATAATTGAATGATCAACGACAGCTGTAGCTGTGAGTCGAGTCGAGGATGTTATACACCCAAAAACCATCTGCAAGCACTCCGTTCCCAATAGTACACTCTTCATCGCGCTCCTTACAAAGCAAAGGCAGCCGCAAGGAGAACCACAGCGCCGCCAACGCTACCCGCAACCTTCGAAGCAGCGCCGGTGAACACGGGCATGTTGGAAGACGTAGCCGTGGCTCCAGCCATGGTGCCATTGAGGGGGATAGATGTGAACTTCGGTGCAGTGACAGAGGCGCTGGAAGCGGCCGAGCGTGTGACCATAACGTTGGCGCTCGAAGACTCGCTCGAAGGGCAAGGGCTGGCGAGAACCGTGGTGCTAGCAGATGCTGCCTCAGCGCTTGGGGCCATGGAAGATCTGTAGTCCGTAATATTAGACAGGAGTTCTAAAGATATATGAAAGAGACTTCTGTCCCAAGGGATATTGTGGAACTTACGCAGCAACTGGGGCCATCGAAGCAACAGGGCTACTTGCGGTCACCGGGCAGATGGTGGTCGAAACCGCAACGACGGAGGTCATCACCATGGTGGCTGAAGCCGGGCATGAGACGACGGTGGGAGCGCAGCTCGTGACGGTGATCTCCTGGGTGGAGTACACGGTCGAGGTGGTGTATGACGGCATCATGCTTTCCATGGAGGAGTTGGTGTTCGCGCTTGCGACAGAGGCAAGCCCCATGAAGAGAGCAGCGTATGAGTACTTCATCTTGATATAAATTACGTGTACGTAAGAGTTGCCCTGAACGAAGGATGGCAGATGCGCGTAGAATCAACGATTAAGAAACGAGTTCGACGATGGTGTATGATTTTGACGAAAACAAGATATGGATGTTGCGAAGAAGATAAAGGCAAGGACTTGGGGGACCGAAGTCTTTAACAACAGGCAGCTCTAGCTCAGGGGCACGGTATGGAAGCTAATAACTAATAACACAGAAATTGTCGTCTGCCCAATTTAAGATTAAAATTGGATCGAAACTCTGTTTTAGCACCAAGGGTCGCGGAATGGGCTTAACCGGAGCGAAGTAAGTCTAGTCTTGAAAATTAGCGTCGTCTCAACCTCAATCGGGCACAAGCGATCTTGTTACGCTTACCTACACTGGCAGATTAGGATGTTAGTGGCTTTCGAACCGTAAACTCTATTTGGATTGTCGCTGAGTCTACAAAATACGCCTGGTCCTCCTTGTAAGGTTTCCCAGTCATCGACTCGATAGTCTGTGTTTTCGCCCGCACTACTCGTCATATGATCATATCCGGCTCAATCTCCACGTACTAACCGCCAAGGCGACATGGACTTCATCGACCCAAACCTTGCCCGGCACTTTACTCTTCCGCTTCTCCTCCAGGATCTACTCCCTACTCTTGCACGCTTAACCCGGAACAGATCACCTCTGAAACCCCGTGACCTTCCTCTGTAAATTTACTCCTCTGTTTCTTCTGAACCTGACCGATCATCCTGATGTTGTGTGGATTTTAAAACTGACGAGCCTTGTGGGTCTTCGCCCACAAGCCGCGCCGTTGCACCTGCTGTCCGCTGTGATGTAGGTTTCTGCAGCCTCGCCAGACGTGGCCGTCGGCGGGTGGGAGAAGTTTCCACACCGCGCCGTAAAGAATCCGCCACGATGGCGCTTAACGAGGAGGACAGAGGTGATGCCAGTGGGCCTGGCATCATTCTGGACATGGATCTTCTGGATAGCGTAGATGGTCTGTCTGTCTTAGGTGGAGAAGGGAGGAGAGTTGTCTGAAATCGTGGTGTTGCTGGGCGGACTGTATCCTGTGCTTCGAAAGGCAGGAGAGGCGAAGAGGTTGTGGTTTGAAGAGGTTGCCGCGGCGGGGCCGGGCGTTCCTGAGAAGTGAACCAGGGATTGTCCAGCAGTGGAGATGTAGCGCCAGGGGGAGATCTCGCGGAGAGGTAACCCGATTCATCACCGGCTGTAACCCTGATACGGGGAGCGTGCGAGATCTCCGAGTGCGCACGTTTCGGTGTATTAGGAGGGAGCTTTTGAGATAGGGAGACCTCATCGCCATCATCCAAGCTTATACTGATGTGAGACTTTCGCCTTGCTTGACTACTTTCTCCACCATCTGCCCCAAGATTGTCTTGATATCTCTCTTCATCGACAAGCCCAATAACTCCCTCCTCGTCGTCGTCATCGTCTTCCTCGTCGATTCCACCATGTGCCCTACCGCTAGTGATGAGATAGACACCGAGAAATGTCAATGCACAACCACCAACGAACTTACCAACTCTCTCAGCCGTGGCAGATTCAAAGTCTCGGTACAGTATAGCGCTTCCTACGATAACGGATATAGTGAATAGAACAAACTGTGTTGGTATAACCTGTGTGGAGTCGAACCGCTGCAAGGCCCGGTTGACATATCGAATCTGTAACAACGCGGTTGCAACAAGGACGGCGACCAGAAGATATGTAATAGGGAAAGTAAGAGCGCGCCAAAGTGTGTCGGACAGGAGAGATGCAACACCCTTCGTAGATAGCGCCGTATAAGCTCCTGCAACCGTCATGTCAGTAAAATCACGTTGAGGTCCTAATACACTACACACCAAAAAGTCCAACCAGCCCAAGATCTATGAGAACTGTTTTCTCCCCATATCGTCCGCTGGCCCACATCAGCGCAACAATTAACGCCCCGGTTATGCCAATATACAGTTCAAACTCCCATCGCGTTATTGCCTCCCAAACATCATGCGGGCCCATCTTCGTCTCCGAAGTTTTCGCACTCAACACCACCGTCACCGCTCCTCCGACAGCCACTACCACCCCCAACAGATCACGTTGCCGAAAGCGTTCCTTGAGCATGAACGGCGCTATAACGCAATTGGAGACCAGAGCCACAACGCCGAGCGGGGACACAATTGAGGCTGGTGCGAATCCATAGGCGAGGAAGTTCCCAGCTTCTCCAATAGTCATGAGTAGTATACCAGCCCACCAGTACGGTGACTGTAGATAATTCTTCCTCTCTGCGTCCGGCAGTGGCTTCTCCGACTGCTTGATGGTTGAAGCAGAGGAGGATCGGGACCGGAATGCTTGATTGAGAGGAGCCGTCTCGTCGTCATCGCGACCGTTTGCTGCCGGAGCGTTCAAGTTAAGCTGTGCTCCTTCTTCCGCGACTTCGCTTTGCTGGGGTCCGTACCCGTTAGTCTTCCTTTTACTGGTTGCCTGCCTGCTCAATCGAATGTGAGCATAGCGCTGGATGTTGAGTGCGAAAGAGATCAAGACGTTCCCAACGATGGCGGTGATGATTCCTATGAGTGATGACCATTCTCGAAGCTTGGATTCGGTACTATATATGGTGAGAGACGATGGTATGTGCATCACAGCAATGTTCCGCCACTGGTAAACGCTCCGAATCCAGAGCTGCGAGCGAAAGATTGAGAGCAAATGTGTGGGCGTGCTCGCAGGCGTTGTTCGACCTCATGGCATAAAGGGCCAAGAATAGATGGCAGTACTATCAATGACGCGACAGGCGCCTTCCTCTTACTTTTACTCAACAACTTACTATTGTATCCTAACTCAAGTCGGCTGCACAATTGCCTGAAGGTATATAAGTGATAATGTTCATTTGAGAGCGTAAGAAGGCGTGACTCTGAGAAATATGGAAACAAATCTCAAGCTCTGGAGGAAGAGATGGTGGTCACAACGGGACTCATTAGGGCCGCCACTGCAGCTATGCCAGAGTGACAGTAGAGAATTACGTAAAACTACTAGTAGGTGCAACATAGCCTATCAATATCATTCTCACACCGATGTACTTTCAGGTAATAAGTCTTAACTGTGGGGGCCCCTAGTGCTTCAGAGTGATCCATCCGATGTCCCTCGAAGTTCAAACAGGAAAATATCAAAATGAGGACCTTCATGTAAACCGTCTCTCTGATAAATGAAATCACCGCATGTATAATGAGAAGCTGATATCTGATATGACAGCTTCCTTGACCACTTCCTCTCTACGAAGCACATACCCATGGTGCCATCGTTGTGCGCTGGGAACCGGCACAAGATATAGTGTTCATGTGATTTTACTGTGTACAGATATCGTGATCGCTAGAAAATACAGGTTGGTACTGAGTGTATAGCATGGAAAGAAGAGCGAACGCAGCAGTTAATGTACCGGTAACCCTTAAACCCGTCTCCAGATAGCGCCGATTCTACTAATCACCAAATCCGAGTGACCCCTAAATCCGACCAGAACCCACGACCCATCTTCGCTTGGTGGCGTCTGCCATTCCTGTTTAACACTACTTGGCCTATGCTTTGCTTCTCCCCACTGCTTCTTGGTCGCTACCTCCAACCCTGAACTATATAGAGTAAGACCAGCGATGCAGCCTTGGCCCCGTATGTATTCCACCAGAACCTTTGTGACAGCATTGCTGGACACGTCCGCACATCTGGACATGTACTCGAGGTCGTAATTCGGTCTTCCGACGCGGTTGACGACGCCGTCTTTGCCAGGTGGGGTGTTTCCATCGCGAACGGTTGTAAAGCCGATACAAGCTATGGCTCCCACAGACTCCTTCGAGAAATGCGAGTCCATTCCATTGTCCATAAAATGATGCTGGTGCGAGTGGATTCGGATCTTGGTCAATCTGGAAGGTATTTGGACGGTTAACAAGATCTGCAAACAGGCATACCTGGGTCTGCACTTACACGTCCAGGTCCTGAGTCGGATTGAAATCAAGAGTGCAGAACAAGCCATCCCTTTTCCCGGCAGATGCGAAGAATTCCCCGAGAGCTCTCCTCGTCGGCGAAACATCGCCGGAGAGAGGAGAAAAGAAGAGGGAGGAATTATTAGCATGTTTCTTCACCTCCGCAGATTCCGATTGGGTAAGTGGTTCGCCGTTAAGTGAAGGGTTAGCTTGGTCAGTGATAGGGAGGCCAATGAAGCACTATTGACCATCAAAGTCAGTAGCTGAGCTGAAAGAGGCAAGACGGGATGTATATCGTGAGTACCGGAAGACGTTGAGAGAATACTGCTGGGGAAACGTAGGGCGGCCTCCTTAGCTCATCCTTTCCATCGACAGCTTTGACATTAGCGACACCTGGGTTCGTGACTCATAGTTTGTTCTAGGCAGTGTTAGACATACAGTCTGATAGGTTTACATAAGAATAGCAACTACAAGGGCCTTACTTCGTTCGTGATCTCGACAAGAGCTTTTCGAACCTCCAGCCGAGCCAAATCCAGTGAGACAGGGTCTGTTTGTATCGGATTGAGGACCTCCTTGCATTTCTCCAAAGCCTTGTAGGCCCTAGGCTGTTTCAACATGTCCGAAAGTTGCTTCCAGATATGTTTGTAAGCCATGTAGCCGCTGAACAGATCGGTAGTGTACAAAGCTATGGAGTTATTAGCATCACAGGTGATGGTGTAGATATAACAGCAGTACACCTTACCGCAGAGATCGTAGTCAAGTATAACGTACTTGTAGCCAATTTTTGCGTTCTCCTCCTGAAAGGTTCTTAGGGCGGTGTACTTTGTGAGGATGGCCGAAGTTCTCGAAGATACATCAGCAACCTTCCTAGGAAATTCGTTGGCCGCCTTAACGACAGTAGCAAGATCCCAGTTCGTATCGGGTGTCTTAATGTCGCCCCCTCCCGACCAATTCACTGAGATCGTAGTCTCCGTATCCTTCCACGCGCTCTCTTTATCTTTATCCACGTTTGCAGCGCCTCCTACGGACAAAGGCGAAGCTCCGACTGCAAGCTGCGCTTCAGCTGCCAGTTTCACTTTTGATACATTTGCCTTATCATGGACTTTGATGCTGATAATTGCAGAGAATTCGCCGCCTTCCAGAAACCCAGAAACGAAGCAATCTCCGTATATATTGGTGAACTCTTCTGGCTTTAATCCGTCCAGCTTCTTGAATTCCATCATGTCCGACACCACGGGCGTTTCATTTGTCACCTGAAAAGCTCACATCAGCCCCGAGGTATCCCAGTCATTACTCGCCGATAGGGACCCTACCTTGACAGTGACGATGAAATTTAAATCACTGTCATTGACTTTATTCTCGTTGACGTACGAGGCACTCCCGGAGCCTTTGATCGTCCCGTATTTGATCGACAAGCTCGATGATATATTGAGGGCATCGATGATGTCAGCCATGTTATCGATACTCCTGGAGGAGTACGTGACGATCTGATTGGGGTTCTTGCCCGGTGGCGTGAGTGACGGAAGAGGAACTGCTGACGGCGGAGCCCCATTTGCTGGGGCGGGAGCTGGTGTGCCATTGGGGAGTGGAACGTCGGACGCTTCAGGACCTTTGACCTTTGGGTGGATGAGGACGGCATTGTCGATGCGTGTTTCTTGTGTATATGAGTTGAAGCTTTCAAAGTTAGCAAAGAGCTTGTGAAGAGTGGATTTACCCAGAGATGTTACCCTTGACCGAGTCGCATAGCATTCGTATATGGAGCGAGCATCATGATGATTGTTGACTGCGGTCTTTGGTATCAAGCTTCCTGGCCGGCCTAGCTCTTTGTTTTTCAGCTTCATCTATCCTGATCGTCCCGCCTTACACATTTATAGCAGGCTCCAGCATGAGGCACAGCCTTATGGTCCCACCCCTCTACGCGCCCGCGCCCGCGCCCTCGCCCTCGCCCTCGCCCCATTTGCTTATTTTTGACTTTGAGACGGGACGAGAAGTCATCGTGCTGCTGGTCGACACCATCAAGGTCCTGCACGACGCAAGTGGTGTTGGGTCCAGGGTGCGTTGAGCTTTACACTTTGGCTGTCAGTTCAGCTGGACCTTGTTGCTCGCCTGTTCCATCATCGTCTGAGGTATGGGAGCTCCCCAAGAAGCACAAGTTTGGAAAATTTACCACTTTGCAAAACTGAGTTCCATGATTTTCTTCATCAACTTATGGTGTAGGTAAATATGCCATGATGGTGCTTATTTAGCACCGTGATACTCACAATGCAGATAAGTTCTGTGGTGATTAAGGTAGCTAAGTAGGGAGGTTTTGCCACGCTGCCACTTTTCTGGACACTTCACTAACTAGGTAAGGCGTGTCCTAATTAGGCAATGGCAGGGGGGAGGAAGTGTCCCTCGCTTCCACAAAGTGGAAGCGAAGGACAACTCCTTAATTAGGGTTAGCGGTTCTCAATTAGGCTAGTTTCAAATTTAAATTCATCATCGTTCAACGACAATTCATCACCATGCAATGGTGATTTTATAAAAAAAAAGCCCTAAATTACAAAATGCCAAAATCTAGCTTTCAAATCAAGACCCTCAAGACTTTTAGTCCTTTTTACCCTATGTGCAGGGACCCTATCAGACAATTAACCTGGTCAGCAACCTCAAAACCTTTCTGCTGCCATTCTACTCAATCTCTCACCTTTAATATGCTTTCATCTTTCTTTAACATACTCATTGATTCAGCCTTAACCTTCTATTGATCTCAATTCATTGTGCTTTTTAGCATAGAGTCATTTGTTGCTTCTTCTTCTTTAAAAACAAAGAGTTTCATGAGAATTAAAGAAACACAATTGATGACTGATGAGAACACATCTCTTATTCATATATGTTTACAGAATCAGTCAGCCTATGAATTAACCTCAGAAGATACCTGCTTTTGAAAAAAAGTAAGACTGTCATTTGCAAAGAAAACAAAATCAGACTATATCAAATCAAAACAACATGTCAGTAACCTGATACAAAAAAGGAAAATACATTTGAGAATGTTAAAAACAGGCAACAAGAACCAGAAAACCACATACATCAAGGCAATTGATGACTGAATTAAGGTTGTCAATACTCATACTGATGAGAAGATCAGAAAGAAACAAACAGTCAAAGAAGAGGTCAGAAAGATTCAAACAACAGAAAAGACACAAGATAATCTGATGCAACATATGGGCAATAAACACTCATATGCCTTCTTCTTCTTCTTCTTCTTCTTCTTCATGTTCTTTGAAGAATTAAAAGAGATTTGAATAGACTCATCATCTTTAAATCCTTCTTCTATACTCTCTCACAGTGCCTCTATCACCTCAGCACTCTTCACTGTCTTCAATTTGAATTAACGCTGTTCAAAACAAACTCAACAAATTCAAAAACTCAAAACAACTGCTGACAACAATTTCACCGGTGTTGTGGGTCTTAAAATGACTTTAACAAAGTTTGTGAAGGTGTTGAATGCATGAAGTCAGCAGCAGAGCAGGTCAAAATGAATGAGAAAGACAGAATCAACAGAAAGAGTGAAAAGAACAGAGAAGGCAAAAGAGAAAGACTCAGAGGTTTTGAGCTGACTGAATAGACTAGAAAAGAAAATGTCAGCTATACTGCAGGCACTAAAAAGAAGAAAAAAGAAAAGGGAATAAACTTAGTCTGATATTAAATACTTCTTTATAGAAGAAGGCTGAACAAGAAACTGACTTTCAGCTGCACTATTGTCATGCATGCATGTGTAGCAGTTGGTTAGTAAAACACTTACTAGATAGTAAGCAGCCACTGACTGTAGTTCAGAACGCAATTGAGTACTGAAAGCATTGTAAGTTCATAGATTCTGAGTCTGCTCAAAAGCCTGTTCAACTGCAATCTGTACACTTGAAAGACGGTGATTAAAGGCTGCCTTATCATCAGTAAGAGTTTGTTCTTCTAAATAGAGGCTGAAGATGCTGTTCAGATGCTTGTAGGTTTGATCTTCAAACAGGTATAGAGGTTGACAGTCACTGCAGACTTGCTGAAGATTCTGTTTCAGATCAAAGTTCTGAACAATGATGTGATCATTGATCTTTTCTTTGTAGAGGCCTGCAATTGAGTCAATCAGGTCATCTGAACATATCACTGTCTGGTATTTAAAGTCATGATGTCTCTTATACTCTGAATACATTATTTGCTGCTCTTTCTGTGAGCAGCATGTTTCTTGAAATGTCTCATTCACAAACCCTCATATTGTTCTGTGTCTTCTTCACCCTTCAGCCCTTTTAATTGTCTGACCATACTGTTGTAGATGTCAATATTGTAAAATAGAATGCCAACAAAGCATCTTGCTGTATTGTCAACACAGATGTTCAATTGTATCTGTATAAACTGTGAATAGGTAGGCGATAAAGCGTTTAAAGAAAAGTGTAAGTTCAAATAGTTGTTGTGAAAACAACAAACAAACAAGAACAAGACATAAAACAAGCTCAGAGAAGGGTGTGTATTCAGATTGTTATTGAATAAACTCAAGGTTCAGAAACAGAAGAAGACTGTGGATTTCATGCTTTGTAAACCTAATACTACTGTTAGTACATGTATACTAAAGAAGAAAGCACTTACTGCATCATATGATGTTGTCATTTCTCATCTTAAGTATTCAAACTGAACTCAAAGAATAAGTACTCAACTGAAGAAACATAATGATGCTGAGAAAAGTTCAATTGACTATATTGAAGTATATAAACATATAACAAAAGAACAAGAAGCACTTCATTCTTGTTGTTCATGATGGTTGTTGATTTTGATGTTTATTTTGATGTTTATTAGACAATTTAGTCAGAAACAACTTCTAGCAGTTGTAGTATTTGATTTATATGAGTATTACTAGCAAAATAAACACAGTCACTGCTAAAAGGGTATACAGAAGTCTTCAGACTTTTATATAGCTTGATTGGGTCTAGTTTCTACGCTAACTACTTTCAGAAGTGTTCAGAAAGTGAAAATTTGAAAGTGTTCAGCAACAAAACCTCTTTAGTGTTAAAATACTGATCACCTCTATGCAATGTGCTGAGTCAGCACTTTAAGGCCTTGATGGTTTGCTTCATGATATGTTTTCAGATCATATAGTAGTTAGAGGCAAAAACTCTGAGCTGAAACGAAAATTTAGTGAAACCTTCACAAAAATAATAGAAAAATTCTTTTTACTCATCATTTCACCTTCTATAGTCATCATTACTGTCTTCATTGACTCAAAATGCCTAGAACACTGTCAGACAATGTTAAAGACCTTGTTTTCAGTCAATTAACATACAGGCTGAGCACCTTATTAATTCACATTGATACTCAGATGTCTCATTGTCAGATTTAACAAATGCAAATTAATTACAAACTTAAGATACTGTTACACTTCTGAAACTCATTAGAAATAAATGTTCAAGAGCTCTGATTAAAACAATAAAGAAGACACTTATTGAGTATCTTAATGAATGACTCACAGCATATTATAATGAGATGATCTGATTTCTATAAGATGAATTTAAGATTACTGTCATTAAGTTGATGCTTACAAATGTTTTAAAGAGACTTAAATTAACATAAAAGATAGTAAGGTTTCTTTAATATTACTGTAATAGCTAATGTTTCTGTTTCTATAGCTATAATAAAAGACTGCTGAACAAGACTCTTAACTATAAGATAAGTGAATAGTACAACTGTTTAATTAAACTGCAGATTAGCTGATATTTATTAATGAGTCTATAGTAAATAAACAGACAAAGAATAAAAGTATAGCTGAGCTTTTTAAGAACTTCAGACATTGACATTTAGCTTATTGAAACAGAATAAATGATGAAGTATACTGCTGAAATATATTAAGAACAAATACATTATATAAGATATAATATAAAGCTTCATTACAGAAACTCTGTTTAATGAATTTATATAAAAGTACATTTTTTTACAATGTACTTTGTTTTCAGATTCTCATTCAGTACTTATTATGAATAATGTCTTTATACATTACACTGAGATATGATTTTCAGTCTTCTTTACTGTAAAATACTAATGTTTTACTAGAAACTTTAAGCAATGTGTACTGAGTTCAGTGTTAAACTTATGTATTTATCATTATACTTTCTCAATTTCAATTCTATTAAACAGTTCTTTACTATCTTGAAGCAATGAATGAGACAGAATAGTGAGTTAACAGAGACATATAAGAATAATTTTAAAGAATTTGTACAGCTAGCAGTGAAGAAATACAATAATAGTAAACATTTTGAGACACATTTTTGAAGTGCACACATTGATGATGTCATGAGTTGAACTCATACTAAGGTCTTATGGTCTAGTTGCTTACTAAGACTTTAAGACTAAAGCACATTATCTTTTCACTTTTGTATGAAGCTCTTCTTTTTCTCTTCATAGTATTCTTCTTGTATTTAGAAATTATCAATTGAGCATTGGTCTCATTGTGAACCTGTGATATTAAAATACTATTCTCATTTAAATCTGACCTACACTAAAGGTCTTGCTGTACAATTGTTGAAATCAGTGCAGAATGAGTGCAGAAACCTTTATGACAGATGAAGTAAAGATTGTTGCTGAGAAGATTTCTTCTTGAGCACAAATACTTATGACAGAACTATGCAGTATAAAGAGTCATACAGAAGAGAACATGCAAAACATGAAGGCTTGTACAGATCTTCTTTACACATTTGTGATGAATTGAGACAATCTCATGTCAGCTACATCAGTAAATACAGCTATTTCAACATCAGCTGTTGCAACATCATCTTCTTCTCAGAAATCAGTCAATTGTATGAACAGTTTCACCCTAAAGCAGCTCATTGCAGCAATGAGTGTGAATCAGCACTCAAAACAGTGTCTTTTTAATTCACTCAGATTTGAAGAAAAGAGAGTGAAATTCAGACCTTGACTACAACAAATTGTTGTTAAATTGAATGTGAACATGTCAGACAACAATGTCAGTGTGCAGTTCTGATACTTACACAGTTGGCTTGAAGGGTTGGCTTTAAGCCAGGTCACATCTTAAATTGTGGCTTGTATTAAGTCAAACAAAGTTTTAAATTATACAATCATTGAGAAGCTGATCAATCAGCTTCAGCATGTGTACAACAACTCAGAATTAAGATAGAGAGCAACTTGTATCTTAAAGGCATTAAAACAGAAAGAAAAGCCATTCACAAGACACCTGATCATCTTTGAATGAACATTGCTGAAAGTGAGAGGCTTAAAATGAGATGATGCTGTTAAAAAGACATTTCTCAGTAACAGCCTAAATGTAATGCTTATGTAAGCTCTGATTGCAACATCAATCTCTGTGTTGTATGATGAGTACATTATTCTACTGCAGTGAGTCAGTCACAATCTAGACTCAATTCAGAAGACTGTTACTCAAGAGTGTTGTATGACAACAGCTATTATCACACAACAGTCTCACACAAACAACATGAACTGAGAACTCATTGAGCACATCATTGTTGCAGCTACAGAAACTGAAGAGAGACACAGAGCACAATGAGTGTCAGAGAAGAAAGTAACAGAACATCATACAAAACAACTATGCATGCACTGTGAAAACAATGATCACTTCATTAAGAACTGCAAACTTCTGTCTGCTGTACAATCTTGTGTGCACAATGTTATCACTGCTGAGACTGTAAAAAAGACGACAGAAGAAGAGAAGAACTCAGAAAAAGAGTAGCTTTTAGCAGAAGTTGCAGTTGAGAGCATATAAGATGTGATAAAAGCTGAAAAAAGTTTGAGAAACAGATGAACAGTGCCTTCTTCACTATGTTAACATTAGTCAATAAGAAGTCATATGCACATACCTTGTACAACACAGAATGTCTGTTTTATGAAATAATCACTTCTTGCTTTACTAGAAACCACAATCTACAGTGCATGAAGATAAAACCTTGTATAATTACAGAGTTTGATGAACCTTCAGATTCATCAGTAAATGAAGTAGTTGTTGTACAAATTGATATTAACAGACATCAGAAGTTAAGGGCATTCTTGTATATTGTCTCTAAGATAGCATCCTACAACCTTATACTAGATCTATCATGAATGAAGCAGAATGAGGTCATATTGAATGCAGATGAAGTCTTTCTTACAATTGAATTCACAGAAACTATCATATGAAACAGAGAAGCTTCTGCTAAAAGTGAGTTCAATCATGTTATGATGTCAGCTACATTCTTTACAAACCTTGTACAGAAGAAAGAAGAGAAACAGAAAAAGATTGAGGTGTTCTTGACCAGCATGACTGATATTGAAAAAGCCTTAACCTCACAAAAGAAGACTGATCTGAGAACTATACTTTCTGATCATTATCATGAGTTTTTAAATGTGTTCAATCATATGATGACTGAGAAGTTGTCACCCTTAAGAGAAGAAGGCACAGATCATCAAATCAAACTAAAAGAGATGAATGAAAAAGAGTCAAAAGTACTCTGAGGTTCTCTATACAACATGATGAGAAAGAAGCTACTAGTGTTGTGTAAGACATTAACAGAACTTTTGAATAAGCAGTTCATACAAGTCAGTAACTCATCCGCTGCAGCATCTGTTTTATTTTTATGAAAGTCAGAAGGTGAACTTTGATTCTGTGTGAACTACTGTGGCTTGAACTGAATCACTCAAAAGAATCATTACCTTCTTTCATTGATATATAAAACTCTGCAGAACATTGAACAAGCTCAATGATACATCAAGTTGAATGTCATAGTGGCATTTCACAAGATTCAAATTGCTGCAGAAGACAAATGAAAGATGACATTTTGTATGAGG
>JAABUP010007978.1_pt1 | contig 13765 bp, 13 predicted proteins | sample 5559201 | NCBI WGS metagenome assembly JAABUP01 (sample SAMN10711887, study PRJNA513373) | rock metagenome | isolation source: Antarctica rocks | place: Antarctica | reverse complement strand
CCCGAGGGCAAGAAGCTCTACGGCTTGCGCAAGCACACGCCCGAGCCGGTGTTCGGCATCATCAAGTCGGCGCTCGGGTTCCGCCAGTTCCTGCTCCGCGGGCTCGATAATGTCCGCGGCGAGTGGAGCCTCGTGACCATGGCCTGGAACATGAAGCGGATGTTCGTCCTTGCGGTCACAAACTGAGGCGTAAGCGCGCCAACTGGGCCTGGAATGGCACCGCCGCGGGGCGACACGGCGCCATTCTGGCCGCCATACTCTTCAGCCAGCGAGTTCGACCGCCAGGAACCGCCTCAGCGCCACCCAGCAACGCATAATTAGCCCAGGCACGCAAAAACGCTCGCAAACTCACTCCGACAGGCTGCTAGCGCCGACAGCGCCTCCTGCAGCTTGGCCCGGGTCGGGGCCCCGGCCTTGGTCAGCGCCTCGGCGATCGCCCACGTGGCATCCGCGCCATAGGTGGCGAACGAGGTCGCCTCCTGCTTGAACCGGCCCAAGTAGCCGTCCATGAACCCGCGCACCGCCGGGGTCGGCGAGGCGAGGTCCTGCGCCAACCAGGTGAAGCAGCCCTTGATCTCACCGTGCGTGCCGTCCCAGTACACCGGGTCCTGGAACGAGCCGAACCCGGTGAGCATCGGCGCGGTCAGGCCAAGCTCCCGCACCTGCGAGGCGACCTTCACCCCGTCCCCGGTCGCGGCGGCGACGAACAGGGCGTCCGGCTTTACGCTGCGCAAGGTGGCGAGTTGGGCGGAGAAGTCCTGGTCGCCGGCGCGAAACGCCTCGAAGGCGACGAGCTCGTAGCCGAGTTCCTTCGCCATCGCCCGGCAGACCTGGGCGTCGCCCGCCTGGCCGTCCTGTGTCTGGTCGTAGATCACGCCCAGCCGCTTGAAGCCGAGCTTGCCGTGCACCCGGCGCAGCAGCTCGGGGATCGCGGTGCCGGACACCGGGTTGACGCGGAAGACATAAGGGTTCCACTGCTTGAGCGGCGCGCCGGAGCCGGCGCCGACCATCGGGATTTGCAGTTGCCCGGCGACCGGCACGCTGGGCACGAAGCCCACCGAGTTCGACGTGCCGATCACCGCCAGCACCTCGGTGTCCGAGGCGGCCTGGCGGATTAGCGTGATCGCCTGCTGCGGGTCGTTCGCCTGGTCCTGTACGGCGATCTGCAGGCGGTAAGTGGTGCCGCCGACCTGGAAGCCGGACGCGTTCAACTGCTCGGCGGCGAGCAGCGCCCCGTCGCGCGCGCGCTGGCCATAGGCGGCTGACGGCCCGGTGAGCGCCTGGATGTTGGCGATGCGCAGCGCCGCCGGCTGCGCGCGCACCAGCACAGCCGGCGCCGCGAGGCTCAGGCCCGTGCCGGCGGCGAGGCGCCCCAGCGTGCGCCGTCCGATGGGGTGGGTCTTGTCGGTCATCAAGGTCTCCTGGTGGCCGGGGCCGGGCGAAGGCATGCTTGCAGCCGTATCGAGCACTTCGCCGATGATCGCCTGCAGTAGGCGGCCCGGGAAATGCGGCGGCACGGCCTCGGCAATGAACACCAGCCGGGTGCCATGGTCCAGGTCCGGCCAGCGGTCGAGCCAGATGGGCGCCTCGAAGACGTGCTGGACGCCCTGCACCAGGGCTGGCTGCGCCGGCCGTTCCGCCACGTGCACCAGTCCCTTGACCCGCAGCAATCGATCGCCGGCGTGTTCGGCGAGCGCCTGCAGCAGCAGGGTCAGTGCAACGGCGGGAACGGGCGTGTCGAGAGCCAGGACGAAGCTGCCGATGCCGTCGGTATGCTGCCCCGTCGGCGGATGGCGTGCCGGATCAGGCTTGGCCATGGCGGGTCCGGGCGCAAACAGCCAGTCGGACGGCACCGCGCCGAATGCCGCGACAGCGCGTGGCGCGTCGGCGTTCAGCGCCGCCACCGCGTCGTAAAGCTCCGGCCCGGCCGCGGCGACGTCGGTCTTGGTGAACAGGATGCGGCTGGCCAGCGCCACCTGGCGGCGTGCCTCCACATGGGCCGGCAGCGTCGTGGCGCCGTGCACCGCGTCCACCAGCGTCAGCACCCCGGCAACGGTGTAGTGCCGGGCGAGCCGGGCGTCGGTCATCAGCGTATGCAGGATCGGCGCAGGGTCGGCGAGGCCGGAGGTCTCGATCACCACCCGGTCGAACGCGACCGCATTGGCCGTTCGGCGCGCGTGCAGGTCGAGCAGCGTCGTCACCAGGTCGCCCTGGACGGCGCAGCACAGGCAGCCGGACGGCAGCAGCAGCACCTCGCTGCCACCCTCGATCAGGGCATGGTCCAAACCGACCGCGCCGAACTCGTTCACGATGACCGCGGTGCCGGTATAGCCGGGATTGCGCAGCATGCGCTGGATCAGGGTCGTCTTGCCGCTGCCGAGGAAGCCGGTGACGACCAGCACCGGCGGCCGGGCACCGATCGGGGCGGGCACAGCCGGGATGGGTAAACAGGCGGGCGCTGACCGAATGCCGGGCTGGGCGGCGATGCGCAGGCGAGTGGCTGCCGGGATGTCCAACGCGGCGCGGACGGCCGCCAGCAGGCCGGTGATCGAGAGGCAGGGCCGCAGCCGCGCGGCATCCCCGGCGCGCAGGAACCAGCGGACCGGCCGGTTCGCCACGCCAGTACGGCGCACCGCCACACGCCGCCCGGCCGCGGTCAGCAACAGGTCGTCACCGTCCCAGCTTGCCCGGCCGTCCGCGCCCCAGAGCAGGAGGCAGTCCTGCAACAGGGCACGCAGCGCGGCCGGCGCGACGGGCTGGTCCGTCACAGCGCCGGGCCGGCCAGGATATCGTCGGCGATGCAGCGAGGCTGCCATTCTCCATCGGAAGGCAGGCCGAGGAACTGGCCATCCTCCATGGCCACCTTGCCGCGCAGGATGGTCAGGCGTGGCCAGGCGGTGACGGCGTGCCCCTCCCAGGGCGTGTAGTCGGTCTCGTGCAGGTCCTCGTTGCGGATGGTGCGCGCGAGCCTCGGGTCCAGCACGGTGATGTCGGCGTCGGCGCCGGGCGCGATCGCCCCCTTACGCGGATACAGGCCCATCACCCGGGCGGCGTTGCTGGACACCATGTCCACGAAACGCTGCAGCGTATAGCCGCGCCTGGTGACCATCTCGGTGTACATCAGCGCGACCCGCGGCTCGCACGCGGCGTTGCCGCCCGTGGTGTCGTCGATCCGCCGCCCCTGCAGCTTGGCCGCCAGGGTGCAGCACAGCTCGTCCGTCGCCACGGTGTTGATGGCGCCGTCCAGGGTCCCCGCCCACAGCGCCGCCTGGTCCTCGGGCGACTTCAGCGAGGGGTAGGTATGGTAGATCTGGCCGTTCGGCCGGCGGTAGTCGTCGCTGTTATACAGCATGTACTGGTGCAGGGTCTCGCCATAGACCGGGAAGCCGCGGCGGCGCGAGGCCCGGATGGCGTCGACGCCGGTGCCCGCGCTGACGTGCATCATATACAGCGCGGTGCCCGGCACGCTCTCCGCCAGCCGGATGATGCGGCCGAACGACAGATCCTCCGACAGGGCGTTGTGCACCTCGGCCATGTTCTCGAACCCAGTGCGCCCCTCGCGGATCAGCTTGCCGTACATGTGCATGACGATGTCGTTGTCCTCGGCGTGGATCACGCCAAGGCCGCGATGGGCCGCCAGGACCTGGAACACCTCCCAGATATCGCCGAACCCAACCATGCGGCCGCGCCGGCTCGGGGTGATGTCGGTGGTGAAGATCTTGACCGTCGGGTGCCCGGCCTGGATCGACTCCGCCAACTGTCCGAACAGCTCGGTCGGCAGCGCGCCCTCCACCATGGTATGGAAGGCGTAGTCGCAATGGCAGGCGCCGCGCCACTCCGCCGAGCGCCGCTCGATGGCGTCCTGCACGCTGGTGCCCTCCGAGGCGCGGGCGAAGTCGATCAGCGTGGTGGTGCCGCCGAACAGCGCGGCGCGGCTGACCACCGCCGGCGGGTCGGTGAGGCCGGGCGGCCCGTCGGGCGCCGGAATGGGCCAGGAGCAGTGGACGTGCGGGTCGATGCCGCCCGGCATGACGACGCAGCCGGCGGCGTCGATCAGCCGTGCGCCGTCCGGCAGCGGCAGGCTGCCATAGCCGGCCACCGCCGTGATGCGGCCGTCCCGGATCACGACGTCATAGGCCCCGGCGCCGAACGGGGTAACGACGCTGTCGCCGCGGATCAGCAAGTCCATGGCCGGTCGTGCCTGGCATTGCATCAGGACCAGTCTCCCTAGGTAGTGGCGAACAGGGCGGCGATCTCGGCCGGGTCGAAGGTGCGCGTGAGGGCCAGCATGAGCAGGATGCGCGCCTTTTGCGGGCTGAAATCCTCGCCGGCCACGATGCCCGCCTCGCGCAGGTAGCGCCGCCGCCCGACCCGGCCGCCCGCCGCTCGGCTGCACTGCACCACCACGATCCCGGCCGCCACGGCGCGTTCCAGCGCCAGGCGTTCCAGCGACGTGGCGATGCCGGGCGCCAACCCGGCCGAGACGATGCCGCGCGCGCCCGCCGCGACGGCCGCCTCCACCATGACGCCGTCCACGCCGGCATAGGACAGGACGATATCGACCCGCGGCAGGTCGAACGTCATGGCCGACGCGAAGACGGCATGCGGCGCATACTGGCGGCGGGGGTTGCGCAGGATGTGCACGCCGTCGCCGTCCACATGGCCGAGCGCGCCGAAATCGGGCGAGCGGAACGTCTGCAGCCGGTAGGTGGAGGTCTTCACGACATCCCGCGCCGCATGGATCTCGTCGTTCAGCACCACCAGCACGCCCAGGCCCGCGGCCTCCGGCGCTGACGCGACCCGCAACGCCGCGACCAGGTTGGCGCCGGCGTCCGTGCCCAGCGCGCTGGCCGGGCGTTGCGCACCGACCACCACCACCGGAAGCGCCATGGCCAAGGTGAGGTTGAGGAAGAACGCCGTCTCCTCCAGGGTCGCGGTCCCGTGGGTAATGACGAAGCCCGCGATGTCCGGGTCCTGCGCCGCCGTTGCATGCACGAGGTCGCGCAGGGCGATCCAGTCCGTGGGTCCGATGGCGGTGCTGCCGACGGCGCGGAACGGCACCGGCACCGGTTCGGCGACCAGGCCCGCCTCCGGCACCTTGGCAAGCAGCTCGGATGCAGTCAGCTTTTGGCCGAACTCCGGATAGTCGAGCGTATCGAGACTGCTGGCGGCGACCGACGAGATCGTGCCGCCTGTGCCGATGACGGCGATCTTGCGGCGGGTCACTGTACGCCTCGGCGCGTGATGCAGGCTTCCGGAAGCCCGCCTGCTATGCGGGCATATTCGGCAGATGGAGCAACGGTGGCCATGGACATAGACATCCCAGACGTTCGAGCGGAGGTAGAGGCAGCCTTCGCCCGCTACGAAGTAGCAATCCTAGCAAACGATGTGCCCTAGCAAACGATGTGCCGTCGCTGAATGCCTTATTCCGCTGCGCTCCCGAGACGATTCGCTATGGGATGGCGGAGAACCTGTATGGGCACGACGAGATCGCGGCATTCCGCAGCGCCCGCTCACCCACGGGCCTGGCACGACGTCTGGCGCGCACGGTCATCACGACCTATGGGCGCGATGCTGCGGTGGCGTCAACGCTGTTTCGCCGCAGCAGCATGCCGGGAAGGCTCGGACGCCAGATGCAGACGTGGATCCGCTTCCCCGAGGGCTGGCAGATCGTGGCCGCGCATGTCAGCCTGATCGACGAGGCGTAGCCCCAAGCAACGGCGTGCCGGAGCTACTAAACACGGCCAAGCCAGGAGGACACGATGGCGGAGTTCACATCGCTGCGGACGCTGCTCGCGCGTGAGGGCTGCCTGACGCTGCCAGGCGTCTATGACGGCATCTCGGCCCGCATGGCCGACAGCCTGGGATTCGAGGCGCTGTATATGACCGGCTATGGCGCGGTGGCCTCGGCATTGGGCGTGGCGGATGCGGGACTCGCGACCTTCACCGAGATGCTCGACCGCGTGCGCTGCATCGCCGGGGCAGTCCGGGTCCCATTCATTGCCGACGGCGACACCGGCTATGGCGGGCTGCTGAATGTCGACCGCACCGTGCGCGGCTATGCCGCCGCGGGCGCGGCTGGCATCCAGATCGAGGACCAGGAGTTTCCGAAGAAGTGCGGGCACACCGAGTTCCGCCGGGTGATCCCGGCGGACGAGGCGGTCGCCAAGATCCGCGTCGCGGTCGATGCCCGGCCAAGCCGCGACTTCCTGATCGTCGCCCGCACCGACGCACGCTACTCCGAGGGCATGGACGCGGCGCTGCGCCGGGCGGAGCGCTTCCTGGAGGCCGGCGCCGATATCCTGTTCGTCGAAAGCCCGGAAAGCCTCGACGAGCTGCGCCGGGTCGCCGAAACCTTCCGCGGCGCCGCCCTGCTTGCGAACATGGTCGAGGGCGGGCGCACGCCCTATTTGTCTGCCGGCGAGCTGGGCGGCATGGGCTTCAAGGTGGCGCTCTATCCCGGCACCGGCTTCCTCGCCGCAGCCCGTGCGCTGCAGCTGGCATACGGGCACCTGCGGACGGCGGGCACCGGCACCGGGTCGGGCGCGCCCATGCTGCCGTTTGCCGAGATGAACGCCCTGATGGGCTTCCCCGCCGTGCACGCCTTCGATCGCCGCTACGGCGTGCCGCAGGGCCGGCCGGAGTAGCCGGAGCGGGCGTCGCCGGCCGGCTCGACCGGGCGCGAGACCGAAAGCTACCTGAGGCCGGTCGCCGAGGATGCGCTGCGGCGCGTTGCTCGATGACATTGCGGACCGCCTGCCCAGCGGGTGTATGATGCGCCGACCCCTGCGGCGCCGGACGCGTATGATCGGGGACGGGAGAAATGCCATGCCCATGCAGCGAATGATCGGACGCCTCGGCCTCGCGCTGTGCCTCGCCATGGGGATTGCAGGCTCAGCGCGGGCCGAGACCATCACCGTCACCCACTGGGGCGGGCAGTTCTACGGCGCGCCCTATGCGGTCGCGATGGAGAAGGGCTTCTTCCGCCAGCACGGCGTCGAGATCACCGGCATCCTGACCGCGGCCGGCGGCGGCACGGCGGTGCGCAACACCCTGGCCGGCGGCATCCCGTTCGGCGAGGTCTCGCTCGCCGCCGCGGTGCAGGCGATCAACGCCGGCCAGAAGCTCACCATCGTTGGGGCCGGGACGCAGACCGTATCGGACGAGCTTTGGGTCGTGAAGCAGGGCTCGCCCCTGCACGGCATCAAGGACTTGGCGGGCAAGCGCATCGCCTATACCGCGCCCGGCTCGGTCAGCAACATGATCATCCTGATGGCACTGAAGGCCAACGGCATGACGGCGCAGCAGGTGCAGCTGGTGCCCGCCGGGGACCTCGGCGCGAACCTTGCGGCGGTCAGCAGCGGCGCGGTCGACGCGGGCTTCGTGGACGAGCTGATCCTGTCGCAGAACACCGCCCTGGTGCAGCCGGTGTTCTTCGTGCGCGATGTCATGTCGCCGCGCATGATGCAGACCGTGCTGATCACCCCGATAGAATACGCCCGGGCGCACGGGGACACGATCCGCGGCCTGATCGCGGCCCGGCGCGAGGGCGTGGCCTATATCGCCGAGCATACGGACGAGGCCGGGGACATCGTCGCCCGCGCCTATAACAACCCCGACGCGGCGCTGTTCCGCACCCATATCGCCGAGTTGCTGCATGAGAACTACTGGAGCGACGGGCGTTTCGACTACGAGGGCATGAACCACATGGTCGAGGGCCTGCAGATCACCGGGCAGCAGAAGGGCGACGTGGACTGGTCCAAGCTGGTCGACACCTCGTACCTGCCGGCGGACCTGCGCGCCTCGAAGTGAGCGTGCCGACGCTGCCCGGCGGGGAGCCGCACGTCAGCCTGCGCAATGTCGTGCGGCGTTACGACGGCGCGAAGCCTGTCCACGCCCTGGGCCCGATCGACCTCGACCTCGCGCGGGGTGAATTCTTCTCGGTCGTCGGCCCCTCCGGCTGCGGCAAGTCCACCTTGCTCGACGTGCTCTGCGGCCTGAGCCGGCCCAGCGACGGCACGGTCGCGTTCGAGGGCCGCGAGCTGCGGGGCGCCGTGCCCGACGGCGTCGGCGTCGTGTTCCAGGAGGACGCGAGCTTCTCCTGGCTGACCGTGCGCAACAACGTCGCCTTCGGCCTACGCCAGACCGCGCTCGACAGCGCGGAAATCGCCCGCCGGGTCGACCACGCCATCGGCTTCATGAGCCTTACCCAGTTCGCCGGCCACTACCCGGCGCAGCTCTCGGGCGGCATGCGCCAGCGCGTCTGCATCGCCCGCACGCTGGTGCAGCAGCCGCGGCTGATCCTGCTCGACGAGCCGTTCGGCGCGCTCGACCAGCAGACGCGGCTGCTGATGGGCGACGAGCTGCTGCGGCTGTGGCGCGAGACCGGGGCGACCGTGCTGCTGATCACCCACGCGCTGGACGAGGCGGCGATGCTATCCGACCGGGTAGGGGTCATGAGCGCGCGGCCGGGCCGGTTCATCGACATGATCGAGACCGGGTGGCCGCGGGAGCGCGACAGCCGCATCGTCTCCGACCTCGCCTTCGGCGTCCTGACCTCCCGGCTGTGGTCGTCGTTGCGTACGGAGTCGCTGAAGACGCTCGGGCGCGTCGCGTGACCCGGCGCCGTGCGGCCCTGGGGGTGCGCGTGGGCGTCCTGGCCGGGCTTGTGCTGCTGCTGGAGGCGCTGTGCCGGGCCGGGGTCATCGACACGCTGACGGTCATTGCGCCCAGCGACATGGCGGCGTCCATGGTCGAGCAGCTCGGCTCGCCCGAGATCATCGCCAGCGTGGCGCAGACCTTCTCGACCATCGCGCTGGCCTTCGTCGCGGCGGTGCTGCTCGGCACGGCGCTGGGTGCGGTGGTGCACGCCGTGCCCCGCCTGCGCCGGGCGGTCGACCCGCTGCTCGCCTCCTACTACTCGGTGCCGACCTTCATCTTCTATCCGCTGCTGGTGGCGCTGCTCGGGCTCGGCATGGCGCCGCTGGCCGTGCTCGGCGTGCTGTCGGCGGCGCCGGCGGTGGTCATCAGCACGCTGGCAGGGCTCGACAACGTGTCCCCGGTGATGCGCAAGGTGGCGCGGATGCAGCGGCTCGGACGGGCGCGGACCCTGTGGCTGATCGTGCTGCCCGCCGCCATGCCCGGCCTGTTCAGCGGCCTCAAGCTGGCGCTGAGCTATGCGCTGATCGGGGTCATTGCCGGCGAGTTCATCCTGTCCGGCAGCGGGCTCGGCTATGCGATCTCGTTCGCCTACCAGAGCTTCGACAACCGGGCGATGTACGGGCTGATGCTGTTCGTGCTGCTGGCCGCAGTCTTCGCCAACGGGCTGCTATACGCCTGGGAGGGCCGGCTCGCCCGGCGGCGGGTGCAGCCGTGAGCGACGTCGCCGCCCAAGGCGCGCTGCCGCCACCGCGGCTGCGTCGCCGCACCGGGTTTCTCGACACGCTGACCGTAGTAGCCGTCCTGATCGCCCTATGGCAGGCGGTGAGCGCCTGGACGCATGGCGTTTCCATCACGCCGCCGCTTGCGACGCTCGCCTATCTCGCCGGCCTCGTACGCACCGCCATGTTCTGGGACCACGCGGGCGCTACGGCCGCCGCGTTCCTGCTGGCCTTCGCGCTCTCGGCGGTGATCGGCCTGGCGCTTGGCTTGGTCCTCGGGCTGCGGCGCTTCGTGGCGGAGGTCGCCGAGCCGATCCTTGCCGGGTTCTACACCATTCCCAAGGTGACGCTGTATCCGGTCGTGCTGCTGGTCTTCGGCCTCGGCACGTCGGCCAAGGTCGCTTTCGGCGTCATGCACGGGCTGGTGCCGGTCACGCTGTTCACCCTGGGCGCAATCCGGACGTTGCCGCCGGTGCTGCTGCGCGCGTCCCGGGCGATGCGGCTCACGACGTGGCAGGCGATGCGGTCCGTGCTGATTCCGGCCTGTCTGCCGGACATCGTCAACGGGCTGCGGATCGGGTTTTCGCTCAGCCTGCTGGGCGTGCTGATCGGCGAGATGTTCTCCTCCCAACGCGGCCTCGGCTTCCTGCTGGTGAACGGCCTCGCGCAGCACAACGTGCCGCTCACGACGGCCGTGGTCGTCGTCATCGTCGTCTGCGCCATTGCAGCCAACACCCTGATGCTGCGGCTTGGGCGCGGCATCACGCATCTTGGCTGATCGGTCATGAACCCAGACGCCTCATTATAAAAGCTGGCGGGAGACAAGTATCGAAGGCGATCTCCGAGACCACTGCGCGGCGGATGCCGGGCGTCGCCGAACAGCGGGCCACCCGTATCGTCTTCTTCATCACGGGCTTCGGGAGTTCCGCGTGGGCGGCACTGGTGCCGTTCGCCAAGGCCCGTGCGGACATCAGCGATGGCGCGCTCGGGCTGCTTCTGCTGTGCCTGGGTTTCGGCTCGATCGTCACGATGCCGCTCGCCGGGGCTCTCGCGGCCAAGTTGGGCTGCCGTCGCGTCATCGTCGCGAGAGCATTCAAAATCGTGGGGTGCTGATCGGGTTGGGTTAGGGTCCGGGCTCACGGGAAGAGGGTGGGCTGGTGCGGAAGCTGGTATGGCGGGTGAAGCTGGTTGCGGAGCTGCGGCCTGGGGTGATGACGAAAACCGAAATTGCCCGCATCGAGCGCGATGAGCAGGCCGGCTTGGCCGAGCTTGGGCTTCGGCTCGCCGAGGCGAAGCAACTCACGGCAGCACTCCAGGCCCAGATCGTGCCGGCCCAGGTGGCCGCGGTGGGTGAGCGCCGTCGCTTGTGCGTCGCGTGCGGGCGCGTGCTGGCCAGCAAGGGCCATTATGGGGCGAGGTTTCGCTCCTTGTTCGGCGACGTGCCGGTGCGCATCCGCCGGCTGCACGTCTGCCCTTGTCAGGGCCCGGGTGAAGCAAAGAGTTTCGCCGCGCTGGACCTCGGCAAGGATGCGGTCGCGCCAGAGCTGGCCTACGTGACGGCTCGGTATGCGGCGTTGGTGCCCTTCGGCAAGGTCGCGGCTTTCCTGTCTGAGTTGCTGCCGATGAGTGGGGCGCAGAACGCGGGCACGGTCCGGAACAGGACGCTGCGGGTCGGCACGGAGATCGTGCAAGAGCACCTCGTCGAGACCTGATATGGTTGCAATCCAACGTCGTTTCAGCTTTGACGTGAGACAGCCGGTCCAGTGGCGGCGCATTCAGCCGCGAGCGTAGCTGTAGCAGCCAAGGGGTCGCTTGTTTCCTTCGCAGTTCATGGCGAGGGCGGGCTTCTGGATGCATCCTTCGCACGCACGCGGGCGCAGGGAGGCAGCGCATGCGATCCAAAGCCAAGAACACTGGTTCGGCAGCCGACGCCAGCAGTGCTGACCCGTTGGTTGCCATTGTAGGAGAGCGCATACCATGTCGAGACGCCAAACGCCGGGTCTGGCAAGCCCTCGATCTGCTGCAATCGTGCCGTTCCAGACCGCAGAAGGTGGCCGGCGCCCTGAAGCCGGACCTGGCGCGGGACCGCCGCCGGCGAATGCCTTGAGGCTGGTTGCGGCCTACGCCCGCGTTTCATCGGACAAGCAAGAGAAAGAGCAAACCATTGACAGCCAAGTCGATGCCCTGCGCCGTGCCGCCGAGGAGCGCGGCTGGCGCCTGCTGCCCGATCTGGTCTGCACCGATGACGGCCGCAGCGGTGCCACGCTGGCTCGCCCCGGCCTCGACCGGCTACGTGACCTGATCGCCGAGGGCACCTGTGCCGCCGTGCTGGTGTGTTCCCCCGATCGCCTGGCGCGCAACTATGCCTACCAGGTGCTGGTGATCGACGAGTTCAGGCGTGCCGGCTGCGAGGTGGTGTTCCTCAACCACGCCTTCGGCGACAGCCCGGAGCAGCAGATGCTGCTGCAGATGCAGGGCGTGTTTGCCGAATATGAACGCGCCCTGATCACGGAACGCACCCGAAGGGGGCGTTTGTTCTGGGCTCGCCAGGGACGGGTCAACTGGGGCGGCACGCCGACCTACGGCTATCGCCTGTTTCGCGTGACCGAGACGAGCCCGCAGCAACTGGCCGTCGAGGAGCGTGAGGCGGCGGTGGTGCGCCAGATGTATCGCTGGCTGGTCGAGGAGCAACTGAGCTCCTATGCGATCCAGAAGCGGCTGATCGAGCGCGGCATCCCGACGCGCAAAGGGGGCGGGCGCGGCTGGGCGCAAAGCACGGTCATCCGCATCCTGTCCAGCACGACCTACAAGGGCGAAGCCTGGTACAACCGGCACCGCCCGGCGGACAGCACCCATCCTCGCATGGCGGCGCGCCCGACGAGCCGAGGGTCGGGCAACCGCACCAGCCACGCGCTGCGGCCGGCGGAAGAATGGATCCGCATCCCGGTGCCGGCAATCATTGATCTGGACACCTGGCGCTTGGCTCAGGAGCAGCTGGCGCACAACCGGCAACGCGCGCGGCGGAACAACACGCGGCACGCCTACCTGTTGAGCGCGCTCCTGATCTGCAGCCGTTGTGGCCGGCGGATGATTGGGACTGCGGACAGCCGCGATCTGCGTCGGTATGTCTGCTCGGCCCGCTACCCGCGCCATGCCCGCGGTGCTTGCGACGGTTGCAGCGTCACGGCCGCGCAGGTCGAGGCCCAGGTTTGGCGGTGGACCGCCAAGCTGCTGTCTGAGCCAGCCTTGCTGAGGGCACACTTCGAGGAGAGCCGTGGCGATCCCGCTACCGATGGCGCCGGTGAGCGCGAAGGCGCGCGCATCGAGCGGCAACTCAAGCTATCGGACCGTGAGATCGAGCGCCTGATCGACGCGTATCAGGCCTCAGCAATCACGCTTGTGGAACTGCAGGAGCGCCGGCGACAGATCGAAGACCATGGTCGCCACCTGCGGGCCCGGCGCGACGAGATCCACCGTCAACACTCGGAACGTGAGCAGGAACTCCGGCTGCTGCAGGGCCTGGAGGCGTTCTGTGACGGCATTCGGGACACGCTCATCGATCCGGCTTTCGAAACCAAGCAGAACGTCCTCCGGCTGGTCATCGATCAGGTGATCGTCGAGGCGGATACGCTCGTCATCCGCCACGTCGTCCCAACGGCTCCAATTGGATTGCAACTACACCCGCGACAAGCTGGCGAGCTATGGGGCGGCCAAGCGCGCGGTGATGCCGTCTGTCGAGCACAGGAAGCACAAGGGACTCCTTAGCCCGACAAGTTGACAGTGCCCCCTGGATGTCGCGGTGCGCGGTGTTCCAGGGCAGGTCGTTGAAGCGGTGCATCTTGCCCAGCGCCGCGAGCCGCCGCCGGATGGTGGCCGGCGCGTGGGTGCCTGCGAGGCTCGCCAGGTAGGCGCCGACCGTGGCCGGCGCGGCCGGCACGGGCACGAAGCCGTGTTCTGCGCACCAGGCGGCGTAGTGGGTCCAGTCGGCCTTGTAGGCGCGCAGCGTCGCCGGCGCGGCGGCCTTGCGGGCCAGCGCCTGCGCGGCGTCGAGTGCCGCCCGGCCGGCGGCAGTCGGCCCAGCGACGCTGCGCTCCGGTTCCGCCAACGCGCTGGGCGCGGCGCCGTTCGGGTCGGAACTGGTGTGCTCCGGATGCCGGGGGATCATGGTGCGTCTCCGTTGTTGGCTGCGGTGGCGCCGGGGTCCAGGAGGCCGGCCTCCTGCAGGTCGGGCAGGTCGCGCAGGCTGCGCAGCCCGAACCGCTCCAGGAACACGGGCGTCGTGGCCCACAGGGTCGGCCGGCCCGGGGCCTCCTTGCGGCCGGCGGGCTGGATCAGGCCGGCGTCCAGCAGGGCGTCCATCGTTGCCTGGCCGAGGGCGGCGCCGC
>JAABUP010007976.1_pt1 | contig 13774 bp, 16 predicted proteins | sample 5559201 | NCBI WGS metagenome assembly JAABUP01 (sample SAMN10711887, study PRJNA513373) | rock metagenome | isolation source: Antarctica rocks | place: Antarctica | reverse complement strand
GGTTGTTCGGTATTGGTTTTAGGGTGAGAAGAGAGTTTGGAGAGCAAATGGGATGCTTGTGGTACGACTTGATGAAGGCTGTAAAGGGAAATTCTGCGATGATGGAGGCTTTGCTTGATGCAATTCCGAAGAAAGTGGATAACACAACTGGCACAGGACATGAACAGGATTTATATACTCTTCCTCCATACCTCTAGGTCAGCTCTTCTCGTACCCACAAAATATGCCGCGCCCGTCTCTTACTCACATCGTAAAGAAGGATTCATTGATACTGCCAGCATGACGATGGCAGAATCCTTCTAACGGCATGACATCGACACAGGATGCCCAATATCTCAGCATTGCAGAGAAAAAATACGATTGCCTGGACAAGGCAAAGGCCAAGAGAGACGGAGTGAAGACCTTTGTGGTCCGTGCTACTTCCACGAAGAGCGAAGAAGAGGAAAGCATTGGCAGTAAACAAAAGTAAAGTCATATACTCGCCCCCACCGCTTCTCGTAAAACACGTGAGAAGGTACGGCGGCGTACGACGGATGGGATCTCGCGGCAGAGGAAGGCTCGGGGATATGTTGATGCTTGCAAAGTCCCGCGAAATGTACCAGGGTTGGTAAAGCGGTCAAGCTTAAGGCTCACAAATGCACGGCATCTAGAACATTCCAGTCTTTTATGTAGCATTATTCCTCATTAACAAGGCGGTGACATGGAAGATGGGATTTCGTAGGCCCCCTAAGAACCAGAAGTTACGAGGGTTAAGCTTCTCGCCTAGCACGTTTTTTGCCCCTCTCCTACCAGGTACGCGGCTCACATCAGCGCCTTGTAAAACCTTCCCGAAGTCTACTAGTGGTGCTTATAATATCCATACGAGGAGTCATTGAGCACAGGGTTGGTTGTCAATGCTTAAAAGCTGCTTCGTGGGGGTCGACCGTGGTCGACGTTCTGTTTGCGATTGCACTTAACCTTATCAAGTAGTGTCCGCCGCTCACGAGGCTGAGGATCTAAGCAAGATCCTACCTTTCACTTTACTGGTAAGGCTCCCAGTTCCTGAATCCTGGAGGAGTCTACGGAATCTTTTCAACGGTCAACCGCTTGAGGGTTCGAAGGATTGGAGGATGTCATTCGTCAGAGGGAGGACGCGAAAGGATTCTGCCGGGCTCATAAGCGACCTAATCAATTTTCCGAAGGATTCTGGCGAGGGATGAAGATAGGCATATCAATTCCAATCAACGTGATAGGCCTCGGAGCGCAGTTTTTGAGCATTGACGGGTGGATAACATTTACCGAACGCCCGTTCCGAAATACGGATGGTTTGTTCTGTGCTTTGATAATAAAAAATTTGTCTCTCTCTTACCAGGGTGTGAATGTGATGACCCCTCAATGCGCGAAGAAGCACACGGCCGGCTTTCTTCACACGTGCCTGGCCAGGTGTCAGCCTCGCATCGCAACAATTAGAACAGATCGACGGTATTGTACCAGCAGTTCCACGCTCAGAGAGCAACGAATAATACCGCAATTTCACTTGTTCTGAAGACATTACTCGCCCCCGGTCTATGCTTTTGAGCCCACGTTACACTCAGCATCCCTCTCAGCCCTAGCATTGTCTCCTGGTTCAATCACCCTTGATTTTGGTGCCACTTTCTTAAAGTTGGCAGCAGATTTCTGTGCTGAACTTTGTGGGCCTTAAAACCGTAGAAGTTCAAGCACAAAACCAAAGGTCTATGGCAAAGACGAAGATAGGTCCTTCATGTAAGATGCGATACTATCGCTGAAACGTTATGAACCAAGGAGCGTGTTAAATATGTACAATGTCCCTAACAATGCCTATGTACAAGTCCTGACTGCGTTACCAATATTAGGGTTTAGCTTCTCAGCTCCGAGAAGATGAAGGGGAACAAAACAACACAAGCCTTATAGAAAATGCCGATGCTGGATATCAATGTTAAGGGTAGCTTATAAAGAGGCGACTCGGACAGGACAAGCCAGATGGCAAGTAGGGCAACGGAAAAGAAGTGGTAGAAGAGGACGAGTGGCTGGCGAATGATGCCTGCGAGAAGACCCACAGGACCATCGACGCATTGGCCACCGCGCTGGAAGTACCGGAAGCAGCCTAGCTGGAGAGCCTTAAGTTGGGGGTCTACAGCCTTTATTAGTGACGGAGTTGAAACTAGAGTTCAGAGACGTACCATTCGCTGCGAAGAGGGAATACAAAGCTTGCGCCAGTATATTGATCACACTCGTCAACTTCTTCCTCTTCCAGTGAAACCTCTCCATCTGCTTCAGTATGACCTTCGAGTTCCCCAGATCGGGCACAATTTCTGGGTTCAATAGCTCCTTAAGCAGCACCACGTCATTGAAAGCGACCGTCATTCCTCCACCCGTCAACGGATGCCTCATATTCATGGCATCCCCAAGCATGATCATCCCAGGGAACCGGTTGACGCTTGGCGGCAAAAACGAATTTGGCATGCTCCTCAGCTTCCCCTCCTCCAGCGCCCTTTCAAATGACGGTTTGATGCAGTCTGGCAGACTCGGCAGCACCACCTGTCTCAGATGCCCTTTCACACCTCCATTCTTCGAGCTAGCGGATTCGAGTCCTTCAGGCACATCCACCAGCGCTCTGGTCTCTCTCGTTCCTATCTGATAGAGCAATACAGGCGCACCATCCCCCAAGATGACATGTCCATGCAGTGGTCGTGGCAACTCGACATCAATAAGCTCCAATCCCCAGAACCGACTTTTGCTAACGACCGGTCTTGGAATGTACTCCTTGCGGAACTTGCTGGCGTACCCATCCGCTAGAACGGTCAATTGGCCAAACCAGACGTCTTTCTCTCCTTGAGTGAGGCAATTCACTCCAAGGATGTTACCGGTATAACCGCACTTGACGACATCTGTGACCGTGCTCTCGACCACGGTTATATTCTCCTCTTGTAAAGCCACCTCTCGTAATCTCCATATGAAGCGCCCATGATGAAAACTCCTTCCTTGTGGTCTGCCCTCTTTTGTCTGACTGCCATTACTGTCTTTCCCCGCTACTTTACCTGCATTCGCTGGATAAGCAATCTCCACCCCTTGCCCGTAGTATATGACCTCATAACCTTCGACTTTGATACTATCGATCTCTTCTAAACATTGCTCAAGTCCCAACTCTTTCAATGCAGATACACCACCAGGCTGTAAAAGCTCTCCGACAATGCGATCAGGCTCCTTCAAAGCCTTTTCTAGTAGGGTAACAGAGCGATTGTGAGGGGCGCGAGCGATTGTGATGGCAAGGGCGGTGCCGAGAATGCCAGCGCCGACTATTAGGACATCGGATTCATGGTGTAGATTACGACGAAGCGTTTCAGCGGAAGGCTCCTGCTTTTCGTAGGTGGGAGAAGAGGCGGCAGAGAGAGAGGTAGGCGGAGATGGAGACTCGCGAGGGGTATCGTGGATGTAGGGCATAATTGGTAGGTCGGAAGCAATTATCTCAGTTCATCTCTTTCACCTATATAATGTAGAGAGGCATTGGTATTAAAGAGAGAAAGTGTCAGTCAAAAAGAGGTGTAAAGAATTTGAGATTGACGATCTTTTTGTTCGCATCATAGATCGCCAAGACTTCATGAAGCTGGGATTTAGCGTATTCATGAAGCTGTGGAATCCTTTGCCATTTTTTTTTTTTTTTGCGCGCTACATGCAAATCTAACTCTACGAATAACGCTTCTAATCTATCAACCGTACATGAATATACAGCTCTACTTAAGGCGATTCTAACGCCGCAGGAATAGAATAATCTAGATAGATAGACCTTGCATTATAAGGCTCTAAATATTAGTAGTAGACTTAGTAGGGTAGGTAGGGCTTGAAAAGGGATTAGCGCTAAGGAATTAACGTAAAAAGCCTAAGCTCTACGCCTAATTTCTGAGATTTTGGCCAAAACTTTAATCCCTAATATATCCTATACTACCAAGTCAATTAGACTAATTCTTACGATATTAGAATCGCCTTAAGTAGAGCTATAGATCCATATCTAGTCGATATATCTGAAGCGTTGTTCGCAGAGTTATTTTTATACATATAAGGGAGCGCAAAAAAAAAAGTGCCAAGGATTCCACAGCTTCATGAATACGCTAAATATTTCCGGAAGTTTTTGCGACCATGCAGGTTCGGTCGTCCCTCAGGTAATGTATGGCTAATGAAATAGCTCAAAGCTGATGTTACAGATTGGATCAAGAGATGGGTAGCTTCATCCTTCCCTATGTGTTATTGTCTAATCAATGTTCTAATATCGGCCCAACATCTCGTCACTAGTTCTAAAGCGGAAGAGCACTGATTTGGTCTGTTGCAGGCCTGAAGCCAGAATCAAATTAAGATACAGTACAATTCTTTCGCTTGCCATCGCTGCCATGTCTGCTTGCTACGTTGTTCAATTCCCTGTAGAGTACCTTGGCTGCGAACCAACCTCTACCGTCACCACTTTTGTCCCGTCAAAGATCAGCACCTCCGCCTTTCGATATCCTTTCTGATTCGCTACGACCTGTTTCCCCGTCTGCGAATCTTTGAAATCGCAATTGAAATGTGTGTGTCCGAACGCCCAGAGCTTCACCTGTGGAGTCGTCCAACAAATCTGGTCGGATAGATCCGTCACAAACGCAGACTGAACTTGAGTGTGATCTTGCACATGACGCGGGTCATTCGCCGCCTCCAGTGCTGTCGGACGGTAGTGCGTCAAGAACGATTGAGCGGTATCGTTTGCTGGGTTCCAATACTTTACCATATTTGGTTCGTTTCCCAATAGCGCTGGTATAATGGTGTTGTGGTCTTGCTCGTATTCTTTGGTATGGCTCGTCCCGCGTACATTCAGAATTTTGAAAATTCAGCCATTGCAAGTCGCTCTGGTGAACGGCTGATGTTGGAGAAATCTGGCACAAATCTTGCTACCGAGTGTCGCTGCTCTGATTTGATGAAGGAGAATAGTGTAAATCCGAGCACTGTCAACTTTGCTGAGCAATCCTACCTCGTCCGGTCCAGGAATACGCATTTGCCTGCTTTCGAGTTGGGTGAGCGCCGTCGCTTTCCAATTTCCGACTTGTAAGCGTATAGGGTTGCTTCGGCCTGGAAAATTTCGTGTCATAGGGTTCGTGGTTGTCCGAAAGATAGAACACGGCTTCGAAATGCTGCAATTGCCTGTCCAGGAAGCCAACTAGACGAGGGTCTAAAACAAATCCGATATCCCGCGAAAGTGCCAGGCGCGGACATTGTGGTTGGATGCGATACTCCACATATGACGGTCGTGCCTTTGGCGTCTCTAAATGGAGGTCGGATAAGATCTGAAATTGGAAATGCACCATTCTGAACTTCTTCTAACATTGCCAAATGAGATCTTCCAGTACCAAAATGTGAGACGGATTTGGCTGAGTCTAGCTCGATGTCTAGTACTCACACCTTGAGCGTCACTGAACTGATTGGGAGTGGCCCTGGCGGTGAAGGATTTGACAAAAACGATGCTTTGAGAAGTACTCGTTCTATGCTACGCATGTTTTGCTATGGGCGAAGGTAAAGTAGCTACTGGTGCCCTTAGCGGCTGCTGACTAATTGCCCCCACAGCGTGTGGGCCCTGTCTGACTCTTATATCATTGTACGACGGCAAAGCCCAAGTGTCGCTCGTTGGCCGCGTGGAGGGATCCGACAGGCCGTTCTATGCTAGAAGAAGAAGGGATTTGAAGCCCCGGACGCAAGCAGTAATGACACTAAAGCTCATCACTATCCTGCGGCCTTCAATTAGCAGAGCAAAGCATCTATAGGGACCCCTTTAATCCGCAATGCCAGCCCCAACCTTATCGCCTAGAGCCAGTCAGAATTAGATAAGACTTGAGCGTACTGCTGGGATTGAACTTACAGGTTTGGTAATCGCCGTGCAGATACGAGTGGAGGACCCCAAGCTGCACGATAGCAGCGAGGCAGAGATGCACTATAGGACGGACCGAAAGGAGCTTACAGCAAACTCGGGGCGAAAATAGCAAAAGCCTTGTTCTTCGCTCTCCTGGCAATAAACAGCTTCCGCACAATCGAGACCGAGACGAGATATATCAAGACATCGGTGATGATGCTTAAGCCGCCAATGATATTGTATTGCAGAACCTTTCCACGAGTCAGAACTATGAATAACGTGAGCACAAAGCTGAAAAATACCTGATCACCGCGTCTATCTTCCATAAAACCCCCCATGGACGTGGGCAGTCGCAATGTAGCGCAAGCGAAGAAGTTGATCCTATTACCCAGAGTGTCACGATGGCGGTGACTGCGCAACATGCAAGCCTCATGTTTTTCACCGATGTCGAGCGAGCGATGAAGAAGAGCAGTGCTGTTTTGGTGAGACCTGAAATTGCAGTGCTCAGGATCTCGCCGGCGTAATTGGCCGGAGTGGTTATCCAGTCAACTCGAATAAGCTTTGTATGTGACTGGTAGTACTTTAATAAACTCGAAAGAATCCGCTTCGTCAGGACTTGATCGAGTTTTGCTGGTCAACGGCGATCTGGATTGTGATGCTTTACGACAGAGCAAAGACCTCAATACAGCCTCAATCCCCGAAGTAGCACAGTAGCCAATGAGACTCAAACTTGCAATGAATATAAACGTATCATCAAGCGATATACCCTTGCGGAAAAGGTTTTCCAAGAGCCAGGTCCGCAAAACGATCCCAACAACCATAGAGGAAAATACAATCCATGTAAATGCTTCAACCTTCTGAGCGCGGCTCGATGGTGTACAGTTGTACTCTCCCATGCTATTCGTTTCGACACCCGGTAAGCGTGAGCAAGTCGTTATTCCGGGCATATTGGCCAGAAGAGGAGGTTATATCGAGGCAACTGTTCAGACTATGTGTCCGGAGCATTGGATCATGGGGAGCCTACCAAGAAGGGACTTGAATAAGGATTGTACCGATTGCAACGTGTGCTAGAGAAAAGTATCTAGCCTCCAGAAACTGTCCAAGTTAGCTCACTTGTGACATTGCAGTCAATTGGCTTGAACCCAGTCGAGCAGGTATATTGCATTCCTCGTGATTATACATAGTCTCGTAGCTCGCATCTCTTCTCTCGTCACAGCTTCCACCTCCTAGCAACCTCTATCCCCTCGGCCAGCGTGCCTACCCTCGCATCAATAGCATATCCCTCGCTCTCTAGCTTCTTGCATTCGGCATACAGGTCTTTCAGCGGCGTCGAAAAGACCTCGATGAACTCATTTTCTTCCAACTGAGGCTTCAAGTTCTGATTCTCTGGCAGTGACATGTCAACGTTGACGTGCACCATATTGAGGTTGGTATTGCAGAAGCCCGGATCTGTAAATATTTTAGTACCCTGCAATCGTATCTCTACGTGTTCACCAGCCATCCCTAAACCCGTTACCACGTACCATTGAACATCACAGGACTGATCTCCTCCGCGACGCCCACGTATCCTGTCTCTTCCTTGAGCTCCCTCACCGCACTCTGCGCCGCTGACTCGTTTGCATCTACCAAGCCCGCAGGCACCTCAATAACCACCTTGTTTATCGGAGGACGAAACTGTTTTTGTAGCACAAGCTCAGGACCAGATGGTTTTTGTAGGATGGCTACGATGCCAACACCATCTATAGGGGAGTTCTTGGGGCGGGTCTGGAACAAATATTTCAGTTGGCAGAGAGCTGGAACTACCGGGGAGAGGGGCTCACGGAGCGCTCCGCATGTTCCCACGTTCGTTCTTTGCCGAGGGGGTCTTGGTAGGTTGTTAGGATGAGTTTGGTCCAGCGAGCATCTTTGATCATCTGTGTTGTTAGCAATCGCTAGGAGGAAGAAACCTTGGTGGAGAGAGTACCAATGGCTTGGTAAAGAGGACCTTGGCGTCGGAGATCTTGGGATCCCCCGACATCATGGGCGTAATTTGGATTGCGTAAGGTAGCGTAGGAGAAAACAGGAACGACACCTATGGCACGTCTAGAGGTAAGGGGAGAATTGGCATTGCTAGTACTAGGTACCTCAGGGCTATGTACACTACTCCCATTCGACTGTAGGCTAGATTGTTATTCCAAAACGAGGTGGCTAGTGAGGCAGATCTCCGCCGGGTAGGAAGCGTGAAAGGACTTGCCAAGAAAGCCGATAAAAAACGGTCAAACAACCGCAACGTTCCGCGGACTCCAGGATCTGCATCCCCAAACTCGTGCAAGAAAGCGCTTGACGTGTTAGAGACGATTATTCGACTTGATCATGGCTCTTCTGACCTTAAGATCGAGCAATGTTGCACACAATTCTACAGCACAGACACGTGCTTTTGACTCGACTCAATACTTACACGTGGCGCTGGGTCTACAAACAACGTGGTCTATCATTACATTCAGAAAAGCTGAAAGAAACCCCAAAAATAGTATGACGAGCAAATTTTGTCGAAAGATGGAAGATCGTATTTGCTTCTACCAAATTCGAACAGCCAATTTCGCGCTCGAACAGAGCCATTTCCGTGGCCTTGGTTCTGCAGTGGCCCGCTGATGGGCTAACCTCTCCTCCATTTCTGCCCGCTAGGTTTTGGAAACAATGTCTAGTGCCTCCGCTCTTCTTTTTGCTCCCTGAGTAGCTCGCTGCGGCGCGCTTCATGGTCCCGGGTCTGCTCGGTTCTGATCGCTTTCGCTTATTCTTGCAAGGATTCGAGTATTGCAGGCCTCGTCTTCACCTCGATACCAGTAGAGCCTGTCTCGCAGTTCCACCGCTCCTCTGGATCAGAGTTGAGCTTGAGGCTCTTGAAGTTGCCATATTGCTTGACAAGCGGGAATCATCTTGCCTTTTCAGCCTCTTTTCCACTAGAGCCGCACTACCCGTCCCTGACTTGAGCGGTGATCAGGATATCGTCCTCCTCTGACTTTTCGCTGACCATAACAGCCCGTAGTACGAAACCACCATTCTTGCTATGTTTGACACTGCAGCTGGAGTCACTGCTCTCCTGGCTAATGATGATGTCACCGTTGAAAAGGAAGGGACCGATGTTGGACTCCGTGTCTTTGTCGGCGACAGACTCGAGCGGGGTCCATTAGCCTGGCGAGGCGTCTTATCCCTGGTATGACAAGCGAGCTTGCTCCCATTTATAGGAGATGGGTGTCTTGGGAGGGCCCTGAACTGTATCCATTAACCCTCCATAGACAGGCTTGATACGGTCTATGAAAATTCACACTGCTCTTTGTTGGCAGACCACGGAAAAACATCATTGCAAGTCTGTTAGGTTAGCTGGCATTGGCTATCCCTAAAATTCGGGCCTCGGCTACTATCGATTTACGATTAGAAAAGTTTGCCCTATTCACTTATCGATCATTTTGCTAGGTGAAGAGTGATAGATGACTTGTATCCTTACTGCAGCAGGGCGGAAGTCTCAAAACAGTACGCTTGAAATCCTGGCGGTGTGCCCATAGAGTACTGCGGGTTCGATCATGTGATACTTTCTACTTTCCAAAGTGATTTCTTAAGAAGGTTTTAGGTCTCGGGCGCTCAGCAAGCGCCACAGAAAGTCGACCTGCACTGTCCAAAGAACATCGTCCAGGCTGTCCCCCAAAGATGTGGCCGCAATCAGCTGAAACGCGAAAGGAAGAGGTAGTTACGAAAGAAAGCCGCGACTTGGAGCGAGATCGTCGACTGCTTTTTCAACATTTTCCTGGGGTACCTCGCACTGATGCAGATGAGATCCTGGACCATGAATTCGAGAACGATATCGGCCGAATCCGGAGTACAACCGATGTGAATGAAGATCTCGGAATCGACTTAACTGTGACGTCTCACATCCGGCATAAATTCATCGACTGCGATGACCATTGGACTCAGATATTTGAAGGCGCTGGGCTCGTTCGTACCAGAGAAGAGATCCAAGTCATGGTTCACGATCGAGTCCATAGCATTGCTGCTTCATGGCGTGTAGTGGATAGGGACGAGGACATAACCACAAGCTCGTACGTTCGTCGAAGCACGCGATGGGCCACGAAGAATCCCGAGCCGCTCCAGACTTTGCGCAATGCAGAACGCCAGACCCGTAAGGACAGCAATACCCACAAGATTCGCAAGATTAGGGCTATCAAAAGTGCGAAGATTAGAGATTTGAACTTGGAGCGAGCAATAGAAGGCATGAGCTTGAACAGCAAGCCCAAGAGCAAAGGAGCATCCACAACCTCACTGAGAGGTCGAATCGAAAAATTGACACTCAGAGCAGACAAAGCAGCCGAACGGAGGATTGCCCTCGGGAAGGGTAATTTCCCAGAACCAGGAGAAATCTCGAGGCTTCGTGTCATTGAGTCGTTAAGGCTCCAAGAGAAAGCGGGTGACGAACACCCAATCATCATTCCCAGCGCCAACTTGATTACCAACTATTTCAGCAACAATGATGGGCGTTCCACTATCAATCCCATCCACCAAAACATTAACACAGCGGCACCTAATCCAGTCGAGGTTGCACTGTCGCACTTTGGCAGAAGCCAAGAACGCAAAGACCCGATGCTAGAATATCTCAATAATCTGAAGCGGGACCCCAATATTGATCTAGACGACATGCGCCTACTGGCATCGTTAAGGTTGATGACGAAGCTTGGGTGTAATGAAAGCTCCCTTGGTAGCGTTGTCGAAATGCGATATCTGGGCGCTCAGAACAGACGTAAGATCCGTTTTGGAGCACGCAAAGCCAAGAATCGTCAAGTCAACAAGGCAAGAATTGTCAGCGCAGAAGCAGTGGATTCTACCACTCTAATCGATGTTTCCGAGAGTAAATCGGCATCAGAGCTAGGGTCGGAAGCATGGAATGATTATGGCATGGGCAAGGAGGACCTAAAGGATTTGAAAAGCCTTATAGCAAAGACTAAACCAGTCGACAAGGACTCAGCCTGTACGAAAGTAGAGTGGACAGGGACACTCCCTTTCCATGGAAAGGCATGACATGTCGATCACGATTGAGTATGCATTCAGCATTGATGGCGCAGAAGGATGATACCGCATTCAATTGCAAGGGGCGTATTGATGCATAGGGGAATGCTTGCGAGTTGATTTTGTGCTGCTCTACATATCTTAGGCTGCTCAGAGACGATGGAAATGAAGGAAGAGAGGAGAAACAATCGTATGCAAAGACGTCTGTACGACTGCTGCATACAGCACTAGATTTGAATGCGACAGGAGTGGATGTTGAGTCCAAATTATACCCTGGCCAAGACTATACTTCAATGAAAAGTCAACCACGTTCGTTCAAGCAAAGTTCAACAGTGTCTCCCTGATAATAGCCGCCCACTGCCCCTGGATGACACGGAAGTCATCAGTCCCCTTGTAGAACTCAAACCAAGTCGCAGACTTGTTGCAGACATGTCAGTGTTAGCAAGCTGCGCTACGCGGAGGAAACAGCATCGGACCTGGAGCCAGTCTCACCGATACAGAAGTGCTTGTTGTATTGCGCTGCGAAGCCATTGTAGAAAGCGTCGTAGGCACTGGCAAGAATTGTTCACGCTGGGGATAGTGGTCCATGCCCTCGATGTCCACGTAGTTGGCACCAGGCCACCATGGGTTGACGTCGCTCACGCTACCGTAATCCGGGGACCGGAACATCAGGATCTTGGGGTTGCTTGCTATGGCTGCGTGCACCTTTTGCTAGGCTTGAAGGTATTCCGCTTGTGCTGTATAAAAATTAGCCAGCTAGGACCGTATGTTTATTCCTTCGAAGAACGGAGCACAACAGGCGCCGCCGAACAAGGTCACCAATATTGTACCAACATCGAGCTTCATGTTGACGAATGATATGCAACAATTCTATACTTTAAAGATCTCCAATAGTATAAAGACCAGCGATGCAAGCCTTGGTATTTAGGTTTTCCTGTCTGTATGTGAGGGGAAGGCACGCATTTATAGTCTTTCCACGCAACGGCACAGAGTTCTTGGCAAATCCCGATGTGCAACAGCGGCTCATGTCTTTCGGCCTGCATAGCTAGCTGTGGAACCGGCAGCTGTCTCCGATATTCTAATATCACTGTCATTTTGGTGCATGAAGAGCAAAGCTTAGAGTGCAACTCGAAATTCGAAATTTTGGGTCAAATCTTCAGGCCTTTTACGCTCTCTTTGACAAGCTCCAGGATGAGAAGAGCATATTGGAGCAACGGCAGGCGAGGAGTCATAATCTTTTGTAAGAATGGCAAGCTGCAGCAGGAAACCCGATATGTCACGCCATGCTGGGAGCTTTATAAGCTGCGGTAAGGCTGTAGGATACCTGGTACATTCCACGTGCCATACATAGACCCTCAGCAGACCGCAAGTCCATCGGCGTCTGCGAAACGACCAGAAAGAACTGCAGATATTGCGTGGAAGCGCACTTGGGCCATTGAGGGTCTTCGGTCTCACCAGTGGTAGGTCTCCATCGCCAGTACCCCATCTCTTACAAGCCCGTTCTGGCACCCATGTGGTCTGCTCCAATTCATGGCGTGATTTTTCGATCAAAATGACAGGCGAGTGCGAAATATAACGCACGTAAGACACATCGATCAAGGGCCAAGATATGCAATGCAGGTAGTAAAAATGTGATCGAAGTTGCAGCAAAGACATTTGTGTGATACGTGTACGGATTTTTAGCACGGCCTTATACACATACCTCGTTGAGCCGCAAGCTGACAAGATTCGCAGGGTTAATATGGAATCTCTTCCACAACCAACCGGATGGATATATCAGGCATGATGTGGGCGTATGATCCATCTGAATTTCACACGCAAACCCCTATCGTTAGAAACATACATCCACTATGAAGGTCAGATAGAGGCGGCACGAAACTCTGCATCCCACAATGTGATTGAAAGTTAGCTGTCGTTGATTAGGAGCGGTTGAAAGAGTGCAGAAATAAGCCTCAAGACTAGCTAAACATATTTAGCCTGCTTATCCCGATGCTACCGAGCCGAAGATACCTAACCATCTGTGGACCTCTTACTGTACATTTCGTCTTCGCCTAGATTAAATTTATGTACACGTGTTCATTCTGAGCACCAAATCGAATCCTCAGGAGCCTAGCACCACGTCAGGATGAGGTTGTTCACCGCCGTATGATCTTTGAGACGAATCCTTGGGCAAGTGAGCAAGCATCATAAATGCCTGATCACGGCCCTAGTGAGTGATGCGGATCTTTTCTTAGATATCTTGAAAGGTTGTTTGGCAGGAGGGGTCTAACCATTATTCATTATTTTGCAAGGCTGGGAAGCAAAGAGTCTGACATAGAAAAAACGATGTACTGGTCTCGGCGAAAGTATCATTGCCGAGCATAATTGCATGGGCCCGTTATGGAAGATTTAGCCGTGGTCGAGATTGAATCGATGGTGTCGGTTCAACCATAATGATGCTTGTCAGATTGATGCCAAGAATTTTATCTTACGATGACCGCGCGATCCAAAAAGATACCGAATACCATTGATACACAAGATAACGCATTAGGTATTGAACAGCTTTAGAGCGAGCTGAAATGCTCGACTCGCTGTTCAAACTAGGACTACTTTTTGCAAAAACGGCGACACTGGCACGCAAAATTGCCACTTATTCTGACACCAACCCTGCTATGCATTTAGAGAACAAACTTTGACGGGCTCGTTCTTTAGGTACGACGAGTGTTTCCGTGACTGCTAGGCCCTAGGAGGCACGTCGTTCAAGCCTGCACCTTTGATCGTAACGTTCGGCATATGCTGCCCTTTTGTAGACTTTCCGCTCTGCCAAGCCGTAGCCTTGTCAGCATATGTTTTCTTTAGGCAATCGCAACACAGGATTGCAATACTAGCCATACA
>JAABUP010007975.1_pt1 | contig 13777 bp, 12 predicted proteins | sample 5559201 | NCBI WGS metagenome assembly JAABUP01 (sample SAMN10711887, study PRJNA513373) | rock metagenome | isolation source: Antarctica rocks | place: Antarctica | reverse complement strand
GACAGCAAAGGTGATGTCAGAATGTGTCTGCAACATAATGTACATTAGTGATCTGACTGCTTTCTGATATTGTCAAATGACAGTGATGTCAGCCTGAGTGATAAACTCCTTCATGAGTACTGCATCAGAATTTATAAAAGTGTTGACAGAAACAGCCTGTGACTGCTGAAAGGTCTGAAGAACCTTGTTGATGTAAGCTGTTTGAGTAAGACAGATCATGCATTCAGTGCAGTTTTGTTTCACTTTCATGTCTAGATAGTAGGACATGAAACTGAGATCTGACATCTTGAACATGTTATTAAGACATTGTTTAATGTTCTGAATAGCTGACTTATTCTTTTCAACAAGCAGAAAGTTGTTGACATAGACAGTGATGATGACACTGTTTTGTATGAACATGCTATGATCAAAATCAAGTCAACAAAAATCAAGAGACATGAGAAGATTGTGTAAAGTCTTATATCACAGACAAGGTGCTTGCTTCAGATCATAAAGAACCTTATTCAGCAAAGCAACCTTGTCAAATAGCTTATAGCTGTGAGGTAACTCAATGTAAATGACCTGATCAATAAAGCCATAAAGAAACGCAGTAGTGACATTCATTTGATTCACTTTAAGGTCATAATGTGCTGTAAGGACAAAGAGGGTCTTATACATCTGCAGCTTGACAACAGATGCAAAGATTTGATCATAGTCTATGTTAAACTGCTGTTCATAGCCTTTGACAACTCAGCAAGCCTTATAGTGACTAACCTGATCATGAGCGTCACACTTAATCTTGTAAACTCAGCATTCTTTAAGAACATGCTGATCTGACGGCACATTGACAATGTCTCACATGTTATTATTCTTCAGTGACTGAATTTCATTCTTCATAGCTGTCTTTCATTTATCACACAGAGATGACTTCACAGCCTGCTTATATGTGGTCAATTTGATGATGTCATCAATAAAAATCACAACATATGCATATGAAATGTGTGTGTCAGACTCATCAACAACTGAGTGACTGTGAAGGTTGTAGCATAATACAGCTGAGGCTGAAGGGTTCAATGAACTGAGCTCATCTGAGGCTGAAGGGTTCAATAAATCAAGCTCATCTGAGGCTGAAGGGTTCAATGAATCAAGCTCATCTGAATCAGACAACTTGTCTAGAACTTGTGAGTCTGAACTTATGAGTTCAGACTGACAATGTGAAGAGGTAGATGCTCTTTCTGAAACAGAAAAAGATGAAGAATTTGATCACTGTAATAGCAAGAATTGAAGCAGCAGTGTAGCTGATGCAGACACTTTCTCTGAAACAAAAGAAGATTGTGACAACAAGGGTGAGAATGCAGAAGAAAGATTGACAGCATGATTGCTAGTGCTAGTTGTCTTTCTCTTGCTGTGAACCTCTATGTTAGCTATGTTTTTATAAGCGGTAATGTTCTCATCAACAAAGCAGTTATAAGACTTTAGAACCTGTTCTGATTCAGAGTCTTAAACACAGAAGATTGAGCTTTCTTTCATGTTTAAATAGTGGCATTTGAGGCTGTGGTCCTCAAACTTGACTCTTTGCTGACATCATTCCTTAAAAATGTGTGCTTAAGCAATGATATCAAAGATGTAAAGACTTAAGAGGTCAGAAACATTGTCTGTTCATGCTTCATAGAGTGTCATGTTGAGTACTCAAGTAAAAGATCAGTTCTTGATATAAACTGCAGTTTTAATGACTTTCAGTCAGAGGTGTGAGTTCAGGCTGAAGTCTTTGAGCATAGCTTGTGCAGATTCACAAATAATGCGATTTAGCTGCTCAAAAACACTGTTTTCTTCAGGTGAATAGAGTGCAGTAGGTTCTTAGATGATGTCATTGACTGTAAACCAGTTCTTCAAGACAAGATACTTATGCTCAAAGTCAGTGCAGAGACATTTTAGAGAATAGTCAGAACAGTTAGTCTTCATCAATGTGACAAAGTTCTTAATATGCTTGACTGTCTTATCTTTGATTTTCATGAAAAACATTCAGGTAAACCTTGTGAAGTTGTCAGTAAGGGTAACAAACCATCTTGAACTGTCATAGACAGTGAGCATTATGAGTTCAACAACATCTGAATGAATAAGATTTAATGATCAAGTTGCTTACTCAATAGAAGCATTGTAAGAACAATAAGTCTGCTTGACTTTCATGCACAGTTCACAGACATCATGTTGTCAAGAAAGATTCTTAAGATCTATGCTGTTAATGATCTTAAACAGACACTCAATGTTTGTATGATCTAAATGGCTCAAACATTGATGTCACATATCAAACAATACCTTGAACTCACAATTAGCTGCAAAGACATGAGACTGAGATGTATTGTCAAGATGTAGCTGAAAAATCCTGTTGACCTCAGAAGTGTATTCAATGATGTTGTTTTTGTGATGTAAGGTGCAGTCATGCATGTTAAAAGAGATATCATTAGCGCACATGCAACAGTCAAAAACAAGGTTTGCAGAGAAATGAGAAGCATGCATAACATCTTTGAGGATAACCTCTTGTATGTCACTGTCAGAATGTACTAAACATAGTAAAATCATGTTCTTTTCAATGATCTGAGCAGGTTCATTAACTGTTTTAAGAGATCTAGAAATAGGCTCATAAGTAAAAAAGAATTTGCATGTAGAACACAAGGGATCAGAGGCTTCAGTATTGACAATTCACACACTCATAAGATGTAATTCTATGACAAACATAAAGCTGAGTGTTGTGACATTGTCATCAGTCTTATTGAAGATTGATTTGACATTGTTGAAGAACTTGTCTGAGAACTTGTCTGATGATGACAATTTGTCTTTCTTCTTTGCAGCTCAAGCTGCATTGAGTTTCTTCTTCTTATAAGAGTATTTAACAAAGCACATGGGTTTCTCATGATCAGTCTTCTTACAGTGTGAACACTGAAGTGACAACAATTTTGATTTGTCACAAAAGGCCATTGCAACAAAGCTCTTATTATTCTTCATTCTAGCCTCATCAATCAACTCAACAGTTAAGAAATTGAAAGTAGAAGTTGTAACACAAATGAACTGACATTTAGCTGTGACAAAGACATTGAATGTAAATTCAAGGTTGTTAAGAAGAACAGTGAGTATAACCCAGTCTGAAAAGGTAGAATTTATCTCTTGCAAACATTGTGATGAAGTCTTTAGCTGATCAACATAGTTCTCAATGAACTTAAACAAATTGTAGTGATGACTTAAAAGTGTCATAAACATAAGGTATCTGATGTTAAAGCCCTGAACCTCATACAACTTCTTGAGCTTCAACCACATTTGACATGCAGAAAGGTCTTGAATGAATCTCTTAAAGTCATTCTGACATGACAGTGCTATAGTAGCACATGCTCTGTCATTTTCTTTACTTCAGATAATGTATTCAGATGAGAACTTTAAGTTCAAAGTGTTGACATCATCAAGTTCAACAACTGGTTCAGAAGATGTGTCTGAAACAACAGCTCATAGATCTTTGTTCATAAGAATGAACTTGATGTTAGTGGCTCATGAGGCATAGTTACTAGTGTCAGCAAGATGAGAGAAGTTGAAAATGCTGTTTAAAAAAGTCATGATTATGTGAGTTGTTAAGAACAAACATCAAAAATGTAAAAACTATCAAAATAGCAAAGAGATGTCAACTGAGAATATCATGATGACAAGTCATTTGAGAATATTGAAACAACAAAGGTGTTGTTTGAGAAAGTACTTAAATAAGCTATTAAAACAATGAGTCATTTAAGAAAGCACTCAGATGAGCTATTGAAATGATGAAAATGTCAAAACTGAGAATATCAAGTAACAACAAAAAAGAAATCATTTGAGAAAGCACTCAGATAGGCTATTGAAATGACAAAAGACACTGTTAAAAGACAGTAACAGTGAGGTCAATGAATGACTGACTAATGTCTTAAGGTATGAAGGCAGAATGTTAAGCTCATAACCTGTTGAACAAAAAGACATTAAGTCATTGATATAATGACCTCTATGAAACAACTGTTGTTTTAACTAGAATGCAGAGTCTGCATCAACAGCATGACTTTTGTGTGAGCTGACTAAGCAGCGTCACGTGACACGGCAAGTTCCGGCGCTAGGTCAGAATAGGACTGAAATCCTCAACGAAGCCTCCTTATTTCAACAAAATTAAATCTTATGAATATTCTGAAGCTGTCATGTTTAACTCTCATAATATACTTCTCATCAATGATTGAACCTTAACGGTCAAAGACCGTTCTTTTTTTGCCGGCAAATTCGGTTGCTGATCGGTCTCAGAAGCTGACACGTGATGAGGCTTTACTGCTTTAGGTATCTACCCGTAGTTTCGCTACCTTATAATAGCTCTCTACAGTGCATCACCAATGCAACCAAATGTTCGTCCAAACTACCCTGTGAGGCCTACAGCTTAACCTTGTGCTTAGTATATTCCGTCACTATTCATACCTTTCCATGCAGGTGATAGAGCATCTAACCTTGCAACGATGGGCCATCTAATTACGCTGGCAACCTGCTCACTTAACCAATGTAATTTCCTGCTCTGTGGTCTTATTCTCACAAATACATGTGCTAACAATCTGTTTAGGGGCGCTTGACTTCGAAGGAAACTTGCAGAGGATACTTGAAAGTATTCGGCAAGCCAAAAGTGCAGGTGCAACCGTACGCATTGGACCAGAACTTGAAGTCACGGGGTACGGTTGCTTAGATCACTTTTTGGAGGGAGATCTGTACGTCTTGCTAAGCCCGTAAATACCCTGTTCTGACATCAATAGGTATCTGCATTCATGGGAAATCATCGCGCAAATTCTAAAACATGAAGAGTGCTTGAACATCTTGATCGACGTGGGAATGCCCGTGGCTCATCGCAACGTCCGATACAACTGCCGCGTCTTCATCCATAACGGTCAGATACTCTTCATTCGGCCCAAGCTGTGGCTTGCCAATGACGGGAATTACAGGTACTTACTCTTTATGACTAAAGGTGCTATGACTGACATCATTTGCGTAGGGAGATGAGATACTTCACTCCATGGTGCCGTCCACGCCATGTTGAGGAGTATTACCTGCCCAGGATGATACGCGAGATTGTTGGGCGCACGAAGGTACCATTTGGGGATGCCATTATCTCCGCACGGGATACCTGTGTCGGTGCAGAGACGTGTGAGGAGCTTTTCACACCAGACAGCCCACACAACCATATGGGTCTAAATGGTGTGGAGGTATTTTTGAATTCAAGTGGAAGTCATCATGAACTCCGAAAACTAGATACAAGAGTTAATCTCATTCGAGAAGCGACTCGCAAAAACGGAGGTATCTACCTATACTCTAATCAGCAAGGAGGTGATGGAAGCAATTTATACTATGACGGGTGCGCAATGATCATCGTGAATGGAGAAGTTGTGGCTCAGGGTTCGCAATTTTCCCTGAATGATGTCGAGGTTATCACAGCAGTATGTGTGAGTATATGTGCTTACGTACTTTGAACTGACTATCTTCGACTGGCAGACTGTTGATATCGAAGAAGTTCGAAGTTATCGTTACGCACCTAGTAGAGGGTTGCAAGCTACTCAGGCCGGCACATATCAGCGCATTGAACTTGATGCCAGTCTTTCTGAAGATTCCGTCATCCTGAACCCAAACATCAGTCCCTCTCCAACAATGGAGGTACGCTATCATCAGCCACAGGAAGAGATAGCTTTAGGTCCCGCTTGCTGGCTGGTTCGTCTTCTCCCCCATTACCTCACCTCAGTTTCACTGCTTATACGGTCTTCTTAGTGGGACTACTTGCGTAGATCCAAAGCAGCAGGCTTTCTCATACCGCTCAGCGGAGGCATCGATTCGTGTGCCACATCGGTCATTGTCTTTTCTATGTGTAGAGAGGTCCTAAAAGCCGTTAAAGCTGAGAACCAACAAGTCATAGAGGACGTCAAGCGCGTAGCGGGTGAGGCAGAAGATTCATCTTGGCTACCATCTAGTATGAAACATCGACTCTGCAATGTAGGACGCAACTATGGCTGACGCATCTTACAGCACCGCAAGAGCTTTGCCACAGAATCTTCCACACGTGTTTTATGGGTGAGTCTTTCGCTCCCGTTGAACAGCTTCTAAATCTGCAAAGTAGGTCTTAGGACTAACTGGTACTGTAAAGGGACAACAAATAGCAGCCTTGAGACGCGAGGTCGTGCCAAGGATCTAGCGAAAGCGATAGGAGCGTATCACACGGACATGGTAAGCAGAGGAATCAATGTATGTTCAGTAATAAACTGACCGGGCTCGTTTTCGGTAGAATATTGACGACGTCGTCAATGCACAGCGAGATCTCTTAACGCAAGTCACCGGATTTGAGCCCCGCTTCAAGGCGCACGGTGGTAGCAACGTCGAGAACCTTGCCCTCCAAAATATTCAAGCACGCCAAAGGATGGTGACTGCTTACTACTTTGCTCAGATGCTACCGACGGTCCGGCGGCGTAGAGGAGGGGGAGCTCTGCTAGTTCTCGGCTCGTAAGTCCTCTCATCTTGAGTTCTGGAATATTGTACACCGGATTTGGCTGATTTGATTTATCATAGCGCGAACGTCGACGAATGCCTCCGTGGGTATCTGACGAAGTATGACTGCAGCTCTGCAGGTAAATTGTTCCCTGATGGAAGGGTTTTAGAACTTTTCACTAAGGCTAATGACCTTTATAGACATCAACCCCATTGGCTCAATTTCCAAGACTGAGTAAGTCTCAGATGGTTGATGGTATTCATGAGCAAACGTGCTTACACGACGACAGCCTCAACGCCTTCATCGCCTGGGCCGAAGTACACTTTTCACTCTCTATCCTAGCAAACTTCCTCAAGGTACGTGATTTCAGCTTAGAGCACCACCTCGAGTCGCCTATCGCAACTGATGAGTGCTTACCTAGGCCATTCCGACCGCAGAACTTGAGCCTCTTACTTCTAACCAGAGCGATGAGGGTAAGCAATACATTCTCAGATTATGGCTAGGTCGTTGACAACTACTCATCAGTGGACATGGGAATGACCTACGAGGTACGCGGCTCAACCCACCATCTTTGGGTCAGCCACTTTGAGATACTCATGCATTTGCCAGGAACTTTCTATCTTTGGGCGACTTCGCAAAGTCAATAAACTCGGTCCATGGTCCATGTTCACGCACCTCGTGCATACGTGGCGGGACCGCTGCACACCTCTTGAAGTCTATGAGAAGGTTCGGAGGTTCTACTACTATTTTAACATCAACAGACACAAGATGACGGTTATGACGCCGGCGTATCATGCGGAGCAGTACTCGCCAGACGATCATAGAGCTGATCATAGGCCGTTCCTGTATCCAGCCTTCACGTGGGCTTATAAGAAGATCGAAGAGAGCCTAACTAAGCTGGAAGCGTCCGCTGATAAGGTCATTCCAGGACAAGAAAGCTCCAGCTAGGACCTACAGCTGTCGGGTACTAATGGAGCGGTAAGATTTTAGACTTGAGACCTTGTGTCACGGGACAAGCGGGGCTGATGCCCTTATGCCACATCGCCGCTGAGTCAGCGTCGTATATCTATAGAGCTGAGTGACACCTTTTGCCACTCAGCAGTAGTAACCAAGTCATTCATCACCATCTGCTCGATTCATGTCTAGGCTACATGCCGAGACCCGCTAGCGGGCCAGCTGCGGTCGGCCAGCGCCTAGCCGCAGCTGTTTCCCTGCCCAAAAGCCCATATCTTGACACCTTTAGACCTTACCGCTGCCAAGTCCAAGGGCACAAACACCTATCGATCGAATTGGTAACGTCAATACAATATACACTTAGAGGCACTCAATTTGATTGCAAACGGCAACTGATAGCGCATTAATACCCTTTCAACAACACGGCTGAATGAGTTAAGGCGAGAATAGCGTAGCAAAATGACTCGAGGATAGAGAGGGATATCAAGATCGACGGCACGCAGAGTGTTTTAGCGAGATTTTTGTTTCGCAAGGTTGAGTTGCGAGTACTGGCCCTCTTGGAGGGTTTTGACTGCCTCTCACTGCTTCTACTACGCTTCACGGATGTTGCAGCGCTCTGAGCTGGAACCGAGATGGACAAAATCGAGCACGGACTTGAGGTCGACTTGTCTCATACAGCTGAAGATCTTAAGGTGTGTGAAGAGCCACTGTCATTGACTGCAGATGTTGCCGCTAGCAACATGACGCATTTTTCCTTTTCGATCGCTGGCGTTTTTGCCTTTTCTCAATGGCGGGCCGGTTTTCTGAGCCTGAGGAGTGAAGAGCTGGTTTGAGGATGATTCGTCCTCCAACTTCGATGACCCTCAAGGTGCGCGAAGAGATACCTGGGTTTTCCGTGGATTTTGGCAATGGAGTGGCGGTTTTCTTCGTACTCTTTCTTTTGTCGATGGCTGGCAAGTATCCCTCTTCCTCTTCATCGTCCTGCAATCCTTTCTCTTCTTGTCCTTGTCTTCGGCCCATGTCTTCACCCTCCTCATCCCCATCTCCATCTTCGTCGTCCAGAGCTTTCTATAATGCCTCTGCCTCCTCATCTTGTTCTTCCAGAACTGTCTTCAACTCCTCCTCCACATCTATGGCCTCCAAATCTTCGCCTTATACTTGAGTTTAGCGAATATGTCAACAAGTAAAAGATCTGAAACCTACCATACTAGACCATCAGCCTTGTCCAACAAGAGATCACCAGGGCCTTTCTCCAAGTAGTGCCATACGCTTGCAAGGGGAAGTAACTGTCGTGTAAATTGGAAGTAAATATTGGTGATTTTCTGTGTCATCAGCACATCTGGCCCCGCTGTGTGCGCGAGCAGAGGTAACTCCCTATCGTCTGGTAACAGCAATCGATATATGTCAGACAGACTGTAGTAGAGCTTAAACTCTCGCAAAGCCGTTTTCAATGCCTTATTGACTCGCAAAACGTTCGTTCGGGGCGGCATAAGTCCCTCCCCCCTAATCTGCTTTAAAGATTTATACAGTATAGTCCAATCGCAAAAGCTGGATGACCATACTATCATATAGACATCAGTTCCGAATTTATACTCCTTGAGTTTGTTAGCAACTTCCTCAATCGTCTTCCCTGGAGTTGGCTCATCTGAAGGCGGCCCCGTAGCTGCTCTTAATAGCGCAATGCGACCGTTGTTACGTTTGTACAGTTCCCTAACATTGCAATTGTGGTTGATCGTCGTATTAATAACTTCCTCATCCTTGGCATTGCGGATGCAAATCTGCGTCATGAGGCGAGAGCCATCAACTGCTGGAAAGAGAAATTCTAAGTCCATGGTCACAGACTTTCGGCTTCGTTCCTCCCATAGATTTCGATGGAACTTCCCGTCTGCGGTTGTTGGAAATTCGATAGGCTTCCATATACTCCCGAATTCGTGTGACAAGTCGCATCCTTTCTTCCCACATAAGATAGCGAACGTTTCTGGTAATCCTCAAATTTTCTTGACCGGCGAGAAAAATGGTTTTTACTCAATACTTCGATGGTGGCTTCTAGATTTGTTGTTCAGTAGGAAGAAAATCCGTCAGTAGGCTCAAAACATCCTGCCGTAAGCGTGCATAGTCCTTCGCTGATTTTCTCGTGGATAAGGCAGTTCGGTAGGTGATCCCGGTATGTTGCAAGTAGAAATGACTTTCCACGACCACGGCACCGACGACGGGTACAGACGCCTTTGTGTATGGCGTGCAATTATCGCAAACAACATATCCTCGATGCCTTCTTTCGTGGAGCTTTGTTGGAAGATTTGAGTCTGAATCTTTTTCCACCTGCTGACTACATATGTACGGAAGGTGCTCAAAATGCGTTTTCTCATGATCCCTTTGAGCAGTCGCCAATTGTGCAAATAAAAGGCCTCTCCCCGGTGTGAGTCCTTCGGTGTGATTTAAGCTCCGATGACCGCTTGAATCACTTAGCACAGCTAGGATGGCCACAGACATAAGGTCTCTTGTCTTGATGTACGATGAGAGCCGATTTTCGTTTGAATTTTTTGCCGCAGCCTGGGTGGTCGCAGGCATGGGGTCTCTCATCTCGGTGCGTTATCTGATGCTCAGCCAATTGATCATTCCCTTTAAACTTCATTTTACAGCCAGGATAGCTGCAAGCAATGGTTGCTTGCTTATGTTTTGCCTGGCGATGAGTCGATCTCTCGTTCGAACTAGCGAAGGTCTCGGGACACTCATTGCACTTGCAAGCTCCCTGCATGTAGAACCCTGTGCTTCGCTTTCTTCCAACTGTTCCTCCCTTGCGAACGACACCCATACTGCCGGAGTTCGAAGGTCTTCGAGCGTTGTGGTTGAAACCTTTGGCACGTGTTGAATATCTAGCCATAACAAGTAGTCGCACCCAACGAAAGGTTTACACGGAGGTATTTGTGCGATTACCTTAGGGGGTTAGCTCGGCGTTTTGATGCAGCAGGAAACGCGACGTCGCCGAAGGCGGCATTCAGGGCGCAATTCAGTGACGTATTTGGGTTATGATAGCAATACATTCTCGTGCAGCAGCATGAAATATGCAATCAGTCATCATTTCATTATGAATCCATTTACCCGGGAATCCGGGATGTATTGCGGATACGACCGAGGGACCGCATACTTTGATTCCAATGCACTACGTGCTTATAATGTCTCCAGCACTCTACTCTTGGCTTACAATATAGTACCTTCTGCTTATCTTTTCAATATAATCGATTACTGTGCACCTGCCTTGATTGAGCTCTTACATTCCCTCACATCAACACCGAACTATTGCCAGAGATGACATCACATCCACCCGCCCAGTGCTGCACCGTCGGTGTCAAGCATGAGGGGCAGTCTACCGGCGAACTGAAGCAAATCGGAGATAGTATGTGTACTCACGTTCACCACTCCCAAGATCGACTACCAAATTAACTTGTCCGACGTATCATCGCACAGCCGAAACCTACTTCGCATACCCTAAAGACGGAAACACCCAGAATGCAATTCTCCTCTTTACCGATGTCATCGGCCACAGCTTCATCAATGCCCAGCTCATCGCCGACCAATTCGCCGCAAATGGATACCTGTGTGTCATGCCTGACCTATTCCATGGGGACCCCATGAAGTTGAACCCTCCCGCCGGGTTTGACTTGATGAAGTGGCTAAATGGTCCACCGGGACATTTGCCAAACCGTGTTGATCCAGTCGTGGATGCTGTGATCAAGGAAATGAGAGGGAACATGGGAGTCAAAAGAATCGGGGGCGTCGGCTACTGTTTCGGTGGAAAGTATGTCGTCAGAGATCTGCAGGAGGGCAAGTTGGATGCCGGATTCGTCGCGCATCCCAGCTTTGTCGAGGCGGATGAATTGAAGGCTATCAAAGGCCCATTGAGTATTGCTGCCGCCGGTAAGCACGCACAAGCTCCCTCTCAAGTGGAAGTCTGCTGAGTAAGGATCGTAGAAACGGATCAAATCTTCCCAGCTTCCAAGCGTCACGAGTCCGAGGAGATCCTCGCCAAGACTGGACTGCCTTACCAAATCAACCTGTATAGTGGTGTGGAGCACGGCTTTGCCGTCCGAGTCCCAGATCTAAACATCAAGGAGAAGAGGTTCGCAAAAGAGCAGGCGTTCATCCAAGCCGTACAATGGTTCGACACACACCTGACGCAGTAGGTGTGATAATGTGGCGCAAGGTTAGGGCTGTGATAGACGTTGACTGGATTACACAGGGCAAAGAGCGCGAGATTATAGATGTACCGTAAGATGGAAGATTGTGGTACGATTATGCCGAGAATTACCCCCATAGCATGCTGGCCGGCCAACATCTCCTGATGCTTGTTCAGCAGTGGTGTATGTAGACGGCTGGCAGGCCTCGAAACATTGAACTCAACTCTGCTTTCAGGGAGGTTACCGATACCGAATGTTCTCAGTTAATACACTGGGCCTCACATGATCAACTTGTCGATGTTATTTCAGGCCGATCTTAATCGCGAATACTTCTCTGCCGTTCCGCACGTAGCTACCAGGTAACCTGTACAAAACCGCCACAGTCTGACCCGAAGTTTCATCATGCACTCCCTCATACTGCCACCGCGACAAGTTAACTACCCAAGAGTGTATGAGCTTCATAGATTCCCGAGTCCTCCATTCACTACCCAAAAATACCTTGACCGTCAACGTCGGCACCTCCCCGAGCGCAACTCTCCAGGACCCTTAGCCAAAGCCCTACACTGCAGATGGAGATGGAGATAAATCCTACCGGATCCCCGGGCAAGTCATCAGGCCCCCCGCTCTTACAGACCATTCCCACCACTAGCCTTGGCTCCCTTCTCCACGTCCGCGCTTATGAGGCTGTGGTACGCACTGATCTCCTGATTGATACCCAGAAGCTCTACATACACCATCGCGATATCCTGTGAAATCTTTGCGGCGTCCTTGTACAACTCCTCAAGCTCCGCCTTGACGCTCGAGAGCCGCTGTTCTACCGCCGTGCGCTTCACATCGTCCTGGTCATTGGCGCTGTGACGCTGGGAGGTAAGTCTTCTGACGAGCTCTTGTTGACGGAAAGTTTTGATCTCGCAGACCGACGCTTGAGCTTGATGTTCGAGCCGGCGGGCCCGGATGGACTCGATGGAGGCGTTCAGCGTCAGGAGCCTCTTCTGGTAAGCTGTCAGCGAAGACATGGTGCGGCTTGACGTGAAGGTACGGGTTGGGGAGCTGATGTGCTCGGATATGTGGATTCAATCCGGGACGTTGTCTGAGAGTAGTGATGAGCAGAAGAGTGAGGACTGAAGTGAGTTTACGATGAAGTGGTCTATGCAGCAGATTCACTGTTGGAAGTGGCCGTGGGGACCTGAGCCTTCCACACTTTTATCGAATGTCGTTTGAGACCCAGCTTCAACTCTAAGCACGTCGCTCTCTCATAGCGGACTTCCTAATGTGTTGACTTTCTCGACCAAGTCCAATTTTGCTCGACGTTGCCCCATACTCCTCTACGACTCCCTCTGTAGCAGACTGTATGATAACTCTATAGAAAAACCAACATAATAACTCCATCCTCCACCCGGGCAATAATGTTGGGTTTGACCGGCGCAAGTGAACCATCTGTGACTGCAGGACTTGATTGACCTAGCGAGATGTTTATCTGGGCTCTAACATTATTCCTATCGGTGTAGCCGCACCGAGAAACGCAGGACATAACGTAAGGCGTGGCAACGTTGAAAGATGAGAAAGACAGGAATTCATCAGGGACGAACTACGCACTTGATCAAGTTGCGTGTATCACTTGATACTTGAAGTAGAAACTACAATGATTTCAATATTCCAAGAGTAATCTACATTGGTTATGCATTTCGATCGACAGTCATACACACAACTGAGCGACCAGGTTTCGAGAAAGCCGAGCGATCGTAAGTGAAAAGACTCGATGTCGAGGACCGAAATCCGATTGTTCTAGAAGTACTTGGATACGAGAAGGGAAGGAACGACTCGATCATGTCGTGGGCATCGACGAGGCGGACGGGTCGAGCGAGCTTTTGACCTTAGGTGCAGATCGGGCCGGTCGACGAAAACCGAGCTGCTGACCAGATGAACCATGCCTCCATCTGCAAAGACTGCCGATGGAGCCTCTCGAAGACCATAAGAAGAGCAAACCAAAAGCAGAAAAAGAGAAGACAGATTTGGAAGAGACGAGTCTCCGAAAGCACGAACATTCCGAAATTTTTGGAGGCAATACCACCTTTTCAACTTCAACGAGCCTTAGTGCTTGGACCGATTGCGTGCACGCTTCCGCACTCCCTGAAGTTGACAATAATACTGGGAATAC
>JAABUP010007974.1_pt1 | contig 13779 bp, 19 predicted proteins | sample 5559201 | NCBI WGS metagenome assembly JAABUP01 (sample SAMN10711887, study PRJNA513373) | rock metagenome | isolation source: Antarctica rocks | place: Antarctica | reverse complement strand
TCACTCACTCACTCACTCACTCACTCACTCACTCACTCACTCACTCACTCACTCACTCACTCACTCACTCACTCACTCACTCACTCACTCACTCACTCACTCACTCACTCACTCACTCACTCACTCCATTGAACACGTGTCTTCCGCCAGGGTCAGGTATGTACAATCGACTCGGACTATGACCTCTTCAATGCTTTCTGATGGCCATGGCTTTCTGTTGTTGTGCGGGAGTTTCTCAGCTGCTGCCGCTTCTACAGCACTTCCACACACAGCTTGAACAGCCTCTGCTGTCTCTGTACTTTCAAACTGATGACAAATTGCGTGTTGTCTTCACTACAGGGCGTTCTTAAGTGCTGTTGCAGAAGCCTTCCATCAGAAATGCATGCAGCAGAACGCCAGGCTGACATGTGACTCCTGCTGAGTTGCAGGACCAGGAGAATTTGAACGAGGCTCGTGAGATCAGTGCCTTCATGCGGCGTAAGCGCAGCGGGGACGTCAGGTTCTTGAACGAGGAGCTGACAAAAGATCTGCACACACTCCAGGTACACATCTCGAGCACAGCCACATCTTTCTGGCAATCTGGTAAGGGGACATGTGCAGCAGTTTCATGTTAGACAGCAGGGTGATGTCTTGCATAGACCAGGTTGTGCTGCTCTATATTGAGTGTGAGGTTGCATGCAACACTTTAGACACAAGTCTGCAATCAATGATCCTGCTTCACTGCTCACAGCAGTTGCCTTGGCATCAGAACAGCGCGACATGCTGGCACACCCTGCACTTTGGTGATAGCCAGATTTCGTCCTGAAGCTGATCAAAATCTAACTTGCACTCTTATCCTGTGCTCACGCTGTGCAGATGAACTCAGACCCAAGGCTGGAGTTTGGCATGGGCACTCCTGTGATGCAGGAAATGGCCCCTCCAGATATCAGTGAGCTGTTGCAGGCATCAAAAGAGCCCATGCGCAAAATGTTGGGTGTTGAAACTGATGAGGACTGGCAGGTGCGCCCTGTGGCTTTCTGACTGAAGCTGTGTGTTGTGAAGCAATTGCATTGTGCCCTTTGTGGACAATGTCGAATGTACACGGTCGTCAATGGCTCATCAACAGCCTGTGTAACGACCTCCTTGCAGCAAGCATCACACTGCTGGTGCAGTCAGATTGCATGAACAAGCAGCCTGCATTCTTTGCTCAGCATACCACAAAGTGGTTTTACTTGCTTTGGCTGAATTGATGCATGCTAGCATGCACGTCCATGCAGGAGTTGACAGAGGGCTTGGCTGACGAGTTTGCTGTCATGTCAAAACAGCTCGAGCAAGAAACAATGAAACCAAGGGTGAGCAACTCCCCTGGTCTATTGCGCTGCACACTTTGCAATGCTTTGTTTCATGGCTGATTGGCATGCCTGTTTTCGTTTGCGGCTGACACCTTGGCTAAGTATCAACAGGGTTTCAAAAGAGGCTGAAACGCTCTTGTCATCTTGCTTTCTTATGGTCAATGCAGGCACAAGAAGCATCTTTGCAACGTTTTGTCAATGAGTCCATGCCCAGCACCCATCCTATGTTTCCGGTCGTGTCACAGTCGTTGCAAATGCTGCAACACAATCCCAACTGGAATCACCAAAAGAAGGCTGTATACATGTGGCGCCTCATCAACGACTTGAGCTGACATTGTCTCATGCTGACTCAGCCGACAGGCTGCAATTTCGGCTGCTTTTGTAATCAGACTACTTTGGACAACATGCATACATTCAAGCGTGCATGCTTGGTGTCACAAGGTAGAACAAAGCTACATGACATTTCATGCGGCAAGGTCTGGCACGCACTTTTCGGTGACTGTATTGACAATTCTAGGCTTGCTCTCACAAGTCGTCCTTGTCCATGTTTGGCCATGCATCGAAAAGAAATCCCCAAAACTGCACCGGTTACCCACATGGACTATGGAAATTTTCTATTGTGGCAGTGCATGTTAGGCGTAGGTCTTATATCATGTGCCCTATTTACTGAAAGCCTGATACTGAGATAAGAGTCGACATTGTCAGCATCTGCCCATCCGTCATATGTTACCACGACTTTGAAGCAGACAAGCTTTGATCAGGGTGTCAAACAAAAGACAGAACACGTATAAGCTGGAAATATTACTGCAAATCATTTTAAATAACGCTGCTATCTAGCGCAACAGGCGAGGACTTTTCAAAGAGGACTGTGAGGGAAATGTCTGAGGAACTTCTGCGGCATTGTGGAGACAGAATGAAAGAGTGCATCCGTCACTCACAAATGAAACCTGTCAAAGCACAATTGATTGCAGCAGTCACATTGTCAGGACTGGATCAGGGCGCCACGCCATGATCAATACAAATGCTTCAATGCAATGTGTAGCATAACAAAGTCCCTGCTGTTGTACCAGAATGCAGCCAGCATGGACAATGTACTGCCCTATAATACACCCTGCCAAAGTTGAAAAGCAGCTGATGTCTGCAGCTCACTCATGTGCCCCAACAGGCCCCACAGCATCAGACAACCCAGTCAGATGACTGCAACTGACTGCTGTGGTCATGTGCAACACCGACAGAACTGGCAGCGACTGTTGGAAACCCATCACAAGATGCACTTCCATCAGTCACCGCCTGCTGAACAGAGTCATGATTGCGCTCATGTGGTCTTGCTGCCGCCTGATGTCTGCTGTGGCCAGGCTGCTGCAAGCTATCTACACGAAGAACAGGAGAGGGCTGAGACTTCCCAGTTGCAAGGTGAGGTGGGCCCTCATTTGCATCCCAGGGATCCTGAGCAGCCTGCTGTTCCTGAGCAAGCTGGACTGTAGTAATGACATTGAAGACATCTCGGGCTGATGGGCGTGACTGTGGCTCCATGCTCAAACAGTGCTCCACCAGATCAGCAATATCTTGTGGGCACTCAGCAGGCACCTGCATTGCAGACATCCCCTTTGCAAGGCTACATGCAAGCACTGATGGCACGTACAGACAAGCACGGTATCTTGGCAGCATAAGCCAATCCATGATTTGTGATTGGCAATCTTTTTTGCCTGGCCAAGCTGATGTGGCATGCATGCATATCAGGACAACAGTGCGCGCTTGGCAAATGAGGCAAATGAGGTGACATGCATGCACAGCAGAACAGCAAACGACCCAGGTGTCATACCTTGATGGGTCGCAGCCTGCCTCTGATGGGAGGTGTAGCAGTCACAAGCTCCCACAACAAAACACCAAAACTGTAAATGTCCACCTGGAAAACACAGCACCCGCTAGCATTCAGATCACTCATTCACGCAACTGCTGGATACGTGTCTTCCCCTAGGGGTCAGGTACGTACAGTCTTGAATTACACCAATGCTATATCACCCAGGCTGTTAGTGATGCAATGAACGGCGAGCATGCATCCACCTTGTTTGTGCTGGACAGAGTTATGTATGCATACTTACAGAGATCTGCAGCTGGTAGGACTGGTACGTGTTTATGTAGCGTAACGTTTGCAGCTGATCAAGGGCAAAGAGCACAAACAAGCTCTATCATCAACACCATTTGGGCTGCTCAGGTATAGACTCTTGTTGTCCACCCTAGCACACCCCTGACAATGCCAGTACATGCACAAGGTGCAGACTAGAAGGAGACTGCCAGTACCTTCTCATCACATGGCTGATCGAGCAGCTGCTCAGGGGCTGCATAGGCAAAGGTGCCCATGGCTTGGCTACCCTGAGCAGTGTTGCCCATGATGTGAGCTAGCCCCACATCCGCAATCTTAGCAATGCTGTAATCTGCTGTCAGCAACACATTCTTGGGCTTCATGTCCATGTGTACCACCTGCAGGCATACAGGCTATGGCTCATGTTGCTGCAGAAGAAGAAAACCAAAGCTGCTTTGCGTGCTGACTTGTTTGCAATGCTCAAGCTGTGACTGTGCGGTCTGTGTGTTGGACACTCAACCCATCATTCCTTTCACCTGTTCATCTTCCCAGTTGCAATTTGGATAGGGATCACAAGCGATGACAGACTCTGAGACAGGAGACAATAAAAGGTCGCCGTGGACTTGGTGAGTGCAAAGGACACTCAGGTCACATGGCAAGGTCAGGCAGGGCAACAGAAGCAGGCAGTGGGAGAGTGTGACGAGGTGTGGCTGACCATATGCTTGTGCAGGAAGTGCAAGCCTTTGATGATGTCCAGGGCCACTGAGGCTCCCTTGTTGTACCAGTGCAACTCTGCTGGTGCCTGAGTCAGCGCCTGCCTCAGATCGCCCCCCTACACAATGCATGCCTGTCAAACCATCAGGTCAGGCATCAGCTGTTACTAGGCCACTGAGCCAGCAGAGAACCTCTGACAAGCGCATTGTCTGGGAACAAGTTCAGGTGAGCAGCAGTCAGACTTGCAAATGCTTTATGAAAGACGTCATGAAAGAGCTTCTTGTGTTGCTTGCATGAGTCTGTAAACTGGCACCAAGGCAAGGCATGTGTTGCGTAACGCGCTGTATGCTTCTTGCCTCTGCAGATGCAATTCAGTGCTGAATAGCTACTTGAAGCCAGTGGAGGTCAGAACACTTGAGAGTCAGTGATACATTTGTGTTGTTTTCACTGCTCACCCCCATATGCTCAAGGACCAGCATGGTCTTGCCTTCCCAGGGGCACGTGCCATAGAACTGGACAATGCTCCTGTCAAAACTGAGTGACTTCAAAATCTCTATTTCCTGCAGCCCCATCATAAGTCCAATTTATGACAAGTCCATGACCCTGATGTGCCTTTCAGGTTCACCAGCTGCTTCACATGTAATCAGTACAACATCTGTGGACTGCATTTTGTATGTGTGAGTTTTGCTGAGTTGTGCAGCGGGGGCACACAATGGCATGATGACTCAGGGGCCTTTGGACTGCACCTGCCGGAAGGAGTTTATATGATAATGCGTTTCCCCGATCAGCATCTTGAGTGCTACATCCTGCACCCCTCCTCGAAGCCCTTTGACAACCTGCAGGCACCATCCTCTATCAATCATAGCGCTCATGATGCCACTCGCAAACAAGGACCACACCTCAGAACACTCACACTGGAAAATCCTTTCACTCATGCCTCCAGCATTGGAACTGGCAGCTGTAATTCTGACCATACATAGAATGAAATAGACCATAAGCTACTATTTGGACCCATAGAGTGACTGGCCAGAGGTTGCCACGCACCAGACAGGGGAGGATAACAAATTGTGCCAGGATGCGAGGTGTCATCAATACAAGAGGTGGCCCCATACCTGACCAAAACTGCCAATACCAAGAACCCAGTCAGACCCATCTGGTCTCTTGCATATGGTGATCTCAGCAGGGTCCAGATCCCAGGGCTGTGCAGCACCACCCTCTGACCCCAGCCATTGGCCCACAACAGGGACAGAGGTGAGCTGCACAGGGGAAGAAGTGCCTGAGCTTCCAGCAAGCTCCTCTACACTAGCTCTTGCTAAGCCTGGATGAATGCCATGATTGGGCTGTAAGTCAGGTGAGGTCTGTAGCACTGCTGCAAGCTTTGCCTGCAGCGACACACAGGCCGTGAGCGGTGGTGACAAGGACACCATGCAAAACCATTCTCCTTCCCAACTGCAAAATGGAATAAGTTCTTGGAGGCCACGTTACAGTACCAATTGTGATGGCTTTGAGCCATCGCAATTGGGCTTGCACATTTGCGGTGACAACTCGCTATAGTAACCACAGTTCCGATCGATGACCAGGGTGGCTGTTGTACACATGCGAGAATGTAGTAGCACTGGTTTCTGATCAGGAATCTGCATCAATTGACTTAGATTGTTGCTTACAATGCTGTTGCCGCAGCAACAGAGCATTGCATTGGAAGTGGAGGCATGCCATTGCAGCATCAAGGTATGCCCTCATAGACTCTTATATGAAACTAGCATGAGAATTGAGCAAGTTTGCTTACCTTCTGTTGTCTGTTCTGCCGCTTGTGACGCAATGCATGGAATGCGAGAGCTGCTGTTGCAGCAAGGATGGCCGCGCCCACAAGTGACACACCCACAGACACGCCCAGCGGCACTTTGTCTGTATCAGTATTTGCATCAACATAGTCTGCGACCTGTTCTGCAAAGGAATCTCCGGCAAATGGCTGAAAGTTTGAGGCATAGGCAACTGCATCTACGCTGCTGTTGAGAACAGCAGGGTTGAGCATCTGCTGGGAAAACATAGAGTCTGTACCATCAGCCAAGACTGCTTGTACAGCCTGCAAAACCCAGGAGGCATCTACACTCAGAGTGTGCAGATCCTGACAGCAATCTGTAGCATGAGATGTGCACCATTCTGCTCTTGGATGATGACAGGTGCCTTGCAGCGCAAGCATGCAAGCGTGCCGCAAACTAATCAAAGTGCATGAACAAGCATACTCGCACGCGAAGGCTTTTCAGCAAGCAAGCCTCATCGACATGTTGCGAATGGCATGAACATTCTGAGACAGGGAACATACTGTTTCTAGGCTGGCCACAGGGTAGTAGGTGCTGCTAGACGCAGTCAGGGTGAAGTTGGCTGCGTAGGAATAGTTGCCAGATGCTGCAGGGAGCTGGTCATAGCTGGTGGAATTGTCGACCCTGATTGTGATGAGATATGTTTCATTGGCAAGCAACAAACTCATGAGGGACAACACCAGACTCTGATCCTCCACAGTGCAGCAAAGAAGATCTGAGCTGAATACCTGCAGCAGGAGTTGTGCCATGTTGATGCAAATGGAACCACACTGCCCCTTGTGTGACATAACGCTGCTGTAGGCAGCAGAAAAGAAGTTACCTGCAGGGTGAAGTTGAAAGACGCGCTTGGCGCAATAGGCATCCTTCTCAGGTAAGTCACTGCTGCTGGATCAACCACAAAGTTGGTGGTAATGAGCTTTGACTGCACAGCACAATGTGCACATCAGCACAAGTTTGTGAAGCTTGCTGACTAGCTCTGATTTGCTTTCCCGACAAACATGCAGGACAAGTGCGGGACGCACCACTGCCCAGCCTTGGTTTCTCAGATAGCCCTCCTGATACATGTTTCCAAGACCTGTTACTGCACCAAAGTCCACCAAGCTGGCAGCGCGAAACACACTCACTTTCAGCTGTAGGTCTACACAGTCATATGCTGTGAGATTGAGGGTGCTGGCGTGAGCACTGCTTGCAGAGGTGACATCTGCACATCGCCATGACATACGTATTAAGTTAAGAAGACGGCTGGAAGACACTGAACAGCGAAGACCTGTCTCAGAAACACGGAACGTACTTGCAGCCTGTGCTTCTGTGGCTTTCAAAACATCAACATAGTAGTAGGTGCTGATGTTGACAAAAGTAAATTCGCTGATGTCTTGCAGCAAGGCTACATTGACTTGCCCACTGGCGTTGACGAATCCTGCCCCGCATAATCTTTCGCTGACAGTGGCTACCTCGAGAGATTGTCCCGGTGGAAGCTCGTCGGAAGTTATGTAGGTTGAAAACGGTACAGTCCAGCTGGAGTTGCCGACAAGCTGCTGAATCTCTTGCACTAGTAAGTCTTGAACCTGAGCGCGACAAACAGTATGCACAGCTATAAGGGAGATCAACCCAAAAATTGCATGCCTCATGCGCTCAGGCACTTTTCACCACTTGTCATCACACGACTCGAGTTTTCACATTATGGCTCACACGATGACGAGCTCTGCGACCTGTTTGCGTCAGAAGTGCAGAAGTCTTATTGAGTGATGACTCATCAGCTGGAGTGGATTTGGATGTTGCAACTTGCAAGCGGGAAGCTCAGCAGGTCAGCATACCGAGCAATCTCCGCAGCACAGGCAGAATGCAGCGTACCGAGCAAAGCCGAGGAGCAGACACAGGCATCTCAACAGGTCACCAATACAGGCCGGCCGCACGTCTTCAGTCTCTGCAGATGCAACTGCAAATCTTGTCAGTCTCCGGAAGCACGGCTCTGCCTGCCGTCGCTTGCTCCCCTTATGCCTATCGGCAAAATGCATAGACGCTGTTTGCTACTGGCAGCTGTTTGTCTTTTGACTGTTGTGGACGGGGCCCAGAGTGCAGCTTCCGGTAACCAGTCCACAAGCTTGAGAGTCGGTGACTATGCCGCTGGCCAGCTGTCGAATGGAACAGCGCTCCCATTGTACACCTTGCTTTGGAGAGCTGTTGGAAGTGCGTTTTCGAGCAACACTACCGCTGTGAACCAGGCTTTTGCTCAAAATGCCAACACAGCTTTTCTGCAAGCCCCTCATACCATGACCTACACAGTCGTCAATATTTGGAACGCTGCACCTTCCAACACCACCAGAAAAGTGAATGGGGCTGCAGGTAGGTGGTGTCTTCCATGTACTTCATATACTTGTCAGGTAACGAATACTGCAGGCTGCACTTCATTCTGTGTGTGCAGTCGAACAAATTTCAGATCCGTCCAATGCCGCATATAGCAGCACTGACCTATTGCTGAGGGCTACCTTCACTCAGGACAGCGTTTGGGAAGACCTGTCCGTCACAGAGCAAGCATACCGACAGCAAGTTTCGTCTAACCTCCAATCGTATGGCTGGAACATGGTAGGCATGATGCATCACCCTGCTCTGCATTTTTGTTTATGCCTGCTTGTGATCTCAAGCACCAGCTGAGAGTGTGACACTGTTGATCTGCAGACAGCTGTCGTGCCAATGGGCATTACGATCACCTCTGAGGCAGCTCAGGTCTTGAGTCTTATGCCCATTCCAGGGTATAGTTCATACAAGGTTGTTCTGCAGGTATGATACATGGAGTACTCAATGCTGCATGCCTGCTGCTGATGACAATGCATGCACCCATCTGTCTCAGCTTTCAGATGGCCCACCCAGCTGCAGTCTGAAATTGCCATCAACCTGGAATTGCAATCATGCATGACAAGCGCATCAGCAACTTCACACTACTGTTCTTCATGCAGGTGTCAGGCAGCAATGTTGTGCCAATGCCTTTGCAGACGCAGAACCTGATCTCAGATACCCTGCTCACTCTGTTATCATCTGATCATGTCTTCCTCATAAAGTTGACTGAGGTTGATGAGACGCAACCTGTGAATGGTGTGGGGTCAGCTACCATGACTTATGTCATGCAGAAGGCGTCAGCAACCACAGATGTCACTACGGTATGGGCTGCACTGTCTGTTGTATAGATTGCTGATTTCCTCTTACGTGCTCAGCATGCCTCTTGCCATGCATGTTCATTCTTTATCGGTGCTTCCTCGATATTTCCTGAGCTGTAGCTTGACTGCACAAGTAGGCACACGCCAGCATGCTGCACCTGTCACACAGACACATGTTTTCACTCTGTCTGTCTTGCTTCTGTTGTTTCTGTACTATGTTCTATACTTCAGGCTTTGAGTCTGGTGCTGGGCAATCCCAGTGCAGCTGGTTCACAAGCAGCATCAGCTTTCAGCCTCACCATGAGCAATCACAGCATCAACATGACTGCAACAGTCGTCTCTCAGTCCTCATTTGCCGGTGATTCCATTGGGGACCAGATATATGCGCTGACACATTCAAGCAGCAGCACCACAAAGCATCTAGGGGCAATATTGGGCAGCTCCATTGGCTCTGCTGTGGCTCTGCTATTGTTGCTGGCTAGTGCTGTTGCCTTTGGCCGTGGCTGGCTCAAACAAAGGCATTTGCAGAAGCAAGCAGCTGAATGGCACAAGGTAAATCTGCAATGCTGCTGTGCTTGTTGCACATGTTGCTCAGCAGCAAGTGCATTTCTGCCCCTGTCAGTGCTGCTCTGTTCCTCTTATACCCTTTTGTTCAAAGCATCAACCGAGTAGTCTCTCAGCATGCCTCTACTCTGGATGCTGTGTCAGCATTGTGCAGAGGTTGTTGATCAACAGCACAAGCACAGTGTGGCTAGTTTCAAGTTGCATGTATGCTGGTCATTATCCAGCAGATTGAGAGTCAAGCTATCCATCAAGCCATGTCAGCTGGACAGTGGCATGAGCTAATGAGCCTCCATTGCAAGGTTGCCTGTCTTATTGTGCCTTCACAGAGCTAGATGGTCATTGATTTATGTGCTTCGCCGTGCTGAACGGCAGTCCTGCATTTCAGGAGCAAAATGGCGCGGCTGATATTGAAGATGGCAGAAATATCTTCCATGACAGTGGCTCAAGCCTCACACATCACCCCAGCCCTGACTTGCCTGGTGCAGTTGACCCAGCTGCTGCCAATTGTTGGGACATAGATGCTGCTGACATAGTCATCTGCAAACATCAAGACGGCAGCGATTGGCTTCTGAATGTGTCAGAGTCTGGCAAGGTATGTCTTGACAGATGTTGCTATCAAGACTCGGGAATAACATCTGCAGCTGCCATGTGGCTGGACGACACATAAGGTTCAGCTGTCTGTGCTGACTGTCAGGTCTACAGAGCCATCCGAGGAGGTGTTCAAGATGTGGTGGTCAAAGTGCTGACTCACAGCACCAACTTAGCAAGGCAGGACCTACGCAAGGTCAGGTTTCAAGTCTGCTCTCTGTCGCATAGCCTCACAATGGTCACTGCTTTCCCAGCGATGCGGCATGTAAAGACAGGTGCCAACAAGAGTTGTCTGCAGGAGGTTGATGTGTTGAAGTCAGTCAGTTATGACCGTAATGTGGTCCAGTTCTACGGAACATGTCCATTGGGCAGCCAGACTATGCTGGTACTCGAGTACATGGAGGTGACGCTTCCAGCTCTGAGCCTTTTGCCACTCTGGCCAGCTCATAACCTTCACCATTGATGTTACAACAATGAGCTACGGAATGTTCCGGTAGCGGCGCACAGTTGCATCGGATCTTGCATTGCTGTTGCGTTGCTGTGCTGCCAGAGGATGTTGTGACTGAGTGCTCACCTTGGGATTTGTGATGGCAGGGGGGGGACTTGCGACATGCCCTCACAAACAGCAGCAATGGGGAGTTGCAGCAAGAAGGGTGCAGTGATTGCTCTGGATCTGGTCCGGGGCCTGCATTTCCTGCATTCTCATGGGGTGAGCCACGCCCTCTGCAGCCACTACATCTCTTTACCCTTGTGCTGTGCAACATGTCCGACCAAGCACAGCTCTGCCTCAGCCAGCCCTCATGACTGCTGCGTGTGACAACCGTGTCTGGATTATGCTGCTGGATGTTATCTCAGTGCTCCATAAAAGCGTTTCCACAGGCTTGTAGGCAGTCACAGTCACTCTGCGAATGGAGTGCTGCGCTTTCAGCACGTCTTATTTGGTTGAATTACCTGCAGGTGATGCACATGGATTTGAAGGCCAGCAATGTGCTGCTGACCAAGACAAACAGCATTGCTAAGATTGGTGATGTCGATGTGGCTCAAGTCGTGGGGTCCACCACACTGCAGCGGCCTTGTGCTGCCACTTTTGCATACTCAGCTCCTGAGCTCATCCTGAACGGTGCATGTACTGAGAAGGTAAGCCTGGCCTTCCAAACTGATGGCTTCAGCACCAACAGCTTGTCATCAGCCAAGGCATCTGCACGCCTGTCAATGCTTGTACAGCATGTACACTGGATGCTTTGCAACCTTTGTGTGCTAGCGGCAACCCAGGGGGATGACTTGCAGGTCGACATGTACAGCTTTGGTGTGATTCTATGGGAGCTGATCACTACTGAGGTGCCCAGGAGAGGTCGCCTCCGGGGTATCAAGGTGAGATCATTGACTCACCTCCTTGTACAGTTGTGAACCGGCATTGACAAGCATACCTGCCCTAGCAAGTCTTATGTGCTCTGATCATCAGCTGGACCCCACTGGATAGATTTGCAGCTGTCATCACAACAAGTCCCTTGTCAAGCAGCAGGGTGGAACCAGTTTGTGACTGTGCTTCGTGCAGGCACCTGAGGAGTGTCCTGCTGAGATTGAGCAACTGATTGATTCGTGTTTGGCGACGGACCCAAAAGACCGGCCAACTGCAAAGCAGGCATTTGATATTATCAGCGCCTGCAGCCCACACCTGGCTGCACCCTCTCCACCCACCCCCCCACAAGCCATTCACGTGCCTGCTGAGCCTCAACTTGCAGACAGCCAGGCTAGCTGGCGGTCTGCTGCAGCAGCAGACTTGCGCAATGGGCAAGCGCTGGCAGACCAAAGGTGTGACACAGCAGGCAATCAGACACAACAGCAGGTTCCAGCAAGGGCGTCTGCCCAGGAACAGTCTAATACACCATCTGCTTGGCAGCCTTCACAAGCGGATGCTGGTCTTGCCAGCAGGCAGGAGTCCATAGACCAGTTGCAGACGGCAGGTAGCACTGCTGACAGCCAGACATCTGATTGTGCGAGGACAGCGCAGGCTGTGCCAAGTGAGCGAGGTGACATGAAAACACAGCATCAGTTGCCAAAGCGATGGACAGAGAGACAGGATAGCAGTCAGCATACATGGTGGCCTGTTGAGTATGGTCAGGAACGCTCTCCCTCAACAGGCCAGCGTGTATCATCAACCCATGCGTCAGGGACGCTGCCATTGGGAGCGCAGGGACACTTGTACCCTTCCCCTTTTGCGATGGCAGTGGATAATTCTGGGCCACTGTGGTCATGGCCAGATGCTGCTCAAAATGTTGCCTGAGCTTTGTTATGGTTGACAGCTTCATGGGGCTGCTTGCTGCCTTTGCCAAGGAGTAGTTAGGTATGTTCTATTTTCAAGAATAGTACTGTTCAGCTCCGCCAAGCGATAGTGAAGTATGGATGGGATGTTACTTGGTAAGGGCAGCCTTTCCCTTGATAGACGCCTGCTGGGTGGAGACGCTTGCTGGGTGGAGATAACCTGCCAGTAGATTGTCTACACTGCTGTAGCAGGGTTATGAGCTAGAGGGCACGTAAGGCGCGAAGTGGGCTTTTGCCTACAACAAGTGGTTTCGGTTGCCTGCAACAACTGCATGGCCAGCAGCTGGACCAAACAGCAAGACGCAGCCCTTTCCTGCTTCTTTATACTTGGTGTGAAGTTGTCTCTGATGAAGCTTTTACGTGTGTTCTAGGCAATTCAGGCTTTTGCGTTTCTGGATTGAGACATAGCATATGACAGTTGCTGAACAGCAAATTTGCTGATGCAAATTAGCTGCTCGCAAAGTTACAAAAGAGTTGGGGCTGACCTGAGTGCTTTTGTGACTTTGCTTTATTGTCCATTATTCAGCATAATTAGCTGAACCTCTGCCTGGTTCTGATGGCATATATGACCTATTATACAATTTGTTCGGATAAACAACTTTAAAGATGCTACGTGGTTCTACTTGCTCTGCTGCTCAATCCGGGGCAGGCTGCCGTTTGGTTGTAGCCACCAGACACACTAAGCAGGGTCATGCACCTTTCCTTTTTTCGCGCCCGGTAATATTTGTATAGATAATATCTTTGCTTCTAAACTTAGTGGTGCAAAGTGATGGACTAGATACTTGCTTATTGATTTGATATGTTTAATGTCCTGGGGGGCAATTAAGACCCAACAGACAAAAAGTTCAGTTCAGTGAATCAAGAAAGGTACTTGTGATGTCTGATACAGCTCATAGCATGCATGTGTAACATACATATGTGAAATCCTGCCTAGACATGTTGAAATTATTGTACATCCTTGCACAACCAAAAGTGTCTGTAAAAGTCAACATAAAACGGTGATAACCAATTTTAGATGCCAAATGCACCAATGTATATGTGCCTGCTAAAAGGTCAGTACAAAGACTCAAGTTGCACTAAACTTGGGCATCTGGAGCTCTAGTTGCCCCATGCCTCCTGCATGTGCGTGTCTTGTCAGCATGGCGGAACTTTAATGAAGATCCTCTGTAAAAAGGCTTGTGGCCCTTTGACTTCAGGGTGTCAAA
>JAABUP010007973.1_pt1 | contig 13781 bp, 16 predicted proteins | sample 5559201 | NCBI WGS metagenome assembly JAABUP01 (sample SAMN10711887, study PRJNA513373) | rock metagenome | isolation source: Antarctica rocks | place: Antarctica | reverse complement strand
CCGCAAGCTGCAAGGCTTTGGCTAAAGCAGGTGAGTGAGGCAAGAAAGCTGGTGTCAGCCAACAGTCAGGTTCGAGGCTGCCCAGCAGGCAAGATTCATAGGAAGCAATACCCTGTGAAGGTCAAACTTTCTGGCAAAACATGCCAGCTGTCTTGCCTAGTATCTACTTTTCTCAGCAAAGCAGCAAGCATGAAGCAGTGGCTGTTCACACAAGGGGTAGCAAAGGCTTGCTGCCTGGACAAGCTTGCCTCTGACAGAGGTTGAGCCTGATCAGTCAGCAAACCTTTGTTTTCAGTACAACCACTTGCGATGCTCACCTAGCACATTGCACAGCCTGTGCAGAAAAATTTGCAAGAGTTTAGCCCCTAGTTCCTAATGACTTTGACTTCGACTGCTGACTGCGTCAGCCTTTTGCCAACAGGAAATTTGAATCTGGCTAGGGTTTGCAGGATCTGAACAGCTGGGGTTGCAGAGTTGTGTGTGCAATCCCTGGTATGGTGACTGATGTTGATATTTCCGTTGTGGATGCACAACAAAATTCAAGGCCACAGAAATGAAAATGTGTGTAAGCACTACTTATGATGCCAGCTGTACACATCAATGAGTAACCATTTTCCTGCCTCTTGAGAAGTGACAGATTTTATGGCCCAACTATCACCGGCTGCGGCAGTCTGCATAGCGGGCTCTCCAACCGTTCGTAGCAGAAACCTGCACTCTTCCATGCAGGATCGGCGATACGATCGAAGCTGCTTTCTCAAGCGTTGGCTCGCTTCGACGCGTCTCAGCCACCACACCTCAACAGTCACTCAGATCGACACGTCCAGGAGGCCTGCATCTCTGCTTCAGCGTACACAGCGACGATGTTGAAAGATGTCAAGGACCCAGAGTCTTTGAACAGGCCGGACGACTCTGCTCACAATGCTTACAACGCTACCACACTAAAAAACGCAGATGATGTCGACGAGGATGGTCACCATAAGCGGACAGGTGCGCCGACTCTGCATGAGGTCATCCAGTTGCGCATGTCATCATGCTTGTGCGAAACAATCCAGTGCTGCCTGCTTGGTCCTGTTGTGGCACTTCTTGTCGAGCATATGCATACTGTGACGCACTGTACACAGCTGACGAGTCGACTATTGCTGTGCCGGACTGCCACGAGAGCGACTCTGTGCTTGACGCTGCAGGGACCTGGATCACAGCAGCAGCTCACGTCATCACTGCTGTCATCGGGTCTGGAGTGCTTTCCCTGGCTTGGGCCCTGTCCACCATGGGCTGGATTGCTGGACCACTGATTTTATTTGCATTTGCCTTTGTCACCTGGTACACCTCCCTGCTGCTGGCAGACGCATATCGGTATCCCAAAGATGTTGGAAAGCGTAATTACACATATCCTGGAGCTGTTGAAGCCATTTTGGGTAATTCCTTTTGTTTTCTGCAGTGTGCAAGTTGTCATGTCACACTGAAGACTTGTTAGGCAACACAGCGTCAACTGTACGCACTGCTGCGGCATATAAACAGAATGCTGCTCCTGTGGTCTGCAATACCATATGCATCAGCTCATAGTGGTGATGCTGTTTCTTATGTGATGTTGTAGCTGACTTGGAACACATCAGCAGATACGCTGCATATTGCTGCATCAGGCATGCTGTACTTCATGCAAAACCGCAAGGCACAGAATTGCGCGATTTAAAAGTAGTGCACACTGGTGCCACCCTGCAATGCTGTCTGCACCTGTGCGCTGCCCAGAATTCACTTGTTCAGTACTGCAGGCGGCAGATATGTGGCGTTCTGTGCCATCATCCAGTATGTCAACCTAGTGGGAACAGGCATTGGCTACACAGTCACTGCTGGAGTTAGTATGGTGTAAGTCACCTTTCTCTGCTGCCTCACAAGCATTTCAGGTCATATATATTTTTGACATCAATGTTGTTTTGCCACTCTGCGCTTCTGAACAGTGATGAAAAAAATCCCTGTGTTGTTCTTCCTTCAGGGCTGTGAGGAGATCCAACTGTTTTCATTCTCATGAGGCACAGCTGGCAGCTCAGCAGGCAGCTGGCTCTGACGAAATCTGCCAGGTTAGTCACCACATGTCAACGATGTCTATTTTGAACGTCTTTGTAATGCAGACATGATTGCACATCATGACTGACACATCAGATTACAAGCTGAGCCTTGCATCTTGCTGCATGCCATCTGCATGGCATATGCGCGCCAGATATGTTGAGCCCCATTTTTTCCCCCTCACGGCGCCATTCACTCTTTGCTTCTGCAAAGCTGCAGCCATGGCATTAGTCAGTGTGTGTTCTTGCGTAGGTGTCCAATACCCCTTTCATTGCTATCTTTGGGGCCTTCCAGCTGCTGCTGAGTCAGATCCCTGACTTTGACCGTCTCTGGTTCTTGTCTGTTTTGGCAGCTGTCATGTCCTTCAGCTACTCCTCCATCGGGCTCGGACTGGCTATTGGGAAGGCAACAGGTGTGCTGCCATTTCTGTCTGTTTTGCCTGCAATACATGGTGGATTCCTACGTGGTTGATGATGGTAAAACCTTTCAACCTGGTCCTGCTGACGTCATGCTTAATGCTGCTGTTCTAAAGGTAGATCTTCTGACACCAGCCTTTCCATCAGCCAGCTTGTCTTGCTCATGAACAAACATGTGCTGTACCTTCCCCAGCTTTTTCTCCTTGTTCTTCCGCCCAGCCTTTTCTTCTTGTTCTTCCTCCTTCTCCTATTCTTGTCAACAATACCGTAAGACCTGTCCAATGGGGACAGTGTACATACGCACTTTCAAGCCTACTCAGCTTCACGCCTTACGCTTCATGCTGCATCATGTCATGCTAGATCTTGCACATGTGCTTGCAATATCTGTGCTCTGCCTCTGCTGTTGTCCAGCCTGGATGTTTGTGGGTGTATGGGTGTAAATGTAAGGAAGATGTTCGAAATGCAGAGCATCATGCCGACCATGGGTCCCTGGCCGGTACCCCAGAGACCCCCCAGGCCTACAAGGTGTGGAACGTGCTGAATGGGCTGGGAGACATGGCCTTTGCCTATTCCTTCTCTTTCATTCTGCTGGAAATTACGGTGAGCACCCCTTGTTTCTGTATCGTGCGTCAGTACATCAAGACAACTATGAGTGACACATACTTGCACTTGCGCTGATCTTCACCACATTTGGCATTGGCACATACATCCCCCTGCAGTAGGCTTACACAGCATGCAGCCCTCCCTGGTGGTTCTGTGACATTGTGCTCATTAAAGCTTGCAGTCAAAATGTCGTGTGCACTCACCATTGCTCTGCAATCCACTCCAGTAGGCCAGCATGCAACAGCTCCTGTTTCTCTAGGTTTCACAGTATCTGCTCAAGCATTGTATGCTACATGTAATTGTGCGCAATCAGCGCAGCTTTATTGATGTAGCGATTCCCACGCTGTTGTCTGTGCATGCTCTGTGTCCCGGCTGCAGACCAGATTCCAATGAAGTGCTATGCTGCCTTTTCTCTGGCAATGCTGTCTGGGCATGCTTTGTCCATGCAATCGTAGTGTCAGTGCATGCACCTGTCTGAGGCCTTTTCCATCTGAGACAAATGCAGGATGACTCCCAGCATGATCTATGTGTTTAACCCTGAACCTTGTCAGAATCTTCTAGTTCTGTCAGGCAGTTCTCTGGCAGGTGCTGTGTCATCCCCTTTTGAGGCTGCCCTGTGAGGCGGCCCAATGAACATGTACAACAGCTCTGCCACCTCTTTAAACCTGAGCCATGGTCTTGAGTCCAGGCTGATTGCCTGCAGGACACACTGAAGGCAAAGCCATCAGAGTCTTCTCAGATGAAGAAAGCCACCACCACAGCAATTTTTGTCACAACCAGTTTCTACATGGGAGTAGCTCTTATCGGATATGCTGCCTTTGGTGACAACGCTCCAGGAAATCTGCTGACGGGCTTTGGTTTCTACAACCCATACTGGCTCATTGATATTGCCAATGTCTTCATCATGGTCCATTTGGTTGGTGCTTACCAGGTATGGGCGGCAAGTGTGGCGCTAGGGTTTTCCATGCCCTCATGCAAGTCGTGTTCTTACTGTGCATGGTGCATGGCTACTTTTGAATGCTACTTTTGGATGACTGTGCATCAACACTGCAGTATGCCGGTCTGACAGACAGTCCCTGAAGTTTGCAAAGACGTGCATGTATTTTATTGCATGTACGACATCATTGCACATGATTTGATCGCCTTCTGTGTGAATTCGTGCAGTTCTCCTGTTGGCATCAGTCCTGGGTGTGCTGAGGCTCTGCATTTATAACCATGTGTGTACTCAAGGTTATTCTACAAACACATGGGTTTGGGCTCAGGTTTGGGGTTCAAACACAGTACTGCTATATGCTACTTAGGCAATCCTGACATCAGCATCCACAGCCTCCTTACCGGGCATCAACAGATTGTTGCAATTGCGATGAGCTTGGTGGTGACTGCCCTTGTGTGATGTGACAGGTGTACACACAGCCCTGGTTTGCCTTTGTGGAGGGGCAGATGTACAAACGGGTACGTAAGAACTTTTTCACCCACAAGGAGATTGTCCTCCGGATTCCTGGTCTTGGTGCTCTCAGGCTCACTCTCTTCAGGCTGGTCTGGAGGACTGCATACGTCATCTTCACCTCAGGTACACCTTTATACACTTTAGGTTTCAGGGGGTTAATCCTTTAAACCCTAAATGTTTGTTGCGCTGTTTACATGCTGTAGGCTGCATGTAAGTGTGAGACTGTAGCATGTGTTGTTCAGATCACTCCGCTTCCCCAAAGCTTGCAGTTAACAGCGCAAACAATCAGCTCATCAGCTGTCATGTGTTACTCTGCATACGGTGGCCAGTGAAATACTCCTGTCTTGCAAATGCCTGTACTTTCTGATACCGCCGCCAGGCACTGCCTGTCAGCTGTCGGGCATTGTTGCATCTCACCTCAAACTCAACACTGCTCCATTCTCTTGTTGTCATTCCTCTCTACTTCACACTTTGATGCTTCTGTGTGCTCGCAGTCATCGCAATGCTGCTGCCCTTCTTCAATGACATTGTGGGCCTACTGGGATCCATTGGCTTCTGGCCGTTGACTGTCTTCCTGCCCATCCAAATGCACATCGTCCAAGCACAGGTCAGGAGGTTCTCGCCCAAGTGGATTGGGCTCCAGTTCCTGAGTACCGTCTGCCTTCTGATCAGTTTGGGAGGAGCTGTGGGATCACTGGCTCAAATCGTGATCGACTGCAAGGATTACACACCTTTCCACACCAGTTACAGTAGGTGATCAGGCACTTGCTGATCATTTACATGACTGCCTCCAACTTCAAGACACATGTGTGTACATCTCTTTTCAAGCTGCGCTACATGTGTGAGTGGCATGTCAGGAGCTGGACCAAGCTCATGGTTTGTAGTCTGTCGGTGACTCCATTCGAGGAGCCATCCAAAGAGCCATCTGATGTCACAGTAAAGCATTTGAGCTTGCAATAACAACACATCTCGTATCGTGAGTTGTCATTGCAACAAACTCCAGCTTTTCAGTCATTGATCTTCTGCCGGGTTCTGTCGGGTCTTGCTGTCTCTCAGATGATTTCTTGCTAAATCAGCTGTGTCCACTGGTTCGAAAGTTGCCGAAATGCTTGATTCCAGCCATGGAATTGTGTACCAGTAGCCTTTAGCTTGCCTGCTGGACAGTGTCAATTGGTACATGCGCGTAGTACATCAAAGGCATTTGTAGGATGGTCTTGCTGCACTAGCCTCTGCAGTCTTGTCTCTTTTTCTGAACAAAGATGCAGAATGGAGATTTTACACCTGTCGGGCAGCACTGCTCGCTGATTCTTTGAGCTTGCACATTGCTTTCCTTTTATGTTCAAGCTAGGATTGGTCATTTGATTAGGTTAACTTTGCAAGTATTGGTTCCTGCACAGCTTCCCTTCTTCAGCGCGGCTCAGATCCTCAGTGTTTTAGCTCTGTTGACTTTGAAGCTATAATGTTGCAAAGGCAGCACTTGTCATTCCTACCAGGTGATCTTTCTTTTCATGGTACTTCACCTGTTGTAGGGTAAAACCCCACGTTGTGCATTAGACGTCCCTTAGCTCATTGTGTACCCTGCGACATCACTTCGGCATGTTAAGGCTGTTTGAGGCAGATCAATGTTCGTAGTGACCTTTCTACTTGCCATTGTCAGTGCTAAATTGAATCTGGCATGATACAAAGGCATGCTTGGCTGTCTCACTTGCTCATATGTAGGCTTTTGTCAGCTTTTGTCCTGTATTTCTGCCTTTGCTTACATCAGCTGACAGAGGCTCAGAACGGGAATGGAGTCACTGTTGCAGCTGCAGGACCTCAACCTTGCTGCGACTCACAACGCCACAAACGTATGGACAGCCTGTCCACAAGGCACTGTGACAATGGACTGTTATGATTCCTGATGAACAAGGCGACACAAGAAGACTGTGCACATGTGCAAGACTATGATGTAGCCGGTGCTGTCTTAATGTATTGCAGCTTTTCAAATGGTTTCTCCCGTGCCAGAGTGTGTCACATGTAATTACAAAGAATCATACCCCAGCTAGCCTCTTCATTACATGGATGTAATCATCAATAATTCGTTTCACAGCAGAAGGTATTTCAGCGAACTGCAACAGCATCACGGTAGTCTTGCGACAGTTTGCCTTGTTTGGAGCGCCTCATCATAGTGCAAGATGGATAAGATCGCCACAGCATCGCTCTCCACGATCAAGGTGTGTTATTTGCAGAGAGGCTCGCCCTTGCTCCGCGCAGCTGGTAGTGCTGCAGGCTTGTGTTTCAGGTCGTTGCCGTTGGCAGTGTGAGGTTCCAAGCTTGTGCATAATGCAGGAGGGACAGAAAGCTTTGCAGCAAGCACATGCAGAGAAGGGATTTATTCATTTGGTCGGCAAGTAAGCTTTCGATGCACAGCTTGAGCCTGCTTTGGGAGTTGGTGTTGACTAGCGTCGTACTTCGTGTGGCATGTCACAGCAAAGAGCACGACCTCAAGGTGCAACTTAACTGCCCAGTCAGCTCGACACTCAGACAGAGGTTGTGTTGTTGTGACTGCAGAACAGACAGGGTGACAAGCGTGATGATCCCCTTGGCCTTCACAGCTGTTGGCTTGTTTGTTGGTGGCAAAGGACTCTACCACATGTACACAGGCACAGGGAAGCTTGAATGACGTATAGTCCCTACAGTATTGATACAGCAAACATATCAAATTGCTAGAACACACAGGAATATCAGCTCCCTGGTCAGACCACTGCAAAGCATGCAGCATTTTAAGCAATCACAAAGCTGGTATGTGATATATGACTGCTGCAAGTCATGTGTTTGCATCTTCTGACTTATCGCATCCAGTTATGAAGGAAGTCTTAAGATGTCTCGTCCTTTTCGTTGATGTGGGTGCTACTGAAGTAGAATTGCATTGAGCTGCATGTAAGAGAGCTGTGACAGCCCTTTGCATTATGCTCACATCCCTGATCTTCTTCTGTATGTACAGCAGCCCAGGCATGTTTGCAATCTTATATTGCTTGATCTAGAACGTTTCTTCCTGTGCATTGCCAAAATTTGGGAAACACACTAAGATCGTGATCGTTTAGAGGCAGACTGTATCTCGAAGAAAGGTTTGGCAAAGCATAAATGCATACATAGCTTTACTTACTCCAATCACGGCTGTAAATGTGGTGATTATTCAGTGAACTGCACGCCAAAAGTTACTATCAATAGGGCCAATAAATATTGGCAAATTGCTGTACAGGTGTGTCACATGTGTGTCAAACAGTGTACAGGTCAACAGCACAAAGCAATTTGAAAGAAAACGTCATGATCCAGGCATCTAATCCATGACCCACAGTTGCAAGTGGTTTCTATTCCCCACTTGCTTGCTTCTGCTCATGTGGGCCGGTCTCAGGACCGGCGAGGAGTGCCTCTGCACAACACATGTTGTCACTCAAGGTTGCAGCAATGCATGCACAACATGAGTGCATGCATGATGCCAGTGGACATGCAATCTGACTCAGTTTGTCAGACCGAAAGGGGCTCAAACACAACAGCTGATCTGATATGCAGCCAGACAATTGCTTTGCAAGCTGTAAAGCATTTGTGCACTGTCGCAACAGCCCAGGCGCAAGCAAGGCCAAATAAGCACCAGACAGTGTATTTTGCATGCTGGTCATCAATCATTGCCCTGTTGCAGCCCCTCAAGGTGACCCAACACTGCAGGATCCTCAGCAAGTACCAACACTGCAGGTGACTGAGCAACTGCTGTCAGCCCAGACACTGAAATATGTGTTCAACCAAAAATGAAACGAAAAAGAAAAGACGACGCCGTGAGGCGTTCAATACTAAAAAGCTTGAGGTGATCCTGAATTGGGCCCAAGTTTTGCTAGGCCGATCAGCCATTTGGGTGACAGGTCAGTGAACCAACTGTACTGTCAGCGTGGTGCAATGCAAGCCATTCCATCTGTCATAACAGGATGGCAGCAGTGCAGCATTTTGTGTCCAGGCAAACACTGCAGGATTGTGAGCAATACCTGTGGAGAGTTCCCCATCCTCTGCAGCCACTACATCAACAATGCTGAGGACGTCTGGCGACCAGGGGAAGCTCTGGACTATGAGAATGGCTCCCTGAAACTTGTCTGCTAGGCGCAGGGCAACTGTCATGGTGAACTGCAACAAACATGAGTGCTGCTGCTGCATGTTGTGGTGCAGCTTGTCTGCAGCATCCAGGGACTTCAGGAACCTGCAGCGCATGCAGACTTGCTTTGGCAACCTCATTTCTTTTGTTCTTTTTTCTTGGCTTCGGCTTTGCTTGGGTTGGCTTGTGTCTTCTTTTTGGGTTGGCAAGGTCTTGCTGCTGAGGATTGCAGACATGTGACTGATGTGAGAGTGCGAGGCCCTGCTTGCTATCTTGGCAATGCGACAAGCTTCAGCCTGATGAAGCCTGTCCACTTTGACAGCTGCTGTAAGATGCGACGATGTGCTGCGCGATGCTGTTGCAGTCTGCAAGCAGTCACATAGATGTTCCAAGGCACTTCTGAGGCCAAAGCGATGTCCCTTTGCGGTGTCAAAAGCCAGGATGCCACCCAGCAGACAATGTGTGATCAATGCATCACCACATTGTACAACCCAATGGTATATGTGCATCTGACCCAACCAAGGCATAAGACAGGCAACATGTAAGCTGAAAGACGGCAGGCATGCAGCAGATCCAATCCTTGGGTTGCTATGCAAAATTGAGCACCTGGTCATGCAAGCTTGGTACAACATGCTGGTTGATCCTGACAGTGATACGGAACCTCCCCAGATTGAGATGGAGCAATCGCTGCCTTGATGTACGTCACCACTGTGTGCTGCAGTATGCCAAGACTGTGTGTTACAGTATGCCATCTCTGTGTGTTGCAGTATGCCAACACTGTGAGTCTTGACACACTGCAACTCACAGTGTAAAAAGATGTTGACAATGATGATTGGTGAGCCTGACCTGTGAGAGGTGGAACTGTAGTTGCCGCCATTTGGAGCGGCAGCCTCCAGACTGCTGATAAGCCCCTGCCGGTCCTTGATGATGAAGCTCAGCGCTGTGAGATACGCCCTGCGCGCCAGCTTCAGATCTTGCCTCACATCTGGCCCTAGCTGAAGCTCTTTCTGCAGCAAGTGGTGCAAATGTGAGGGCAGCCTGTCAGAATTGATAGTCCTTACCGATGTGATTTTGGCTGTTGGAGATGCCCTACACACCAGCCTGAGGTCTTGCTTCACCTCTGACGCTACTTGAAGATCTTTCTGCAGCAAGCAATGCAAGTATGAAGCAGGCTGTCATAGTCAATAGTCCTTGATGATGATGATACTGGCTGTTGGAGATGCCCTGCACTCCAGCGTGAGGTCTTGCTTCAGCTCTGGCGCTAGCTGAGGGTATTTTTGCAGAAAAGCAAGTGATGCAAATGTGAGGCAGCCTGTCAGAGTTGGTGGTCCTTTATGATGCTGATGTCTGCTGTTGGAGATGCCCTGCACACCAGCTTGGAGTCTTGCTTCACCTCTGGACTTAGCCCAAGCTCTTTCTGCAGCAAGACAAACAGTATATCATGATGCAGACTATCAAAACTTTGGTCTTTGTCGTCTAAACAAAGCTCAGCGCCACAAGGCACACTATTTGCACCAGGTCCTGTTTGATCTCCTGGAGCTAACCAAAGCTCTCCCTGCAGCAATACAGTTTCTGCAGCAAAGCAGCAATACGGTTTCTGCAGCAAAGCAGTAATACGGTTTCTGCAGCAAAGCAAACATTGAAAGCTGAGGCAGCCTGTGAAGGCTGCAGTCTTTTCTTGTGAGCAAAGGTCGGCGCCAAGGAGCACACTGTCTGTGTCAGCTTAAAGATCCTCTGTAGAGTAAGCATCAGGTCTTGCTTGGCCTGTGGTGCTACTTGCAAGTCTTCACGCAACATGATACAGTTTCTCATGACACTTGAGCTGTATGCTGTGTTTTATATTCATACTTTGCAGTGCACGCGTATCTGTTGCATCCTGATCTGCATCTATTGCTGTGAGTGGCTAGTATTAACGCATAATCACGACTAACCAACATGCCATCACTGTTTTAAAAAGTAACTGACGTTAGGACGGCTGCTGCGCTCCTGCACATTGCCAGTCCAATCATGTATAGCGTTTTTATAAGCTCCTTGCGCCTCATACCCCTGTGTTAGCCTCAGGTTTTCACTGTCATCTTGTATTGATATATCTACACAAGTTAATGCAAAAAGGGGCATAAGTTCCCCGAGACAAACTACCACACCTTGATGACATTTGCACGGTGTGACACACAACATCCTTTGTGCAATCGCATGCATGTGCACACAATAGCGCTGTCATCCTCACTGTTGCTGGACACACAGAAGAAACTAGGAAATGGGTGAGACATTATTCCCAGCCACCATATCATCAACTGATTGTATGAAAGATGAGGACTGACCACAATGCGAGCCCAGTAGTCTGGTCCGGGCGCCTCCTCAGCATTGCTGGGGGCGGCTGCATCCATGTTCAGGGAGTGAAAGGCAAAAGTGCCCCTCGGGTTCGCCACCGCCATGCCAGCTGAAAGGGCCAGACCCTCTCGCACCAGCTGTGTCATACGCTCCATTGCTGGGCTGTTTGCATCGCCGTTAGCCAGCACCTGGAGTGTCACAGCAGACATGTGAAACCTGAGTCCTTTGTCACTGCAGCCTGACTGAGGTGTTTGAAGACGTTTTGGGACCAAGCGCCAATTCCGTTCCATTTTCATACATTGTTGCTCTGACTGGTCCCACAGTACACCATGTCTGGGATTGTGCTGCTGCTATAGAGCCCCATGTTGAACCAAGAGCTTGCGCAGTTTGCAGGTTAGACGTTTGCAGCTATACACATCAGCTATCAACTGCACTGCAACACAGCTCTTGTCATTGTAGTAGAGTACAACAGGGGGTAGCTTGGCTCCTACCCACCTGGTTTGGCTTCTAACAAGCATTTTGGTGTTCGCCTTGCAGAAGACAATAATGTGGCCTTGCGCATTGACTGTGGTGCTGTGCTTCAACATTGCAGGTCCTATAAGATATCTTGGTGTTCACATCTCAAAAGATGGTGAATTGGCCCTGATTGTGGTGCTGTGCTGAAACGTGTCAGTGGTTAAGTCAACAGCTGGTTGTATCATTCAGATTGACGCTTTGCTCCAAGGTGCCACTTGCAGTCAACCACCCTGCTGCAGTTTGAGCATATACTTGCAGGCCAGCAAAGAAAGCCAGCCTCACCAAGCACTGCGCCAGTGCGTTGACATAGTCGCGCCACACTCCAGAGTGCTCCTCCCAGGAGAGTCTGCGAAGCTGCTCTATGCTCAAATTGATGGGCTGCTCTGGACGCACTGTCAGCAGCAGCCCCTGCTGCAACCTGAACTTGTCAATGATCTCCTTTCCTGTCTCTTCAGGTACCTCAAATGCAGGGGCTCCTGCACAGCATTTGTGACAGAAACTTGACGCAAATATGTGCAAGAAGGCCATATGGGTCAAGAATGTGGGTGATTCAGAGGACCCCAAATGACCATATGATACCTGAATGCGGTTTGGTAGCATCTGCATTGTCCAATGAACAACATACATTGTGTGTAGAGCAAAGGGTGCAGACACAAGTATTTCTGTTGCAGCACAACACGTGAATAAACCCCTCACTCAATGCAGCTGAGGATGCATGTTTGCCTCAAGACTGTCTTCCCAAGTCAAGCATCGTGATCTGACATGCAGCTTGTTGGACAGGTGTAGATGTCTGATGAGCAATACACAGTAAAGGTAGCCTATACTGCATGGCATCACAAGCAAGCTGCTACACATGGCAACAGCTTCTGTAAAGACATGCCAATGTTGTCTGAACCAAAACATTGTTGTCCATGTGCCATACATACAGGTTGCTGCGCCTCAAGTGCAGCATGCTTAGACAGAGGCCAAGGGATGCATGCAAACCAATTGCTAAACAGCACATTGCATTTCAGGCACGAGATGAGACGGCTAGCTTACTTACCACTTGAGGATGCAGCAGGTTTGGCATCTTCAATCTCTTTCATCTCTAACACCTGTGTCATACAGTGGGAAGATTCTGCAGGCTGGACTGTTGCTGATATTGCAGATCAAGGTTGATGTGTATCTGCTTATGCGTAAGATAAGCAGTCAAATCCCTGCGCAGTCACTGTGTTTGCAGAAGTCATGAGATAGAGCATATACCTTCTCAAGGACGCTATTTCTGTTCTCAAGGCGGAGTCTGTCATTGTGTAAGTGCTCTATTTGTACGGCCATCGAAGCTACCTTCTCCTCACTCTCAGCCAACTTAGACTGCACAGGGCACGCAGACTCAGCACAACAGCCTGGCTCAACCTCTGTGCTTTTGGTAGGACCTGGTTCACCTTTTGCCTTTCGCGAAAGCGCTTTTGAGCCTTTCTGTTTTTCTCCTTTAGCTGGGACTTGCGGTCACCATTCGTGCCGGCACCTTTGGCACGTCCTTCCTCGTCGGAGTCTGAAGCGCTTGGTTGCGGTGCAGGCTGTGCCGCAGCTTGCAGGTGTGTGGGAAAGGCCTCCGAACTGCTGATCTTACCCGTAGGAACTTGCTGCTGACTGGCAGACTGCTGATGTTGCTGAAGCTGGTGACTGCCTATTGGAAGCAGTTGCTCATCGACGCGCGCAAGTGCTTGGGAGGGTAAGGAACCGCTGTCAAACTGAGGTGGAGCATACATAGAAGACATGAGTCGCTGCGAGGTCAAGCCACCCTGCGTGAGGCTGGCTAGCAGAGCATTAGCAGCAGCTTGGTTGGTTGCCGCATCTGAGCCGGACATGTGCGGCACACGCTGAGCTACTGCGCCTGCGAGGTTGTTTGACTGAGCCGTAGCTTTCTGAATGTCTGTCCAGAACGAAGAAACGGTCTCGGCATCCAGGTGCCTGGACATGTACGCTCTTACGCAAAGAGGCTACGCGTGGCTGCAAGCATGCTGCCCCGCCAGTCGACGAATGGAGTAGTCGATGTCTTGACAACAGCCACTTTGAAGCATGCTTTGTAAGGCGCTGTGACTCTTCTCATGACATGTGGTGTCTGTGCGTCATCGTTACGCCGTACAATTGGCTACGCGCTGTGATACGCCGTGACCTCATGAGTACATATTTCCAGTGTTCGGGCAGAAAGGGGTACCTGGCCCAGCCGAATGGCGAAAGGGTGAAAGCCGAAAGCAGAAAGCCGGCGAAAGGTTCAAACACTAACCATTTTTGTCGGGAGTTGTGG
>JAABUP010007972.1_pt1 | contig 13782 bp, 14 predicted proteins | sample 5559201 | NCBI WGS metagenome assembly JAABUP01 (sample SAMN10711887, study PRJNA513373) | rock metagenome | isolation source: Antarctica rocks | place: Antarctica | reverse complement strand
CAGTAGACGGAATGCGGTCAGGGTAATCTCGTTTTCGGGCTCGTTGTTGAGAAGCTAAAGCAAAATAAGCAGCTGGATCAGTTAAACACGACGAACCATTCATGCAGTTATTACCTACATCACATTTAAGTAAGGCCGCTATCTGACTTTGCACCGTTTCTGTCTCCCTTAATAGACCTTTGTCCACTATCTGCCTCTTCAGCCTACCATGGCCTTCTCTTACCCAATCAATCCTCGTATCGCGGTATGCCTTTGCTCTTCCGAGCAAATATGCGTAGTAATGCCTTATGTTGCTGCCTTGGACCTGTACTATCGATCCACGATGCGTCAGTAAGACGCCAAACAAACTCCCTAAGGCATGATAGGGACCGTTTCGATACCCGGTGCGTTTCCTCCATCCTATTGCCAATCCCATCACATCTGCGATAGCCTTGGCATAAACTCACCATCAGAGAAGTTGCTTATTGCCAGTTTTGACGGCGAATCCGCCAAAAACTTGAGCGTCACATTCGGCTCTCCTTCTCGTATCATGAGATGCACTATGATGAGCGACTTAAAGACTATAGTCCACGTTGAATCGCGCAGCCTGTTTTGCAAAGCTCGAAATATCTCCGCAACCCCAGCTTCCCCAGCATGCGTTGCGACTAGGATATGCTCGACGTATTTTGATTTGGGCGCAGCAAGCTGTTACCACAATATCAGTGGTTATCGTTTCAAAAGAAGCCCAAGCGTCCATACCTTTATCTTCGTCCCACCCTTGACGGACTTCTCAAAAGCACCTGTCATGGCTGCGGTTGAAGTTGGAAATTACTGCTCAGTTGTGTTTGCGCCTGCCTCTCACAGGGCGCAATTCCGGGATTCTTTAAGCTCTGATAGAACGGTAATTGTATTCAGTCATTCATGCCTGCCACTGAAACCGTCCAGTAAAACGCCATTGCGGATGTTGTACCAAAATCACCGTAAAGATATTTGCGCCTGCCAGGGAAGCACCAGAAGCTCGGACTGTACTGCAGAATATTCCGGAGCAACTACTTAAGCCAAGCTGTCATATGAGCCCACGACAGTAATGCCCTAGGGATGAGGCAGTAACAATACTTCGTTATTCAATAGCTTCGGCAGGCGATAAAGCAGAATAGGCTTGCTAGGGAAAGTCTTGGGAAAACATTCATCATCGTCGTATACAAAAACATAGGTACGCGTAGTACGGTATTTAAGGTAATTTTGGTGGGGTTCGACTCTTGTTACTCGATACCCACGATACCTTCCTTGATAATGAAAAAAGCGCGATAGTTTCCATTGACCTTTCATTCTCTATATTTCTACTATCATCACTTATGTTTTTAACTTAGTATGCAGCCTCTTGAATATATGCAGCTTTTTGAGCCATTACTGCGGACGGCTTCAAAAGTTCGGGGCATTATCGAGAATATTCAGGACGACGATATAATCCATATAATCCGCTTCTCATAACACTTATGTTGGGGAAGGGAGGACGGATAGAACAAGAAAAACCCTCAAATCGAGCTCGCACAATCCTCTAATCATGTACTGAGCTTCTCAAACAGCATGCGGTGCGAAAAGCTCGTCGGCCATTTCCGCGATGCCCTTTGGCTTCCGACCAAGCAGTTTTTCCAATAATGGATCGACCACACCCGTTTCACCATCCTCCATTGCCCTGAAACACGAGGCCCAATTGGTCATGGACGGATACTGTTCTGGGGCCACGCTCTGATGTGCCTGGTGATAAGCAATCGCTTCCTCGGCCGGCAAGATGCGAACATTGACTTTGCGTCCAGTGTGCTCCCTAAGCAGTGTGGCGATGTCGTGGATACTGTCCGCGCGAGGTCCAGTGAGACAGATGGATTGATTCTGATACTGCTCCTACACAGCTGTCTGAGCATATTGGTATGGTTGCGGGCTAACACCTATGTTCTTTTAAAACAAAGCAAACGGGTTTCTCACTGCCTTCGCCACAACAGCCGCTGTCCCTTCCGACAGCTCCTGACGCCCCGTCCAAGCCATCGGTCCATCCCCAGCGACAACCATATCAATCGGGTTCATGGTATCGTCCACCTGGATCAATCCGGCAAAATGGTTCCAAATCTCGGCGTAAATCCCCTCCCTCACAATCGTCCATGTCATCCCGGAAGCTTTCAAATATGCAACGGACTGGATATGCGGCTGCATCACCTCGGCTTTGCTCTTCTCGCCCGTCTCCCCGCCAAACATCAATGACGTATATATCACGTGTTTCATACCAACTTTTTTCGCGGCGTCGATGGCCGCTTTGTGGAGTTCCACTCGCTCCATGCCAATGGATGGGAAAGTGACGAGGAATAAGATGTCGGCGCCCTTGTACGAAGACTCAAGGGTTGAGGGCTTCTTCATGTCGCCGTGGCGGATGGGAATGCCAGCTTCTTCGGCGGAAGATGGTACGGTGGCGGGGTTGGAGGCGGAGATGATGAGTTGGGAGGGGGGAATGAGATTCTTGGAGAGGATATACTTGAGGACGCCGCCGCCGAGTTGGCCTGAGGTGCCGGTTAGGACGAGCATTGTTGTTCAGGTAAGTTACTGGGCTCGGCGAGTTGTTATTCGCGACAAGTTTCGGAACGAGTGTTCAATTCGAGCAGATGTTGTTCACTGAAATGCTCAACTGATAAACGCAGAACATGATCACTAAGCAGCCCCGCATACAATAGTAGATGATATTTCGAAACAATAATTGCCTAAAGACGCGAAGGTACACTAATCATCTGACAGGCGTCTTGCTGTACGACACAGCAATGGAAACACCGATTCATTGCCTACAAGATCACTGTTAATAAACATGTGCGTCTCCGAGGCATCCGAACGCTCTTGGAATGTTATCATACGTATGTAACTTTGCCTTCATCTACAAAGTGTGTATACCATTGAGGTGTGTAAGCGAAGCGCATCATATAAGAAGGCTCTTTAAAGGCGTAATTGTTGTCACCAGCTATTGAAGAGAGAGCCCTAGATTGCAAACACCAACAGAACGATGCGCTGTACTTCCTCTAAGCTTCTGATGCGCGCCATCAATCAAGGCTCTCCGATTGATCGCTCCACTTCTTGAGGTGGTGATTTTCACAGCCTTGGACAAGGGTTTAATCAAAAGATGGAGTTCGGCAGGCAAGTGGCAGGCAAGCTGCGTTGATCGATTTGCCAGACGCCTTGTAGGATGATGAAAGCTTTGGGGACTGTCTATCAACAGTCGTTATGCCCTGACGGCTCTAATTTGATTCTTGTCCGCGTACAACATTGATAAACTCTTCGGTCTTTTGTGTAAGAGAAACACTGATCGAGGCGATACTTGAATCTGTTTACGCGAAAGTGTCATGAACTTCTTATCGATCACAGTATATGATGGATATAAAATCATAGTCTTTACAAGCGGATCATCTCAAATATCATAGGCTCATGTCTCTGTCGCGCGAGGTCGACCTCTAGCTAAAAGCCTGGCCTTCTCCATTTTCTGATCTACCAAGCGCAACTTTTCCGACCATTGTGCCGGATTCAATCATCCTGTGCGCCTCCTTGATGCCTTCAGCAGTCAACCTCAAGCGCCGCGTGAGGTGACACTTGATCTTGCCAGCATCAATATATTCTGCCAGCTCTTCGAGCATCTCATGATGAGCTTCTGACTGGTCACCATGATATGGCTTGCTTCCCAACCAACACCAAGCAAAGGTCAGCGACTTTGACAGGAACTGAGTTCCATAGAAATTGACATCAGCTTGGACAATCGAACAGACTTTTCCTAGCGGGGCCACTATGTCCGCGCACACGTCCAAGTACTGAGCAGTTGAATGGGTGATATATATGTATCTGTCCAGTATCTTAGCAATGTCATCGAACCAGGTTTCTTCCCGACTTACTTGATCGGCACATCAAGTTGCAAGTCTTCGACCTGCTGCTTCAAATTTTCTCGGTGATTGATGACATGCGTGGCGCCCATGTTCTTGCTGAAATCTACAGTCTCTGGTCTGGAGGCTGTCGTGATGACGACAGGCAGATCAAGCACCCATCTGGCAATTTGCGACGCCATGGCTCCAACTCCTCCAGCTCCATTGATGATCAGCAGACCGACGTTCTCTCCTTTCTTGATTTCGAGCCTTTCGATCAACGACTCGTATGCCGTACCATACGTCAGAGGCATTGCGGCTGCCTCGACAAAGTCCAAACTTTTTGGCTTAAGCGCGACGTCGCGCTCGTCCACAAGCTGATATTCAGAGTACGTGCCTTGGCGCGTTGTCCGGCTAACATAGAAGACCTCATCCCCGGGCTTAGACAGACATTGCGGACCGACTTCGAGCACTGTCCCTGCGCCATCGTATCCAATAATGTGGAAAGGTGTTGGCACGAACTTGTAGTAATCCGGAGCATCATCATATGTGCCATTCCTGATTTTGGTGTCAATCGGGTTGACTGAGCAAGCTTCGACCCTAACAAGAAGGTCTCGCCCTTGGGGGCTTCCTGGCTTTGGCACTTGCCGCGATTCGAGGTTCCCTATGGGACCATACTTCTCAACGCCGATAGCTCTCATGGTTGCCGTGATAGCAACTAGTTATTGTGAAAAGAAACTTCGCAAAGGTGTTGTTGGACTATGGCTGTAAATCCTGACCTGGGATTCCGAGCGAAAAGACTTCTTGTATCATCAAGACTTCTCGAAATACATGACTTCTCTCGCCACGCCTGTGGATCACACCTCGGCCAGCATCAATCCCCTTGGAGCTTTCTTCTCTACGACATTACTAATCAAGATCTACGCAGGACTGCTGGCGACGTGGTACTAGCGAACCGAGGCGAGTGGATACAAATAGCTCGGTCAATGCATGTTTACTCATATTCGGTCCGAGGACTCCCAGCTCTTCTACACTCGCTGTACCATGTCAATAGGTCATGACCCATATCAGCATCTCGCACTCGTTCACGCCTTTTCCGCTTACAGCCGTGATCAACAGCCTACCTATCCAGCGTCGATAACTTCATCACTCAAGGTTGGGAGTTTGCAAATTTTACAACACGAAAGCAAAGATCCACTCCCAATTTCTTGATAATATTTTCGATAGTCTAAGCCCGGGACTAAAAGAGATCCTTTTTCAGCCCTTCAGCACATTCGCCGCACCCCACAAACTTCCCGGATTCAACCTCGCTAGATACGCCTTCAGCATGCTATAATACAACTCGTCGACCGACCCCGTTTCCTGCACCGTCAACTCTAGATCCGCAAAGTACCTCCTAGTCTCCTTAATCACCCTCGGCCCATCGTCATCTTTCGTCGGATCCTTGTGTCCACTTACGACCCACCTCGGCTTCAACGCTTCAATAATACCCAACGCCTTCATCCAGTCATTACGTAACGCCTTCGTCTTACTCTCCCCAAGGTAAGGATGCACGTTGTTGTATGTCGAGTCGCCCGTAACAGCCAACCCGACACTCGGCACCCACAGCGTGGTAGTATGATCAGTATCGGTATGCCCTGTCCTTACCACCATTAGCTTCTCGCCCTCGAGCTCAATCTCATCCCCATATAGCGCTTCAGGCACGATCAGCTCCTCCGACACCTCGGCCCGAAAGAGCCTGTTGAAGAACGCCGTGCTCGGATCCCGCTCCCGCTCCACTTCCTTCTCCATCGCCGCCACAGCCTCCTCGCTCGCTACGGCCTTGGCGTCCGGGAATACCGCGAGCAAGACGCTCAGCCCGAAATAGTGGTCGCCATGTGGGTGCGTTATGTAGATGTACTTGAGCGCCTTGCCCGTCGAGGCGACCTGCTCGGCCACTCGACGTGCGGCCTCGGTCGTCAGCGGGACATCGACAAGGATGGCGTCGTGGTCGCCGTAGATGAGTGTGTAGCTCGTGGGCACAGTTTCCAATTCCTCGAGACCTGGCGGTGTGGTGCGCGTCAGACTGGCTCGGCTGCTACTGTAGACTATGAATTGCAGAGGCATTATGTGAGTATGTCGATAAGACTCGGCCTTGTTTTGGTAAAATTTGAACGACGTCTCTTTTTCTTTGCGCTGCATACAGAAATCATCCCTAACCCTCCCTTATACCTTTCTTTCAAGACCCTCGCCATGCAGCAAGCACAACACTAGAACAACCCCCGCAACGCCTCGGCTTCAGAGGTGCAAATCTTGTTCGAAAAAGCCTCCCAAAATGTAATCAAATCACTTGTGAAAGCGTTGCCGAAACGATTTTCGTTAGATCGCGCAGCACGAATGAAATTGAACATGATGACCTCGCAGCAAGCCTCGGCATGATTGTTCATTCTTTTCGTCAACTCGGTGGAAGAATAGTAATCAACTACGGTACTCCCCCATAATCAGTGACGACTACCTTAAATGGATCTGGTCGATCCAGCGAAGCAAAAGTATTACCTTTGAGTACATGGTTTGGTAAGGAGCAGCTGTGACGGGGATGAAGAGGATCTTGTCCGTGGAAATCATTGTTGGTTCTGAATGGTACGTTGTTTACAATGTAGGATGATGTGATTAATATTTAGGACCGCACAAAGAGTACTGTACATACCTTAGTCTCCTATTATCTAGAGGGGAAAATCGAGGGCGAGAAACCTTTCGAGGACAGCCCGAATTGATTCAAAACGGTTAGGAATGCTCGTAGGTTTGTAAAGTTGCTTCCATCGGAAACGTTCCTTGTCGTGTCTAAAAATGTCCTAGGCTTTGCTCAACGTAGAAAACAGCTTTGCTTAGAACTCTCTTTCCGCGTTTCCTTGCAGTGTCAAGAAGTTGACTTTGCTGTTTGTTATTTCCGAACTTTTGTGGTCATAGAAAAGGAATGAAAGCAAAGATGTGAGCCTGGATGCAATCTATCCGGATTGGCAGGCTGAAAGACAATACACTGGGGGAGTTGGGACAATGTCGAGTCTGTTGTTCGGATAGGGAGTTATCTGGGCAAAGGGGCATAAGGCGGTCAGACTCAGGCGGCCTCTGAGATGTAATGCTGTTGGCTCCGGTTGACCTTCAGCACGGGAAATTTTGCTACGGAATGATCAGATCGTGAAAAGGCAGGTTGCGAAGAGGTAAGGTAGAGCAGATTGCCTTCTATGGGGGTTTGATACAGGTGATCAAGTGTAGTCCAAGGTCATCAGGACAGTCATCATACCTTCCCCGTTGAGAGGTCCTGCCCAAAGCATTACTCTGTGCTTTCGTCTTGGTTATCGACCGGCTTATTATTATATAGTTGGCTTTGGCGGAAAGGCTATTGCGTTGTTGTTACATCTCTCCACCTATCTCAAAGGCGCTTGCAGCCACCAGATGGTAGATTGTTGACAGCGCTTTCTCATTCTTCCGCTTGGCTATCGTGAAACTCAGTAGTGCTTAGACCAAATCTCTAGTGCGCCTGCGGATTCCACCTTGTACGTGTTCGCTTGATTGCATACTATGAAGAGGAACGTAGGACCTTCGCTGAGAGGAATATTGTTGGATTTGATTATGTACATGTTGCAATGCATACCGTATTCATCCTCCTAGGTAGAACCCGCGCTTAATCATACCAACATCTCGACCCACGCTCATTTCTAGAAACCTTCCAAGTTTGATGATCAGAGATGCCTTCATCGCGTCCGCTGAAGTAACAAGGAGTGTGTGCCGAACGCCTATTTCACTCTCCCTCCAGCGCCCAACGTGCAAGCCACTTGAGCCCAATTAAGGGAGAGCTGCCAGTCGGGTTAGGAGGGATCTCTGTCATATGGTACACTCTAGGCTTTCATCATCTGTATAAGTGTCAGCTTCGGGTATGGAAGAGGGATATCTGTGATTGACTAACTTGTTCAAAACTTGGAAGGATGAAAAGAGAAGGTCGGCGGCATGGAATTATCTGTTGACATAAGGAATAAATTACGGTAATTTTGTTAGCGTCAATATCTCTTTGCAATGAAGTGAATAAGTGATGAAGTCTCTTATGCGAACAATATTTCCGGAAATCTACTGCAGCCGTCTGAAGGCATAGTGGCTGTCGGTCTCCGTGATGCTTTTAAAGCCTTTTGCTAAGGCTCATCGAATAGACCGATCTGCGCGATGTAGCTACGTTGAGGTGTCCAGGTTCTTCCGTCCCTTGAGTGCAAATAACCCTCTGATTGGGGGACGCCGGGCTTTGCACGAGAAAGTGGCACCCGAAGGGCTTCCATTCCTTCACTCATTCAAGAGCTCTAGTCAGTCGCTATCTTTCGTTCCACGTCAAATCGTTAATGTATCATGGAGCGCGAGAGCTGGCTAAATTGATGATGTACAAGTTGATTATCCCAAAGCAACGCATGAGATCAACGGACAGCTCTCTACAATACATAAACAGCGAAAGTCCTTCCCTTCGGTTGATGATGAAGTTGTCCTTCATGGATACATTGGAAAGAAGACAATACTATCGAAAAACCTATTATTTTTTTGGCTTCACAGCAAAGACCTCGACTACAGAATCCAAGCAATCTCCAGTGGTAAAACTGAAGATAAATCTCAGGTATACAACGTGGCGCATGAGACATTAAAAAGTCTTCCAACAAATACACCCGTCGTTATTCGAGGCAGGTTTAAAGATAAGGCGCCTGCCAAACCCGACACATTCCAACAGAACACAAAGGTTGACGATGTCGAGATTAAGCTTGTAGACTTACAAAGTCTGAATGAATTTCCGTCCGCCGCCATTGCGACAGAATTTCAACGTAATCAGCGACATCTTCAAATTCGACATGATAAGGATCTCCGAGATGCGCTTATATTTCGAGCGAAGGCTGCAAATGCTTGTAGGTATGCACTTACTGGGCTTAACTTCGTTGAAGTGGAAACACCGCTCCTTTTCAAGTCGACTCCTGAAGGCGCAAGGGAATTCATTGTACCAACCAGACAGAAAGGTTTGGCTTATGCACTACCTCAGAGTCCTCAGCAATTCAAACAAATACTTATGGCTAGTGGGATTCCGAAGTACTTCCAGATGGCAAAGTGCTTTCGTGATGAAGACTTAAGGGCTGACAGGCAGCCAGAATTCACTCAGGTAGGCGATGTGAAATTAGGAGTTGTTCCATATATTCCGAAACTGATTGAAACAACAGCTGGATCTCGAAATGGCATTTGCTACAGGAAATGATGTCATGGGTAGCATCGAAGTCGTTGTCAGGGACTTGTGGAAGAAGCTACTTAATTTTGATTTACCGCAACCTTTTCCCAAAATGACATATAGGGAAGCCATGTCAGGATATGGTTCTGATAAGCCAGATTTGCGGATCGGAACGAAACCCTTCTCACAAATTGAGCATATATTACCTGCAGATCTCATCAGCAAGATAAGTCCGCTCAAGGACCCCATCATTGAAGCAATGTTATTACCATTAAGCAAGTCTGCGACTCCTAAGGAAACCCACAACTTCATCCGTCAATTTTTAGACTCACCTGAAGCGGCGCCGTTCCGTGATAATTTGGAAGGGGCTCCAGGAGTTTTTGTATATGACTCCAAGAAACCGCTTTCAGGGCTGCAGGCATTCGGATTCGAAGCTGCAGAAAGCATAGAAAATCTGTTTGATGCTAAAGATGCGGATCTTATCATCTTGCAGGCCAGGAAAAATAGCCCGTTTGAAGGTGGTTCAACTCCGCTGGGCAATCTGCGACTTGCGCTTGGCAAAGCCGCAGTAGGTACAAAGCTTTTGAACATTTCGGAAGGCTTCAAGCCTGTTTGGATAACCGACTTTCCTCTTTTCTCTCCATCAAACGAATCAGAACCCGGTCAGGGTGGAAGTGCTGGCATGGCATCCACCCATCATCCTTTCACGTCACCCAAAACCTCGGAAGACGTTGATTTGCTCCAGACTGACCCCTCAAAAGTTATTGGCGAGCATTATGATTTAGTGATGAACGGCGTTGAATTAGGTGGTGGTAGTCGGCGCATCCACAATGCTGGGGTGCAGGAATTCGTTATGAAGGAAGTTCTCAAAATGCCGCCCGAGCGACTGGCAGAGTTCTCGCATCTTCTAGAAGTACTCCGAGCGGGTTGTCCACCTCACGCTGGTATTGCACTTGGATTCGACAGGTTGGTCGCCGTTATGCTGGGCAAAGACTCTGTGAGGGACGTTATTGCATTTCCAAAAAATGGGAAAGGCGAGGATATGTTAGTCAGGAGTCCTTCACCGATGAGCGAAGAGGTGCTTCAAACTTATCATCTCAAGCTTCGGGACTGATCTAGACCTGGCTGATTGCTCTCATATTTGTACCATATTGTATAACAAGGTAGACAATAATAGAAAGCGCAATGTAAACATTTCCTCTTTATGAACTCCCTACGACTGGGCTCTAAAACGTAATTCATGTGCAACTGAGCGCTGTGTCATGGCGGACAATAGCGAGCGGTAAGAATAGCGTTAGGGTTAATTTGGACGTCAACGAATGTCTCCATTCGGCTCCTCTGTGCAGCACGACAAACAATGCCTCTCTCGATTCCGGTACTGTCGCACACTTTACTACCATCTCCCCTCTCACAGTCCTCCTTCTCCCAGTTTGGAACTGTCATCGAAAGCCCCCTTCCCCCAACGATTCATTCCGTACCTTCAACCCTCCCTGTTTCACATCTGGAAGTCGTACGTGCGAACCAAAACACCGCACTCAAATTTACGAATGTAACCAGTATGCGAAACGAGTACTTCCAATCACGAAGCAAAGATCCTGGCAAAGCCGTCATGAACATATTCTCTTGCTTTCCGCGATCCCTCTCCACCTCATCTTTTAGTAGCTCCCAGGTCTTCAACGTCCGCATCCTCGAGCGCCACCCCTACACCACACAGACTTTCATCCCCATGAATATGTCTTCGACTGAACCCTCCACGAAATACCTGGTCATCGTCGCCCCGACCTTGTCCCCGACAGAGGCTTTCCCCAACCTCGGTCCTCCGGATCTGAGCAACCTGAGGGCTTTTGTTGCACATGGTGCGCAAGCTGTTACTTACGGGACTGGGACATGGCACGCGCCCATGGTGGTGCTATGGGAGAAAAGAGTGGATTTCGTGGTGGTGCAGTTTGCGAATGGAGTACCGGAGGATGATTGCCAGGAAGTGGAGTTGGAGGGGCAAGGGGTCGGGGTAGCTGTTGAGGTGGGTAGGAATGGGAGAGGGGAACGGGCGAAGCTATAAATGGAAGGAACGGAATCCTGCACTGCATCATTGGTACTGCAGTTAAAGTGTTCTTCAAGAGATTCGCTTGGGACAGCACGAGGCTACGGATACATTACCAGAGGGCTCGAGGAGAGAAGAGCATGGCTTTGACGCTCTAATGGGCCACGAAGAGCCACGGCAGTGGATAAGAAGAGGATGTCTTGAGACAGACCTGCCAGACGATCAAGCAGGCAAGGGCGCAACTTCAATCTTATCTGCCAAAGCCACGAGTAACATTTGCGGGCAAACATAATCTATATAAGGACAACACCACAGCACCGCTGAGAGTTTAAATACAGGGGATCGAAGTTGAATTATCATCTGATCAAGTATTGGCTGCCTTGAAGAGCGAACGTCTTCAAGCAGATCCGCAAATTGGAAGTAGATCCTGAGAAAGAGCTACACAGATTGATCGGACTGCGCTTTCTCTTCGACAAAGCTCTAGACTCATCCTATGAATTACTAGAATCGGGACAGGCCTGAAGATGCGCGACAGCCTAATTTGGAAGTAAAAGTTGTAAAACCAGGACGCTGTGCTCGTATCAGTGGAAACTTCGTTCATCAGTGGATCAAAACACTTGGTGCTCAAGTGTCTGACATCTTCTTAACATCAACTGTGTTTCCTACCTCTCTACGACACCGGCAGGCGCCCCAACAAATTGCGCACCTACTTCCAGTAACAACACTTAACATAATTTCTTCTTCTTCTTCTATCAAGCTGTGTCTGCAGTATCCTGATCTTTTCGAATTGAGTAAATGTCAGACCTGCCCAATATCTACTCTCAAAACACCAACAGCTGTGACGAAGAGGACCCAGAGTTCCTTTTCATGGCTGACGTAATTCAACATGTCAGGTATGGTTCAAGCCTTATCAAGAAGCTCATCATCTAATCCATTTTACTGCAGGAAGAGCGAACTGGATCAGGAAGAATCTAATGAACGGAGTTTGATCACTACAGAAGACGTAGCCAGCTCATACGAAAATGCTTTGATCAACCAAGGCCGCTTGCGTAAATCAGCTGTTGAGCTCAGAACGTTGATGCATCAATATTCTATACTTGAAAACGAACGTGGAAGCTTGCCCTTCGATGCTGAATTCCATAGGTCTCAACTCAACCCCCCCCCCAAAGCTTGTGGTTCTGACCCTTAGTGATGCAGAGAGATGAAGGCATACGTTGAAAGACTCGAGCAGTTCGATAATTACATCAGCAAATGCCTTGTAGACGATGACGAAATTGCCGATATGCACAGAAGAAATGCCCGGGTAACTGTGCTACTCAAGAGCATTGCGGCCAAAGAGGAGAGGCGGAGTACCCCACTTGGAACCTTCGACAGGCTGGTTCGCATCCCCTGGTCGATTAACTATCCACTTTGTCTGCTGGACAGTGCCGTAAACCGACATGTACGCACGGTCTACGATATTGCAGTGGGCATACAGACAGCGGGCATTATCAGCAAACTGTTGCGGTGGCCTTTTCATGGAGGGTGGCCATGGCAGTGGACCCCGGACTTTCCTTTGATGGTTTTTTTCGTAGGTAATTGGGGTGTACACCTCTTTGCGTTTGCAGTAGGACATAGGGACCTATCCACTGCTTTTGTCCTATTGCAGCTCGCGTCTTTCTTGGTATATATTTGGAGGCAGGTCTTCCCGAATTGGTGGGACTATCATTGGGAGTTGAGCTTTGGCTTCCCTGTTGGATTTCTGTGCTACATGGTCTGGCATTGTCTGTGTCGTAGAAAGACTTTTTAAGAAATCCTCGGCTATCAGATTACTATCGTTGAGTAGTCGCTAAGCGGCTCGGGGTGGACTTCGGATGGTTTGAATAGTGGACATAGCTTGATTCGCAAATTCGGAATTCGTTCCGTACAAGGGCTTTTCGAGGAGTCTTGAGCTCAAGGCAATAGCTAGAATGTGATTGGGGGCTGCACAATACTTCTGAGGAAGCTCATCGATAACGTATTGAATAGCTTCTCTTAAAGGGCACATCAGATTTGTTCGCTACCTTATTTCTCATTAAAACGTTTCGAATATGCAGCATCACCTCCCAGTCCGGCGCAATGCAAATACCCCTTTTCATGTCAGTCGGTTCGTCAACCCATCTTTGCATTGCTAAAGTCCATCTCCGGATGCTGTTCCTGAAACCTACGCACGCAACACATTAGCCACATGTAGTTTAGCATCGAAATGCCCACTCCTTTCCCCAACATGCCGGGCCAACGAAACCACCTGGGAATCCAATTACTCACTTCCTCAACATTTCCGTTTTCTTACTCTCATCACTCGTTGGCTTCCCCATCTCCTTCTGCCGCTGGTCATACATCATCTTCTCCACCATCCCCCTCGTCTCGCCGTCCAAATCCCCCAATTTACTATTCTCCGGAGTAATCTTGCTCGTATCGATCTTGAACGGCGCGTTGGTAGTCACCGAGGCCCACCATTCCATTTTATTTGTTTTGTCGAGGTGGAGAGAGATTTCTTTTTGGTTCGAGGGAAGGGATTCGAGTGTCCAGGTGGATTCGTCGACGTGGATGGGATGGGGGAGGGGACCCTGTGAGTGTATGCAAGCTTAGTGGGCTGGGGATATCGAGAGGGAGAAGATCTGGGGGGAAGTTCA
>JAABUP010007971.1_pt1 | contig 13782 bp, 14 predicted proteins | sample 5559201 | NCBI WGS metagenome assembly JAABUP01 (sample SAMN10711887, study PRJNA513373) | rock metagenome | isolation source: Antarctica rocks | place: Antarctica | reverse complement strand
TTTGCGGCGCGCAGCGCCCACACGACTATGCCAGAATCCGCAGTCCGATTTGTTTTCTACACAACAACAACAAGAACAAGACCAACAACTTCCTCCATAGCTCAACCTCACCACAACCACAACCACGTTCTACGTAAGTACCTTGAGACATGACAACATCCCATACAAGTACCGATCTCACAGACCCAAGAAAACCATGACTCAATACAAGTACCTCGCTATCCTCGCCATTTTCGGCCCGGGAACCTGCCGGAGCAATACAGCTCGACGACGATCCCACACGGGCCATCCACTTGGCCCTTGCTCCGCGCCGCAGGCGCGTAGCGGCCGGGAAATGGGTAAGTCCATTAGCTCCTGCTCTGGCTTCATGCCACGTATCATGAAGAGCTCTAGCTGATATGTGCAGCCTGCCTCTGCTCCTGCCTCTCTTTTCTGGTAGGTCACAAAGTCGTGTTTGGAATCTGATCTGCTTTGTCCGCGGTGTTGGAGGTTACCTTTGAGGGTTGGCTGATCTACACACCTACATCTCTCTCCCTCGTTATTCCTTTTGGCCCCTTTCGTGTTTGTCTTACAAGATCTACGGCTGCATGTCCTGCTAGAATTCTTCACGTTACTACTCTTGCATCTGCTCAACCCGCTGCCTCACTCCGCTGAAATCTTTCACAATGCTACTACACTTCCATTCACTATCCACACTATACCCCTTACTCACTGCTCCATTTCACGGCAACATCACACCCTCCAGCATACTACTGCACATTTCAACCGACTTAAGCACCCCGCTAACCTCCGCACTCATGCAGCACCCGCCGCCTCAAGCGCGGCGGCCACCGCCAAACGGGGCCGGGGAGCGCGTAACGCGTAACGCTCCCCGCAAGCCCCGTCTTCGTCCTCGGCGGGCGATGTGAGTACAGCCTTCTCATACACGGAATATAATTATATAGTACTAATGCTAGGCAGAGAGAGAGGCGGGGGTGGGGAGCTGTGTACTGGATCTTGGGGCGGGCCCGGCGGGGGAGGAAGGGGGGCCGGGTGGTATATGTTCCTCAGGGTTGTGGTTGTAAAGTTATGGGGGACATTGCGCGGGTTGTTTGAGTTGGGAGGATGGAGTGGAATGGTGTGATGGTTATGGTTATGGTGTGACGATGGGATGGTGATGGCGATTGAGACGACTCTAGGAGTTGGTGTGATATGGACTTTGGAATGGATGGCGTATGGGATGGGTTGACTGGGGCAGACGTTGAGTGTTGGAACTAGATCAACATCTACGCCCCTGACCTGACTCTTTTACTATGCCTTCTTGATCGTATCTGCCTTCCGTTCTTCTCCTGTGCGGTGTCGGGTATTGGTGGAGTACTCTGCGTTGCTAGATCTCTTTCTACGACTTTGAATGTGTGGGTTTTTGGGACATGCTCGAAGACAGATCCGTTCTTGGAGTGCCTCTACATGCCCGCCGCATAAATAGAGAGCTCATCAGTGTTACATGAAGGTTGAGAGTTCCAGGATAGACTCCAATTGCTGAAGCTTCAGGGATTCGTCTGAGAACATGTTCCCATGAAGCAACCGCACATACAAAGAAATAGAAAGCGATCCAGCAACGCGGAGTCCTCCAGCAGTACTAACATCGTGCAAAGGGAGAAGAACGAGGAGTGCTCCAATAGTTTGCGTAGTAGGGGTCCTCTCACTCTTGTCCTGTAGCCTCTCATTTGTCGTCGCTAGTTCTTGGCTCTTTGTTAACAGTTGCTGCGAGCTGGTTGTGGGGCCAAAACTGGAGAGCAAGCGAATGGCTGACTGTGAGGATCGGGGCAGTATTCAGCACGCTGAGTTCAAGCACATGGCATATGCCAACTATCAAAACATCGACCATGACTACTTTAAGCCCCGAAAATCAGATATGGAAGGCCTTGAAGAAGCGCTTGTCCCACGCGAAGGGCAGACAAGTACAACTCGTGCCTTGGAGGGCCTCCTGACTACACTGTTCTGAAGAACACCGCACAGCCTCTTACTGGATATGAGCAATGTGGGCGGATCTTTGCATCAAGCCCTACTCTCAACGCTCACTGCTACGCTGCTCATTTGCCCTTGGGTTTCCTCCCCTGCGAGCTTCTGGAACTTCTGGCGGAGCGCAACAATAGTCATCTTTCCTATATTACTTATATCTTCGTTTGACGACATACCGTTTATGTATATCGCCGTACTTGTTGGGACGCAAGTACATCCTGTGTGCTGTTTTTTGTGGAATTGGTAGTAGAGTTCCGCAAGGCGATCGCACAATGCCAATCGATCATTGATCGTATCTGGATCGGGTTTCCCACTGCTATCTCTAACCACGGCGATGATGTGATTGAGCAGTTCGGTCCGAGTCTGATGTACCTCATTAGCTACACAGCCCTGCAGGCCCATCAGAGGCTTGCAACTTACCACATGTCCAAGGCGGATACTGTGACTTTTGTTGGGCATGCTCGTTGGAACCCACAACAGGCAGGTCTTTTTTTGCCTCTAAATTTCGCCATTCTGGGTCAGAGATGCAAAATATGTGTGAAGGTCAACCCCAAGGAGTCGTGATAGCACTCCGACTCTCAGTTACTGAGCTGAGTCAATGCAAGACCACAGATAATCCGAAGGCAGGTGAATAAGAAACCCCGTAAATCGATAGAGTTCTCAATTATCGGTGGTGACTTGTTGGAGCTCATTCGACTACCTGTGCGGCTGGTGATGCATACGCGCAGATGAGAACATGATGACAAGTCATCGCACAGACCTTAGGAATCTTCCCTGGTCTCTCCAGTTTTACATATCCTTCAGGCGTTCCAGTCCCGATATTTTCTCCTTGCGTTGCTATGCTGGCTTCAATGCCTGGTGTCTTTGATGATCCACCCATCACAACGTTCTGCACGGTTCTGATGATCCACCTATCGACAATGGCCTCCTCGATAGAAGGACCCCAGCTCACACTCTTCGCGGTATGCCGAAAATGATTGAAGAAGGGCCCTTAATAAGTCGCTCTTGATGAAGTCTTCCAACTCTTACCTGCTGACCAGCTCCACGTAGTGCCAAAACTTCTCCCAGTCTCTTCATGTTGAACACCTCACCATCTTCCGGAGTATCCCATTAGACTGAATACCCGTCTTTCGGAAGATATCCTTTGGGATGAGTAGGTGCCCTTGCAGAGCAGAAGCCCATGCAGCAATCCGCTGTCGTCGAGCGTCGAGTCGCTTGAGGACACTGGGCACCTGAGGTGTCGAGACCGAGCTTCACCAGCTCTCTTTACCCAGGCATCTGAGGGGATTGGTGCAGCTGAGGCCCTTCATCAATAGCAGGTAGATTCTGCCACAGTCGCAGGCCAGCAACTGTTGCCTCCATAAGGTCAGCCAATTTGTCTTCAGTGATTGCAGGGAGTACTCCATGTTGTTTGTAATCTGTTCTTTCTCCTTCACTTCAAAGACCACCTTCGAGACTTTGACATCCGAGCCTTGAGGGCCCTTCAGTGACCTAATGTCTTACGCCTCGTGTCGTCCCGTATAGAATATTTCTGTGCCCATGAAGTGCTCCGCATTGCACTTCTTTACACCTCTCGCAGCTCTCCCGATGCCGGATCTATAGCTTCGGAGGCCCCCCCAGCCTAAACGCCCGTGCTTCTTTCCTTCCTATCTTTGCACCTGCGCTCCTCATCAGTGCAGACATCTTATATATGTGCTTGGAATACTCCGTGAAGATATCTCTCTTGTCTCCATTTGTTCACTTCTTCCACAAACTACCTTCAGGTCTTTAGAGCCTGAGCATTGAAGGTGATCAATGACTCAACTTCTGCACTCAAATCGTATGATGGGGTCGTTCGCCTTGACGGGATAGGTTCGAGCACTTGCGTACCAGTCAGCATTCTCTGGGTCAGGACCGATCACTAGACTTGTCACAACTGTCTCAAAACGAACCCGGGTATTTCGTAGATGAGGAGGATGTATATTTTGCGCGCGCCTGCTTATCATGATAGCTAATAGTGGTAGATTAGCTTGATCGGTGAAGATGTCGTGGTGTTGAAGTGGATTAATTCTGGTGACGAAGTCAAGATGTCTATTTGCATCTGCTCTTTCACACAAGCCTCTCCACTGAAGGTAACGGAGTCCTCCACATTGAGATGTTCTCCTGTCTCCTCCTGCTCACTTCAGCATTGCTGTCTGAAATCCTTTTTGGTAGTCCGTTACTTTCTTGCGTTATCCAATGAATAAGTTGGTGTCTCGTCGATGTCTGCTTGATATGACTGCGCGGCCAATATCGTCATCGATCAACCGGAGACACCTGAAGAAAACACGTTGCGCAAACGCTCGAATGGCATTGTCTTCGTGGACAAGTTCTTCTGTCAAGTTTGGAAGCATGAACAGGTCTTGATGGGTGTTTTGAATACTTCATGGAGTGCAAGGCCAGGCTCAAGTTTATGTTCCAGTATCCTGAAGCATACTCCTTCTCCCCAGGGTCATCTCGTGGTCATGTAAACTGCTTGAACCTCTTGAAGCAGGAGACTCGTTGTCATCGACGCCACTGACAGCATAGAATTTCCTCAGCAAACGAATCGCAATCGAGGGGTACTCCACTGCTCAGCGTCAGCCTTCAAAGGCTTTCACCGCCGAGCTCGGTTCATCCATCTGGCGTCGAGACCGTAGGATGAGCACAGTAGTGTTGTCATCGCACTATACAACAACAAACATCATCATGCTATGAAGTGAAGGCTATTGGCAGAGGAGTAAGAGTGATTGCAGATGTTGGGTGATGGCTGGCCCTTCAGCGCTCCTGATCCAGAGACCTGAAGATAGTGCCTTTGCCCTTCTGCAGCCACGGATCAATGGTGAGCGATGTGCATGAGAGTAAAATGGTCCTCAGCGTCCAGCAGCCACATTAGAGTACTTGGAGCGTCCTCATCGCAAGTCCATCCATAAAGACCCAATCGTATCCCATCTGTGGATCCTTCCTCTTCGGCAGTGAATGTCTGGGCTCCTGTGATGAATCATTGTCCAAATCCTATCGTTAGATGTTCTTCAGCCATCACTGGAATTCTCTGATTCTTTCAACACAAGTCTACGTGGTCGTTCACCACGGTGTATGGTTCTCTCTTTTGAGAAGTCCACGTGAGATAGATGTCGGAGTCCTCCCTATTCAGTACAATGGTCTGCGATGGGTCCATATCATTAGAGCAGAGACCCTCGATGTAGGAACCGAATGTCTTGATGAGCAGAAACTCCCCAAAGAGAAGTCAATTGTTGTAGAAAACGACGGGGATAAAGACGCACTGCCTCCTAGACCAAACAGGGGGTCCCTCGGACATGTGGTCTGCTGGGAGTGAATCCGGATGATCTCCGGGAATTGTCAGCTAGCTCGACAGCGTTTCATTCACGAATGCAAGATGTGTGACTGAGCGGGTTTGTGTAGATCAGTATACTGGAGCGCTCCACACCAGCAGAGAGGTTAATTCATTGATCGGGTTTTAGCTCTCTTCTCCAAAGGGGTAATTGAACTTCAGCAAGCCATTGAGACCTCCAAGCCATCCATCATCTCCATTGGCCTCTGCCCCAATAGATCCTCTCATGATAGAAGGGATTCCACCTTTCCACTCCCCAGTTGCGCTTCTGATTTCTTCGCCCTGCACTCTAACCTCCATACCCACGCCTACGCCTTTGCTCCGCCTGACGCCATCAACGCTAACTTCCACCTCTCTTCCTCTGTTCTTTTCACTCAATCTTAAGGTGACTGGAGTATTCGCAGGTAAGACCAATGGTCGAAAGCTTAGACTCCGCGGGCAGATCGGCGTTAAGAGCAGTGACGATACCAAGGGATGGATGATGCTTCCACCGCTGCTGAGGCTATACGCCGTACTTCCTGTTGGTGTTGAGATGATCATGCCGTCTGCCACAGCCTCGGTCAAAAATCTTCCGCCGACAAAGACCTCCACTATGGCCAGATGAGGATCCCGGCCACGGTGGATGTTGACCTCATTCATTGCATAGACATAGCCATCTGCTGATTCAATGCTGTTGTCGCACTTGATGCGTTCGCCCGCAGCAGAGAAGACTCCCACCTTTAATCGGTTTCGCAGCAGGACCTTTGCACCTCGGTTCGAGCCCATAGACTTGCCGCGAACAGATGACCAGCCCGTGAGACCGCTTTCAACCTCCGCGTTCTCTTCGAAGGGTTTATTCGTGCTTGTTTGCTCTCCTAGTACTGTGCCTCTGTCGCCGACGCCAGCACCGGACATGTACACTTCTCGGAAGGCACGCTTGTATTCCTGGAATTTCCATTCGCTAAGAAAGCCAAGCGTACCCATGCTGAAGGATAGAATTGGTGGTACCCTAGGGCTTGTTGCGAAGAGCGAAGAGGCGTGAAGAATCGTACCGTCTCCACCTAGAGTTGTAGTCATGTCGACTTTGTGATGGAGAAAGGGTGCTGCGGCATCGCGGTCTGGCGGAGTGGTATAAATGGGAAAGGCGAAGTTTTCGTGCATCTCGGAGGCAACATGAGGCTCGAGAATGATGGACAAGGAGGGGTAAGTGGAGTGGACATGACTGTTTGTACATATCAATGAAAGTCCTATCGGGGGACAGTTGGGCCAGTATACTTCGCGAAGTCTATCAGAGAGGTCGTTACAGCAGGGACACAGTTCTTCTTGACTAGAAGTATATTTCTTGGTGGCGCTGGCCATTGTAAAGACAGCAGATCATTATTGCGGGTCTCTGCGATTGTCAGCAAAACCTGCCAAAACAGAGGGATCAGCATACCTTGATATCCAGGACGAATCTGATCCGGCAGATCTCCAATATCTCTGATCTCTCGCCTCAGTGCTGTTACCGAGAATTGCCTCCGCCACAGCGAGGCAAATAATACTTTCCGGCGTGGTACCTTCATTGTGACTAGAGCTTTGTAGCTTTAGACAACATGATCGACACATGAAGATACCTTGATGGTCCGTGCCCAAGCTCTACTCTCGGCATTGTCAGGTGGAAGCAGTCACTTGCTTATTTTGAGATCAAGATGCCTCTTTTGATCTCTGCATGTGAGCCATAGTAACTGGATATGGGTTGAGATTCACGGGCGTATCGGAAATTACTGCAGGCATATCTAGGGATGTAAGCACGAGGACAGATCACCCTATACTGATCACTCTTTCATATTCTGCTACTCGTATATCTTAAGATCATCTACCTGAGATGAGCATTCCTCTGCTGACTCCGTGTCATAAAGATCAAAATGTCTTCCCAAGCCCTTAATGACATATATGGCGCGGCGTCAGTGCCGGAACCACTCCCTGACTTCGGCGCTGGTTCGAAGGGCAAACCAGTAGAACCACATCCGGCTGGCCGGGTCAGACATGGAGCACTTGTTCAGCTATTGCGCATGTTGCTCTTCGCGACATGGCTCCAATTATGTGTTTTCAGCACACATGTTACGCAGATACTTGGATCGCCTTTATATTGGTTCAACAAGGACTTCTACTATGCGTATATGGCCTTGACGAAACAGTCCTTCGGCCTGCTGATAACAACCCTCACACAATGGTTCAGTCCGACTGTAGTGCGAGTCAGTGGGGACAAAAGCGTGAGAGGACAGCTAGGGCAGACCAAGGACGGAAGACTGGAGACAGACTTTCCAGAACGACTTGTGATGATTGCCAACCATCAGCTGTACTCCGATTGGCTTTACCTGTGGTGGGTGGCATATACCAACCGCATGCACGGGCACGTATACATCATTCTTAAGGAGTCGTTGAAGTATGTGCCGGTTATTGGTCCTGGTATGATGTTTTACGGTTTCGTCTTTATGGCTCGGAACTGGGCTCGGGACAAGCCACGTTTACAACACCGGCTCCAGAAGCTAAAATCTCAACACGGCGGACCAATGTCCGGATATCAGTCTTTGGACCCAATGTGGCTGATGATCTTCCCAGAGGGGACAAACCTCTCCGCGAACACAAGGAAGGGGAGTGCAAGGTGGGCAGAGAAACAAGGCATTCGGGACTTTCAGCATCAGCTCCTGCCAAGAAGTACAGGATTGCTCTATTGCTTGCAGGAGCTGAAAGGAACCGTGGACTGGGTCTATGATTGCACGGTGGCATATGAGGGCATACCGTTAGTCGCTCCCTAGTATTCTTACTAATACCCGCGACCAGATCGTGTCACTAATTCTAGCAGCCGCGGTGGATACGGTCAAGACTACTTTACTCTTCGCGCTACTTACTTTCAAGGCCGACCTCCAAAGTCAGTCAATATGTATTGGCGTCGATTCGCTATGTCCTCGATACCACTTGATGACTCAAAGGCCTTTGAGGCTTGGCTGAGAGAAAGATGGATTGAAAAGGAGATGCTTCTGGAGCAATATGTCCGGAATGGCCGCTTTCCAGCTGATGAAGGGCGTGACGCCGATAGTGAACCCGCGAATGGTGCTGGAGGTGGGAAAGTAATTCAGGGCGCAGGTTACATCGAGACCGAGGTTAAGCTAGCTCATTGGTATGAAGTTGGCCAGATCTTCGTGGCTTTGGCAGTCTTTGCACTGCTCGGCAACATTCTCGTAAAGAGCTGGAGTCTTGTGGTTCATGGCAATCTTGCGGGTAGCAGCTGAGGACAATGCTGAATGATAGACGGGACCGTAGGTGTTGGTTGGCGTTTAGGCATATCGGGTGGTCACATGATACGCCCATGTCGTTTGTATTTTCACGAATACATCTTTGTATTAGCTGTACGGGTTCATGCGCCAGACATCATATGATAAGGTAGTGGGACAGATTTAGAGATGCGGAAGGGTCTGTGCTTGTCGGAAATAGACGCGCGTTAGCACGAACCGAGCTTCAGCTTTGAGCCTCATGAATGTTGAATACAGATCTGCTTGACTAGTAATCCGAACGCAGTGCTGTGCTGCATATTACAGGAACTCTGTCAAACATTCCTTTGTGTTAGTAGTAATTCACCCAGATGGTACTTTGAGCCCGCGCTCCAGCCACCATATCCTCCGTCACCCTGACACGACCTCCACCTCACCATCTGCGCACTTCCGCATCTCTATACGTTCCAACAGGGCGAAGGTCCTGCTCTTAATATGTCATCATTGCGTAACGGTCATGTCAATGGCTATGCACATACGATTCCTCCAGAACCCGTAACGGCCAATAAACGCTTCTTTGACATCCCCTCCGCAATCGACATTCCAGTCTCGGGCCTTGATGCGGAAGAGGCGGTTGAAGTCAATCTTGAAGAACTGCACGATGATCCCACAGAGTTATGCACGCTGTTAGAAAATGAGGGTGCGGCGAGGAACTTCTGGATGGTTATCGCGCTGGCGTACGCCAAGCAGAGGAAGGTGGATCATGCAATCGAAATGCTGTCAAAGGGACTGGGTGCGCTATCGAAGGGAGGGCCGAAAGAGAAGCTGAGCTTACTGAGCTGTTTATGTTGGTTGTACCTATGGAAGAGCAGGGAGGCACCCAGGGTTGTACCTGAGGGGCAGCTTATCTCCGAAGCACTCACTAAGGACTACTATTTGCAACAGTCGACAACTACACTGAACGAAGCCTCACGCATCAACCCATCTTTTCCTCCCCTCTTCCTTGCGCGTGGGGTTCTGTACCTCCTCCGAGCGTCTCTACAACCGCCTTCGAAACCTCTTGCGACTGGCTCGGCAGATCAATCGGAGAGAGTCGAGACGCTTCGGCAAGCGCTGAAGTGCTTTGAGGATGCATCAAGGGTGTCTGGAGGGCGAAACATGATGGCAATATTGGGGAAGTCAAGGGTGCAGTTCTCACTTGGGAAGTACGCAGAGGCTTTGGAAGGTTATCAGGAGGTTCTCATCAAGATGCCGGATCTGCGAGATCCCGATCCTCGGATAGGCATTGGATGCTGCCTGTGGCAACTTGGATTTAAAGACGAGGCTAAAGATGCTTGGGAGCGAGCGCTCGAACTGGTTGGTTGATTACATGGGCCATTCCCGATAAAGCTGATGAAGTATTCAGAACCCTGACTCGAAAGTTGCAACTATCCTTATGGGACTTTACTGGCTTGACAACAGCTCTCACTACCCCACCAACGATCCAGCATTCCCTCCTATCTATATGAAAGCAATGACACAATATACTCAGAAAGCCTTCAAACTTGATAAGGAGTTCCCGATCACTTGCGCGACCTTTGGAAACTATTTCTTGCCAAAGAAAGCCTATCCTACCGTCGAGAACCTTGCACGTAGGGCTATCGAGCTGACCGACGTAAATGCTATCGCGAGTGACGGATGGTACTTGCTTGCGCGAAAGGAGCATTATCAGAATCAGCTCTCTCGAGCGAACGACTTCTATGGTAGAGCAGACCTTGCGAGAGGTGGCGGGGACAAGGGCTACCTACCTGCTCGATTTGGATCTGCGCAAGTACAGATTTTAGAGCAAGACTTGGACGGTGCGAAGTTCAGATTAGAGAAGATACTCCAGAGTTCGAAGAGCTCCGAAGCTATGATGCTTCTTGGTACTCTATATGCCGAAGAAGTCTTTGCGAATTCAGCTAGTGGTTATAAGGAGGACAAATCCACTGAACTGAAGAAGGCAATCGCTCATCTGGAGGCTGTTCGTATGGCATGGAAGGATCCCAAGAAAAACATTACCCCTGATTCTACGGTATTGGTCTACCTTGCGCGCCTCTATGAGAGCGATCATCCGGAGAAGAGTTTACAGTGCCTGCAGCAAGTCGAACATATGGAGATGGAAGACATTCCTGATGACGAGCGACCAGAAGATATCGAAGATGAAGTGGAGCTCATGTCTGCACTTCGGGAGCAGCTCGCTCCGCAGCTGCTGAACAACATTGGATGCTTTCAATACCAAGCAGAGAAGTACGATCTGGCGAGGGAGATGTTCCAGACAGCTCTCAATGCTTGCGTCAAGGCTGGAGAGAAAGACGAGGCCATCGACACTGATGCTCTTGTCACTACAATCAGCTATAACTTGGCGCGAACATATGAGGCGGCAGGCCTACTAGATGAGGCACACAAGGTTTATGAGGGCTTGTTAGCCCGGCACAGTGATTATACTGACGCGAACACCCGACTGGCATATATCGCCCTGCGTCAGAACCCAACTGACGACGGTCCTAAAGCCATGGCTGCCCTGTATCAGACGGACTCCACTAATCTGGAAGTGCGATCTCTCTTCGGGTGGTATTTAAGCAGGTCCAAAAGACGCACAACAAACATTGCCGAAGACCAGGAGCAACGACATTACAAACACACGCTGCAACATCACGACAAGCATGACAGGTATTCTCTGACAGGGATGGGGAATCTTTATCTTACAACAGCCCGAGAGATGCGGAGAGATACAGAACAAGACAAGGACAAGCGACGAAAAACATATGAGAAGGCAGTCGAATTCTTTGACAAAGCGCTTCAACTAGACCCGCGCAACGCATATGCTGCGCAGGGTATCGGGATCGCTCTGGTGGAAGATAAGAAGGACTTCGCGGCAGCTGTTCAGGTGTTCTCAAAAATAAAGGATACTATACGCGATCCGAGCGTCTACATCAACCTGGGCCATGTCTATGCTGAGCTGAAGCAGTACTCGAGAGCAATCGAGAACGTAGGTACCCGCCTCAGTCATTGTTTCAAACCATAAACTGACGTGATTGCATAGTATGAAGCAGCGTTAGCAAAAGACAGAGCCCACGATCCACAAATCTTGGCATGTTTGGGACGTGTCTGGCTTCTCAAGGGAAAGCAAGACAAGAGCATCCAGGCAATGAGGAACTCGTTGGAATTCTCCAACCGTGCTCTCGAAATAGCTCCCGAACAGATCCACTTCAAATTCAACGTCGCCTTCGTCCAGATACAGGTCGCGCAACTGATCTACACACTTCCCGAGTCTCAAAGGACCCTCCAAGATGTTCAAACGGCTTCCGATGGTCTAGATGAAGCTATCGAGTCCTTCACCATCATCGCACAGTCCAACAATCCGCCTTACCCCAAGCACGATATCGAGCAGCGCGCCAACATGGGTAGGAACACCATGCGCCGACAATTAGAACGAGCTCTACAAAGCCAGAAAGAGTACGAAGAGAAGAACGCCGCCAAACTCCAACAGGCCCGCGACATTCGAGAAGCAGAGATCCGCAAGCGGGAAGAGGGGAGGAGAAAAGCGGAAGAATTGGCTTTGGAAGAGAAGAGGAAGATCGTCGAGGAGAGACACGCGATGCTGGAGGTCAGCCGTAAACTGGCAGAATCCAGGACTGAAGACGAACGAAGGCGGGAAGAGGCAGAATACACCGAGGACGAGGAGACTGGTGAGCGGGTGAAGCGGAAAAAGAAGAAGGCCAGTGGTGGTGGGAAGAGAAAGAAGAAGGGCGAGGAAACGGAGACGGATGGAGAGGGCACTGGAGCCGAGGGAAAAAGGAAGTCGAGAGGAAAGAGCACGACGGAAAATAGTGCGCTAGCGACGAGCGATGAGGAGAGAGCGCCCAAGAAGCGGAGGAAGCTGGAAAGGAAGAGCGCGGCTAAGGACCGAAGCAAATTCAAAAGTAGCGAGATTGTCGTCGAGAGCGAGAGCGAAGACGAGGCTGCACCACCTCTAGCAAACGGCAACGACGGTGTCGCTGCTAGTGGCGACGAAAATCCAGATACGCCCATGCAGGATGCAGCGAACGACGACGACGACGAGGAAGAAACAGCAGTGCAGCGGCCGCGGAAAAATCTCTCGAGGCGAATCGACGACGACGACGACGACGAGGAAAACGAAATCAACGCTCCACCAACACCTGCTGGAGCTGATGAAGCGCCAGAAGAGCCAGTCAAAACCAACGGCACGCACATCGATGATGATGACGCGCCTATGGTTGACGAGAGTGTTGCTGCGGCAGGCGATCCAGATGCGGCGGAATATTGAGGGGTTTGGCGGATTTAGCAGTGGAATCTTGGCCGTGCATCTACGCGGCGTTATATGTTACTTGAGCGGAGTTTGGAGATTGATAGCGGGTGACTTAGCATTGTATTGTATTGATAGGGGCAATGGTACGCATGGTATCTGATGATCTGGATTGTATGCTTTCGTGAGTAGATGTGTGATTGTGATCTTGTTCACCTAAGTTGGCGGCTCTACGCTGGGCTGTTCTTTACGGAGGTGGGGGAGGTGAGAGCGGTGGTGGCCATGTCGTGCTACACACTTTCGCAATACCCAGCCTGAACCCATTCCCTTTCTACGCCGTGGACGCTTACCATGCTACTCCAAACGGAGGAGAAACCGACGCCGCTATTTAGCAAATACTCTCCCTCCAGGCTTTGACTACGGGAATCTGAGACATTCAGCCACGGTCGGAAGATTGATAAAGCGGTATGGAGGATGTCCTTATGTAGGATAAGGACGGGTTGAAGGAGAAGAGTTGGAAGGTGAGAAGAGAGCGGAGAAGGGGGGAGGGCATAATATGGCATGTGCGATGGAGACGCCCGAAGGCTGCGCTGGATATGGTGCTGTTTTGGCCGTCGCTGTTTAGTAAGTACTCTCCGTTACGTTGTGATATGGAGTTGGAGTTGGAGTTAGAGTTGGAGTTATTCGGGGATGGTGGGAGGTTGATGTTAGAGTATGAGATGGTTCTTTGGCTGAGGAAGAGTGTAGGCGAGCTGAAGATGGTGCGGTTTTGAACGCGGCTATGTTGCAAGTACTGTCCATCACGTTGTGGTTATGGAGTTAGAGTTAGGGTTATTCGGGAATGGTGGGAGGTTGGTATGGTGAGTATGGCATAGATTCTCTGACCAAGGGAGGAGGGAGGGCGGGAAGAGGGA
>JAABUP010007970.1_pt1 | contig 13785 bp, 18 predicted proteins | sample 5559201 | NCBI WGS metagenome assembly JAABUP01 (sample SAMN10711887, study PRJNA513373) | rock metagenome | isolation source: Antarctica rocks | place: Antarctica | reverse complement strand
ATCCCCCAACAGCTTGTCCCCAATCCCCCAACAGCTTGTCCCCAATTGCAATCCCCCAGCAGCATTCCTGCAATCCCCAGCATGCTGCGCAGCTTGTCCAGCAGCTTGTCATAAATTTGCAGCATGTCAATATTGACCATCAACAGTCATCAGCAGCTTGTGGTCAGGTCAGTGTTATCACTTATGACATGATGAAAGATTTTCTGTGATACTTTGGATCTCAGAGTGAAAGATGCATATGTTTGTGATGACGTGTGTTCTGGCTTGAAACGCCTTTTAGACGCTCATGCCGTACACGGTATTGAGCAAACAGTACGAATCATCCTACAGGGAATTTCTGCAATATTTCTGCAGCCGCAGCATCAACCGTAGATACATTTGCACTCGCAGACAACGCATATGGGCAAATACAGGTAAGAAGGTGGTAGCTGCGATGGAACATGTTGTGCAGGAGTTCACTGTCAGTAGCATATTCACAAGCCGCATAGCATGATCTGAATTGTAGAGAGGACTCCGCTAGATCACAAGAAAGGCCTGTCTGCTACAATGCCAAAGCCTATGGGACCACCTTCAACAAAACATACTATAGTGAATTGCTCAAGCTTCAGACTTCAAGGGCAGAAAGTCCACAAAACATTAGGTCAATGCAAGTTGCACTGGGTTGTCACACCAATTGCAAACATACATAGCAGGTGCCGAATTTGCAGCAGGACTGCTCTTGAATTCTGATACGAAGCCTGAAATGTGTTCAATACCACAACAAAGAGATAGCAGCAGCCTCATCATGCCAACTCAACATGTGGCTCGTGTTATTTATGCCAGGTGCGTCATAAGATCACCTTTCAGTCACGAGCATGTATCTCAGAACAACTGCATCTGGGGGATCCAGCTTTCTGTAGTAATTGGATATGGTCTCGCCAACTGCAAAGTTGAAAAGCCTATAGAAGCGGATAGCCTCTTCATTGTTTGTCTGAACATGGAGGTATGCCTCCTTGATATTGTCATCTTGCTTGGCTTCAAGCAGACACTTGTCTAGCAATCTGCTGCCTGCAACATATACCAATATGCAGCTTGCCAGCTCCAGGCATGATCTGTGAGGTGCACATCTCAGTTTGGATCATGAGCTGGCCCAAGTCACATCTTCTAAAGTAAGTGAATCGGCTGTTGTGTCCATGTGCATGCAGCAAATCACCTATTCTCATCCCTCTGTATGGAGCCAACACGCCAAGAGTGACAATGTACATCTTTGCTGTGTTGCCTGGATGTGCCTCAAGGCGGCATGCAATGGCGCCAACTAGGACATCATTGTGATATGCTGCACCATGCAGGAACTGTTTCTACTGTACTTGGTTGCCAGGGGATTCAGCACAGCTTGTGCTGCAGGAGGCATGAGAAACATGGCAAGCACCTAATTGACTGACTCCACCAGATGCGAGTATATCCTGGTATATACGATCCTGCATATCCAGTGACGGCAGATGACGCAAATTGTGACTTACAGAGTTGATGGGATGCAATAGCAAGATAAGCAGATCGTCTGAGTGACAATAATGGCAAGAGACGCGGATCACCTGGTAGTTTATAGGGAATATTGCCCTGTTCAAAATCTTCAGCTGTTCGATATTCTGTTTTCGGACCTCGTCGAACGTGATCTCGAGATCAGGCATAGGCACCGCAGGAGAGCAATGTAAGGACGCTGTGCTGAAAGTTTATGAATGCATACATAATCAATGTTAATGACCTCGCAGCCAGTGGTCCCATGCGCACCGCCGTATGAACAGCTGTCTTCAATTGCCAACTTTGTGTGTGTGTGCAGCGTTGACCGGTTGACCAAGCGGGGTGCAGGCTTGCAAGACCCTGCCAGAGGATTGTGCGGCAAGCATTGTGTTATTTCCAACGGCTGACGCGATTGTGCTCCAGGCGTATATGCACACGCGGTTCTCAGGTGCCCAGCAGTCCTGCTTCGGTCACAATCTAGGTCAACGCAAACTCGCACTGCTGACATACAGCGTCCGGCGTCAGTGCAATCCAGTATCTAGACCACTTAGCCTGGTTGTGAAGGCACAAGCGTCACCTCCAGAAGAACAGCAGGAAGAAGTGGAATATAAGGATACCTGGAGCAACGTGCAGTTTATCAACTTGTGTAGGAGGGCCTATGGCAACTTGGCAGGCTGGCAAAGTTCAAAGGACTGGAACGATGGTGAAACGACATATCAGGGAATGTTGGAGGTCTCAAGGGCCTTGATGAAGGTGATTCATGCTGTCTGTTAGCAAAACAAGCAAGTATGACCTGGCTAGTTGCATGCTGCAGTTCTGGCAAGACTCACAAGTCTGCTTGAGCAATGAGTCACAGGACCTGCAGCTAGAGGCGCACTATAGTCGCAATATAGATGACTGATGCAAGACTCTGCTTCTGGTGCCCTGCAGGGCAAATCTGCAAGCCAGCAAAGAGATGCTGTCATCAAGGGCTTCCCAAAGGTTCCCAGCTGGTTCCGGAGGGTTTTCCCATATTCCAAATGGGGAGCTGAGCTGAATGCACGGATCACACCAGCCTTTTTTACATGGCTTGTGGGCCCAATGTACACAGAGATTGCGGATGTCAATGGAGTCCAGCAACGCAGCTCTGTACACATCAAGCGATGCAGGTGATGTCAGCTTGTCTATGCCTGCATACTGCATAGGATGATTGATGGTCAGCTTGTCTTGCACTTGAGCATCTGCTGTGCGATCACACAACCTTATCTCGGATGTCCAAGAGCTGGGCAGGAACCATGCAAGCCTAATTTGAACAGCCATATATGCAAATGATTGAGAAGGCAACAGCGCGCCTGCAAGCTTCGGGCATCTCAGATGCACATCATGAACATTTCTGTTGTACCAGGACACAGCAAAGCAAAAGCTGTAGTCCTCATTGGAGTTTCCATGCAGATACCTGGCAGAAAGTGGTTGCGTGGGCATGTGTGTAAACCTATGCAAGACACCGACGCAAACATTCTTCACTGAGGAGTTAGGCATGCCGCTGACAATGAAGCCCAACTTTGATGACTACAGCTGTGACATGATATCTGGGCAGATGCCTCCCAGTCTGGACACAGATGAGGTCAACTCCCAGGCTTGTTATGATGCTTGTCCACAAGGAAAAGCTGGCAATGGCAAATGTCATAAGTTGGGCTGATCACCACCGACTTCAAGATTTGGGATGCTTCTGTTGACAGCAGGGTGGCAAATTATTGATTGGTTGAGATTGAGGCACCAGCAAGCTGCAGCACCAGTTTCGGCCAACATCGTGCACAGCATGCAAATTGGCTGTAAAATGATCTGCAAAGCAAGTTGCTTAGATGTGTGAGCAAGTCCTAGAGGCACGTGTACTAAGCCCAAATTACAGCCTGTGCACATGGTCATGTAAATTAGTCCACCAAGACAACACCCGCTTTTCGCCAGTATGTGGCTGCTAACTGTCAGTCGCTGACAAGTCGTAGATGTATGACTGAAGATTCTTATCGATATTCCTTGGTAAAGACAATGGTGCCTGTTGTCCAGACCAGTTTTGGGTGTGCCAGTGAAGCTGATGTACATGTGTTGTTTGTTGCATGTGGCTCACTAATTGCTGTTGATACAAAAGCAGCTGTTCTACAGAACATGAGTTTTGCGACACACAAGTGTCATATAAGAAACGGGGTCAGGGGTTCGACCGAAGCCTGATGGCAAGCAAACATTGAGCAAGAAATGCGTTCGATTACGATAATTGTACACAGCTACAGCCACCTGCAGTACCTAATCACTAGATCTTGACTCAATACTTGTACTCTTGAGGACAGATTCACTGATGTGAACATATGGTCTCAGCCTCCAACAAGCAGATCAAATTCATCCGGAGTCACCTCACAGAAGAAATCATGCCGCTTGCATGGAAGAGAGCACAGAAGTGCGGAGGATTCAGATGAGTAGCCAAGTCAGAGGCAAATCAACGCAGCGCCCGCGCATGCTGACTGTGCAGGCCTGCGACAGTCCAAAGGCCTTGCAACTTATGATGTGTATGTGATGAGGCAGCATGTCCTGACCATGGGCCTGCTTGATGAGCCCCATGATCCTCCTGCTGTTGCCCAACAGATGTATCATACGCACACATGTGTCTTCACCAACCAGCTCAGCATGGCAGCAGAACTACTCATAGCCTTTCAAAGATCCATTCACATTCTGATGCAGTTCCTGCCTGGCCTTCCCATTCATCTCCCCATTGCTGTGCACTTCACCCAACTGCAAGCACTCCTCCACAGCCATCAAGGCATACTTGCAGTCCTCTGCGCTGACGTCAAAGTGAGTCACGGCCCTAACGCCCTTCAGGAACCCTGACATCAGCACGCCATGCCTTTCTCGAAGATTACGCAGGAAGACTGCTTTGTCAGGCGCTCCAGGCTTAAGCTGAAAGATAATGATGTTTGTCTCCACTGTATCCAGATTGATTGACACCAGAGGCAGCTTTGCTAGACCTGCAATGGAGCTGCATATATGATCATTCTGCCATTCAGTGCAAGCTGCATTAGCAGGTGCATGCAGGTATGGATGCGTCTGGAAGGACAGGGAGAAGGCCATTGTTACGCAATTACTCCCTCAAGACACAAGAGCAAAGCATCATGCAAGCTGAGAACAGAATGGACAGAAGCAATGCCTACTTTGGCAGCAAGAGGATATCGAGACAACATATATCTCAGCTGCAATTGTTCAGTTTGTTTGCGCCGCTTGTGGAGTGAGACCAAGCATCATGCAAGGTGCTGCTTGACAGCAGCAGAACAGCATGGTACCTTCTGCTAGGTTCCTTGCATTGGCATGGTCCTTTGGGAGCTGAGTCAGGGTCTCCTTCAAGGCCACCATGCCTGCACAATCAGGCAGTCATGTGTCACAAACATGTGAGGATAGCGCCCTGATTCACTACAGCATGACTACAGCAATTTCTTTGGTCCTTTCAGTCTGTCCTGGTTGGTCCTTTGTTGTAACTTGCACATTGAGTGCTTTGTGTATGTTGGTCTCCCAGTCATTGTCTGCTTGACTTCCCTGATGAGTCCTAAAATCAAGAATTGTAAATTGAACGATTGATTGATTGATTGATTGATTGATTGATATGCTGAAACCATCAGGACCATCAGAACATCAGCACTGCAAAAGAACAGATCACAAAGCAATGCTGCTGTACAGTATTCAATGTGCACCCCTGTGCTGACCAGCAAGGCAAACACACAGCTGCACACGTTTCACAACGCAATGAGCGTCTGGCAGACATCAGCCATCCTGCACATACCATGTCATTGGCTTGAGGTAAGTCAGGCAAGCCACAAGCTCACATACCTTGCCAATGTACATAGACAAGGTAAAACAACTTTGCAAACGCAGACAAAGTCATCCCACTTGAGACGCAACAATACAAGACCGTCACCTGGAGCTGCAATGATGCCTGCTTGTCTCATGCCACCTCCTAGCATCTTTCTATACTTCCTCACCCTGGCAATGAAATCCTTGGGCCCGGCTACCATGCTACCAATTGGTGCCCCCATACCCTGCACAAATTGGTCCTTACAATTTGATGATGACGATTTGATAATGACAAACTGATAATGACAATTTGATGATGAATTGTAACTTTGATCGGCAGCCTTGCCAGGAGGATGGGTCCCTGCAACAAACTTCAGTCTACACGACAGCGCACATGCAGGTGAGACAGCAAGTAATGCTTGAGATCAAGCCAGTAATCGAATTCGTCTGCGTGACATCCTTGCCTGTGCAAGATTGCACGCATGCAAAGTAAGCCCACAAGATCAGGTTGCACATGTGCAATGCCAAGCGTAATGGCAACATTTGTGCAAGTATGCATGAAGATTCCAGCACAGACCTGTGCATCAGAAAGGCTATACACACATCCAAGCTCTGCACAGACAACAGCTTTGCACAGGTAACAACCCACAGGCACCCTGATCTAGATGCTTGAGAATTCATACCTTGGAAAGGCAGAACTGAATGGTTGTCACATGGGCAGCAATGCTGCCAACACTGACACCTAGGGCTTCAGCAGCATTGAAGACCCTAGCGCCATCCAAGTGCACAGGGATGCCCAGAGAGTCTGCCCACTTCTTGACTGTTGCCATGTACTCCAGGGACAATACTGTGCCACCACACCGGTTATGGCTGCTTTCCAAGCAGACCAAGCCAGTGCGAGAGCAATGCGCATCATCAGGCCTGCATTTATGCAGGCAAAGTCAGCAACAGCAGGCATACAAACAGTATCATAGAGTTGTAATGAGCACACGCAGTGCTGTCTGATGTTGGACGTCGAAAAAATTGGCAATGCCAGCTGAGATTGGCAATGGGGACGGTTTGGAGCGTCACTTGTGCTACAGCAGCAATCAGCAGTGTGCAGCATGGCATAAGCAATCCACGCATGTGTGCAGAGACTCTGTCACAATCACATTTTGCAATACCTGACTGCTGCTTGAAGGTTCTCAAGGAGGATTTCTCCATTAGGCTCATTGTGCAGGACATGAAATGCGAGCCCCCCCAAGGCTGATATGCCACCTCCTTCGTAGTTATAGATGTGACAATTGTCACCGAGCAGTACCTGCAGCTGACCTGTATAGTAATGACCTGTATAGTAATGACCTGTATAGTAATGACCTGCATTATAATGATTTGTGCACATTGTGAACGCCTGCGCCTCCTGTTGAGGCCTTCAGCATTGCCCACTGCCAGTGTGGCGAGGGGCGTATTTGCAAGCACCTTGCCCGTTTGCATTCCTTTTAGAGTGTCGCTTGCCTCAGTGCCTCTCTCTGGGCAGTGTGCCAGGACTGCACTTAAGTTGCCCATTGTCCCGGTGGGCACAAGCAGAGCAGCCTCCTTGCCCATGATCTTGGCAGCGTATTCCTGCAGCCTGTTTACAGTGGGGTCCTCTCCGTACACATCGTCTCCAACCTCAGCCTGAAGTTTCACAAAGGTGTTTAGTCTGATCCACAAGTACGGAGATCCGTGACAGCCTGAATTGTTGCAAGTGCTGACCTCAAAAGCGGCTTGGCGCATAGCGTCGGTCGGCCTGGTGACAGTATCGCTCCGGAAGTCCAGCAAGCGACCACTATTGCGAGGGGTAGGGGGAGCCATCGCGTCGCTGGCTAGATAGGGCAGCAAACGAGTGCTGTGACTAGTTCAGGTGAAGTCAGTCCGGTTCGGGGTCTCTGACGCAGGGCACTTATGACGTACACTATGATCACTGCCGTGGTGGTCAATCTGCAACTTGCGGCAGAAATGCTGCGAGTTTAGCGCTATATCCACATGGTTGTCACCTCAAGGTGATGTCTATACCGTCACGAAACCTGGCCGTTTCGCAGAAGTCTGGCTACTCAGGTCGTTCGCGTGCGCCCTCGTCCGAAGGCAACGCCATGTGGAACATGGGCTATGCTAGTAATCAGGGCCTGTGGTCTCAGGGCACTTCTTGCACAACGCCCCTCAGGAGAAGACTCCCCAAATTTTATACAACATGCACTGAAAGTCTACTGAGCATGGCCATTCTTGCTTGGTGTACTTGTCACCTGTTCACAGTCCAAATGGTGACCGAACAATACTCAAAACAGTCCAGACCCTGGATTAGCTGAGCCAGTGACCCAATATGACTGAACATAGACAAACACAGGATGTGTCAACCTAGGCAGGCAACATAGTGCTGACAGTTCAATCACACATCATACTGTACAGTACATGTACAACAAATACAGGCCTGATGCGTCTGTGACATGCTCAGGCTGACTCCAGCGATGTAGGAGAGAAGTCAATGCCGCATATGCGCACCCACAGCCCCATCAGAAAGTCACCAGGGAACTGCTGCCGCACAGCACGCAGAGCTGCAACAAACTCTGAGCTGTGCTTGAATACTGCACATATGTCAGACACAGCAAAGCTGCAATGGCACAAAGGCTGCACAAAAGGCGGCTGTGGCAGCACTGCGAACAAAGCTGCCTGCTCGAGAGCTTGTCCTATGGTTTGAGAGGAGTGGCTGAGCTCCAGGTAGTATGCCTTGCGATCAGGAGAGTCTGCATATACACAGTCTCTAGTTACATTACATCAGTAGAAATGCAGATGTATAGGGCTGCAGAAAGCCTTGCCGTTGTGTGGAACGTGTTGGCAACTTGCTACAGAATCGACGCAGTGCCAGATGCTCGTGACATCACACTACACTGTCATGAGCATTGCACCAGCATTTGCACTTGGAAAACTAACAAATGCATTGCACCCATACAAGACAAGGAGCTGTGACTCCACCTTGCGACTCAGGCCTTTTGTGCAGGCAGAAGCTGAGCTGGTTGTCGAGGAAAAACGACGTGGCATCAGCATTGAGTGGCGATAGGCTGCATGGATTTGCTTGACTCAGGCACCAGTGGTAAGGCACTTCATGCATCTGAGACTGTTTGAAGACACTAATCAGTAAAGGCCGGGAGGCCATCTCAGTGTCTATGTGTCTCAGGAGGTATGGAAAAGCTGGCGCTGGTATGTGCTCTGGGTGGAACAGTGCTGCAAAAACTGGTGAGTCCTGGCTGATGTCTGCACTGGTCAGAACATCAAAGACCTGTTCCAAGAAACACATGCCAAAAGTGAGTCACCATGTAACTCTGGTTAGAGCCAACATAACCATGCTCACTTACAGGTTGAAACGCACAGCTTTATACGTACATACACAGAGCTCTCAGAAAATGTATGACGACTCGATGATGTTTGTCAGAATGCAACACTTTGCTGTTTGCAGCTGGCTGGCAAAGAAACCTGCTGAGAAACCCAATATTGATCAACATTGACATTAATGCTTGGCGAGTACACCTGCGCTTGAGCAATGTACAGCAACCAAACAAGCTCACCTGGAGCTCTGAAAAGGCGCCACAGGTGGGGCTGTGCAGCATCTCGTTGAGTGTTTCCAGCTGACTGGCGTAGCTTGAGGGGGAACCACTGAACAAATGCTGAAGTACGATGGGCAAGACAGACACAAAGTCTTCCATCCATGGCAGCTGCACCAGGCGCTGCAGGGTCTGGTGTAGAGCATCTGTCCTTGTCAGTCGGCTGAGTAGCAGACTCAGCTGGGCCAACTGCCTTGCCGGAAGCGTTAAGCTGAGCAGGTATCTCACGCAGGCACTTTCCAAAAGCTCTACCTGAAAAGATGACATGTGTCGTGTGGGGCAGGTTCCACTTGATGGTGGCCATGCATTGCTGTTGATAGGCCGGCCAGAACAGTTTCAAACGTAGGATCGAGAGACATGCGAGGCCTGTGGAACAGCCGTGGGACTGGATTCGGTTTTGTAGATGGGCAACACTATTGGGCGGCAAGTGTTTTACCTGTATACTGTTGGCAAGTAGCAGCACAGCTTCCACATCCTCTGTCAGCTGCACAGACAAAGAATACAGCGCCTGTACCAACTTATATACTGCAGCATGCGGTGTTCTCAGAGGCAGGACAACTTGTGAACCGGTGGTCATCAGATCTTGCTGCTGATGTCGAATGCTGGCCCAGTGAATGTCCGCAACAAGGCGAGGCGTTTCCACTCGGACTGTGTTCTCGAGCTGCTGGCTGTCTCCTATAAGAGCCAGGTCATACATTGCAGGGTTCCGCTCGTTTGCTTGCCATATTTCCAATGCCAGTGGTGAAGAGCTCTGCTCTCTGAGAAGCACGGTAGCGGGTGGGGCCAGAAAGGCATCAAGCTCTAGCAGCATCTCTGGCGTGTCTTGTTGAAGCTGCGAAGGTTGTGGATCTACCATGTGTTCGCTGCCCCTCCGGGTACGCAGCCTTCTGATCGGCATCACCGCAAATTGAGCCGTGCGGCAACAAGTGAAGAACTTGCTCAGGCTCAGCTTGATCTTTAGGATGATAAATGATACTTCGCTCTCCCCATCCCCCGGGGGGAGTCCCCCCCTGTCATGGCCTCTTACCTTGGTGACATGAGACCCAGCTGGCTCCACTGAGACCACTGCACTAGTGGCAGGTGGCAGTGACTCATCGAGTGTTTCATTGTTTTCAGTCATCAAGTCAGGTGGTCACTGACTGAGGGCAGACACTGAGTCTGATAGATGCATCACCATATGGTTGAGACCCAAACCTGGTTCTCTAGGTGGTCCACCTAGAGAACAACGTGTTTGTCGTCACTGTTGTATGAAAGCGGTTAAAGATGAGCAACATTTGCTTTCTGACTGCCCTTTTTACAGCAATGTTAGGGGTCAGCACTTTTCGTTATTTGGCCGACCTTTTTTGGGCAAGAAGGCCACTGGCCAATCTGCTAAACTGCCGTATGTCAGCCATCCTTACTGCAGAAAGCACTTTCGTAGCTGGCACGAAAGCACTGTGATATGGGTATGAAACATCACCGCTTTTACATGGACCAGGTTGCTATGAAAACTGTTGAAACAAGGATGTCACGGCGGTCTTCGTGTAACCAGACAGAATCATTACAAGACTGTTCGACTTACCATTGTTGTTGCTACCTCTCTGTCATATAAGCCTAAACAGCTGACTGCGGGACGCTGCTATACGAAACTAGTCATAATAGAGACACATGACCCAACTATGACTAATCATTTCATGAATGACTTGACTGATTCAATCCAAGTGCTTGGCACATTTCATGAAATGTGATCAACACTCCCTCGCAGTCATGACATTCATGAATCATGCACAGCCCACACGCAGTCACATCTCCACATGAAAACAAAACCAATCATCGACATCAGTATTGGCATTGTGAGACAGCAGAATGCGAGGTGATCACACTGATCAACATTGGTGAGGTAGCACGCACGCCCGAACAGACGTTGGCTATGCTTAGATTCCCGCTGCAAAGCAAGCATTGTGCTAGCATTGCGCTAGCAACGGTGAGCGCTAGCGCAACAAGGGAGACTTCCAGTTTGCAACGATTGAAGTTGTCTTTTGATATAGCAGCTCGTTGTGCTGTGCAAACGCTGGTAATATGTGGAAAGCGGCCGTGGCACTCAGCTTGAGACCGCTCTGAGAAGCCATGCACATGAGGAAAGATAAAGTCGTTTGTCTCGTCAGCAGTGCAGCTGATGTGGCAGCAATCGTGAGCTTCGCAAGCCTGTATCAACTGCGGCAGGTGGACCCTGCATCACACCTTGCTGCACAGCCCAAGTCATCCATCTTTAGTTTGACTCAACAAGTAGCTTGTGAAGTCTTACGCCGTATGCCAGCCGGCACTGACCTATGTGTCTTGCTGCAGCGTTTGCAGGCAGAAAAGCATGGAGCTAGACAACAACTAGAGGCTGCTGATGAGGTACTGAATCAGGTTTTTCCTGACTATTACTCCACTCACCTGATGTCAACAATAGCCATCGACGGTTTAAACAGCCTCAAACCGGTTTTGCTGCCACAGGGTGCCGATCAAACCGCAGATGCAATTGCGCAGGCGCAGCTGCAGGTACGCACAAGTTACTATCGAAAGTCTTGTCACGTTCTGCGCAGAGTGCTGAGTGCCGGATGAAGCCCTTGCGTCTGTTTTGCTGCGCTGTCACAATGCAAAGATACCCTGAATAAGATTCTGTCTAACAAGACTGAAGTGAATTTTGCCAACTGTTCAGGACCGTGTCAGACACTTGGAGCTCCAGCTTGCACGGCATGCAGCAGACCTGCATGACATGGCCACGCAGCTTGACACAGCAGTGGTTGAATGTAAGCTGCTGGCGTTTGCATGCTTTTCTTGAGTGCAAAGCTTCAGCTCACTCAGCATATGACTGAAGTTGGACGACGATTCTGTCCATTGCCATGTTGACTGCAACTTGCAAGGGCAATCTGTTCACCACCGTCAGCACAAACGCGCTGTGTCTGTGCTGTAGCTTCTGCTGGTATTCACGTTCGACCCTTGCATGCTTCTGCCTAGCAAGCAAAGCTGGCAGAGTCACCATCTGCCCTGCACCCATGCACAATGTTTGCTTTCTGGTCACTGTGTTCATACCAGGGCTCCTGGCGGCTTTGCAATCTAGTCACTGCATGTGCTGCATGTAGTAATTTGGCACATGTAATGTTATGTGCAGGCGGCGTGGCAGGTCAACAGGTAGAGACACTCTGTGAACACACCGCGGACCTGGAAGAGCAGATGGCCAAGACTTCTGCCGCCCTCCTGCAGGTCTGTCTCCGCTCTCTGCACGCATGACCCCCTGCACTACTCTCATTTGCATGCAATGCAGGCCATAGCACCCCACTCTCCTGTCACACATGCTGTGAGCACAGTGTGCTTTGGCTACATGCAATCTAGATTTTCAATAGAACAGGCTTGATTTGCATCGTGGCTTGAGATCGATGGCCCAGCCACACGGCTTCACTCTTGCCTGTCTGCTCTGCTTCTGCAGGCTGAACTGACTGCCAGTACAGCCAAAGCAGACAAGGAGCAGGCGATTGAGACCGCCAGCAGGCTGCACACTGAGCATTGCGCTGCACAGGAACTTCAAGCAGATGCTGTCGCCAGGTATGACAAAGCACATGCTTTGCAGGTGTTGTACGCTTTGCTTGGGTGTGTTGCAGTGATGCTAAACTGGCAGCTTCTGCCATCTGCTGTTGTCTGTATTGCCTATCAACAGTGATGCAAATGGCAAATAGCCTGTATATCTTTGCTATCTTCTTTCTGCATGAATTTGGCACATGATATGATATGTACGTCAACATGACTGCAGTGCTGTCTGAGTTCACAAGGGTGAAACTCCTACGGTTCGGCAAGCATTTTTGATATGATGTGCCTGCGTCCAGGGAGCTTTCTGATGTAAGAGCTGCAAAGGTTGAAGCTACACTTCCACAACTGGAAGCTGCAGCAGCAGTTGACAGCTGTCCAGGCTGAGCAGCAGGCCACCAGACAGCAGCTTGATGCTGCACAGTGTGAGTGTGCTGATCAGGAGCTCAAGGTAGGCCCTGATGGTCCCTTGCTCAGGCAGAGTGTGTGCACTGCAGCTTTGCAATAAGACATGGACTAGTCACATCAGCTGAAGCAAATTTGACTGACTCACACATACCTTCAGCACGTTTGGGTGTGGTCACAAGCTAGCTGTTCTGGAGCTAGCATTGCTGCACAACGTGTACTTCTGCTGATGACAGGGCCTTGGATTTGATGCGTATGTCAATGCGTTGTTGAGCACAGCTGGTGGCGCAGGTCAATCAAGCCTTCTGAGCCATGTTGAGCAATAGCTTGCAGAGATGCTTTGATGCTGTGCATGGCATGAAATGACATCAGGCAGAGTGCAGTATCCTCATCAAGCTTTTGTTGTTACGTGCAGGTAGAGCAGCAGCTTGGTGCCCATGCTGCTGAGAAGCAGGAAATGCAAGCAAGGCTGACAGCCCTCCAGGAGGCAGAGACAACTGCTCTTGCCAGTCAAGAAAGGTATGTTTGTTTGAGAGCCGTGTCGTTTATGACTGCAGCGTGGGCTTCAGACAGACGTAAGGTTTAGGCCTGCAACACTTATGCTGCTCAAGTGCAACATCATAGGGGCACCTTGTCAAATGCCAGCACTGCTGATGGTGTTGACGAACACATACCATACCTGCTGGCATGGATGTACATGCACCTCTCTCTCTAGATGCATCAGCTAACTCTAGGGGAGTGCTATTGCCAGGCTGCGCATGGATGTGGAAAGGGAAGTAGCACACAGAGTTGCTGCTGTCAAGCTTGCACAGGAGCTGAGGCAACAGATCATAGCCCTGCAAACAGAGGAGGAGCAGGCAGCAGCAGCCTTGAAGCTTGAGTTCTCTAGCTATAAGCTTGAGGTGGGTCCCCT
>JAABUP010007964.1_pt1 | contig 13793 bp, 17 predicted proteins | sample 5559201 | NCBI WGS metagenome assembly JAABUP01 (sample SAMN10711887, study PRJNA513373) | rock metagenome | isolation source: Antarctica rocks | place: Antarctica | reverse complement strand
ATGGGGTAATCTATGACTGCTGAGGCAGGTATGGCTTCCATCCCGGGCCCATACCCGGGTTTTCCGGGTTGGGGATCAGAAAATAACGCCTGAGCGCTCCCTATGAGCGCCGTGATGGTCGTTACGGTATTATTAATTACTTTATCTCAGGCTCAAGTATCTCTTCATATTATTGTTATTCTGGATTGGTCACTTATAGGGATTGATAGTGCAGGTGAAGTGATTGCTATTGGTAGATTGCCCGTACCGTATATTTATTGTGCAGTGCAGTACAGTGCAGGAGATCTGGACTCAAATCCAGTTAAACTGAACGGTATATATTGCAGCCATTGCGCAGCGCTGGCCTAATGACAACTGCATATTGTACAACACATGTGTCAACACCTGCAGCGTTTGTCAACATTTGCAGAATTTGTATGATCCACGAACTTCAGCAAACCTGCAGATCAGCGCAAACATTGTTTGGGGACGTGTTTCTGAGAACCAAATATATAATAGCTATAGAAGCTCTGAGCTGTGCAAGAGGGCCTGATTAGACCAAAACCTTGTCTTATTTGCTGAAGTGTGCAAGACGTGCTTGTCCTTTCACTGTTGTAGCCAGTAGCGGCAGCTGCTTGAGTGCAGAGCTCTGTAATGTTTAAACTTATACAATGCAAATTTACTCTACAGCACTGCAAGGCTCTACATATACAAACCACCAGATACATTATTGATCAATCAGTGACTGATGCAATTTGCTTCAGGCAATAACAAAGCAAACCGAGCCACAAAGTAACATTATGTTAACACATGCTCTGACACCACTGCCCTGGGGGCCTCTGCAAGGACGCAGTGCAAAAACAGAATCCCTGTCAATTTGCGCTGGCATCTGTTACACAAAGCAAGCCCATGAACATGCACCCTTAGCAACTGCTTGGCCAGACCTGAGTAGATCAGGTGCTGATCAAGCATTTGTTGACCATGTCAAGCAGGTTTGGATTCTCCAAAGCAGCTGCAACTCGCTCCTTGTCATTCAGCTGCTTGTTGACGGCAGCTTCTGTAGAATGGGCACCAGGGGTGATATATATGTCCACCTGCATGCCCCAAAATTGTAGATAGCTTTGCATGAGCTTCCTTCACAAGACTGATAGCACATTTGTGGCTTTTGTGCCTTGATTTCATGCAGCGAGCTATGCTTGCAAATGCTCGAAGCAGGCAATGCAAGACCATGCAGCAGAATGCATCAGAGCTACATAAGAATGATAATGTTTAGCATGAAAGCTTCGACTGACCTTGAAGCGCTTTGGGAGAGACCGAAGTAACTTGACTCGTATGCATAGACCAATCAGGGTTGCCATGCTGCAGTGTTGTACTGTTGGCGTAAACTGCACCCTGCAGGTAAGGCAGCTCAAATTGGATGGAATCAGGGAGCCCTGCTGACTACACAGTTGCCATATGGATGCTTACTTGACATGACCTGAGTCATCGTTGACTGTGATCAAATCCTCTTCCACCACATTCAGTTGCTCAAGACTGTAAGGATGTTCGGGATCTGTGATGTCTCGTATGTGCTGCAGCAGCAAGAGATGTGTGCATTCACAAGTTGTGACACACAGCAGCGTTGTAAGCTCTGCGCATGTCAGCTGCTGGCTCACAACAGAAGCTGGCACAGGGTTGCAGTGGAGGGCGTAAGTCCCTTGCAATTTACCTCAAAGATCTCCAGCGTGTCAATTGGCTCCCGTTCTGACTCATTATTGGAGACTATTCGTACCTGAAAGAAATGTTTGCAAACTTGCACAACTCATGGTATGTGTCTGTGTGTGAGTCAAGGTCATCTGGACTTGCAGAAGCCCACCTTGTTTCTGTTTGTGCTTTTCCTTTCATGCAACACGGGGGATGGGTTGATGAGGTTCTCCATGAACTTCTGGGCTGCTCAGGTCTTACACAACTGGCTTGTCGACAGGCAAGTGGCGGATCAGGTGAGCTTGCGTCAGCTGCTACCGAGTCCAGCTGCACTTTCGCCCTCCGCCGACGAGAAAGGTACACGTTGGCGAGATATTGTATGGAAGCTCACTGCTGGCGCCTGCTTGTACTGCTAGCAAAACAAGGACATGCATCATATGACTTAGAGTTACTAATACATAATTAGTAATATGTCATCAATGACTAATAAGCATGCTACCGGTATTTGCGAAAACATGTAAGGGAAGCAGCTGAGTCATTTTTGCAACAGTCTTCCTGTCAGCAACTCCGCAACATTGCGCGTTCAGCATGTGTGCACGGAAATATTCTCAAGCTTACAAACAGCTCAGCACTGGACACGAAATCGCAAGACTAACTAGTTATAACCTAGAGGTAGCTGTGTGCAGTCGCAAGCATTCAACTATCAGCAAGACTCTAACATATCCAAACAAGCCAAGTCTCTGGAAACCAAAAGCGCAAGCAGCAGTATCTAGTAAATGTACAGCTGTTGGCACATTTCTACACGCAATCTTATTTGCAAGCATGCTACTACGCTTGACTGCAGCCTTGAAAGCACATACACAGTTGCAGGGTGGCAGCAGCTGTCCTTAACCCTGCAGACGCACCTCATGGTCCACCTTACGATGTGCCCTACACCTGAACACAACCTACACCTAAGCTTATTGAGTACTACAATCCTGTAGGCCTACATGACCTGCTAAGTATGCTAGTCTCCGACTGCCCAAAAGTAAGTAATAGCAGCTACGAGGTAGCTGACATCTGCATGATGTATCACGCAGTGTGTCAACCTTTGTGTCCAGCAACAACTGCAAAGTCAGCAATGAACATAGCTTGGCCTATCACCCTGATATCCACATTCTCACTTGTAATCACCAACTGAAAATGTATAACACTGTGCACACGTTGCAAGGTAACCCTGCTGCACACTTTGAAAGCCTCTGGCTGCAATGACACGAGACACATGTCTTGTCAAACGTCTTTGTGGCCCTGTTTTGCGTTGCCATGCAAGCCGGGCAAAACATCTCCAATGTGAAATCCGCCTCACCGATTGTCCCTCTTGCACCGGACAGAGTTGCAGTCATTGAACCTGCGCTTTCTTGAACCCACCAGAAGCCAATAGTGTTACAAGGACCTGCTTGTAGTGCTGCGAGACCCCAAAGCCAGCTCTTGTTGATGTGCAATTCTTGCCTGCGTCGATCCTGCGCTCAAGGCTGCCTGTTGCTCATCTGTGATTGCCTGCACGGCAAGGGTACTCATCAGCACCCATGAGTCAGCCCACAACAGTCAGCTTGCATTAGTCAGCATTTGTCAACCTGGCGAAGGCAGCTTCACTGCTGACAACATGCAAGGAATGTCTGCAGTAGACTTCAGTGAGACTATGCCTCTCATCAAACAGCAGCTTGACAGCAGACATCGCTCATGAGAGGGAACAAAAACATCTCCACAATGTAGAAGCGCGTTTTTACTGTCCCCAAATGTTTCTCAGTTTCGATTTTTCATTGTAGGAATGACGTCTGTGCATGAAACTAGACGTTTCGGAATTGAGAAGAGCATAGAGAACCTGCCCTCTTGGGATTGGTCTCACAGTGCACCGACAGGGACAATATACCAAATATCAAAGCCTTCAACAACACGTTGTGTTGCACACATGTGTTGCCAAAAGCTTTCACATTTGACACATGGACCCTGTTGAGTCCATAATGGGTCCTCTCCCAAGTGGCCCCTCCCAAGGAGCAAAGCCTCTGTGTCAACAGCCTGGCTGCTGATTCATGCAGGTTGCGCAGCCAAGTCTCATGTTTTGGCTGGGCTGTTGACAGCCTGTTGACAGCCTGTTGACAGGCTGTTGACAGGCTGTTGACGGCCCAGATGAAACATGAGACTGTTGAGCTGTGGCTGTGCAACCTGAATGAATCAGCAGCCAGGCTGTTGACAGAGAGGCTTCGCCTTTTCATAACCAAAAACAAGACTCAAGGATGGAGGGCTGTCTAAAGTTACGGAGTGAGACACACCACACACTGTGAGGCAGCATACAGTCCGTGGTGTGTGCGGTGCATGCAGATGCTGCTTGCCTGAGCCATGCGCTCTCTGTCAGGGCCAAATCTGGGGACTACTTTCTGGCCCATCATTCTGGCCTTATCCATGCCGCCCTTCAACTTGTTGAAGATGCCCTCACCACTGCCACTGCCGCTGTCCTGCACTTACAACAGAGGTGGTGATACCAACTCTAAAAAAAGAGAAGACTACGCTTTTCGGCGTCAATTTAATGAGAAGCCAATTATTATACCGGGCTGCCCAGGATGTCAACTCTAACTTCTGCAGGAGAGATGTTGGGACGGCCTGTCATACGTTCTAGAAGGCCAAATGTAATGGCCCAGGCATGACCTGATTGCAGCAAGTTCTGCCATTGGGCTGATCAAAGTACATGCTACCCCAACCAGGACATACAGTTTCCCTCACCAGTGGCTGAACCTACAGCCTTGACACAACTGCGGCCACAACTGCAGCCAGCCCTTGACACAACAGCCAGTGCCTGTACAGGTGTATGTCCAAAGGAGACTGCATTTTCCAGGTGCAAGACATCTTCTCACAACGTCATATACAAAATACAGCATGTACGCTCAGTTTTGCATCTCAGGCAAGGACAGACATGTAGCAGAATGGCCTAAGAACAATGGTCAGAACTCAAAAGCTCTGCCTTTCCCAAGAACCAAGCTGGGCATGTATATTGGCCCTGATGAAGAAGATGCAGCCTACCTGTTCGTAGTCTGGCATATCTGGCATGGCAGCATGAGGTGCGGCCATCTGCTGATGCGCTCTGTGTGGCTGCATCCTTTCAGGAATGGCTATGCTGTGACCTGCACATGCGCACCACCATGTCTTGATGCATGCACCTAGTTGCGACAGTAGGAATGCGATGGAGCATCATCTGTGCAGATTGTGTAAGGCAGCAAAGCTGATAAGAAGAGATGCGTATCAGGAGGCGTTGTGCCTTGCAGAAACGGCACAACCACATTACAATGCTCCCATTCAGTGCATCTAGTGCATGTGACCACTAAGCACCATGGCTCTTTTGGTCTGCCCTCGAGGGCAGTTCAGTCTGCTTATAGATTGCTTATCTGTCACAAGCTCTAGCTGCTCTGTCCTTTGTCACAAAGAAGCCAACTCGACATTCGTAACTCTGGCTCAATGCACTAAGCAATGGGGGAGTGATTTAGTACAACCAGCAAATCTCATGCAACAACTGCATGTTTTCGTTTCTTCAGATGCTCTCATCCTGAGGTCTTTGTGGATTGAAGCCCGTCAGGATCGTTTTAGAATTGCTCACTCAAGTCTAACACATGCAACAACCATCCCCAGGCAATATTGCAGAAGCTGTTACCCACCGCCATTTTGATCCAGGCTGATTTGGATGAGCTCCTCAGCTTGTCTTTGCTCCTCGCTCACATGCTGCAGTTGCTGCTGATGGAACTCCAGCTCAGCTGCCTTGAACTGTGCCTCTTGCTTCTACAGGTCAAAAGGGCAAAGTTCAGTGCACAGAGTGAGTGCATGTGTTACAGCAAGATTCAGTGCACAGAGTGAGTGCATGCGTTACAGCAAAACTCAGTGCACAGAGTGCATGCATGTGTTACAGCAATTGACATGGTCATCAGTCACTTTCTACAGTTGCTGCTGTTGGTGTCTCTCGCGCTCAAAAGTCTGGGTGTGTGTGCATCTTAATTGCTGCGGTATCATGCAACTAAGTTGCAATGTCTTTTGCGCCAACATTTTCTGCTGTTTTGCATGCTGTTGAACATCTCATCAAAGTGCACGATGGAATTGACACGCAAGTCTAGGCAAGATGTCATGGCGTTCTGTTACCCAGCACAATTCAAGCCTGTCCAAAGAAGCAAGCCTGGCTGTGTACCAGCCTAGCTCATGCTGGCAAAACTTTCGATTGTTGTGACAATTTGTTCATGACGATTGTCATCTGTACTATAGTGACTAGACTGCTACTGATACAAACCACTTCTCAAACTCACTAGCAACTAGCCCTGCTGTTGCTGCAAGTGCTACAAATAATTTCTAACTATCACCAGCCCCGCTATCTTGCACAGCATTTGTTATTCTGAAATGAAGTCATATGACTACAAAAACTTTCATCAGGAGCTGAGACAAGGTATCAACACTGCGAAAGCTGTCAAGGTAGGGCCCTCAACGCCCGGGGGGGGAGGGCAGTGTTTCACACACTTGTCCCACATGTACAGTGCCACTGCATAAGTGGCGTAGTCTTTTTCTCCCCCTTTTTTTGTTTTCTGTCGAGGTATTTGAAACGCACCTTGAGGTTGATTTCGTGCTTCTTAGCAGCAAGGCGGCCTTCAGCAGCTTGAAGAGAGTTCTGGCAATGCTGAATGCGCTCAGCTGCGGCACTGGCTGCCATGCGTGCTTTCATGGCTTGTCCCTCCAACCGTTCTGCATCTGCATTCTTCTGCCGCTGTTCTCCCACCAGCCTACAGACAGACGAAGGGCTTACTAGCAGATTTGACCAAGCACATGCATTTCTGGGTTCTCGTGCTTTTGGATCCACAAACACGCAGACAGACAAAGTCGCTCACTGGCATTTTGACACTCAGCAAATTGCTGTGTCTACATTCTTGTGCTGCTAGCCAAGCTTCAAAATACGCAACACACAAGGGCTTGCAGCGTCACAGCCACATGTTGACAACACAACAAACGCAGCAGGATGCATCTGTCAAAACACAGGAAGTGCTTGGCAAACCGCCTGATGGATCTGCAGGATGAAAACAACAAGCAGCCGTATTTGACCACTTGGCGGTGTTGGTGTATGACATTGGGGGTATTGACATTGGGGGTATGTGAATGGCACTTGTGCTTATTTGATGGTATATAAAGGTTGCCTCTCAATCGATATGATGGCAGGCTAACGCAGTGTAAGAGAAACGCAACAACAGTTGTTGCTGCAAGTAGAGTCTGCATACAAAACGCTACTCTGCACGCCTGCTGACCTGTTCAGGTCTTGTGTGGTCTTTCTGACGCTGTCTTGAATTGGTACAAGCTCTTGCTGGATCTGGTCAGGAAGTTGCAGATCCTTCAACTGCTGCTGCAAATCCTGTACACTATTACTCAGAGCTGTGGCCTGATCCTGCAACAGCATTGCAAGGAGCTTGCTACTGATGCAGACGTTACATGCCAGTCATTCTCTCAGTATGGTGTTGACAGTTAAAGCATGGGAAGCCATTCAGCCCAATTTCCCACCACTGGACAACTTGACTTTACCTGCATGGCTTTTACATACTGCAAATGCTGAGTCATAGCTTGCGGAGCATCCTGACTGCTGTTTCCGGGTTGGCTGCGTGAATTCAGGTGCTGAACTGAAGGGTGAGGCTGCATGGACGTTGATGCGTGACCTTGACTGCTGCCGGGGTGCAAATCTGCGAGGCAGAAGGCCAAGCAAGTTCAGTAGCGGGGACTGCGCATCTGCGTTTGTAGTACGCTCGCGCATAAGAGGGCAATGCATGCCAGCTCGACGTTGGGGATAATCTTTGCCTCACCGGTAGAACGTTGTGCCGCTTCTGTCCGCCTGCGTGAATCGTGAAGGAACGCTGATTAGACAATACCGCTGTGGCAATGCGCTCCCGTTCTGCCGTGCTGGCTCAAGCGAAACCTGCGAGGTTTTGCCGTGCAACTCGCTGCTGGGGTGCTACGTAGTATACTGACCGCCACCTCACTGCTTTGCGCACACAGCAGCAAATGACACGACGGTCGGAGCAACCAGCAGCTGCGTGCGCGAACACTTGACCTCACCTCAGGTGCCGTCAACTCCTTGCAGAACTCACTCAACGGCACCGGTTTGCAATGAACCACATGGAGTTGCCTAATCGGGCCGTCAAACGTCTTCTTGGTAACTGAAAGTCGTTCGTCTTGAAGAAAAAGAGTGTTGCCATCGGCCTGGTTAGCAAGTACAGGCGCGACGATGATCCATAATTGGAGTGCGGCATGGACGAAACATCGCATTGACTGGATAAGTATGCGGTGATGTCACGCTGGAGCAACCTCTTCGGAGGCGGTGGCTCAAATGACGAGCTGCCCGACACTCTAGAGAATAGAAGGGGAACGACAGGTGATTCTGCTTTCGAGGTTTTCATTGAAGGAGCCTTGACGAACATATGCAATGCGGCGAATGGCAGACAAAAGGATCAGCGCCAGATCCGAGAGTCGTGCAAGAGGATAGTGGGTGCGTTTCTGCCGTGTTTTCCGCTATTGAGTTGCGGAGTCACGCCTCACGTCGGGCGTGAATTGTGCAGACAGTCTCAATGACAACGATCCCGAAGCACCTAAGAAGGTCTCTGCGCCACTTTCCACAGAAGCAGCTGAGGAGGTGAGCGCGCTGCTTTGCGTGTACCATCAATACCGATCACTCGCCTTTTCGGCCGGTTGAATTGGTTAGGCCTTGCCGTCGCTCCAACATGCGTATTTGACGCAGTTGCTCGAGCCCCTGCGACTCGCTTGTGGGCAAGATGCCCCCCGCTTGGTAGAGCCAGCACTTGCATGCCTGCATAAACTGGTGAGCTATGCTTCTTTGTGCTGCTTCAGGTTCGGCTTTTTGTGAGGCAACAGACTATCAGTTGCTTTGTGGTTTGCAGGTTGCTCATGCCTACCTGCAAGCTGAAAGCACACCTGCAGGGAGGCTTGATGATAACACCACAGTTTCACAGGTGGTTCCATCTAACAGTCTGCGTCAGCACTGTCAGCATGTCATTCAAGGCATTGGCATTGACACATATACAGTTTAAGACTTGCACCACAAGTCTGTCTCAAGCACCTAATCACATCGTCAGCTCCCTTACAATATGTGGATCTGTCTGACCATCCCTTTTCATTGCTTCAAAAATAAAAATAATAAAAATCTAGTCATCTTGCCCTTGTCAGGTGGTTGCCCTGGTCAGCAAGTGTGGTGAGAGCCACTCAGAAGCCGTCCAGCTGGCAGTCATCAGAGCTCTCCTCACCATCACCACCGCAGAGCACTTTGTCGTGCATGGAGACAGTCTCATGCAGGCAGTTCGGACTGTATTCAATGTTGCAATTGGCAGTGAATCTGTGGAAATCCAACGCACTGCTCGCAGCGCCTTGCTTCAGATGCTCAACACCATTGTGAAGCGTGTCACCTCTTACAGCTTGGTAAGCCTATGCACAGCTAGGTCAAGACACAGCCACGTAACTGTCAGCATTGCATTTACCTGGATTCTGCAACCTTGCATTGACTTGCTACACCAAAGGGTGACAATGTGATAGCATTGCTGTCTGCATTGGAACATGCTGAAGTGTTTGCCTGATCTGGTGCTGTTTGCTGCGCTCTGCCAGGCCAGGGCAAACAATTGTGGTCCTTACCAAACTGCAGCATTGGCTGAAGCGCTACAGTCAGCATGATAGAAATTGCATGCAGTCCCAGTTGGACACCATCATTCAAACCGGCAGATGGCGACATCCAGCTCGCTCACATAGTGTCCCAAAACCAAAGACAGTCACAACGCCCATCTGTGCTCATGTGCAGTCTCAGAGGAGCTCTTCTGTAGCGCTGCAAGCCCAGGCAAGCTTTGACCACACTGCCAACGGCAGCCATCAGACAGCCGCCCCCGCCCCAGATGCAACCAACACAGCTGACAACCCCACACAGTCTGAAGCCAACTCTGCTACACAGCCTGCAGCCCCCCCACATGCACAGACAGACAGCAGTGAAGGACAGCAGCCAAGCGCTGATGGCTCTCAAGGGCAGGAAAGCGATGGTGCTGCTGCACAGCAAAGTAGGAGGAGTCAAGATGGAGGGATTGATGAAGGGGAGGGCGAGCAGCAGCCTGCTGACAGTGAGGCAAATGATGGCAGAACTGCCCACCTTGCATCCCTTGCTGAACAAGCTGACATCAGGTAATGTGGTATTGCCCTCGTCCACAAGACCTAGGTTCACAGCAGCTTAGAAACCGTGCATGGCAGAATTCATCAAGCTGCACACAAGAAGCTGATGTGCTGTGTTTGGGCATGCAAAGCCCTGCTGTCATGGCAGAAGCCATAATTTAGGTTTAGGTTTAGTCTTGATAGGCCTATATGTACAAGGCATACCCGGATGGTTGCCAGCATAGATTTACAGATCCTGCTGGGGCTAAGGCCCTACCCCGTGAGGGGGCATCGGCTCTTGTGGTTTGGCAGAAGCCATCTGTCACCTATCAGCACAACCTAGATCTGCCATCAGCTCCTGACCTCTCCTAAACAGCAGCATTTGTCAACAGAGTCCTGCTCTTGCGCGTCGGCTATAACATCTCCACATTGTAGAAACGGGTTTTTACTCTCCCCAGACGCTTCTGAGTTTAGATTTCCAGTGTAGGGACGACGTTGCTGCATTGAAATATACGTTTCGGGATTGAAAAGAGCTGTATACACACCATGCTGCTGACATTGCCTACAGTGACTTTTATACACGTGACATATTGTCATAGAAATTTGATCACGCTGATGATATCGTGACCAGATTGGCATGTTTGCAGAGGCCTGGAGAAGGCTCTGGATCATTACTCACAGCCCACAGCTTCAGCATCTGCAGCAGAAGCTGCCGGCAGCGATGAGAAGGGGAAGGATGCCAGGCGTACCCTCATGCGAGAGAGGCGCAAGAAGGCTCTCAAGAATCTGTCTGTGCCAGAGAGGGATGTGCTCACAGTGCTGTCAGCTGTCTGTAAGGTGAGCGTGTCTGTGCCATGTCTGTGCCTTAGAGTACGTATATAATATTGCCTGTGTTATACATTATATATGCATTATATATATTATATCAGCATCGATGAAGAATATATTTTATACAAATACATTTAATATGGGCATTAATGACGGCATCTGCATGCTCCCAGCAGGCTTTTCCAACTGTGAATGTCCTGTGGGTGGTGAGGTCTATATGCTGCTGCTGTCAGTCCCTCTCATCACCAGTATCGCAGAGTTGGCGTGATTGCTTGTGCGGATGAATGAGGATCACATGCAAGGAATGCTAATGCTGCTGCTGCATAGCACCAGGCTTGCTGTGATGACCATGTGCAGCTCTTTCCTTCAGCACATGACGTTGATCACAGGCAAAGGGCTTTGCATCAGCAAAGCTTGCACAAGGCCAAACCTGATGCTGCACAGAGTGCGGCAACACAGGCCTGTCATCTTGCTAACAGCTGCTTCATCTTGCTGACAGCTACTTCATTTTGCTAACAGCTACTTCATCCTCTAGGCAGAGATGTATCACAGAGGAAACTGAAACCAGCAGCACTGAAATTCTTTGTCAACTGTCCACTGTCTCGCATCCTGGCTGTTTCCTGGCTTTGCTGTACAGGAGTTCAATCAACCCATTTGACAACAACTATAAAGTGCAAAGTTTATGACAGAAGAGAGTGACCAAAAACCGAAATGCAAAGCATTTTCTGCCTTCAAAATGGGTGTGCAGACCTGGTGCTCAATTCCATGCTGGAACTGCCTGCAGATGGCGGCTCGTGAGACGGGCATTGGGGCCGTGGAGACATTCATGCATGCTGGCAAGCTGCTGGCCCTGGATCTGCTGGTCAAAGTACTGCAGCATCAGGGCCACACCTGGTCACATGTGCGGCAGGAGGTATGTGCCTATGGCTAAAATCACAATTTTGCTTTTTGTTCCACTCTTAAAGAAAAGAAAAATTTATGCTTTTCAGCGATCATAACAGGAACCTCCTAAGGTGGCAGCCCGGAGCTTGTTTCACTCTTACATCAAACTTTGCCTGTTGTATCTTGTTTTCCGGTTCTGGATGCATCAACACACAGATGTGACATGCGCTTTCCCTGCAGCCAGTGTTTTGCCTGTTGTATACTTTATTCTCGCAACATTTATTTTTGTAGAAACCCCTTTTTGAGGCCCTCTAAAGAGTGTCAAAACAGCTGACACATGCAAAGGCAAAACCTGGCTGCAGAGAAAGCGCATGTCACATCTGTGTGTTGATGCATCCAGTGTGTCATACTCCGCATACACCACTCCTCATGGTCAACTTCTTGTGCCATGGTCATGTTGTCTTATCAAGTTGAGATTGATGGTATGTGAGATGGTAGTCTGTCCTCTGTGTGTCCCAAAACAACGAATGCCAAACCAGCAGAACCATCCTGCTCCTTGTCAGGACGCTTTGTAAACCGTCTCACATATTGCATAGACAGACAATGCAGTCTGCACTCAAGGCAGCCCTGCATGTTGCCCGCTTCCTCTTTGCCCTGCTTCATGACAGCGCATCAACAACATTATGCCCGCCATCTTACAGCCTGCTTGCAATGACTGGTGAGCTCAGCCCAGTGAAATCCACTGATGGGATGATATCTCTGCAAGATGACACTTGGGAATTTCTGCATCATCGTCACCCCCACCTTGACCTGTGTACAGCAAGTCTTGGAGTGATTGCCAGCGCACTTTGAGTACATGCAATGCAGAGCCCCTTTGGCAGTTGCGGCAATTGCAGCTGCAAGGACCACCAGTATAAGGCAGCAAGCAGCTCTGCAACAACATTTTAACACCATATGGGTGCGGCAGACTTATGCCCATGTGTAACACTTTTTGTCTTTGCTTTGTAACAGCTTACAAAAGGAAGGGGACCCTAAACGGGTTTGTATTGGATACCTGGGCAGCCCAGTATAACACAATACTTATCATCAGTTGACGCTGAGAGGTGTGGTGGTTTCTTTTCTTTTCAACTGAATACTGAATACTGAACATGTCTCTGTGCTGCAGTTCTGTGAGCAGCTGCGGCAACCATTGTGCCTGGCATTACTGCGTAACTGCATGTCGCCGTATGACGAGGCCTTCTCAGCAGCTACCAAGCTCTTCACAGCAGTCCTGCTGCAACCCAAGCTGAGGGGAGGGCTGAAGGCAGAGCTGGGAGCCTTTTTCCCTTTGCTGCTGTTGCGGCCCCTTGAAGCTGACAGGTGAGCCTACTGTTGTTGCCCCTTGCCTACTGTTGCTGCCCCTTGAGGCTGACAGGTGAGCCTACTGTTGTTGCCCTTCATGATCATTGTGCCCCTTCAAGATCAAAGGGGGGATCTGGGGAGTCTCCTGATGATTGCCTTTGGTTTGCTGCCTGCTACACAACGAGCCTCATCAATACTGCTTTCAGTTTCCAGCGTTGCATGTGCACTTTGCATTCTGGCAGGTTGTCATGTGGTTGAATTTCTGAAAACCCTACACTGTTGATGGAATCCTTGGATCTGGAGTCAGTCCCAGGTGTTGTTGACTACAAGTTCTCTACAAGAACTTCTCAACACCTCACAACATCTATTTCAACCCTATGTCTTGAGAGCTAAATCATGTAGATGACCTAGTCCTCAATCATGCATGTTGGCAATGTACAATGTGTGCAGGCCGGACATGTCTCCATGCCAACAGCAATTTGCATAAGCTTCTCTCAGTTCTCTCACTTGTAGATACCTGGCAAAATTGTTAGCTGGAATGCCTGTAAACTATTTATTGCTATTATCAGCTCTCACTTCCTGCTTGCTTGAAGCCAAGCCATGCAGTTGTCTGTTTAAGCCTTTCTTCATACCTGTTTCTTGAGGATCAAGTCACATGATCTGAACTGCTCAGTAGTCATGCACGTTGAACATGTGCCATGTGTACAGGCCAGACAAGCTACAGCTGACCGTCATTTTGGATGCTTTGTGAATATCTCTTTGACCCTGTCTTCACACTTGACCAATTGCTCAATCATGCATGATAAAATGAGTAGGTCAACCATGTGACTTGGCATTCAATGTGCATGACCAATGACTAGTTCAGACCATGTGACTTGATTGTTGAAGAGCAT
>JAABUP010007960.1_pt1 | contig 13800 bp, 16 predicted proteins | sample 5559201 | NCBI WGS metagenome assembly JAABUP01 (sample SAMN10711887, study PRJNA513373) | rock metagenome | isolation source: Antarctica rocks | place: Antarctica | reverse complement strand
GTCAACCGGTAGGTGCCCGCCTCGAGGTGGTCCGGCCCGATGGTGGCCACTCGCCCGTCGTCGTCGGTCACCCCCTCACCGAGCGGCTCCACGGGCTGGGTCGGTGCCGGCGACGCCGTCGGGGACGGCGCGGCGTGGAGCTGCACGCGGACCCCGCGGGCCGGCATACCCATGCTCGTGTCCAGGACGTGTGTGCTGAGGGTGCTCATGTCGCTTCCACCACCTTCTCGAGTCGCAGCAGCGCGATCTCGCGCAGCGCGGTGATCGTCTCCAGGCGCTCGGCGGCGGCATCGTTCTCGAGCCGCCGGTCGAGCTCGGTGAGGATCTCGGACGCCGACCGGCCCGCGGCTCGGATGAGGAAGACGCGGTCGAACCGCTTTTCGTAGCAACGGTTCCCAGCCGCCAACCGGGCGGCAAGCTCGGCATCGGCAGGGTCGACGCCTGCCTGCTCGCGACGCGAGTGGTCGCCGTCGTGGCCGGCGGACGCGGGCTCGCCGATGCGCGGGTGGCGGGCGAGCGCCGCGTCGAGCTCCTCGTCGGTGAGCTCGGCCGCGCTCGCCGCCGCACGCTCCCTCAGCTCCGCGAGGTCGGCGTAGGGCCGGCCGTCGGCGACGTCGTCGACCCAGCGCGGCACCGCGAGGCAGGTGGCCAGCCGGGCCCGGACCTCGTCGAGCGGCAGGACGTGGAACACGTCGAGCCGCGCTTCGTCCGCGGGGCCGTCGGCGATCGCCGGTGAGGCCGTCATGTCACCCCTTCCTGTCGTGGGCCCGGCGCGGTGAGCCAGGCATCCTCGGCGTCCGGGGCGTCGTCTCGGGTCACCGTCGCCTCGATGAGGCCGTACGGGCGGTCGGCCGCGAGGAACACCTCGCCCGGGTTCTCGACCCCGAACGGGCTGAGGTCGACGAGGAAGTGGTGCTTGTTCGGCGCGGAGAACCTGATCTCGGCGATCTCCGGATGCGCCTGCAGCACCGCCGAGCCCATGGCGTAGAGCGACTGCTGCAGGGCCCGGCTGTAGGTCGTGGCAAAGGTCTCGAGGAGGATCTGACGCACGCCGTCGAAGGTCGTGGTCCAGTCACCGCCGGGCACGTCGGTGGAGGCGTAGCGCCATCGGGCGACCAGCGACGTCGCGAGGATCCGGTCGTCGGCCTCCGGAAGAGTCGTGTAGCGGTCGCGCAGGAAGCCCGTGAACTGCGACCCGGTCGACTTCAGGACGACGAGGTCCTTCAGACCGGAGACGACCCAGGCACGCCTCGTCGCGCCCGCTCGCTCCATGGTCACGACGGTGGTGCGGATGTCACCCCCGCGTCGCGCGAAGGCGTGGTCGTGGCCCTTCCCGCGGACCGAGATGCGGTCCCAGGCGTACTCCTCGACCTCGATCCGCGCCCCGGTCGCCGCCGAGGCCGCGTCGAGGAAGTGCGCGGCGAGGGCCAGCGCGTAGTCCTCAGGTGAGCTGACCCCGTGCTCCTTGGCGAACGCGAAGGCGGTGTTCTTCTGGGTGTCGGTCGGCAGGACGGCGCTCTGGTCACCGTCCACGTGCGCTGCGGTGAAGTCGCCTCTGAGCGAGGTGGACACGTTGAGGTCCCGGATCTCGTGGCGGTCGGTGTCGCGGTAGATCCGCACGACGCGGTTCTCCGCCTTGCCGTACTGGTTCGGTCCCAGGACGATGGTCATGGTCTGGATCCCCTTCGGGTGACCCGCTCCTCGGGGCAGCGTTCCGTCGGGGACTCCGCTATGACACGCATGGCGTCACCGTAGACCGGGTGGCCGCTTCGCGTCAGGGGACCGCGCCGGCCTGCCCACCTCGCCGCTCCGTCTGTCGGTGACACCATGGCCGGGTGGAGAGCCGCGGACAGGTCACTGCAGACCAGGCGGCGGCCCTGCTCGGGGTCCGCCTTCAGACGATCTACGCCTACGTCAGCCGAGGGCTGCTCACCCGCACGCACCTGACCAACGACAGCGGCCACCGGGTCTCCGGCTTTGCCCGCGAGGAGGTGCTCCGGCTTGCGGCAGAACGCACCCGGGTCCGCCTCGGCGCGATGGAGGTCCTCCTCGAGACGGACGTGACCATGCTCGACCCCAGGGGCGCGCTCTCCTTCCGGGGACACCCCGCCCGCGACCTCGTGGACTGGCGCTTCGAAGACGTGGCGGAGCTGGTCTGGACCGGCGAGGAACCTCTGCCAGGGCAGTCGCACTGCTGGGCGCTCGACCGCGCTGACCTCGAGGCTGCCACCAGGGCGGTCTCCGGGCTGCCGGGGGGCGCGTCGGACGTCGACCGCATCCGCGTCGCGGTTGTCGCCCTCGCAGCGGCCGATCCGGACCGCAATGACCTCGGCCGGGAGCACGTGCTGTCGGTCGGCCGGCGGGCAATCCTCGCGGGTGTCACTGCACTACCGTTGTGCGGCAAGGAGATCCACGCCAGCCTGGAGAGCCGTCTCTGGGCACGCCTGTCCGAGCGGGCACCCCGCCCGCCCGAGCTGACCGCGCTGCGCACTGCTCTCATCCTCCTGGTGGACCACGAGCTGGCGGCCTCGACGATGGCGGCACGGATCGCGGCCGGCACGGGCGCCGACCCGTGGCTCGTCCTGCTCACCGGGCTCGCCGCCATCGGCGGCCCTAGGCACGGCGGCAGCAACCTGCTCGCGCAGGAGCTCCTGCGCGCCGTGCGCCGAGACGGGCTGGCGGCGCTCGAGCCGTATGCCGGGCAGCCCGGGGTGCCGGGGTTCGGCCACAAGGTCTATGTCGACGCCGACCCTCGGGCCGAGGCCCTCCTCGACGTCGTGGCCGAGCTCGACCCGCAGGGCTGGCCGCTCATCGAGGACGTCCTGCTCTCCGTCAGCCGCACCCATCGGCAGAGCCCCAACGTCGACCTCGGCCTCGCCGCCCTGGTGCTGGCGTGCCACCTCTCCGCCGGCGCGGGTGAGACGATCTTCGCGCTGAGCCGCATGGTCGGCTGGATCGCGCACGGGATGGAGGAGTACCCCCGGGGCCTGCGGTTCCGGCCGCGCGCCGTCTACACCGGCGGCGAGCCGTCGGCGCCACGGCCGGGCGCCGAGGGGCTCTGACGCCGGCCGAGCCGGACGCTGGGGCCTGCGCCCCTGCTGCGTCCGAACGAGCGGCGGTCCTGGCGACCGTTGGTTCGGACGCAAAGGCCCGGCCACCTGCTGCGGTCCGAACGAGCGGTGGTCCTGGCCACCGTTGGTTCGGACGCAAGCCGGGGTCAGGTGCGCTCCGCCAGCGGTGGGACGGGTTGGGGAGGCGGCGGGCCGGCATACCTGGCGCTGGGGCGGATGATCTTGCGGTCGTGACCCTGTTCGAGGATGTGCGCGGTCCAGCCCATGACGCGGCTCACCGCGAAGGTGGGGGTGAACATCTCGCGCGGGATGCTGCACTCGTGCATGACGACTCCGGCATAGAACTCGACGTTGGCGCGCAGCACCCGTCCGGTGCTGACCTCGTCCAGTGCGGCGTTGATCGCCGACTCCGCCGCGACAGCGAGCTCGACGAGCGGTCCGCCGAGTCCCTGCGCGGTCTCCTTGAGCAGCTCCGACCGCGGGTCCGGGCCGCGGTAGACGGCGTGGCCGAAGCCCATGATCCGCCGGCCGGCCGCGAGCTGGTCGTCAGCCCAGGAGCGGGCCCGCTCGGGGGAGCCGATCTCGTCGAGGGCGTCCAGCGCTCGGCTCGGCGCGCCGCCGTGGAGTGGGCCGGAGAGCGCCCCGAGGGCGCCCACGACACAAGCCGCCACGTCCGCGCCGGTCGAGGCGATGACCCGGGCGGTGAAGGTCGAGGCGTTGAAGCCGTGGTCGACCGTCAGGCAGAGGTAGCGCTCGACGGCCCGGACGGCGCGCTCGTCCGGTTCGATGCCGGTGAGCATCCAGAGGTGGTTGGCGGTATAGCCGAGGTCGGCACGTGGCGCCAGGGGCTCCTGTCCCTGGCTGCGCCGCCAGACGGCGGCCGTCAGCACCGGGACCTGGGCGGCGACCCGGATCAGATCGTGCTCTCGCTCGGCGTCGACCAGATCCCAGATCGGGCGCAGGCCCAGCACTCCGCCGAGGGCAGAGAGGCTCGTTCGGAGACTCGTCATGGGGGAGGTGGTGCCGGCGGCTGCGACGGCGGCGAGCGAGTCCCGCACCGCATCGGGCAGGACCTGGGCGGCGCGGATCGTGGCTCGGAAGGCGGCCAGCTCGTCGGCGGTCGGCAGGTGCCCGCGCAGCAGGAGGTGCCAAACCTCCTCGATCGAGCAGCCGCGGGCCAGGTCGACGGCGCTGTACTGGCGGTAGTGGTAGAAACCCTCCTCACCGCGGACGTCGCTGAGTCCGGTAGTGGCGACCACCACCCCGGCAAGACCTGCCGGGAGGGGGTCAGCGGTAGGGCTGGTGGACGCGGGGGTGGCCGTGGCGCTGCTGACAGTGCTCATAACCGTCAGGCTCCGCCGGGCGCGGTCACGGGTCAACGTTGATGGCGTCAATGTGACCGCTCGGTGAGCGGCCGAGGGGTGACAGGCGCGATCCCGCAAGGCGGTTGGCCGGCGACCCCGGCCCCGCAGCAGATCGGCTACGGGTCAGACACCAGGCGCACGAGCCTCGAGCCCCGCACCGGCGGCGGCTTCGAGCAGTCGGTGGTCGTAGGCGACGAAGGTAGCCAGGTCAGCGCCGAGCGACAGTGCGCTGGCCAGGTGTAGCGCGTCAAGGCTGCGCAGGACGGGATCGTCGAGGTCACTCGCCAGCTGCACGACCAGCCCGACGAGGGGCACGAGGTCCAGTCCACCGAGGAGCGTCCTGGCGTCCGGCAGAGCCGACGTGTCGATGCGTCGGCAGGCGCGCAGCACCTCGACCTTGGCCAGCTCGCTACTCACGGTCGGTACGCCAGAACGAGCGGTCAGCCAGTGCTGCAGCGAGTCGCTCTCCTGCTCCTCGAACACGAGCTTGAGCAGCGCGGACGAGTCGAGGTAGATCACCGATCCTCGCGCAGCTCCCGAAGCACAGATCCGCTCGTCGCCGTTGCGTGACGACGGGGCGTAAGTGTGAGCGGCCCGTCGGCCGGCATCAGCCGACCAGCGGCGATCAACCTCTCGCGGGCTGTCGTCGCGGGTAACGGCGGCACCAGCAACGCCACCAGCTCTCCGCGCTCCGTCACCTCCACGGTCTCGCCGGCCTTGACCTTGTCCAGGTAGCGACTGGCGTGCTGACGTAGCTCCCTGACCCCGATCCGCTCCATAGTCCAACTGTAGCACTTCGCGTGCTACCAGGTCTGAGCTAGTGACAGTATGCCGTGCCGACGTCGGATGCGCGGCCGCAAGCCGTAGGCCACCCGCATCTGCGGTGCCATGGCTGTGGCATAGTCGTAGCATGGCAAGGGTTCGCGTGAGTACGACAGTCGACGGGGCGCTGTTGCGTGAGGCCAGATCCCGCAGTGGAAGGCCGAACGACTCGTCCCTGCTGGACGAGGCGCTCGAGGCCTTGATCTCCCGGCATCGCAGCGCCGAGGTCGACGCCGCCTACGGCGCGTATGACGACCAGCCGCTGAGCGATCCTGATGCCTGGGGAGACTTGGCGTCCTTCCGCAAGGCGGTTGGCCGGTGACCTCTGACCCCCTGCGCGGCGACGTGTGGTGGTGCGAACCTCCGGAGATCGGCCGCCGGCCCGTCGTCATCCTGTCCCGCGACGCGGCCATCACGCGACTGGGACGTGCTCTGGTGGGGCCATGCACCACCACGATTCGCGGGCTACCGAGCGAGGTCACCTTGACACCAGTGGCGGACCCGGTGCCGAGGCACTGTGTCATCAACCTCGACTCCATCGAGAGCGTCTCCACCGCACTGCTCGTCGAACGCCTCGGACGCCTGAGCGAGCAGCGGATGCGCGAGGTCTGCGAGGCCATCGCCATCGCCGTCGACTGTTCCTGACCTTCCTCACCTACGCGGCGCACGGTCAGGGCTCGTCGAGGATCCGTGCGGATACCTGGCTCACGAACGTCGTCACGTCCGGCAACCGGTCGGGCTCTATGTCGGATCCCCGCTCGTACCACCAGCTCTCGGCCCACTCGATGAGTGGCGCCCACTCGGGGAGCTGCCTCACGGCATACCTGGCACCGCGCCGTTTGGACACCTGATGCCCCTCGCGCGCGGCGTTGAGAGAGCGGCATAGCGTGAGGACGGCATACGCCTGTGTCCCAGGGGTTCTCATGTCGCTGACCCACTCAGGCCACCGGGCGACGTGGTCACCGAGCACCGTGCGGAACTGGGCCTGGGTGAAGTGGGGAAGGACGTCCGCGGGTTCGGCGCCAAGCAGCGTGGAGCCATGGTGACGCGCGCTGTACCAGTTGAGCACGTGGTGGCTGGTCACCGGGACGAGGTGCAACGGCTCGCCGGGGCTGATCCGGACCATCACGTGATCCTCGTCCTGGAAGCGGTGGAGGGCACGGGCCCGACACGTACTCCACCTCCACCCGGTCGCGCCACGCAGGGTGGTCGCTCGCCACGGCGACGTGCACCGCGCCAAGTGCTTGCGCCACGCCTTCGCTCGGGTCCGAGTCGAGGACGGCCAGCAGGTCGAGGTCACTGCGCTCGGGGGCGAAGTCGCCACTGACGTAGGAGCCGTACAGGTACAGCCCCTGGAGCCCGGCACCGAGCACGGCCTCGACCTCGGAGGTCAGCCGGGCCAGCACGACGTCCGCCGCCGACGCCTCACTCCCAGTCATGCCGAAGTCCCTGCGCAGTGACCGCGCGCGAGCTCAGCGCGGCGGGGCGATGTCCTGCTGTGCCGGCACCTGGTCCTGGCGGAGCAGGCCGACCGGGCAGGTCATCCCGTTGGGGCCGTGGTTGCAGTAGCCTCCCGGGTTCTTGTGCAGGTAGCCCTGGTGGTAGTCCTCGGCGAGGTAGAACGAGCCCGCGTCGGCCGCCGACCGGATCTCCGTCGTGATGTCACCAAAGCCGTTGTCGGTCAACACTTTCTGGAAGCCGTCGCGGGTCGCGATGACGGCCCGCTCCTGGCCCGCGGTCGTCCAGTAGATCGCCGACCGGTATGCCGTGCCGACGTCGTTGCCCTGCCGGTTGCCCTGCGTCGGGTCGTGGTTCTCCCAGAACTCCTTGAGCAGCAGCTCGGGCGAGGTCTGGACCGGGTCGTAGACGACGCGCACGGTCTCCGCGTGGCCGGTGCGACCGGTGCAGGTCTCATCGTAGGTCGGGTTCGGTGTCAGGCCGCCCATGTAGCCGGCGGCCGTCGCGATGACGCCCGGCTGCTTCCAGAAGATCCGCTCGACGCCCCAGAAGCACCCCATGGCGAGGTAGAGCTCCTCCGAGCCCTCGGGCCACGGTCCGTCGAGCGGCGTCCCGAGGACGACGTGCGTCGGGTCCACGGCATACGGGCGGGTCGAGCGGCCAGGAAGGGCCTCGTCCGCGGTGGGCATGCCGGTCTTCTTTCCGAGTCCAAATATCACCCGCCAAGTGTCCCACGGAGCCGACACGTGCACCGGCCGCCGTGCTTACGGATGGCTTGCGCCGCGACGACAGCCCGCCCACGGCCGGAAACCGGGTTGAGCCCATCGGCCGGATCGGCGAGGCTCCGTCGATGACCGACATCGTGCCCGTCGACCTGCTGGACCCGGAGGGCGAGGAGCTGGCCCGAGCCTGGCTCGACGTCTACGTCGCCGTCCAGGACGACCTCCTCGAGGGCCGGGGGAGCCCCTGGACCCTTGCCGAGCTGCAGGAGCTCCACCGGGCGCCGGAGAAGCGGCGGTCGGCCTTCGCGGCCGTTGCTGACCGCACCGTCGTCGGTTCTGTCGAGGTGATCGAGACGCTGCGCGACAACCCCGACTCCGCGATGATCTGGCTCGCCGTCCACCCCGACCACCGCGGCCGCGGCGTCGGCACGGCGCTCCTCCAGCACGCCGAGCGGGTGGCCACGGACGACGGACGAACGGTCCTCCGGTCGGAGACCGAGTGGTTGGCCGACAGCACCGACGAGGGCGAGGGCTTCGCCATCCGTCACGGGTATGCCGTGGCGCAGACGAGCCTGCGCAGCGACCTCGCGCTGCCTGCCGACGTCGCCGAGCTGACCCGGCTCAGGGACGGCAGCGAGCCCTCCGACGCCGGCCGCTCCACGGCATACGCCATGGAGAGCGTGACGGGGATGCCTCCCGGGGGGTGGCTCGACGCCCTCGCCGAGCTCAACCGGCGGATGAGCACCGACATGCCGCTGGGTGACCTCGCGCTCGAGGAGGAGGACTGGGACGCCGAGCGGGTCCGGCGCGCGATGCAGCGGCTGCTCGATGCCGGCCGGGCCCTGCTGACTTCGGTGGCGAGGCACCGCGAGAGCGGTCGGCTGGTGGGCTTCACGGAGGTCGGCGTCTCGGCGGGGACTCCGGACCTGGCCTACCAGGGCTCGACGCTCGTCCTCAAGGAGCACCGCGGTCACGGGCTCGGCCTGCGGCTCAAGGCCGCCAACAGCCTGGCGGTGATGGACGCCCTGCCCGCCGTGACCCGGGTGCGCACCTGGAACGCCGACGACAACGTCCACATGCTCGCGGTCAACCGGCGCCTCGGTTACCTCCTCGACGCCTACCATCGGCTGTGGCAGAAGCGGCTATGACCTGATTCGACGCGGCTTACGTCGTCAACGCGGCCCTGGCGACGGGGCGGCGCGCAGCTCACCGGCAGCCAACCGCTGTCCCCGGCCGGCGCGCAGAGCCCGACCGGCGCCCCGGCGGACGTCGCCAGCAGAACCTGGCCGGTAGCCTTTCGACATGAGCTCCCCCGACGACCAGGGCTTCGCCACCCGCGCCATCCACGCCGGCCAGGAGGCGGACACCGCCACGGGAGCCGTCGTCACCCCGATCTACCAGGTCTCGACCTACAAGCAGGACGGCATCGGGGGGTTCCGCGGCGGCTACGAGTACTCGCGCTCGGCCAACCCGACCCGCGCCGCGCTCGAGGGGTGCCTCGCGGCGCTGGAGGGTGGGGGGCGTGGGTTCGCGTTCGCGTCCGGGCTCGCCGGACAGGACGCGGTCGCCCGATCGGTTCTCACTCCGGGTGACCACGTGGTCGTTCCCTCGGACGCCTACGGCGGCACCTACCGCTACTTCAACAAGGTCGCGAAGCCCCAGGGCATCGAGCACACCATCGCCCCACTCTCCGACGTCGACGCGGTGCGCTCGGCGATTCGCCCCGGCACGACGAAGCTCGTCTGGCTCGAGACACCCACCAACCCCTTGCTCAACATCGCCGACATCGCGGCCCTGGCGGAGGTGGCGCACGCCGCCGGCGCCCTGCTGGCGGTCGACAACACCTTCGCGTCGAGCTATCTCCAGAATCCACTCGCCCTGGGCGCGGACATCGTCACCCACTCGACGACGAAGTATGCCGGGGGCCACAGTGACGTGGTGAGCGGCGCCGTCGTGACGGCGAAGGAGGTGACGGTCCCCGGTGCCGAGCACATCTCGGATCGGATTGCCTTCCACCAGAACTCGATCGGCGGGGTTGCCGGTCCGTTCGACTCGTGGCTGGTGCTGCGGGGGCTCAAGACGCTGGCGGTCCGGATGGAGCAGCACTGCGACAACGCCGAGGCGGTCGTCGAGCACCTGGTCGCCCACCCCGCTGTGGAGTCGGTCCTCTACCCCGGCCTGGAGAGCCACCCCGGCCACAACGTCGCGGCGAAGCAGATGAAGCGGTTCGGCGGGATGGTCTCCATCCTGCTGCGCAAGGGGGAGCAGGCCGCGGTGGACGTCTGTGGGGCGACGACGATCTGGACCCTGGCCGAGTCCCTGGGCGGCATCGAGTCCCTTCTCGAGCACCCCGGCCGGATGACCCACGCATCCGTTGCCGGCACTGCGCTGGAGGTGCCGCCCAACCTCGTGCGCCTCTCGGTCGGCATCGAGGACGTCGACGACCTCATCGGCGACCTGGACGCAGCCCTGGCCGCGCACGCCTGACGCGCCTGACGCGGTGGAGCGGGTGCTCTGCGTCGACGTCGGGTCGACCTTCACCAAGGCCGTCCTCGTCGACCCCGGTTCGGCCGACGTGCTGGGCACGGCGTCCACGCCGACGACCCTGGGCACGGACGTCCTCGACGGCTACCGGACCCTGCTCGACCGCCTGGACGTCCCCGACGGCACGCTGACGCTCGCCTGCTCGAGCGCCGGCGGAGGCCTGCGCCTGGGCGTCATCGGCTACGAGCGCCAGGTGACCGCCGAGGCGGGGCGCCGGGTGGGGCTCAGTGCCGGCGCCAAGGTCGTCCACGTGTCGGCCGGCCGTCTGGACGGCCCTGGAGTGGCGGCGGTGCGGGCCGCCCGTCCCGACATCCTCCTGCTCGTCGGCGGCACGGACGGTGGCAACGCGGACGTGCTGCTCCACAACGCCACCCGGCTGGCGAGGGCCCGGCTGCCCGTCCCGGTCGTCGTCGCCGGCAACTGGGCCGCCCGCGAGGAGGTCGGGGCCGTCCTCGAGACGACCCGACGTCGCCACGTCCTCGCCGAGAACGTCGTCCCCGAGATCGGGGTCATCGCATCGGACAGCGCGCGGTCCGCCATCCGGGCGGCGTTCCTGGAGCACGTCATCGGCGGCAAGGGCCTCTCGCGGGACCCGCTCTTCACCCGGATCGTGCGCGCGCCGACGCCGGATGCCGTGCTGCGGGGAGTGGAGGTCCTCGCCGAGGCGCATGGCGTCGACGCCCTCGTCGTCGACATCGGCGGCGCGACGACCGACGTCTACTCCTGCCTCACTCCCGAGGGCGAGGACGCGACCCTGCGCAAGGACGTCGTCGGCCCCCTGTGGCACGCGCGGACCGTCGAGGCCGACCTCGGGATGCGCTGGAACGCCGAGGGGATCATCGAGGCCGCCGGGCGTGAGGGCCTCGTGACGAGCGACGGTCTGGCCGAGTATGCCGGCTCGCTCGCCGAGCGCCCGGCCCACCTCCCGTCCGGTGCGGCGGAGCGCGCCAGGGACCTCGAGCTGGCCCGGCTGTCGGCGGTCGTCGCCGTCCGCCGCCACGGACGTCCCGGGCAGGTGGGTGAGGCGCCGAGGCCCCTGGGCAACGTCGGGCTGGTGCTCGGCTCCGGAGGCGTGCTGCGGCACAACGTTACCGACGACGCGTACCACGTGCTTGCGGCGGTGACGTCGGACCACGGCGGCGGGTGGAAGGTGCCGCGCGGGGCGCGTGTCGGCGTCGACACGGCATACCTGCTCTTCGCGGTGGGGCTGCTGGCCGAGCGGGGTGACGGGCTCGCCGCCGCCCTGGCGCGGCAGATCGTCGACGGCTGAGGCGCTCGGCTGGGAGCCCGGTCACCCGCCCCCGGGTGACCACCTTCCCGACCGGCCCGACCCGCACGGCGATCGGTACCCTTCGCCCCATGCTCACCTTGCCCGTCACCGTCGACGACATCCGCGCTGCGCAGGACCTGCTCAGCGGGGTCGTCCGTCCCACGCCGCTCGAGTACAGCCGGGCTCTGTCCGACCGCGTCGGGAGCGAGGTCTTCCTCAAGTGCGAGAACCTCCAGCGCGCCGGGTCGTTCAAGATCCGCGGCGCCTACACACGGATGGCGCGGCTGTCCGACGAGGAGAAGGCCCGGGGCGTCGTCGCGGCCAGTGCCGGCAACCACGCCCAAGGCGTCGCGCTCGCCGCGCAGCTGCTCGGCATCAGGGCCAAGGTCTACATGCCGATCGGCGCCCCGATGCCCAAGCTGCTCGCCACCCGCGCCTACGGCGCCGAGGTGGAGCTCGTCGGCACGACGATCGACGAGTGCCTGGTCTCTGCGCTGGCCTGGTCGGGGGAGACGGGCGCCGTGCTCATCCACCCCTTCGACCACCAGGACATCGTCGCCGGCCAGGGCACCTGCGGCCTCGAGATCCTCGACGAGTGTCCGGACGTGCGGACGATCATTGTCCCGACCGGTGGCGGTGGACTGCTCGCGGGGATCGCCGCTGCGGTCAAGGCAACGCGTCCCGACGTGCGGATTCTCGGCGTCCAGGCGGAGCAGGCGGCTGCGTATCCCCTGTCCCTCAAGGCTGGTCGCCCGGTGCCCGTCGACAAGATGGCGACGATGGCGGACGGCATCGCCGTCGGGTGCCCGGGCCAGGTGCCTTACGTCATGGTCGAGCAGCTCGTCGACGGCATGGAGACCGTCAGCGAGGCTGAGCTGTCCCGGGGCCTGCTCCTTCTCCTCGAGCGCGCCAAGCTCGTCGTCGAGCCGGCCGGGGCGGCCGCGGTGGCCCGCCTCCTCGACCCGTCGTCCCGTCGGCTGGAGGGGCCGGTGGTGGCGGTCCTGTCCGGAGGCAACATCGACCCGCTGCTCCTGCTGCGGATCATCCGGCACGGCATGGCATCGGCGGGCCGCTACCTGCAGTTCTCGGTGCGGGTGCCCGACCGTCCGGGCTCACTGGCCCGCCTGCTCGCCGACCTGGCGCGGGCCGACGCCAACGTCGTCGAGGTCCAGCACGCCCGCAACGAGTCGACGCTGTCCGTGGAGGAGGTGGAGATCAAGGTCGAGTGCGAGACCAAGGGGCCGGACCAGCGCGAAGAGGTCCTGCGGGCGCTGCGGGCCGACGGCTACCGACTGATCTTCCACTGACCTCCCGCCTTCCCCACCGACCTGTTGGCGGGTCCCGACACCGTTCCGGGCGTCGAGCTCGCGAACACCGGTGTCCGGAAGGAGGACGCCGGTGGCTCAGCCCTTGTAGGGCTCTGCCTTGACGATCTTCACGGTGATCGTCTTGCCGCTGGGGGTCTGGTACTTCGCGCTCTGGCCGACCTTCTTGCCGTTGATCGACTTGCCGAGCGGGGACTGCTCCGAGAAGACCTCGAGGCCCGAGCTCTCCTTGATCTCGCGGTGGCCGAGGAGGAAGGTCTCCTCCTCGTCGAACATCTCGACGGTGACGAGCATGCCGGGCTCAACGATGCCGTCGTCCGCCGGGGTCTCGCCGACCTTGGCGTGCTCGAGCAGCTGGGTCAGCTGGCGGATCCGGGCCTCCATCTTGCCCTGCTCCTCCTTGGCCGCGTGGTACCCACCGTTCTCCTTGAGGTCGCCCTCCTCGCGCGCTGCCTCGATGCGCTTGGAGATCTCGCTGCGCCCCTCGCCGGACAGGGTCGCCAGCTCGGCCTTGAGACGGTCATACGCCTCTTGGGTGAGGAAGCTCGTGGTCGCGGTCTCGGTCACTTCGTACTCCTTGGTTGCCCTCGTCCCGTCGGATGACGTGACGGCCTGAGGGATGGTTCGTGGTGCGATGCCTCAGCAAAGGGGGTCTGGACCGGGGACGGTCCAGACCCACGTGGTGAAGCGCTCATGCTAACAAATCCCGGTATGCCGTGCAGCCGGCCATCAGCCCCGACGCACCCGTCCCACCGGATTCGTCTGCGACTCAAGCTGGTTTCCGAGCAAGTCAACCGCAGACGAATCAGGTGGAGGTCCGGACGCAGTCCTGGACCACACCGGTGACGGCCCGGGTGGCGGTCTTGATCGTCTCGACGTGGTGGGTCGTGCGTTGCCCCGGGGGGATCACCACGTCGGCCCGGCCCACCACGGTGAAGTGCGCGTCGAGAGCGCTGAGGGTGCAGGTCACGGGGAGCTGCGCCGGCCGGTCCACGTCGAAGCTGATCCGCACGCTGGTGTCGTCGAGGACCTTGTAGCCCACCGTCGTCGCGGTGACCCGGTTGCCGGAGTTGCGCAGCCCGAACCAGACGACCAGTGCGACGGACAGGCCGATCCCGATGGTGCCGACCACCCACCACCGGCCGGTGCCCGGGGCCGGCCTCGGGATCGCCATGCGTGCTGCCTTTCGATGCGAGGAGCAGTCACCCACGGTGACATGATGGT
>JAABUP010007958.1_pt1 | contig 13801 bp, 10 predicted proteins | sample 5559201 | NCBI WGS metagenome assembly JAABUP01 (sample SAMN10711887, study PRJNA513373) | rock metagenome | isolation source: Antarctica rocks | place: Antarctica | reverse complement strand
TTGATCTTCTTGAGTTATCCTTGCCGCATCCTCGTCCCGAGCACCGTTCTGCCTGGAAACAGCCTTTGCCAGACCTAACCGCCTCGGGCGCCAACCGGTCAAAACCACTGTGCAGAGGTACTAGTATCACCCATCATAGAGCTAGCCATAGCAACTTTGAGGCTGAGGTTGTCTTACTATTAGAAGGATGATATCGAACGAAACTTATTGTAATATAACAACAGCACTCTCAGAAAAATACAGCAGTGCCAGGTGGAGCTCAAAGAGACCTGGATTTCATCGAGATCATTGCTGCAAATGCTGTGGTATTAAAATGTGCAAATAGGAAACATCCATTTGGATACGGCACTCATTAGTGTCCAGATTGGCAAGATCGACCATCAGTACGAACGATCCCGGATGGAAGGCATGTCCAACCACGCCAACTCAGCAATCCCACTCTCGAGCCGTCATAAAAGGTGTCACTCGGCAAGCCTGCCAGCTATGCGGTCGCCACCCATGCCACGCCGATTGCTGGCTGCTTGCAAATCTGGCGCAACCTCAGCCTTGAGCCAGCGAAATATGACGCTCCACCAGCCCTAAACTACCCTCACCGCCGTCCAGCCCGCGGCTGCGCTGTCCGCCCTCGCAACATCGGCAATGCTGGGCGGTAAAACGCCGCCTTCAACCGGGTCGCCGCGTAATCCTCTGCCGCCGCTGCCTCTGGCACCGTGTTGCCCAGACCAAAGAACCCATGCGTCGTCCCCGGAAACAGCCGCGCCTCAGTCCGCACCGGCCCTGCAGTGCCAACCCCCGGCGCCCCCGGCCTCAACGGCCCAGCCGCAATCAACCGCCCCGCCAAGGCCTCGCCGCCTGACCGCAGCGGATCGATCTCGGCCAACACCACGGTCGCCGCCGGCAAGCCGTTCCAATCCGACCGCGCCAGCAAATCCAATCGCGGATCGTCCTGCTGCCCATAACCCGGCGCATATAGGTCCTGCGCCCAACGCACCGTGGCCCGCGTCAGCGGCCGGCTCCGCCCACTTTCCGACATGCTCGCGCCGCTCAATGATGTCCCCGCCAATGGGGTGATCAGCAGCAAATGGTCCGGCACCGGCACCCCTCGATCCCGCGCCAGCATCGCCGTCGACAGCGCAAGGTTCGCCCCCGCGCCCTCGCCCGCCAACGCCACCCGCGTCGGATCGGCCCCCCAGTTCCGCATCTGCGACCGCGCCCACTGAAAAGCCGCCAGCGCGTCGTCATGCTCCGCCGGAAACTTCGCCTCGGGCGCCAGCCGCGTCCGGATCGTCACGACCATCCATCCCGTGCGCGAGGCCAACTCCCGCGCACTCTCATCTGCCGTGTCCAGGCTCCCCGTTACCCAGGTGCCGCCGGGGAAGAACACGATCATCGGCGTGTTCTTCGCCAGCGCCGGCCGATACAACCGCGCCGACAGCGTCCCAGCCGCCCCGGTCGCCGCCAGGTCCTGCACCTGCGTCACATTGATCGAATCGGCCGGCTGCCCCCGCACGTTCGGCATCGCCCGCGCCGCGTCAACAAGTGTCGGCACTTCCCGCGCCCGGCTGGGCGACAACCCCGCGGCCGGCACCGCCCGCATCGCCTGGTGCTCCGTCAAGACCGACAGCATCGCGGCACTCGGCTGGTACGGCGTCCGCCCCTGCGGCGGCCCCATGCCGCAGCCCGACACAAGACAAACCAGCAAGGTGGAGCCTATCAGCCGCATGGGGACACTCACATTATGACGCCTTAACCTGCCCGCCGCCGCGCCAACCGACAAGGCCCCCAACCAGCGGACGCCCGCGGGCGCCTGGACCCTAGTGAACAAGCGTCTCCGAAAACATCTGCTGCATCGCCGCCCATGACCGGGCGTCGGCCTCGGCGCTGTAACGGATCGCGTCCGGCATGTTGCGGGCAGCCGCTTCCTGGTTGGTGAAGCTGTGCACCGTGGCGCCATAGAGGTGCATCTGCCAGTCGACGCCCCCCTCCCGCATTTCCGCCTCGAACGCGGCCCGCTGCTCCGCGGGGATCATCGGGTCATCGGCGCCGATGCACACCAGCACCTTGCCCTTGATCGCCTTTGCATCCGTTTTCGGGGCCGCAGTGGACAGCCCGCTGTGGAAGCCGACGACGGCGGCAACCTGCACGCCCGACCGTGCCAGCTCTAGCGACATCGTTCCGCCAAAGCAGAACCCAATCGACGCCACCCGCACTGCGTCCACCTCGGGCCGCGCCGTTAGAGCATCCAATCCGCCCTTTGCCCGCGCGCGAGTGCGCGACGGATCAGCGAACAACGGCTCCAGTGCCAAGATTGCTCCTTGCAGGTCATCGATTACCCGGCCGTTGCCATGCAGATCGCACGCCAGCGCGACATAACCCATCCCAGCCAGCCGCTCAGCCCGCGAGATCGCATGCTGGCCCAGCCCGAACGCCTCGGGAAACACCAGCACCCCGGCCCGCGGCCCAGAGTCGGTGCCCGGCTCGAAAAACAACTGGCTGCGCATCGTAAGCCCATCGGCTTGGTAGGTCAGCGTCTCATGGTGCATGGCAGAAGCCCTCCGGTTTACCCGGCCTTCAATCATCCTCCGCTCTAAACCGCAAGTGACGCCCCCGAGACGGGCCCTCGCATGAGCCGTTGGACAAAGCACCCAAGGCGGCAACAATGCCGACGCCGCCGCTCCCTGATGGACGCCCGGCTCTCACCGCCCATGCGGCGGGGCGATCCGGAACAGCCCCCATTTGCCCCGTTGCGTGCTGCCCTTCTCGTGGAACTGCGCCATGTCCTGGATGTGCGACGCCGTCACGTAGATCGATCCGTCCGCACCCTCCGCCAAGCTATCCGGCCAACGCAGCCGCACGTCCTGCGCCACCACCGTCATCGTCCCATCTGGCGAGCGCATCCGTACCGCGTTGATCCCCGGGTCCGTCACGAACAAATAACCCTGGCCGTCCATCCACAGCCCGTCCGCCACGTTCGTCGTGGCCACTTTTTCCACCGCCGCGCCGACGTCCGCGCCCGCATCCAGCAGCACGTTTGTTGGCGCCCGGTACAGCGTGCGCCCCACCAGCGCCTGCCAATAAAGCCACTCCCCCTTCGCATCGAGCGCGATCCCGTCCGCCGCAAACGCCGGGATGCGGTGGTCCGGCCGCCGCAACTCGTGCCCGTCGACCACCGGCACCACCCCTGGCTCCGGCTGCGTCCGCGGGTCGCCGTCCAGCACCCGCCGCGCATGTCCGGTCGTGACGTCAACCACCAGCAATGCGCCCTGCTGGCCAGAATCCGTGAGGTACGCCGTTTTTCCATCCGGGCTCACCCGCACGTCGTTCAGATAGCTCCCCTGTGGCGCCGCAACCGCGTCGAACGCGATCACCTGCACGACCTTGTCCGTCGCCAGGTCAACCTTCACCAGCTTCACACCGCCGGGCTTGATGAACTCGTTGCCCGGCGCTGCCGGGTCCAACACCCAAAGGAACCCTTGAGGGTCGACCGTGACACTCTGCACGCAAACAAAGTGATCCTGCACCGACAACGGCTTCAAGTTGCTCCAGGCGTTCCATTCAGCGTCCGGATACGGCCGCAACCGCCCATCCTTCATTACCTCTGCCACCGAAATCGCGACGTCCTTCTCCCACCGTGGGAAGTTCACGAACATCCGCCCATCCCGTGACACTCCCACCCCGGTTACCTGCTGGTCGAACCCGGCCACCTGCACCAAACCCGGCCTTGCCGCCTTTGCCGGCCCGACCAGCGCAACGGCCCCCGCAGCCATAACGAGCCCACGCCGACTTAAAGAACAGTTGAGCACCCGCACCCTCCGCCAAATCGATGCTAGAGCGGCCCAGCTCCGCCCAAGTTCAGGCACAGCACGCGGCTGTGACCAAGCCAGCTTGCCACGACGGCGCCAACATCGGCTGTTTCCAACCAGGGCTATGTTGGCCTATCCATAGAAATGCCACCGAAAAGCCCAGCGAATAATGCACTCAAAGGAGGCCCGGGCCAGCCGAGTGGGCGGAGTAAAGCGCGCCCAGCTCCAATCACGTCCGGAACGCCTGTCAACGGCCTTGTCACCCGCGCCCTGGTCCTCCTGCTCCTCACCACGCCTGCACAGGCCGCCAGCCTCTACGAAGCCAGCGCCATCACCACTGGAATGGACCTCCGCAGCCGCCCCGCCGGCCTGGCGGCCTGCCTCGCCCAGGTCCTCGCAAAAGTCTCCGGCAACCCGGCCCTGCTCGACGACCCCCGCGTCGCAGCACTCGGACCCGCCGCACCCGGCCTGCTCGCCGGCCTCGCCTACCTCGCCCGCATGTCCGACGAGCCAAAGCACGACGAACAAGGCACTCGGGACCGTCCCTACGACCTCGTCGCCCACTTCGAGCCGGCCGGGATCGACGCCGCCCTGCTTGGCCTCGGCGAGGCGCCCTGGCTCACCAGCCGCAACCGCCCCTCGCTCCTCGCCGACATCGACATCACCCCCCGCGACAGCCCCACCATGCCCCTCCGCGCCGACACCGACCCCGACGAGCGCCACCGCGCCGCGCTGCTTGCCGCCGCCGACCGCTCCGGCATTCCCGTTCTGCTCCAGCCCAGCTTTGGCCCGGCCCCAGTCGCCACGGCCACCTTGCATGGCAACCTGGCCTGGCAGGAAACCGCCGCAGGCTGGGTCGGCGCATGGGCACTGACATGGCTGGGCCACGAACACGTTTGGCGCGTCGCCGGCGTCAGCTTCGATGAAGCCTACCGCAACGCCATGGCCGGCGCCGCCGCAGCGCTTTCGGGCCATGCCCTTCCGCCTGCCGCCGTGCCTTGAACTCCGGCTCGGCGTTGACCTCCGCGGCCCCGGCACCTAACTCTGCCCCGCGTCTCATGGAGTCGGCCGCGTGGGGGACAGCTACCAGAAGCCGGTGACGAGCTACGGCACCAACAAAAAAAACACTCAAGTCGGCGGCTAAGCCTGATGCTCGACTGGAACCCAGGTCCGCCGTCAACGGCAGCCGGCCCGTGTTGCGGAAGCGAGGGGCCGCATTCCTTGGTTGTCAGCGTTGCCAACCCATGGGCTCCCGGCGAGACCCTGCACTTCTACAAATGCGCCGACTGCCATTCCCTGATCGTCCCGGATGGCGCCTTCCACGATTACAGCGACGCCGAGCCCGCACAGGTCAGTTGGCGGCACTATGTCCAGCTCGGCGCCGGCATCGACGTGATGGTCAACCCGGCGGAGCGGGCGCGGGCACCCAACGCATCCCGCCTGCTGGACGTCGGCTGCGGCTTCGGCTTCACGCTCGACTATTGGCAGCACGCGGTGGGGGGCGAGGCGGTCGGGGTCGAGCCGTCCGCTTTCGGGCGCCTTGGTGCGAAGATGCTGGGCGTCAACCTGCATGTGGCGCTGCTGGCGGATGTTCCGTCACTGCAGGCGAGGCAATTCGATGTCGTGCTCTCGTCGGAGGTGATTGAGCACGTGCCTGATCCGGCAGCCTTCGTGCGGGAGTTGCAGCGTCACCTTGCGCCCGGCGGAACACTGGTGCTGACCACGCCCAACGCCGGGTTCGTAACCCAGGACGTCCCGCTTGGCCTTGTGCTTGCGACGCTGTCGCCGGGGCTGCACAAGCTGCTGCTGAGCCGGGCGGCGTTGGAAAGATTGCTTGGGAACGCGGGGTTCGCGCACGTCCGGGTCGATGACGCAGGCCAGCAGCTTGTCGCTTGGGCATCTGACGAGCCACTCTCGTTGCAGGATGATCCGGCAGCGCTGCGCAGCAGCTATATTTCATACTTGGGCCGCCGTTGGGCCGACCCGTCGACCGGACTCGACCTGCGGCTCGGGTTTGGCTACCGGCTTTTTAAGGAGCTGGTGAACGGAGGACGGTTGGACGAGGCCATGCCGGTCGCCGCCGGGCTGCAAGCCCTCATTCAAGAACACTACAAGTTCGATTTTACCGATAGGGTCGCGGTGCTGGGCGCCGTGCTGCCAACGGCGCAGCTCGACGACTATATGGCCGCAGCGCCGTTTCCGCTCGGCCCCATCCTGTTCTTTCGCGCGATCGCAGCCGCGCAAGGCGCGCTGCCCGGCGAGGACGCGGCGGCCGGATTTGCCCTTGCGCACGAGGTTTTGGCGCAAAGCATCCACGTTAGGCCCGATCACTTCCAGGAAGCTGCAGCGCTTGCCTGGGCGGCGCTGCTGGAGCAGGCCGGAGTATTGCTGCGCGCCGGTCAGGCCGGGGCCGCCGCATCATGCCTGGCGCGGATCGCAGCCGCTGAGACGGCGCCGCCAGCGGGTTGTCCAACCAGGGTGCCAGCCGATGTCGCTCAACGAGCGCTCGCGCTCGCCGATGAGGTCAAGCTTGCGCTCACCCCACCCGTTTCCCCAGCTATTCCTCAGCCTCCGAAACAGAGGCCCCGCGGCTTTTCGGCGCTTTGGCAACACTTGCGCGCTTCGAAGGAGAACCAGCGCACATGACGCATTACAGCGCACAACTATGGCGCAACTACGATTTTTACGTGTGGAGCGCCAGATGCTTGGTCCCAGAGTGAGGTGATGTGGGTCGAGCTTGAGGGTGCTGGGTATGGTGGTCGACCTCCGGAGACCAAACACCTAGTTTCTATTTCAAAACTAGTTAGGTCCAGTTATGCGTATGCTGCTTCCCACACTGCTCTTAACTGCCTGCGCTTCTGCTACCACGCCCAACGCCCGCTATGTCGGCTCTGAAACACCGATGATTCCCAGCGACTTCTGCAAACCTGGTCGAGCGGCCCTTCGTGTGCGCAATGGTGATGTCCTGTTTGTCCCTGATGAAGCCACTTGGACTTTAACCGGCACAGCGGACCACAGCGGCACCTTGCGAGCCGAACGCATTGGACGTGGTGCAAATAAACAGCCCTACCTCACTCGGTTCACCGGCACTTGGACCGCAGAGGCTGTATCGGGTATTTATGAAACTCCTCGATGCACCTACTCCATCCAACTTGCACGCGATTAGGCTTCATTTCGGCACGATACTTTTATCTCCGCCAGGACTCCCTGGGGGTGGGATCACTGGCATTGTCCCCATCGAGGGCGGCCGGATGACTGATGTCGACCCGCCTGTTGGCGGGGGCGTCACAACTCCTTGATCCGGCACCGGCTGCGAACCATCCAATGGCGCCGCCGGGGTTCTACCCTGCGGCGTTGAAAGCCCCTGGCCTTCGCCTGACCGCGGCGATACGGGCGTTTCCTGCTCCGGTGCGGCTAGAGCCTGCGCCCAAACTGACATCAAACCTAATGATCCGGCTGCGAAAATCCACCATGGCGCCAACTTCGCTGGCCGCCGTTGCTGAGCACCGGACTGCACTTGCATCTTCATCTCCTACAAAGATTGCGAACCAAACACCCTCGAACGCTTATTAGGCCCGGTTACACCCATTCGTGAAAACCAGCGGCTTCCTCAATGCACCCACAGCCTGCCGTTGGCCTCAGATGAGTGCCCGCATGCCCGGCGCCAACCGCCATAGCACGTCGCCGGACAAGCCGAGGTCAAGCTTGTAAACCTGCGTTTCCCGTGGCACACGCGACGCCCGCAGCCGATCGAGCCATCCCAACAACGGCGCAAGCCAAGGGTCGAGCACCCCGTCCTGCCGGGGGAGTCCGGCAATCGCCCGCATCATCTGTTCAAAATCCACATCGGACACCCGCTGATGCTCCGACCCCGCGGGATCAAGCACCGCCTGCACTCGGGTCCGCGCCAACCGCCGCAACCCGGCACCTAGTACCTCTGCACAGTGGTTTTGACCGGTTGGCGCCCGAGGCGGTTAGGTCTGGCAAAGGCTGTTTCCAGGCAGAACGGTGCTCGGGACGAGGATGCGGCAAGGATAACTCAAGAAGATCAAGCTTGGGATCAGACCAATGATCTCATGGCTCACTTGGCCTCAACCGGTCAAAACCACTGTGCAGAGGTACTAGATGCGCTGGACGGTGCAGCCCTGCTTGTTCCAAGGCCAGTGCCCGCCTACCGTGGCCCGCCTTACCATGAAACGAACAGTTCCGCCGGCACAGGCGGGCAGGGAGCGCAACGATGACCCATGACGAAGGACGCGGCAGGGCGCCGCTGCGCCAGCAACGGCCGGGGCATGGCGGCATGACGGCCATGGCACGTCCGCTGGCACGTCTGCTGGCCTGGCTCGCCGCCCTGCTATGCGGCCCGGCGCTCGCGGCCGATGGCGGCCCGCTCCGCATCGGGGTCATCACCGACATGAGCGGCCAGTACTCGGACGGCAACGGCCCCGGCTCCGTCCAAGCCGTGCGCTTCGCCGTGGAGGACTTCGGCGGCGCCGTGAGCGGACGGCCCATCGAGATCGTGGTCGCCGACCACCAGAACAAGCCGGACATCGCCGGCGCGATCGTGCGCAAATGGCTGGACCAGGACGGCGTGGACGTGGTGGTGGAGGGCGTGAACTCGACCGTGGCGCTGGCGGTGCAGGGCGTGACGCGGGAGCGGGGTAAGATCTTCCTGATCTCCGGCGGCGGGTCGTCCGACCTCACGGGCAAGGAGTGCTCGCCGACGAGCGTCCACTGGACCTACGACACCTATGCGTCGTCGAACGCGACGGCAAAGGCGGTGCTGCGGCTTGGCGGGTCGAGCTGGTTCTTCCTGACGGCGGACTATGCGTTCGGCCAGGCGCTGCAACGCGATGCGACGCGCACCATCACGGCGCAGGGCGGCACCGTGGTCGGCAGCGTACGGCACCCGTTCGGCACGACCGACTACTCCGCATACCTGGTGCAGGCCGCGACGTCTTCGGCCAAGGTGGTGGCCTTTGCCAACGCCGGGTCGGACTTCGCGAATGCGGCGAAGCAGTCGGTCGAGTTCGGCTTGCAGCAGAGCGGCAAGCAGTTGGTGGCGCTGCAGGTGACGCTGACCGACGTGCCCGCCCTTGGCCTGCGGGCGGTGCAGGGCATGCTGTTCACCGATAGCTGGTACTGGGACCTGAACGAGAAGACCCGCGCGTTCGGCCAGCGCTTCTTCAAGCTGCGCGGCGCCATGCCCACGGCCTACCAGGCCGGCATCGGCTCGGCCGTGTCGCACTACTTGAAAGCGGTCCACGACGCCGGCACCACCGAGGCGAAGGCCGTGATGGCGCGCATGCAGGCCATGCCGGTGGAGGACTTCTTCACCCCGCACGGCGTCATACGCCCCGATGGCCGGATGGTGCACGAGATGTACTTGATGCGTTTCAAGCGCCCGGAGGACAGCACGGGGAAGTGGGACCTTTATCAGCTCATGGCCACGATCCCCGGCGACGAGGCGTTCCGCCCGATGGCCGAGGGCGGCTGCCCCTTCGTGGCCGAGGCGGCAAAATAGGGCAACGCCCGGCTTCGGGCAGCGGCCGGGCAAGCGCCCTGGGTCAGAACCCGTAAAGCCGCCTCGGATTGTCCACAAGGATCTTCGCGCGGGCCGCCGCATCGGGCACCCACTCGGCCAGCAGGTTGAGCACCCGCCCGTCGTCGATGGGTTGCGCCGGCGCCAAATCGGCGGGCTTGCGGGTTGGGACCACCGCGCTGTCCGGATGCGGCCAGTCGCTGCCCCAGACAATCCGGTCCGGATTGGCAGCCAGGAGCGCCTGCGCCAGCGCCGCCACGTCAAGGTAGTCCGGCGCACGGTCCGAGGCGCGGTAGGCGCCGGAGATTTTGACATAGGCCTTGCCTGTCCGCACCAGGTCGAGCACCGCGTCGAAGCCCGGCTGTTGCGGACCCAGCGCCGCCTGTGCGCCGGCGAAGTGGTCGAACACGACGGGCATCGGCAGCGCAGCCAACTGCGCCTTGAGCGGGGCGATGACGGACAGGCGCGAGTAGAGCTGGAGGTGCCAGGGCCGCTCGCCGATCTGCTGCACAGCCTCCTGCAGCCGCTTGGCGGAGGCTGCGGGGTCAAACACGCCGGCCTGCTCCAGATTGATGCGGATGCCGCGGATGCCGGCCCGCGCGAGGCTGTCCAACTCCGCCGAACTGGTTTTGGCGTCGATCACGGCGATGCCGCGCGCCCGCTCTGGACCGAGCTGCCGCATCCCGTCCAGCGTCGCTGCGTTGTCCGTTCCATACACGCTGGGCGTCACGATCACGACGTGGTCCATGTGCAGGGCATGCTGCAGCGCCAACAGATCGTCGGCGGTGGCGATGGGCGGGGTATAGACGCGCCCGGTCCAGAAGGGGAACCGCTGCGGGTCGGGAAAGACGTGGACGTGGCAGTCGCAGGCTCCTGGCGGGAGTGCGAAAGCCACCGGCGTCCGAACGGTTGGGGCCGGGGCTTGGGCGGCTCCTGGCCGCACGGCGCAAAGCGTGGCAATGGGCAGCAGGGCGGCAAGCTTCAGGCCGTGCCGGCGTGATACCATCGTTCAGTTCCTCCCGATCCCGAGCGGCGCCTCTCCGGACGCACGACCGTACTACGCCATACCTGAGTATGGGGGCATACCTGGGCACAGGCTGCAAGCGACCCTCGAACGCAACGCAGTTCCGCCCGGTGCCGCCACAAGGGCGATCAGTGTTGAACCGTGCCAAAGCCCTGTGCTCCACTCCCCGCGTGCAACCCGGAGCCGAGCCCCAAATGCCCGACAGCCTGGTCACGCGCGCACACCTGTTCGGCAACCCGAACCGGTCCGGCGGCACCATCAGCCCCGATGGCCTGCACCTGGCCTGGGTCGCGCCGTTGGACAATCCAGGGATTGCAAGAGCTGCGCTCCTGTCTCGCGGTCCCTGGATCGCCGCGTCGCCAGCGCTTCTCGCAATGACGGGCGAAGGGACGGGCAGACCGGTCAAAGTATGGGACGGTTGGTATGAACTTCCCCCGGCCGCCTACAGCGGAGCCGCCAGCTTCGCGGCGATCTGCGCGACATGGCGGCCGAGGTAGCGGGCGCCCTCCAGCTCGTTCTCCGACACCTGCCGCGACCCATAGCCGCCGGCAAGGGTGCTGGCGCCATACGGGGTGCCCCCTGTCACCTCGTCCAACCGCGTTTGGCCCTGGAACGAGTAGGGCAGGCCCACTTCGATCATGCCGTGGTGGAACAGCATGGTGTGGATGGCCATCAGCGTGGTTTCCTGCCCGCCGTGCTGGCTGGCGGTGGAGGTGAACGCGGCGCCCACCTTGCCGACCAGCTTGCCCTGCGCCCACAGCCCGCCGGTGGTGTCCCAGAAGTTCGCCATCTGCGCCGCCATGCGGCCATACCGGGTGCCGACCCCGACGATGATGGCGTCATACTCGACGAGGCTGGCCGCGGTGGCGACCGGTGCCGCCTGGTCCAACTTGTAGTGGCTGTTGCGGGCGACTTCTTCCGGCACCAGCCCCGGGACGCGCTTGATGTCCGCCTCGGCCCCACCGGCGCGCACGCCTTCGGCGACGGCGCCAGCCATCGTCTCGATATGGCCGTAGCTAGAGTAGTAGAGGACAAGAACCTTGGTCATGTTCAGCTCCTTGGCTCGTTCAAACAACTACCGCCGGGCAACTACGAGGGCGATGGTCCGCCAGCGATCAGGTCCTTGATCCGGTTGGCCAGGGCCTCCATCGCGAACGGCTTGGTCAGCACATGCATACCGGCCTCCAAATGTCCGTTGCCGACCACAGCGCTGTCCGCGTAGCCGGTGATGAACAGCACCCGCAGCCCTGGCCGCAGCAGCCGCCCGGCGTCGGCCACCTGCCGGCCGTTCATGCCGCCGGGCAGGCCCACGTCGGTGACGAGCAGGTCGATGCGCGCGTCCGACCGCAGCGCCTGCAGCCCGGCCGCGCCGTCCGCCGCCTCGATCACCCGGTATCCCAGGTCTTGCAGGGTTTCGGCCGCCAGCATCCTGACCGTCGGCTCGTCGTCCACGACCAGCACGGTCTCGCCCTGTCCGGCGCGGGGCGCTGCCGCCGCCAAGGCCGGCATGTCGGCGGCGTCCGCCTCCCCGATGTGCCGGGGCAAATAAAGGCGCATCGTCGTGCCCTGGCCAGGTTCGGAGGTGATGCGCACCTGGCCGCCCGACTGCCGGGCGAAGCCGTAGATCATGGACAGGCCAAGCCCGGTGCCCTGGCCGATCGGCTTCGTGGTGAAGAACGGGTCGAAGGCGCGGGCGGCCACCTCGGGTTCCATGCCGGTGCCGGTGTCGCTGACGTCGAGCGAGACATACTGCCCCGGCGGCAGTTCGCGCCGGAGGGCCGCGTCGCCGTCGAGCCAACGGTTGCTGGTCCCGATCACGAGCCGCCCCCCGTCGGGCATGGCGTCGCGCGCGTTGATGCACAGGTTCAGCAGCGCGCTCTCAAGCTGGTTCGGGTCGACCAGCGTGGTCCAGAGCCCGGCGGCGGCGGCCACCTCGACCGTGACCGCCGGACCCATGGTGCGGCGCACCAGCTCCTCCATGCCGCCAACCAGATGGTTCACGTCGACCGCCTTGGGATCAAGCGTCTGCCGGCGCGAAAAGGCGAGCAGCCGGTGCGTCAATGCCGCCGCGCGCCTCGATGCGCCCTGGGCCGCGGTGATGTAGCGGCCGAAGTCCTGGACCCGGCCCTGCGCCATGCGGGTTTGCAGCAGCTCCAGGCTGCCCATGATGCCGGTGAGCAGGTTGTTGAAGTCGTGCGCCAGGCCGCCGGTGAGCTGCCCCACCGCCTCCATCTTCTGCGACTGGCGCAGCGCCTCCTCGGTTTGGCGGCGCTCGGTGGTGTCGGCCGCCTCGGGCACGATGGCGATGACGAAGCCCTGCCGGTCGCGGATCGGGCGCACCGAGAAGTCGTATGAGCGCAGGCCCGCGGGCACCTGTATCGACAGCTCCTCGCGGAAGTTCTCGCCGTGCGCCGCGGCCAACACGGCTGCACGCATCTTTTCCGGCATCCCCGGTGTGGCCGTGAACCAGGGCGTGTCCCAGAACGGCTTGCCGACCACGTCCGCCAGCTCTGCCCCGATGACCGCAAGCGAGGTCGCGTTCGCGTCGAGCAGGGTGCCGTCGAGCGTCAGCAGCCCCTGCATCTGGTAGCTCGTCTCGAATATCGTGCGGAGCTGCGCCTGCGAACGCTCCAGCGCGAGGGCCGCCGCCCGCTCGCCGGTGACGTGCCGGCCGGTCGCGTAGATCAGCCCGCCCTCCGGCGCCGACACCCAAGAGAGCCAGCGGTAGCTGCCGTCCTTGTGCCGGTACAGGTTGTCGTGGGCCGGGAGCTCGCCAATCGCGGCCAGGGCCAGCGCAGTCTTCGTGCTTGGGTGGCGGTCCGGATGCACGAACTCGAAGACGCTGCGCCCTACCATGTCGTCCGGCGCCCAGCCGAGTATCTTCGTGACGACGGGGCTGACGGCGTGGACCATGCCCCAGGCGTCGACCACGGCCAGCAGGTCCTGGGAGTTCTGCCAAAGCCGGTCGCGCTCGCGCTCGCGCTCCCCGGCGCGCTGCTCAAGCTGGTCGTTGAGGTCGCGCAGCGCCGCCTCGGCGCGCTTGCGCTCCGTGACATCGTGGCCCTCGACGAAGATGCCGGTGACGCGGCCCGCCTCGTCGCGTATCGGCTCATAGATGAAGTCGAGGAAGCGTTCATCGGGCGTCGAGCGCGGCGTGGCCTGCAGGCGTATGGCGTTCTGGTATCCGATGAACCGCTCGCCCGTTTCGTAGACCTCGTCGAGCAGCTCGAAAAAGCCTTGGCCTTCGAGCTCCGGGACCGCGTCGCGCACCGTCCGGCCAATGAGGTTCCGCATCCCCAGCAGCCGGCGGCTACGGGATTCACACATTTGACTGGGCGGCTGACTGGGCCGCGAGGGCGAAGCCGGCGGCCATGGCGGCGAATTGCGCCCATCCGGCACGCATGGTTTTGGGTCCGGGTGGTTTGTAATAGC
>JAABUP010007957.1_pt1 | contig 13802 bp, 15 predicted proteins | sample 5559201 | NCBI WGS metagenome assembly JAABUP01 (sample SAMN10711887, study PRJNA513373) | rock metagenome | isolation source: Antarctica rocks | place: Antarctica | reverse complement strand
CTCCTCCAATCACCCCCATCCACGATACCTCTACTCCCCCCACCCATTACCCTCATGCCTCAGCCTTGACGGCTGCATAATGGGACCATGATCCGTGCTCTCGACATTATCAGCCCCATTCCGCGCCGCCGCTCCATCACTGCCGCCGTCATCTGCCCCCGCTTCTGGGTCATCACGGTACGCGCCCTCGATCCTGCCGCGGACGCCATCCGTGTGACCGTTAGGCCCGTTGACTGGGTCGTCTTCGGCGTCACCGGCGGTGATGGTGTGGTAGCGGCTCTGTGTCGGATGGAAGAAGGAGCTGCGGGTGCGGTAGAGGAGGTAGAGAGAAAGCTAAGATAGAGGATGCGAGTTAGTGTCGTTATTTCAAAGGAGCAAAGGAGCAAAACAATGAAACTCACCTTTATGAGGAACGACACCACAGCCACCAAAAGCAACAACCCAGCATAAACCTGCTCATCACGCCTCCACGCCCCAAAACAACTCTCCTGCCTCCCAAACATTGTCGCGCAAGCATCAGCCGCATGATGCTGGTCCTGGAACGGCCAGGCCTTCTCCTTTATATGATGAAGCCCGCAACACTCATGCACGTCCTGGATCCTCCTGATCGCGCCCGCGTTCTTATTCGAATAGAGCTGAGCCCATTGTCGATCTAGATGGCATGCTAGATCGCTGGGAGGTGCCATGTGCGTGAGGGCGAGGGTCGCGATGGCGGTTTCGTAGATTGTGAGGAGTACGAGTGCGGCGAGGGGTTTCCAGGAGAAGGAGAGTTGGTTGGGGCCGTGGAGTTTGGTGGAGCGGGTGATGAGTGCATGGGCCTGTTGGATGCCGGCGACGTTGATGAAGGGGAGGATGAGTGCGGCGGTGGCGGTGATGGTTGAGATGGGGAGGGAGAGGGATCTGATTCTGGATAGGGAGATGCTGCGACGCTATTAGATGGGACCAAAAAGGGTATTGGTAAAGCTGTGCATACCATGCGGTGATGACGAGGCCGGTAAGGAGGACCTGTCTGCAGTGAGGCTCAGGGTTCTTCTAGAATCGTTGATATACTTACGATAGTTGTCGCACGGAGGAAGTTCTGCTTGGTGGTAGACATGCTGATGGATGCTGAAATAAGAGCTGCCAGTGGCTACAAAATCCTTCTTAGTAAGTTGGCTGAGGCTATCAGTTTCTTCAAAGGATGGATGTCGACTATCTTATTAGAGAGGCCCGGCTTCTGAAGTACCCAGTGAAGTCACATGTTATCGGAGCCCAGCATGGATTAATGGCAACTTGCATTGACCCTCGTGCTGTGTCTGCAAATTGCCTGGCTAGCTTTACATCTTCCCCTCTTCACGATAGCCAGTCGCTGTGTTTCACGAGTAAGGAATGTTTTAACGGACGCGCAGTATCATCCGCATCGGATTATCAAAACATCAACCTTTCTGTGATTTCTCAATCAATTAGCGACGAAGAACTGATAAAATTCCTGACGTCGATTTGTAACAAGACTTTTCGTATTGGCAACAAGGTATTGATGGGATCTTCCTCACAACCTTCTGGATATATGGCCAATTTTGCACTCGCATTGTCGTCATCTTTTGTTCTACTCATACAACAGAAGCATTGACAAGACAGATCAAGGTCTTAGAGCCTAGTTTCTCCTTGCATATCGAGCGCTTTCCTAGCAATGGTTTTAGAAATATTCTTGAGAGAGCGCAACAAGCTGAACAGAGCTCTACGGATTCATCACCACATCTCCTGTATACTTAATAACGCGGGATCATCGGTTTCTAGATGTTACCATTTTCTTTTTACGCCGGTGAGATAAAGGTAGAAGAAAGAATGTATATTTGAACAGCGCAACTGAGAACACAGCCCATGCACTTAAAGGAATGTATTTATTGGATAAAGAAGGCAAGGGTTTTGATATTGATTGCGGCGTGTGGAAAAGTGGCGCATGTCTGCCTGTGCTGCCTACACTGATCTTCAGCGCTACAAAACGCCGAATTCCCACGACTTCTATTGTTGAAGGTTCTCAATCGGTTCAGCTGAGCATTTCACCGAAGAACAAGACCACAGAGACACTCTATGAAAAACCTCGATGGAATGCTCCCGTCGTTTCTTCCCTTTTCTGCGTCTACCGTTGGAGGTTCGAACAAAAGTGTATCGATGTATTTTAGATAGTCAGCACGCTCCATTACGGTCCGCGTAACGACCTCTGGCGCCCAATAGCAGCGGATGATGCTGTTTTCAAGATCGGATTGTTTGAGAAAGATGCTGTTCTGCCTCTTCTTCTTCTGAATCGTCAAGTTCATGCAGAAGCTACAGTGGTTCTCTATGGTGAGAATACCTTTATATTCCGCGTATCTGGCTTTGCAGATGGCCCACTTGGCTTTCTGGACAGGCTTCCGCCACGATACGTGCGTCTGCTACGTCGAATTTACATCAGGACCGGCTATTATGTGTGCAATCCTCCAGATCGCCATGCAAAGTATTCGGCTCCAACTGTCAGAGAAGCAATCGTACAGTCTCGCCAGGATTTGGCAATCTCGATAGAGCTTGTAAGACGGTCGTGGCCCATGAAGTATAAGAAAGTCTTCATTGATAGAGACTCTGCTACTTTATGCGCTGAGTCACGTATCCGAGAGCGGATAAAGCAACTTCGAGGATTCAATGGCTTTGAGGAATGGCTAGCATCGGCTTGGTATCTTTGGGAGATGAACGCGACGGAAACGGATGCAGAGGAGCCGCGAAAGGAGTTTCGATGTATCGACTGGGAAACCTCGACACCAACTTGGAATACAAAGAAACCAGCCGAGAACAAGGACACCTAAGTCCAGCTACAGGATTGGCGTATAGGAAGCCTTGGACGCATATGTATATACCGCTAATAGCCTCTGCCTTGTTGGGTCAAGGTATCACAGTAATATCTCCTGTGTGGAATCAAACAAGACCTTGTTAATCGAGTTTTAGACCTGGATATGTCACCTTCTTGTCTTACATATTCCTCTAATTAACCGAAGATCCATTTTGTGAAGAACTAGCTCTTTTCTAATTCTTCAAGGTATCGGCTGGACCTTTATGTTCCTTTCAATAGCTCGCCTTGAGCCTGTGTCGTCGAATGGGACCTCGCTCGCCATGGCGATGCTTTCAGTCTCGCTTCTTGAACCGGCAACAAAGATCCTCATACCAGTCAATGTGGCTCGTGGGAATACCTGGAAACTCCATCGCTTCATGCTCGACGTCTATAATTCGTTTTTAGGAAGGCCCACTCGCCTGTTTCTCGAGTACCAGGCCTCATTCGGGGATCCCCTTAGCCGAGACGACCTTTACGCCACGGAAAGCATCAATGTCAACCATTGTGGCCGCAATTCAGGTTTCGACCATCTGCCCAAACTTCTCCCACGTAACATTTATAGCATTAGTTGAGGTTCCGGATTCTAGATGTCCGTATCAAAGAGGCAACTATAATCTCGATTGAGAAGCAGAAGATGGAGCCCAAGACGAGTTTCTGGTCAAATCGTCATCTGCCGGATCGGGATAACCATGACTAGGAGATGAATGATCAGGTTGATGTCAAAAGGGCAGCGGGTAGTGACGTAGAACGGGACAGACTTCGTATATCATTTACGATGTCAAGAACAGTGACTGTGGTGGGGAGGATAACATCCCTCGGTAACTCAGAAGGTTGTGCGCATGGTACTAAGTCAGATATTGGTCGTTGCATTGGCGACGTCATCGAGCGTCCTTGTTAGTAACAAGAGGGCCCCAAACGTTGCTACCATTGCCTTCATTTCTAAACCGAGAACACGATACGACTAATCTGAAACCAGCTGCATCTAAAACAACCACGTACTGGACTATTCAACAATCCATCATTATCCCAACAGTCGAGATCCATCCCCAGCTACAATATCCACGACAATTTCCTCTGTTTCCTTGCTCTATTGCACAGCTTGTATTCATCGATATTTCTTTATTCCTTCCTATAGAGGTTAGACTTCAGGTACGCTTGGTGGAGCGTGAGCGGAGGTTCTCTAATTTTAGGGGGCAGAGAGCTGGGTTGAGGGGAGATGGTTGTTGCACAAGAAGGTGGGGGAAGGAGAAAGAAATGGGCGCTTTGCTAAGTGTTCATGAGAGAATGATATTCCCGTTCGACAGCCTTGTTACACTTTCCCTGGAAAGAGAGAAAGTAAAGGGAAAGAAAGGATTATTCCATGTAGTACTCGTTTTAACTTCGTTATTAATGCGACATCCATCTCTTACCGTTGCCATTCTTCATTAACCAGCCCATTAGCAACTTCCCCCTCGATCCATGCCCTTTTCTCACCTTCACGCAGCCGTCGCATCCGCCAAAATCGAATCCGCCGCCTTCTCACTAATCATATAGATTGGCACAGCAATATAGAAACCCGGAATCTTGGGAAACACACTCGCGTCGACGACCCTCAAACCCGTCGTCCCTCGAACCCTGAACTTGCTATCCAGCACCGCATTCGGATCTCCGTCCGCGCCGATCGGGCATGTGCAGCTCGCGTGATGGCCCCACGCTTCGTTCCTGATGAAATCCTTCATGCCAGCCTCGGTGCTCGCGTTGACGGATGAGAGTGGGTCTGGCCAGACTTCGGTGAAGGCGCCATCAAGTGGGACCAGGACGTCGAAGATTTTGCGCGAAAATTGCATCGCCTCGTACACGGCCTGCAGGTCGAGCTCGTCGGCGCCACCGGCTGTCGTGCCAGTGTCAAAGTAGTTGAAGTTGATGATGGGGGTGTCGCGCGGGTCTGTGGAGCGGAGCTTGACAGTGCCCGCGTTGTTGCGCGAGTGTGCCTTCAGCACGATCCAGGCCCAGTGGCGGGCGTCAGAGAGGCCGAATTTGTCGTAGCCAGGGTAGTAACCCGAGAAAAAGGCGGGCGCGCCGCTGATGAGCAGGTCCGGCGGGTCGGTCGCGGCCGCGGCAGATGACTTGCGCACCATGGCGACGGCGATGCCGTTGGAAGTGTAGATACCCTTTGAGAGCAGACCGGGTCCCTTGGGCAAGAGCGCGGTTTGGTATTGCACGAGGCAAGGGTCTGGCTGCGTGCGCAGGAATGTGCATTTGGAGGTGACGACAAAGTCGGATGTGGTCTTGCCGACAAGACTGGTCTCGTAGCGGTCTTGAAGGTTGGTGCCGACACCGGGGAGGTCAACAAGCACGGGGATGGAAAGGCTCTTGAGTTCATCGGCGGGACCGACCCCGCTGAGTTTGAGCAGTTGTGGCGTGTTGAAGGCGCCGGCCGAGAGGATCACTTCACGGCTGGCGTTAACGCTTCCTGGTGTGCCCGCTGGGGCACCGCCAGAACGAGGGTCGGCGCGGTAGAGACTGTTTCCTGTCAGGAAATCGACGCCTACTGCTTTGGGGGTGGAACCGCTTGTGTCGAAGCGGACCTTGGTCACGAGTGTGTTGAGACTGATATCTAAGACAAATTTCCGCGAGCCATCCGAATTCACTGCATTTACAGTATCCATAATGAAGTCCCGCGGGCCGGTACGCTTGACGCTCGTGTCCCCTACGGTCAGCGGCACCTGGTAGAGATCTTGCTGCTGATCTCTGCTAGGGGTGTCGGCATTGATATCTTGCGTAAGAACTTCACCAAGGCCCGTCACGGTGGTAACGATGATTCCAAGCAGGGATTTACCCATCGCTGTGGCGGCTGCTACCACCAAGGAGATCAGTTTCCGATCCTCAACGACAAGATCTAGGTCCGTTAGACTCGTCTCGAGCCACCCATCAAAGCCGTGACCGACAATACCATTTGGGAGATATCGGTTTCTCTCAAGTCGTTCGAAATACGTTCGCATATTGTCCGGCGCCCAAGAAGAATCGCCAGTGATGGAAGCAATATTAGCCCAATCGCTTTTGTGCGGGTAGATGGTGATCATGGCATTATGCCCTGCACATCCACCCAATGTTCCCGCTCTTGGGTAGAGGATTCCAAGCGGAGTAGAACCAGCCGGCGGAGCTGTATTCACTCCTGGTGTATTGACAAAAGTTCCACCATCCGGCGTCCGCCAGACGAACTTGGAGTCCTTCTCTTGCCTAGTATTGTCGGCATAATGGTGCACGAAATAGTCCCACCGCTGCGCCGGATCCTGGGTAGATTGCAGTTGCAGTGCAGGGACCTGCTGGAGTATACTGTTGCCCTGGTCATCTCCGGCATCGATGAGGAGCACTCTGTGTCCTGCAATGGCTAGACGAGCTGCAAGGGGTCCGCCACCAGGTCCAGAGCCCACGACGACGTAGTCATATACCGGCTCTATTGCAGTTGCCCGCTTGTTGGCGGTCCGGTCTCTAGGACTGGTGTAAAGTCAGCTACGGCTGACCAATGACGTTTCAGGAAAAGTCGTCGGAAATCCGCTTTCTTCTTGGACTTACACTGCCCACACTGGTACCAAGGCCGCAATCAAGGCCACCAAGCCTAGCATTCGTATCAAATACATTTTAATTTCCTCTTTGCACAATCAATTATTCAAGCAATGGTCTCAATCCCTCAGTTTAACTCATTCAACTTCGATCTTGACAGATATTATACAATTTTATCCTTGTGTTTCAGAGGCTTTGATCATTGGTCGAAGATCATTTTGTTGCCTGGTCTTTAAATCTCTTGCGTGGTTCGAGAGACAATACTATCTTGCCACGTGAGGTTCTTAGAGGGAGACATATATGATCGCCTCGTCGGTCGCGATTCCCCTCTTTTATCACACCCTTGTTCAGAGTTTGATCGAAGATGAGGTATGCTTCAATCGGACGGCAGCGCGTAACTGTCTTCGGCCATTGGCTCAGACTTGATGCAATGTATGACATTGCATACGATACGATAGTCTGATCACATGGCATGACACAGATGAAGAGCACTGAAAATACGTGTAACGGGACCTGAAGAGGAAGTCCACAGATATTTTGAATGTTCGGTCACAGGGTTGCGGGACAGAAGATCACGTGATCAGTACCTTTTTGAGCCAATCGAAATTGAAGATTCTAAGGTTTTTTATTCTATTACCACAGTACAGATGGTTAACCGGTAAGGTATGTAGATATGAAATGGAAGTGCTAAATGCCTCGCAATATTCAACAGACAGTCCAACTAGTTCAGCCCAGTAGAATATGTGGCCCGTGCATCGATCGCTAGTTACGAGTACTATCCCTTAAACCGTCGTTATTCCTGCCACCCCAGGATTCCGGCAGCTAACCATATGTAGTACGGATATTGACTCAGCGTCGCTTATCTGACCCGTGAGAAGGCTGAGAAGCAACCCCCTTTTTCTTGCTACCCCGCACATGAGAATCTCAACTTGCCCCTCAATCTTCCTATGGGTCAAATAAGCGACGCTGAGTCAATATCCGTACTACATATGGTTAGCTGCCGTAATCCTGGGGTGGCAGGAGTTCGCGTTGACAGTGGTTCGATGCCCTCTGGCACCAAAGCTTCTTTGAACCCAAGGCTACAGTACTTACAAGCATCCTACGGCCGGACTGTTCTTCTTCTATACGACTCTTTCTTGCCTGACTCATAGAATGCCGGCCTAAAGCACCTGTTCCGTCTCATATTCTGCGTCAGTCAAAGCGATTACCTGTCGCTATTCCCTCCATGTATCTTATTGAAAGCATCTTTACAAAGTAGTCTACGTACCGTACTGATAGTCCATCAACACGTAACATGGCTTCTTCTATAGCTCTTTCACAGTCGATGCACCGTATAACAGCCACCAAGCTCACAGCTCTCTCAACCCAACGTGATGCATTCGAATCCGAGAAGAAGTCGCTCCTTGACGACGTTAAAAATGAGTTAAGCCAGTCTCAGAGAATCCGTCTCCTCCTAGACTGGTTTCTCAAACAAGAAGACAAGGTGGTATTGGATGTTCTTTTTACCAAGAACGTGCAACGATTTCTAAATCAATCTCGCCATGATAATTCAGTGTCTCCAAGCTTGCTAGAAGAGTGGCAGGTAACATTTGAAAAAGCTCTGGATATCCAATCCCGCAAATACCAATACGCTTCACTGTTTGGGAAGCTTGTCACGGAGTGGCTAGAACATCCGAATGATGCAGTGTCAGGATCGGTTGGTCTTACCCACGCAGAGTCAGATACAGCTTCGCAGGACTCGTTTGAGCAGGTTGGTCGTGCGGAAATGCATGAACAGCGAGCAGAATGGGAATCGATTGTGTTCAACACTTCTACGAAATCCGACCCTGTTACCATCAAGGACTATCTATCAAACCTTTTCGGCGCCACTTCAAAGGCCAAGAAGCTCTCTAAGACGCCTTTGGAAAACCTTAAAGAGCACATCAAGGACAATCTGCGGTTAGGAAACTTTACCCCCGATGTCGTGGAATGGTGCATCAAGGGGTTATTGCGCATGGATTTGCTATCTCGTGACAAAAGGAATGCAATAATTGAGTTTCAAAGCAACTCTCTGGTCTTGGTTGAGCTGGCAGATGTTCTGAACATGGAGTTGGACGCGATAGACTCGTGGTCATGGGGTGACAACCCAATCCCGCTAGATATGCGACGGCACCTCAACGGGAAGTATCGTGTCTTCATGGATGAAGAGATCTTACAAGCTTTGTTCTTGCACTTTATCGGTACGATGTGGGCTGTACATTTGAAGACCGTATTCATGGAATTTTTCCATTCTGGTGCCTGGAAGCAATCCTCTTTCCGGTCGCTCGACAGGAAAGCTAGGCAAAGAAGAGAAGGCTTTCTTGGTTCCAGCCGTGGAGCACATTCCGAGAGGGGAGCCGGAGGAAGAGGAGGAAGGGTTGGATTGGGTGGAGGCGATGAGAACTCGTCGACGGTCAGGAATGAGAGGCGTTCCAAATATCAACGCGACTTCTTATTGACGCAACTACCGTCGAGCATCAGCGAGAAACCTCGAGATTACGGTAACTTAAGCACAGACGAGGACAGCGAGGTAAAATCACCAGTTGCCATTAAACAGTCCATTCTTCACTTAGTTACCACTGAGTCTCTCGTCAACACCCGCCTCTATGGTTCCTTCACGATCCTACAATCTGACTTCAAGTGGTTTGGACCATCACTCCCTCATGCTACGATCTTTGCCGTACTAGAGTTTTTTGGCGTACCAGAAAAATGGCTTAAATTCTTTAGAAAGTTCCTAGAACCACCCATCATATTCGCTCATGATGGTCCCGAGGCCCAGACTCAGGTGCGACGAAATGGCGTTCCAATTCAACATGTCCTCAGCGATGCTTTAGGAGAAGCCGTTCTGTTCTGCCTGGATTTCTCTGTCAACCAGGCAACGAGTACCAACCTCTACAGGTTTCACGATGACCTGTGGTTCTGGGGTCAAGACGAATTGGCTATCACTGCTTGGAAGGCTATCAGAGAATTCACAGAGGTGATGGGACTATCTCTCAATACGGAGAAGACTGGCTCCATCCAAATAAGAGGGAAATCCGAGTCTGCTGTTACAGCTGAGGGGCTCCCCAAAGGCTCGGTACAGTGGGGTTTTCTCAGACTCAGCGCGTCCGGGAAGTGGGTGATAGACGACAAAGAAGTTGACGATCATATAGAAGAACTACGACGACAGCTATCGGCTTGCAAAAGCGTCTTAGCTTGGGTTCAAGCGTGGAATACCTATGTTTCGAGATTCTTCGCCACACATTTTGGGCAGCCAGCCGACTGTCTTGGTCAGCAACACATAGACCTGATCATTGAATCATTCGCTCGAATACAACGAAAGCTGTTCACTGCTGGTAAAGACATCGAAGACAGTGCCATCGGATATCTAAAGAGAATGGTGGCCGAACGTTTCCAGATGACAGACATTTCTCATGGTTTCTTCTACTTCCCTATTGAGCTCGGCGGACTGGATCTCCAAAATCCACTCATCCCATTACTCCTTGTCCACGCGGATGCCTATCAAGACCCTATGGAGCGAATTGAGCAAGCCTTCGAGCGCGAGGAGGAATCGTATCTGGATGCAAGGAAAGCTTACAATGATGGCGAAATCGGAAGTCACACGAACAGCCGCTCTGCATATGTCCCCGCAGAAGACGAACCCTTTATGAGTCTTGAAGAATATACCCGCTACCTCGAGGAAACGAGTTATCCCCTGTGGGACGCGTATACTGACCTTTTGGGGGAACCGAGGATTTGTAAAGTTGAACGGATGTCGGAGGTGGAAGATGCACTGGAAAAGTTGCCACCAGCATCGGAGGCTAAATGCGAGATTCACGGTGATTGGCATGGGATGACTCCATATTACCAGTGGGTAGCACAACTATACGGTGGTGATGTGCTCAAGAGGTTTGGAAGTTTGAGTATGGGGGAGAAGAGGCTTCTGCCCATTGGTCTAGCAAGCATGCTACGTAGTGACAAGATCAGGTGGCAAGGATAGTGATGCCACAGGCCACGTTGGAATACGCCAATAATGCCTGAGCCGAACTTATAAGCCTCTTCAAATGTCTCAAGAGGTTATATGCGCACACGCTAGACGTATGCGAGAACTTGTATATACGCGCATGCACAGAATAGAGAGGTGGGATCCAAACATTATGGTATCTATGTACAGAGTCCTATATGTTCACGTGACTATGATTCGTCTAGCCCTATAATATCTACACATGCGGCGCCGACAGCGCTAACCCACAAAGCCGTAAATAGCCGAATACCTAAGCTTCTGTCACTTTTTTTAGTGGGGAAATAAGGTATTTGCGATATCGCAGCTTTCTTTTTCCCCTTGGTAAATCGGATGTACAAGAAAATCGTTAAGAACACCCTTTGGGCATACAAATTTCTGGGCAGTGTGCTGTCAGTCTGTGATATTCCTCCATAATTGGTATGGGGCGCTGAGCCTGGTTCTTGAGGCCCCTGCCCCCCCAGCTCATCGGATCCCGACATTGTGTTTTCCAGCAACGAAGCAAGAAGAAGAGCACGAGTGGTTAAGCAACCGCCTCTGCAGTTTTACAAAACCGCCTCCATAGCCGCATGTTGGGAGAAGGAAGAGTAGCAGCCATGCTCTGCCTTCGTTCTAGGATTGCGGCGAGAGCCCTTTGCTGCCTGCCGGCAAATTCCTATATACGTTCCTGGCCACAGCTTTCTCCAGCACGGCACATATTACTCCCAGTGGCTTCTTCGTCGTTGAGTGACTCACAAAGGCAGTATTCCTCACCCGCCGACTCTCGGTTTTCCACACGGTCAACTGTCGTCCAGCTCCTGAGCAACATTGGGTCTAAAAGAGAAGTCCAACAATACCTGGCTCATTTCAGCTCTGTCAAATCCCAGCAATTTGCGGTAATCAAGGTCGGTGGCGCCATTATCACTGAACATCTACAGACTCTGTCGTCTGCTCTCGCCTTTCTCAATCATATTGGGCTTTTTCCTGTGGTGGTCCATGGCGCTGGACCTCAACTGAATCGAATGCTCGAGGCTGCAGGGGTGGAACCACAGTTTGAAGGCGGGATACGGATAACAGATGGGAAGACATTGGCATTGGCAAGGTCTTTATTTCTGGAAGAGAATCTCAAGTTGGTCGAGGCATTAGAGGACATGGGTGTAAGAGCACGTCCGATCACCTCGGGAGTCTTTACTGCAGACTTTCTAGACAAAGAGAAATACAACCTAGTGGGAAAGATTAACAAGGTTGACAAAAAGCCAATTGAAGCTGCTATAAGAGCAGGGTGCCTTCCAATCTTGACTTCTATGGCCGAAAGCGCCGAGGGACAGGTACTCAACGTTAATGCGGATGTGGCTGCGGGTGAGTTGGCTCGAGCTCTTCAACCCTTGAAGATTGTATACTTGTCGGAAAAGGGTGGCCTCTTCAACGGTGATACGCAAGAAAAAATATCAGCGATAAACCTCGACGAAGAGTACGATGAGTTAATGTCTCAGTGGTGGGTCAGACACGGTACTAGGCTAAAAATCAAGGAATTGAAAGAGCTTTTGATGGATCTACCTAGATCGTCAAGCGTTGCTATCATACATCCCGCAGATCTACAGAAAGAGCTATTCACGGACACAGGAGCAGGGACACTGCTCCGAAGAGGTAACAAAGTACACACCAGTACAAGCTTGTCACAATTTGAGAATATCGTGGCTTTCAAAGAGGTGCTAGTCCGTGACCGAGAAGGTCTAGATGCTCGAGCGACCGTTGATAGATATGTGCAAGGCCTGGGTGAGCATGATTTTAAAGCCTATTTTGATGAGCCAATGGAAGCTATGGCTATCGTTCTTCCGCCTCAAGCTGGATCTTCCCTAGCTCACCTGGCTACATTTACGATTACCAAGGCAGGATGGCTTACCAATGTATCTGACAACGTTTTTGCAAGCATTAAAAAAGACTTTCCGAAGCTCATGTGGACCGTCAAGACAGATGACGAAAACTTGACCTGGTTCTTCGACAAAGCAGAGGGTAGCCTTACGAAAGATGGAGAAGTCCTTTTTTGGTATGGCATCGAAAGTGGTGATGAGGTTAAAGAGCTTATGCTGGAGTTTGGAAAGCATGGGCGTGATATGTTTGGGGACATTAATCTCGAATCGCGGCTTCAGAAGGCCGCCAGGGCGGCCATGAATCTAGGCCCACATGCACAGCAAGCAAGAGCGTACTCGATGAAAAGTGATTGTTTGAATAGATCGAATGTATGGCGAAGCGCAAGGCAGCATCGGATAAGGCCTTTGGCTCTTTCATCACGCACCTACGCCACAACAACTAACCCCAACCCCCCTTTTGGTGCAAAGAACTCTTCAAATAAGGAACCTGCCAGAGTCGCTCTTATCGGTGCAAGAGGCTACACAGGTCAAGCGCTGATCAACCTCCTCAATGCTCATCCCAACATGGATCTTCGCCATGTTTCGTCGCGAGAGCTAGCTGGACAAAAGCTCAAAGGCTACGACAAAAGAGATATTACCTACGAAAATCTAACAGCTGATGACGTTCGACGGATGGAAGAAAAGGGTGAGATTGACTGCTGGGTCATGGCCCTCCCTAATGGCGTCTGCAAGCCTTTTGTCGATGCCATCGAAGAGGTCGGCAACAACCAGACAGTCATCGTAGACCTGAGCGCAGACTACAGGTTTGATAGTGCTTGGACCTATGGCCTCCCAGAACTCGTCGACCGAGCAAAAATTGCCCAAGCCACCCGATTATCCAACCCAGGCTGTTATGCTACCGCAGCTCAGATCGGAATCGCTCCACTAATCCCGCATCTAGGCGGCCAACCAACCGTCTTTGGCGTATCAGGCTATTCAGGCGCAGGCACAAAGCCGAGCCCCAAAAACGATCTCGAAAACCTTACAAACAATATTATCCCCTACAGTCTCACAGACCACATCCACGAACGCGAAATTTCTACTCAGCTAGGCCACCCCGTTGCTTTCATCCCCCACGTCGCCGTCTGGTTTCAGGGCATCCACGTAAGCTTCCGATACGCTCTTTAACCACCCTCCCTGCTAACGTTTGCCTCTCTCGCTGCAGCACACCATCTCCATCCCACTCGCCTCCCCCCTCACCTCCCGCAACATCCGCACCCTCTACCAAGACCGCTACGCCGGCGAGCCCCTCGTCAAAATTACTGGCGAACCCCCCTCCGTCAAAGCCATCAGCGGCACCCACGGCGTCGAGGTCGGTGGCTTCGGCGTCCATAGCGAGGGGAAGAGAGTAGTGATTTGCGTGACGATTGATAACTTATTAAAGGGCGCGGCGACGCAGGCACAGCAGAATATGAATTTAGCGCTCGGATTTGCGGAGTTTGAGGGCATTCCGTTGAAGGAGAGGGCGAGTGGGGGGGAGATGAGGTTTTAGAATCACAGGGGTCTGTGTTGG
>JAABUP010007954.1_pt1 | contig 13803 bp, 9 predicted proteins | sample 5559201 | NCBI WGS metagenome assembly JAABUP01 (sample SAMN10711887, study PRJNA513373) | rock metagenome | isolation source: Antarctica rocks | place: Antarctica | reverse complement strand
ATATCACAACAGTCTGATTAGTCAGCTATATATATAACAATAATAAGTTAATTCATCATTATTTTAAATTCTCAATAATTTAATCAGTCAATCAATTGTCTAAGTCTTATTACAAACATCTTATCTTTTTCTCATCTGTTAAGCTGACAAAACTGTCTAAACAGTTATTATTTAACACTACTCTATTTAATCTATCTGATTATACAATCACTGTCACTTATCAGTTAAAGAAATATGAGTCAGTCAATCTTGCTTTCACTTTCTCAATATCAGGTGATCTTATCATTCTTATTTACATTGTCACAGTTCTTTATAAACAGTCACTTGTTTAAGAAACTCAATTTAGCACACAGTCTGACACTGATTTTTCTTTAAGCTGAAATATGAATCAATCACTGTTTAACAGTGTCTTACAGATATTCACTCAGAACATGTTCATACTAAGAAATAACTTTATTTTCTTAAATATGCACACAATATCATCACTAATATAATCAGTCAGTCATCAGACACAGATACTAGCAGTAAGTCAGATTCACTTTTCAATTCAGCAATATTTTTTGTTGCTGAACATCATCTACAAAAGTCTATAGTCACATCATCAGAAATTATCTCAATACAATAGATCATTTCATCACTTCATTAATCTCACAGTTATTTTAGTTAATCAGCAGCTATGAGTCTATGACAAATAACAATTAAAGCAGTCACTTTAACAAGAACAACAATAATGACAATTTATTTGATAGTCAGCAAGACTTTACAAATACACAATGACAACAGCTGCAAATTCTTATTGTTAAAGAAATAGTTACAGTAAATGTCACTTGTTCACAGTTAAAACACTCATATCAGTATGAATGAGACTTTAAATATCATCATTGTTAAAATTGACTTGACAATTCTGACAAATCAAAAAACTCTAGTGATGAGAAATTTGCAGAAGTCTATCAAGAAAGAAAGAATAAGTATTTCTGTTATGAAGAAGTTAACTTCTTCAACTCTTATCTTGATACTAAGAACTATGAGTTCAAAGATGTTGTTGATGTGAGTGAAAAAACTTATTTTTAAGATGTTTATCTCTTTATCAATTTGTTTAAAGATGTTGCACATACTAAGTTCAAAGAAGTAGTACAATGAAATCTTAATAAATGTCTTTGTGACATCACTTAAGACTGATATATAGTGTAAAAGTGAATACTTAGTGACGCAACACAATTCACTTAAGTTAAAAGACTACTATAACTGCACTCATATAACACAGTTATCATTAAGATTTTATATATGTAGTATCAGTGCAATGTGTCACAGACACTCATCATGTGTGATTACTGTGTGATCTTATATATAGATTAGTTATTCAAAATTAAATAAGATTATATTCATGAAGAACTTAGAGTTAAACACTGAGAGAAATAACTATTTAAACAATTTAAATGCACACAGTCTAGTGTCTTAAAAGTCTTAAAATCAAAGTGATATATCATACAAGATGCTCAGAACAATTATGAAATCTTAAGTTTTGTTTTAAATGTGATTTAACTCATTAAAGATGCTGATATAAACTCAATGTTAACTCAGCTTATTTAAGCATGAAACTGTCTCAATTTTAGTTTTCACAAATTCATATCTTGTTCTATGAGCTTTGTAACAATTAGTACATTTATTAAAACATTAAAGAATATGAAAGAAGTCTGATTTAACAAATATAATTAACATACAAAATCTACACAGTTTTCTCAGTCATCACAGCAACTAATTTGTTATCAAGATAACATCTATGTGAACACTCATTCATTTTGTTTATACAGTCAGTTTTAAGAGTCAAATTCAAATTCTTATTCTTTTAGACAATACTCATCTTCTTATCAGAACAATACTTACAATTAACTGAATTAGACTTATCAAGAAAATTATTCACTCTTTTGTTTAAACACTTTAAATACATTAAATTCTCAAAATGCATCTTCATCACAACTGTCTTATTGACAATCTCTGCAAATTATGATCAAAAATCAGTCTCAATTAAATAAGTATGCTGAAGTGAATAAGAACAATGATTAACAATTATCATATCTGTAAGGATCTTTGAATCAGTTGGTGTATGTAAAAGTGTATGATTCTATCTACTGTGAGAAAGCTAGCTAAATACCTCATAAGTGAGATTAAGTGACTGAATAAGCTGTTGAGGCTAGTAGTTGATTAAGCAAGTCAGTTGAATGAGTCACTGTCAAGTAATGAGTAAAGCATGTGATTGGTTGCGCAAATCACAGCCAGGTAAGAGTTCAATGAAGCTCATGAGTCCGTTGAGAGAGTCTGTCCGTGAGTCCCTATCCATGACAATATGCCCTCCTTTAGAAAATGCCAATGCCCTCATTGGTTGTTATTCGTCTTACGTTCTCGACGGCGACGATGCGTTGTCGGATGGGCACATTCATATTTGACAAGTAACTTGGATGCATCCTTCAAGTCTTTAAGATTCTTCGAAAATTGAAGGTTCATTATAGCCTTCATCTTTTCCTTTTCAGTGGTTAGGCCAAAGGCATCGACATGCTGTTCAAGTAATGTAATGTTTGGGTATTCTAGGTAGAATTTCTTGAGTTTGAGAGTGATTTCAATGTCATTGAATAGCCTGAAGACTTGGTGAAGGTGTTGTAGGTGTTCTTTCAACGTTCTTAAGAAAATGACTATGTTGTCGACGTATGCTCTAACAAAAGTGTGGAAGATGCGAAGAATTCAGTTCATTTGTTGCTGGACATAAGGCGGTGAGTTTCGGAATCTCATTACTGCTACATTGAAATGCTCTTGCCCTCAATGCATAATGACAGTGAACTTGTCTTGATTGTCTGAGTTAACAAGCCACTGGTAGAAAAACGAGGCGCAATCAACGGTTTGATATGTAGTCACATCCTCGTATGGCTGCAGTGATGTCGCTCTGCAGTGGTAGTGAGTATGAATCTGGTTGAGTGAGTTGATTCAGTCCACAAATGTCAATCACAGGTTGTCCCTTTCTTTGTGGCAATTCAGTTTCCCTGTCTGTGACTGTCTTTCATACTACAAAGACTGGGAAACCAGATGGAGTAGGCTTAGTAGATCAGTCCATCTTGCCTCACTCATGTAATTTGTTGAAGGCATCGTTGACTACTTGTCAAGCTGAATCGCCTAATGGGTATACCTTCTTCAAAAGCTTTTCAACGTCAGCGTTTTCACGTAGTGGGACTTGCAGGTAGTCTGATTTCAATATGTTTATGGTCTTTTCGGTGTTGTTCCATACATCTGGGTGGGTATTTGCGACAGTGACTAGCTGTTCGGTGGTGTTCTTGTTGTTTCCATAAATGGTTATTTTGTTAGCTAGTCGTATCTTGTTGTATGACTTGTTTTCTCAGAGCGATGCAATTTTGAGGTCATCAACAGTACCGTTATAGCATCCTTCTTCGTCGTATTCGGTGATCATGCCAAGGCAGGTGTGTCATGGAATAGTGAGGTTCTTAGGTATCCTTCTGGTTTTATACCAGTACAAAGGTAAGATTTGCGTCTGTGACATAACTGTATGCTTCATTATAAGAGGGGTGAAACATAAGATCTCAGTTTGTTGATAATGTGGAGGCTTTTTCTAGTATAACTGAGACCTTGATGACGGTGTGTGGTGACACTATCATCTTGTTGGAGGTGCGTACAACCTGATTGACACAGTGGTTATTCTTAGATGTGATTTGTAGATCCACCAGAGCGTTCTGACAACTATCTAGTACGGCTTTTTGAGCTGAGATATCTGTGCTTATTCGTTCCGGTCCAATAATGTCCATTCTCAGTAGTAAATTGGCCCGAAGGTCGTCCACAAGGTGTATTTCAGAGATAATATGACCTAGTACTGGGTTGCCAGCGAAGGTACCAGGAAGGTACACACTCATGATGACAAACTCTTGACACTCATGCGTTTTGTCGCTGATTCCTTGTACTGTTATTTGCTTTGACGCCTTGTGGATGTGAGAGTCAGGAAGGTGTTCATGTAGGAACTTTTGATCAATTAACGACATTGTGCAGTCTGTGTCGAGACATGCCATGTAGTTAAGTTCAGTTATGGCAAATCAAAATGGTACCGTCATGTAGTGTCATTGTCAAAATCCGAATCCAGGTTTCACATTGTTAATCTTATGGTTCACATTTGATTCAATGACGTTATGATAGACTTTTGATTTCAGATTGTCAGCGATAGGCAATTGTGGTTGAGGTTTTCGATGGTCTTTACAAACATGCTTATGAAGCTTGTTGTTTGATGTAAAGAAATTCTGACAGAATTGACAGCTGAATTGAATGGGTGTGGTACGAGGTAACACATGGTGAATGTTGACATTGTAGTAGTTCGTTGAAGTCACTTCTTGTGTGTTGTACTTCTCATTGTTGTCTTCTTGTCCTCCTTGTTCCATAGAGATATCCTTATCACCATGATAAACGTCTTCTTTCTCATGGTTATTGCCCTTTGTTTGTTTTGTTCAGTTCTCTGAATCAAATTCAGTTTCATTCTGATGTTCACCATGATAGGCTTGCTGAGGTCGTTCATTAGTCTGATAGGGTGGTCAAGGTCCAGACTGATATGAAGGTCGTTGACCATTTGTGTTTTTGTTTTGAGGTTGAGTACCAGCGGTAATCTGAAGAGGTTGACGATATGGTAGTTGTGGTGGTGCGTTTTGCATGTTTGACGAAAATGGGTGAAAAGGTGACTGATTTCCTTGATAGTCTTGATATAATCAATTGTAATTCGGTCCAAATCCGTTCTAATTAGTCAGTACGAAGTTTTGGTTGTTTGGTACAAACTGTCTCGGGGAATAAGGAGGTTGATACTGTCCCTGTGATTGCCTGTATGGACGAAATGTTTGATTGTTGGTGTATTCATTGTTCTGATGATGAATTGACTGTGGAGAAGGTGGCGGCCTTGTTTCAATATGTTGACTGTACTTATCGAACCAGACTTCCTTCATGTCTTTTAACATTTCAATGAACGCACTAACCGTGGCGTGGCTAGTAGGGCGCAGGATTGATTCACAAAGACTAGAATCAAGTCAATTTCATGCCCAGGTAAGCTGAGCAGAGGTTTCTTTCATGCCAGCATCTTTGGTGTATCAGACAACATTAAGAATGAAGACTGATGTTTCACGATTTGATTGTACATTCTGAATGGTATATCACTCTGTTTCTAACGCTCTCAAGGCACTAGACTGAGTGCATTTGAATTGTTTGAACAAGCGTTCCTCCCATTGTTCAACTCTGTTTTCTTCTTGGATGTGATCTTGTTCCATCAACAATAACTGACCAATATACCAGTCTTGTGCTACGCCTCAAAGGCATTTGTTAAGGTTTCGTCGTACTACTTCATTAGCCTTGGTATGAGCGACATCTTTGAATGAATCAATAAAGAGATGAACATCTTGAAAGTAGGTCTTTTCACTGATGTCAATGATATCGCTGGGTCCGTAGTTCTTGACATCAAGGTGAGGGCTGAAGAACCCTATTTCTTCTGATCAAAAGTGTTTGTCATCTTGTGCACAATATGCAGATTCTTCACTGAATTCATCACTATGGTTATCTGAATCGTCCGGGCCTTCTGGGTCTGGTCGGTGTCATTGGTGATGAGGTTGAGGTGTTTGTTCATATTGGTCTGAAGGTTCAGGGTGACAAGGCACATTTGCTGATGTCACTGCAGCGGCTGCAATTTCTTCAATACTCAATCTTGAATTTCTTGCTTCTGTACTTCAGTGAACCCTTGATTCGGTGTATCACTGTTATAGCCTTGTTGATAATTTGACATGTCTTCTAATCAAGTTTGAGGTATGACTTCGGTGGTCTCGGAGCTTGAACAACACGTTTCAGGTGGGTGTGACGAGGTACTTGAATGGCCCAATGGGTCAGTGTTGAATTTGGATGGTATGGCTATGGAACGTCGTAAATGTTGTCCAGCTGCAAATGGATTTGGTGGATCTAAATCTGTGTTGCTTTTGTTATTGGATGCTTGAATTGCTGTTTTGTTTACTCAGTCTATGTATGTCAAGTCACTTTGTAGAATTGCTGCGTCACGAGAGAAAGCTCGCAAGGCTGCGTCGAATACGGATTGATTTGTGTTTCAGGTGAATGAAAAACCTCTATTAAGCTGTGGGTCTGATTGAGTCTCTCTGAAGTCAAGTTGATCATATAGTGCAGTAACACCGGGATAAGGGTGACAAGATTGTCTGAAATACTTGAGGCAAAGAAAAGATTTAATGATTTGTATTTCTTTAGGTGGTAGGCCGCAGTAATGATACGGTCTTGTAGGTGAGAGATTTTCAATAGGGAAGACGATGAGGTTCTGGCGATTTTAGCCAGCTTGTCAATGAATAGTATCTTCATATTAATATGAAGTCAATGATTCAATGAACACAAGATACTCAGTATCTGTCCACAACAACTAATGAAAGCCTGCAAATGATCTGATGACAATGAGGTTTCACATTGTTATCAAACAGTGATGTTTCAGGCTGTCTGATGTGATCAGGTAGTTTTGATGACTACTGTTGCTGGTTTCTCTGATATGATGATGATTGATGAAGTATAACAGATCAAATGACTGTCATGAACTCAAAACAAAAACAGTTGATTCTATCATTTATAAGAATCTTTGAATCAGTTTGTGTATGTAAAAAAAGTGTATCATTCTATCTACTGTGAGAAAGCTAGCTAAATATCTCATAAGCAAGGTTAAGTGAATGAATAAGTCATTAAGACTAGTAGTTAATTAAGCAAGTCAGTTAAATGAGTTGTCATTGAGTAATAAGTAAAGCATGTGATTGATTGTGTAAATCACAGTCAGATAAGAGTTTAATGAAGCTTATGAGTTTCTCTATTCATAACAGTGAGTCTTTATTCATGACAATTAGTGTTGTTTTTACACTAAGTAATTAAGCTTAATCTTAGACCTCTTAGTGAGTAGCTTAATTCTAATTTTAGTAATTTGTAATATATAATGTAAAAGTTAATATAAACAAAATTTAAAATTTATATGCTTACTAAGCAGCTCAAAGTTGACTCAGAATTTCAATTTCAACTCTGAGTGCTTTGAGCTGAGTGATCTCTTAACTTATTAATGATAAGACAGTCTTGTTTTAACTCAATAACAATCTACAATCAATTTGCATTGATACTGAAAGCACAACTATGTTTATTGATTAAAAACTAGTTTTTAACAGTGAGATTATAGTGAGAAAGTACTTATCAATCATGATGAATGACTTTGTGAGTAGCTAGATTCTCAATAAGTATATAAACTTACTTATTTACACTGATAAATGCTCAACTCACTTACACAAGAATGTAGCATAAAAGTAATAGTTCATAAATTGATCTTAGTGAGTGATCATCTTCATAAATGAGCATTAAATAAGTCTTCAGTAAGTGACTCATCTTTATAACTCACTCTCATAAATAAGTCTTTAGTAGTGACTAATCTTCATAACTCATCTTTATAAATAAGTCTTCAGTAAGTGACTCATCTCTATGAATAAGTCTTTTATAAGTGACTCATCTTCATAATTTATCTTCATAATGAGTCTTCAGTAAGTGACTCATCTCTATAAATAAGTCTTTTATAAGTAACTCATTATTATGAGTTTGTAATGAGATCAATGCTCAATTGATAATTTCTAAATACAAGAAGAATAATCTGAAGAGAAAAGAAGAGATTCACATAAAGCTAAAAGTAAGAGTTTTTGTCTTAAAGTCTTAATTAGTAACTGAATTATAAGATTATAATGTGAGTGCAACTCATGACATGATCTCTTTCTTGTTGTTAAAATTGAGCTTTAATTGTTAAGAAATTGCAAAAAAGTTGTACAGTTACAATCATGAGAGATTCAATAAATTACACTTCAAGACTGTGCAAACTTTATTGTTCTCAATTGTGATGTACTCTTCATACCTGATTCATTGAATTGACAAAAAATGATCATCAATTCTGTAACACTTAGTTTTAATGAATCAGACAGCTAGTTCAGTGAGATGAATCAAATTTCTTAAGAGTGATGTCTCACTTTAATTCTGTTGTTGACAGAAATAGCTGTTATCAATTGATGAACACAAGAAGACAACATTAGTAAAAATAGAAAATAAGCATAAATAAATTTTAAACATTGCTTTGTTCAATCTCAAACTGCATGCAGCACTCTTTCACAATCTCAACTCTCTTTATGTGATCTTATATAAGAATATCTGACAAGATCTATGCAGATTCTGAATGAGCAGAGTTTCATTTCTCTAGTGTCCCTGTGTCTTTCAGTGTGAACAAAGATTTTCATGTAGATTTGATATATCTCAGTCATTTTACTAGATACTTCTTCTTAAGTTTCTCATAACATTGTACAACTCTCTTTCTCAGTATTTCTTTCACTTCATATCTGTTCTTCTCACTCACTATGTGTGACAACAATTGTGAATCTATTGTGCACTAAGAGAAAAGAAAGTTCTTAACTGCTGATTGTAGCATGACAAAATAAAACACATTGTGTATTCTTAATGATGTGTTCAATTGAAACATGTGAGAGCTGATCTTCTTAACAATAGTGTATTTGATGTTTTTGACATTAAATTTCTTACATGATTGATTTGTACAGACATTCTTCATGTTCAGTTAGACTTTGTCTTCTTTCTTAAAGTTGTATGACTGCTGTTGTTTTCAATTTACAGTTTCTTTCTGTGTCTGTTGTGCAACAGTCATCATCATCTGAGTTCACTTTATTGTCTTCTTTATTCTTTATACAATCTGATCTGTCTTCTGAACAGAGCTTTTTCTTGAGTGTCTGAGTCTTAATTCTTCAAACAACTGCAAGAATTTCATGTGATATTTATGTGAAAGAAAGAAGAGACTTATCTCTGTTAATACAGAGTCATGATTGTTTATGATCAGCTCAGTCATTAAAAGCAGACTTACTCAGTTGCTCTGATCATAGTTGACAAATGTACAAATGTACACTTCAACATTTTAATTGATTCTCTTTGTTGCTTTATCAGTTTCTGAGTGATAAGCAGTAAAGACTCTTTGTACAATCTTTAACAGCTGACAGACTCTCTTTTAAAGACTGTTGACAAACTGAATGCTTTGATTTAACACTATGATTATTGACAAGCTGTGTGCTCAATAGAATCATTGTACAAAAGTCTGAGTCACTCACTTCATTAACATATCATTATAAGACTTCAATATCATTCTCTGACTTAGATGATCAGTGATCATCAACAAATTTGTACAATTCTGACTCAGAGAAAGATTCACTACAAAGTTGATGAATATTTCTTATCAGATTCTCTTTAAAACAGATAAAGGTTTCAAGAACTCTTAATAATAATTCTTTCAGCTGTTGTTTATACAGCACTTGTCACAGTTTTTACAAAACATACAGATGTCTTATAACAGTCTGAGTCAGAAGAATTGTCTGAACAGTAACTCATCAGTAACATTTCTTTCAGAATGTTTAGTCATTGTTGAGTCATGAGTGTATTGAATTAGTTCTGTACAAAGTGATTTTGAGTCAGACATTCAGTGTCTTTCTTAAAAGAGCAACTTGTTCTCATCATTCAGAAAACATCTTGTTATTGAGACTCTCACTTTCAGTACTGTGAGAAATGATCTGCACTGTTCTTAAACAGCTTTATAGAGCTCTTTATACAATTCATTTTCAACTTTAGTGTTTGTTCACATCTTTTTCAAGTTAATGATCTCATTAAATATGTCTTGATCTTATATGACTGAAGTCTTCAACACATCAATCACTGTCATTAAAGCAGTTTGTATAAACTTGCTCAACATTTTGAGTTGAATCATCTGCATCATACAGTATTGTACTTTCTCATCAAAAACATCTTTCAACATATTCTGCTTTCATCTTGACAGAGTGTTTACTCTCTCATTTAACTTTTTGAGTAGATAGAGAATTAAGAAATTATAGTGTGACAGAATTAAGAATCATTGCATTTGTTGCTTCATCAACTTTTATACAATCATGAAGTATTTCAGATTCTTGTGATCTGTACAAATCTAAAAACTCTTTACACTTCTTAACTTCACATCTCATTTCTTTAAGCATCATACAATAGTTAACATCTTCTTATCATAAATTTTATAGTTACTTCATCAATGCATTCTTCTTTAAGTAATAGATGCACAGTCTTCACACATCATTCATCAACTGCAATAGTGTGTCTTCAATGCATCAGTTAAAAGAGTCTGTCTTCATTACTGTTGTACAGATATGATCAAACTGCACTAAGATTGATGCAGTCACAAATATTGTTTGTAGCTTGTTGAATTTCTGATCTGCATCTTCTGATCACTTAAAGAGTGTATCTTTTTGTATGAGAGCTATCATCAACATTATCAGACTGAAGAAGTTCTTTATGAACTTGTGATAGAAATTTGCAAAGTCAATGAAGCTTTACACTTCTTTAACTGACTGTGATGCTTGTCAGTTCACAATTGCTTTCATCTTCTGAAAATTCAATTGTACATCTTTCTTGATCTTCAAGATGAGTCTCAGATACTTGATTGATTTAATCTCAAATTCACATTTGTCAATGTCAATCTGTAGTATGTGTGCTCACTTAAGATCTATGTCATGTGACAGGTATGTGAAGTGCCCTATATTCAACAGTATATACCAGAACTGAACACTGACAGCATTGTTTGACATGTTCATGTTCAGCTTAGCGATAATTTGCTGTAGCCAAGGTTGAAAGTCCATTCTCTTTTCTTCAAACATGGGTGGGTCAGGCAGACGACGCTTTTGAGTTCAATTGACCTTCATTGCAGTCATAAACTGTTCTAGTGTTGAGGTTGTTGTACGCTCAGCTGACTCCTGAGGTGGAGATGGTGGTGTTGAGACAGCCGTTCCTGCTGGTGTAGAATCGGCTTGGTCCGCCATGAAGGTGTACAGATGATTCATACAATTCTTCAAGTTCAGCATAGTCTTCTCCGTACAGGTCTTCATGTCACGCAGCTCTTTCATGAGCATTTGAGCTCAAGAAGGCACCTTCTTTGTCACAAACCCAGCCTCACCAGTCATGAAGATTTCTTCACTCATCCTGCACTGATTGCAACAATCATACAGCAAGGTCTCTCTTGTAGACCAAGTCTAAATAAGAAGATTATTCTAATGTCACAGGTTCACAATGAGACCAACTGCTAGGGTCTACTATGTTGTATGAAAAAAGAATGGTATTTCTACCAGACATAATGCCTACACTAGGGGCATCACCCCTCTTCAAGAAAAAGAGGTACGGCCCCGACACCCTATTGGCGAGAAGTAGAGTAGAAGAATGCCACTAGGGCGAAAGGAAATGAGTGATTTGCCCAAAGGCTCAAAAGAAGAAGACAAGAAAACAATATGCCTGAAGGCCTCACCACCAAATATCCCGATGGCCGAAGTGCCAAGATGGCTAATTAGTGGCCTGGGTGGCCCGGTGGCCCCGGTGTTTATGACACCAACACTTGATCAGTATTTTCTAAATACAAGAAGAATAATCTGAAGAGAAAAGAAGAAGTTCATACAAAGACTCAGAGTAAGAGTTTTTGTCTTAAAGTCTTAGTCAGTGACTAGATCATAAGATCTTAGTATGAATACAACTTATGACATTAACTGAGCTTGAACAAAATACAAAGATCTCAATCACACTTAATAACTGAACTAGCTCTAGTCATCTGATCTTTATAAATGTCACAGCTTACTTTATTGATAAAAACTAAGATTATCAAGAAACTCTTCTTGCTTTCTGATCTCTTTATGATCAACATACTGAACAAACAATGACTGCAGAAGTTTTTACAGTTCTTCAGAAGTATAAGCTGACAAACTGTCTTTTGACAGTGACTATGAACAACTGTAGCAACAATGAGTTTATGTGAAAGACATTGAGTGAGCTTTTAAAAAGAGAAGATATTGTATAAAATGCTGTAATCAATGTCATTTCTTACTTTGCACACATCATTTAACTGACTGTCAAGAACTTACTTTACTTTTTAAAGACATTGACAGTTAATAAGTCAATTACTTTATTATTTGATAAGAATAATTTAACACAAATTGTTAATGAAATCACTCTGTCTAACACTTTATTCAAGATATATCACTATTTGTTTTCTAACAGATAATTCTAATAAGTATTACTAACATCTTTCACACTACTCAGATTTGACAGCTTGCTATTGCTATTAACTTCTCTTCACAGTGATATAAAATCTTTAAAAAAAATTCAGTGTCTCATTCATTCATATTCAGCTCTGATTCTTATACAGAATGTTAAAACACAATGAAACTCAATTTATGATATAATGTAAAGAGTTTATTAACTTTGTAATGATATTTGTATCTAAATCAGTTAAGAGTGTATTAAGAACTCAAGATTAAGTAAGAAGCTTAAAAATCTATGTGTGTTTGAGCAAGAATGACAATAAGTATTGAGAATCATATGTTATGAGTGAATTGCTATTTAAAGTGAGCTAAAAGTCTAAGCTAAATACTTGCTAAGTGAGAACTCACAGTTGAGTAAATGCATAGACTAAATGTCTCATACAATAAAGTAAGTAAAAGCTAAACAAACTGTTATGAGACTGATATGCTCTATAGACTTGATCATAACAGTAAGTTACATATATAAAACTCTTCTTTAACTCTTTAAGAAGTACACTGAGTCAATAAGTTAAACTTATAATTTAACTATTCACAAGACATTTCTCATTTACATCAATCTTTTTGATTATCTGAAATATCAGAATAATATAAAGAAGTTGAACTTAATCTTAAAGTAAATGAGAAAACTGAAGATAACTATTGAAAATGCATTAAGAAAGATGAGAAAGTATTATGCTTATACAAAAGATAAGAAAGACTTGTTATACAACATTGTAACTGTTCTTAACTCAACACAGAAACTTTTACTGTACAAAGTTGATTAACATAAGTCTGTGCATTTAAAGTGAATATCTAGCTCTGCACTCTCACAATGTAAATATCTAGAACAATAGCAATAACAACTTTAAAACAATAGTCACAAGGTCACAAAAAATTGAGACTGCCTTTATGAATATAATGACTCTTTAACTCTAAAATTTCATGCTACAGACTTGTATGAGTGTTTTTAAGTAATTCATTGAAAATTGCTTGTTTTCTAGATTGATAGAGTTGCTTAAATGTGCAGACTTATGTTGACTGACTTTGTACATGATGTACTTTTATTAATATTTTTAACAAGTATTTTTAACAAGCTTCACTAACTGCTGTGATTGTGTAGTCAGATAAGTGAAATAATATGTTATTAAACAGAAAGATGTCAAGTTGTTGATATCATGACCTCTATTGAAACAACTGTTATTTTAACTAGGATGCAGAGTCTGCATTGACAGCATGACATTGTGTGGGCTGACTAAGCAGCGTCACGTGACACGGCAAGTTCCGACGCTAGGTTGGAATAGGACTGAAGTCCCCCGCGAAGCCTCCTTATTTCAACACTCCCTCTCAGTTCTAGACAACCTGAATATTCATTCACTAGCCAGTATAGAGTCCTCCGATCCTACTAGGAAGTAGGCCCAACAGCAAGGTGGCGAAGACGTGAAGAAGGCCGCAACAGCGAGGTAAGGAAGTGAGGATGTAAAAGGTGACAATAAAAAGACAGATCATTAGTTAAATATAAGACCTGACTGAATAAGGAAACGGCTAAACTTGACAGCAGGCAGGGCCTTAGTAAGCCCATCTGCTGCTTGCTCGGCGGTAGGTACGAATTCAAAGTCGA